>Ga0209624_10002649_pt1 | contig 13125 bp, 12 predicted proteins | sample JacPinW_OM2H0_O1_FD_188565 | JGI IMG/M metagenome (GOLD analysis project Ga0209624, IMG submission 188565) | Forest soil microbial communities from Algoma, Ontario, Canada - Jack Pine, Ontario site 1_JW_OM2H0_O1 (SPAdes) (version 2) | ecosystem: Environmental > Terrestrial > Soil > Boreal...
GCGGAGAATCGCCAGAGCCATTGTCCGGTCGCGGCCGATACGATCTACCGCACATCTTGCGGATGTCATATCAGCCGCGGCCCGGCCAATGAATTCTGAGTCAAGGCGAATTCATCCGGCGACCCGAACCTTTCAAGCTCTTCGAATCTTCGTAAACCGCGAACTGGACGATCTGAGGGCGCTGGTGGATGCGGCGCCCCGGGTTCTGAAACCAGGAGGACGCGTGGTGGTGATCAGTTTTCACTCGCTCGAGGATCGCATCGTAAAGGATGCCTTCCGAGAGGGCGCGAAGCAGGGTTACTTCAGTTTGCTGACGAAGAAGCCTGTGACGGCAACAGAAGAAGAGAGCGATCGCAATCCGCGGGCACGCAGCGCGAAATTGCGGGCGGCGGAAAAAGTTTAGCTCCGGAAAACCTGCCGGAGTTCCCGGCACAGCTGTAATGGCGTGCCGGGCCTTCAGGTTCTGAAAAGAGCGGACAGGAATAAAGAGCGGACGGAAATAAAGATCCGCAGCCGCCGAGACGGCGGAGCTACAAAGACGTTAAGGGTTCCGTGGTAGGAATCCAAATCTGAGGCTGGAAAATGTATACGGGCACATTGATCAGGGACTTGATGGCGACGGTGGAGCGGGCCGAACGGGGCGCTCTACAGAAGCAGATCGTCGACGAACTGGAGTTGCAACGGCTGTTTGAGTTGCAGATTCCGCAGATGCAGAGTGAACCGGTTCTCGTGGGGGCGGCATAAATGGCGGCAGCGGCAGCGGTAATTCGTGGCGCGATTCCGGCGGCCCGGCGAAATACCTTCTTCACCGGAACACCGGAAATCTACTTTGCCAAAGCGATCGACAATTCGCGGCTGGTGAAGGTGGAAGATCCCGGACGCAATCGCGAGATGAGGCAGTTTGGCACCTCGCTAGCGTGCCTATTCCTGCTGGTTTTTAGCTATGCTTGGCAACATTTCCGCGCGATTGAATACGGTTACCAGATCGAATCGGCGAAGCGCGAGCTCAACGACCTGACCGAGATGAATCGGGCGCTGCGGACGGAGGATGCGTCGTTGCGCGATCCCGAAAGAATTGACGTGATGGCGCGGCGGCTGGGTCTGGTGCCTCCGGAACCGGGGCAGGTGATTCGCATGGATGGCGCAGCTGCGGATTCGAATGCGCCTGTTCTGGCGAGCGCGGAGCCGGTGATGGTGCTGGCGGGACAGTAGAGATCGCGGCACAAAACCGAGTTGCGCTCGGCGGACAGTCGAGGTCGGCTGTCCCCACACGAAACCTACTTGGCGGTCCGCCGGCACGGTGGTCCGCCATGTTTGTCTAGAACGGCCACATGGCTACTGACTCCAACCTCGGCAAGAATGCCCGGCTCTACCTGCTGGGCGGAATGCTCTTGTTCTGGTGCGTGGCGATTTGCGGGCGGCTGATTTATTTGCAGATCTTTTGTTACGGCAGCTTTGTGAAGCAGGCCGAACACCAGCAGCAACGCGAGATTCCGCTTTCCGCCAAGCGCGGTGTGATCTATGACCGAGCCGGGCATGAATTGGCGATGTCCGTTTTAGTGGACTCAGCTTTTGCTGTCCCCACCGAAGTAAAAGACCTGCCCACGGCGGTCTCCCTGATTACGCGCATCACCGGCGAGGATCACAATGTAGTGCTCGCCGACTGCCGCAACCATAAAACGTTTTGCTGGGTGGCGCGCAAGGCTGATGACGAAACCATCCAGCGCATCAAGTCGTTGAACCTACAGGGCATCCATTTCCAAAAAGAGCCGAAGCGTTTCTATCCCGCACGCGATCTAGCGGCGCAGGTGGTAGGGACCGTCGGCATGGAGGATTCTGGCCAGAGCGGCATCGAGCACGCGTTCGATGACGAACTGCGCGGGCGCGCGGGGAAGATGTTCATCTCGGTAGACGCTCGCCGGCAGTGGTTTTCCGACGTCGAGAAACAGCCGGAGCCGGGCGACAGCCTCGTGCTGACCCTCGACAAGAACATCCAGTACATCGCCGAGAAGGAACTGGATCAGGCGATTCACGACACGCAGGCCATCGCGGGAACGGTGATCGTGGAGAATCCGCACACCGGGGAGATCCTGGCGCTGGCGAATCGGCCAACGTTCAATCCGAATCTACGAAAACAGATCACGCCCGGCGCGTTGACCAATCGCGCTGTGAGCTATGTCTACGAGCCGGGATCGACATTCAAGCTGGTGACGATTTCGGCGGCGCTAGAAGAGAAGCTCACGAATCCAGACGAAGTGTTCGACTGCCAGATGGGGTCCATCGTCTACAACGGCATGCGCATTCGAGACTCGAAGCCCCACGGTCTGTTGCCGGTGTGGGGTGTGCTGGCCGAGTCGAGTGACGTGGGCGCGATCAAAATTGCACTGCGGCTGGGTGAAGATCGGTTCTACAAATACATTCGCGCTTTTGGATTCGGACAGCAGACGGGAATCGAATTGCCGGGCGAAACGCGAGGCCTGACCAAGCCGGTGAGCCGCTGGTCGAAAGTTTCGATTGCCGCGATTTCCATGGGCCAGGAGATTGGCATCTCCCCGCTTCAGTTGGCTGGACTGGTCTCCACGTTCGCCAACGACGGCGTGTGGGTGGCGCCGCGGATTGTCGCCGGGAAAGTCGAGCCGCAGGGCACGCCACAGACGGTGGCTTTTCATCCGGGGGCATCCCGGCGGGTGATCTCGAGTTACACCGCGGCCGAGATGCGCTCAATGATGCAGAAAGTAGTGCTCGAGGGCACGGGACGCAAAGCGATTCTGGAAGGCTATACAGCAGCGGGAAAGACCGGGACGGCGCAGAAGGTCGACCCTGCGACCGGCGCGTATTCGAAGACAAAATATATCGGGTCGTTCGCGGGATTCGCGCCCCTGAACAATCCGCAGATTGTTGTCGCGGTGATTCTCGATTCCGCCGTGGGATTGCACCAAGGCGGGCAAGTGTCCGCGCCGGTATTTCGCCGTGTCGCGCAGCAGGTATTGGAATATCTCCACACGCCGCACGACCTGCCGCTCGCGCCGAACCATCAGCTGCTGCTGGCCTCGCACGCCACGGACAAAGACTTGGAAGAAGGCACGCCAGATCATCCCGGCGAACCTCTGGAGACAGCCGAGGTGGACGGAGCGTCCGCGCAGCCGGCAGTTGGAAAGCAGCGTGTGGCACCAGGACCCCTGCCAGCGAATGCCGGCGGTGACGGGAGTCTAGTACAGGCAGCAATGCGGCAGAGCGAGCCGGTATCCGACACGTCAGTTCCAGATTCGGCTGGCCATGGTCCTCCACAACAGGAGGCTCCAAGTTCACCAGACACTGCAGTGGCGGCGCAGCCGAAGCTGCCCGCGACGGGAACCGTGGTGCTGGACGTCGAGCAGGGCGGTATCGAAGTGCCGTCGTTCGTGGGCAAGACCGTGCGCGGTGCCGTGGAAGCGGCCCAAGACGCTGGACTGGAGTTGGAAGCCGTTGGCAGCGGCGTCGCCCGGCAACAGTCTCCACCGGCAGGAACGCACGTAGCGGCGGGGGCGCACGTGACGGTGCAGTTCGGGCGGTAGCCGTCGATCCCCTCCCGTTTGACCACCTGAAAAACCACGTGTTACGGTAAACAGTCACACCATCCTGGCAGGCCAGCCACTGCTCACGATCGAGGGTTGGATTTTGTCTTCTGTTGAGGCGACACCCGCCGGAACCGCGACCACCGTCCGCAAGACGGCGTTGAACGCCGTCCATCGCCAGATGGGCGCGAAGATGGTCGACTTCAATGGCTGGGAAATGCCGGTGGAGTATCCCGCGGCGATCGGCTGCGGGATTATCAACGAGCACATGGCGGTGCGCACAGGCGTCGGCATTTTCGATGTCAGCCACATGGGCGACATTCGGCTGGCAGGACCGCAGGCTCTGGCCGCAGTGCAGCACATCTCCATGAACGATGCTTCTCGGCTGGCAGTGGGGCAGGCGCAGTATTCTGCGCTGCTTTATCCGCAGGGCACTTTTGTGGATGATGTGATCGTCCACCGCCTGGGTGAAGATGAGTACTTGCTGGTAATCAACGCGGGCACGCGTGAGAAAGATTTCAACTGGGTGCGCGACAACACTCGGCAGTTTGATTGTGCGGTGGAAAATCTGTCAGACGACTTCACCCAGATTGCCATCCAGGGGCCGAAGGGCGTGGACGTGCTGCAGAAGCTGACTGACGCGAATTTGAACGCAGTGAAGTTTTACTGGGTTACGCGCGACACGGTCTGCGGTCTCGATAATATTCTGATCGCGCGCACCGGATACACAGCCGAAGACGGATTCGAGATTTACATTCCGGCAGATGAGGCCACCAGCGCGCGCGTCTGGCGTGAGATTTTGGTTGCGGGCAAGGAATTCGGCCTGGTGCCCTGCGGCCTCGGTGCGCGCAACACGTTGCGCCTCGAAGGCCGGCTGCCTCTCTATGGCCATGAGATTTCCGATACGATCAATGTGTGGGAAGCTGGGCTCGACCGCTTCTGCAAGATGGAGAAGCCGGAGTTCGTCGGCCGCGGCGCACTGGAGAAGGCGAAGGCCGCGGGTGTGACTCGGACCTTGGTAGGTCTGGAGATGACTGAACGCGGCATCGCGCGTGATGGATATAAGGTGCTGGATGCCGGGAGCCGCGAGATTGGATACGTCACCAGCGGGTCGCCGGCTCCGTTCCTGAAGAAGAATATCGCACTGGCTTACGTGCCACCGGGGTTGGCCGCGGTAGGCACGGTAGTGCAAGTGCAGGTTCGCGGGCAGGGCGTGGGAGCGAAGGTTGTCCCGACGCCATTTTATAAGAGACCGAGGAAGAATCTGTAGCGCCGCCGTCTCGGTGGCTGTCGCGGAGGCGTTCTCTCCGCCGCATCCGAGGGCGAGAACGCCCTTGGGACAGCCGGCAGGATGCCGAGCTACCCTAGATCCAGGAGCAAGAAGTAATCATGGCCTATCCAACAGATCGAAAATACACCAAGGAACACGAGTGGATTCAGACGAACGGAAGTTCCGCTGCAATCGGTATCACCGACCACGCGCAGGAATCACTGGGCGACATTGTTTTCGTCGAACTGCCCAAGGTGGGTGCGGAACTCATCGCGGGTAAGACTTTCGGGACGGTCGAGTCGGTGAAGGCGGTGTCGGATTTGTATGCTCCGGCCTCGGGCACGGTCACCGAAATCAACGGCGATCTGGCCACCGCGCCGGAGAACGTGAATAAGGATCCGCATGGCTCGTGGATGATGAAGATCACCCTGAAGAACCCGGGCGAACTGGATGGGCTGATGTCCGCCGCTGATTATGAGAAGTTTGTGGCGGAAGAAGGCGGCCACTGAGCTGTATTTGAATTCCTACCACGTCCTCATGAATTTTGAGCACTGTTCAAACGACCGGCCGGCTGTCGCAATCCAACTGACACCGAGTTACATCTAATCAACTTCCTATGCGCTATCTACCGAAATCTCCTGCCGACCGTGAAGCCATGCTGAAGGCCATTGGTTTACGCTCGGTCGACGAGCTGTTCGCGCCGATTCCGGCGGAATACCGGCTGAGCCGCGACCTTAAAGTCCCGCGGCAGATGGCAGAATCCGAAATCGTGGACTATTTCCGCCAGCGCTCGCGGGAAAACGGCGAAGGCTATACCAGTTTTCTGGGCGCGGGTGCTTACTCTCATTACCGGCCTGTCATTATTGATTCGCTCATCTCACGCGGCGAGTTTCTCACGGCGTATACGCCTTACCAGGCGGAGATTTCGCAGGGCACGCTGCAATCCATTTTCGAGTTTCAGACGATGATTTGCGAGCTGACCGGCATGGAAGTTGCCAACGCTTCCATGTATGACGGCTCAACCGCCGCTGCGGAAGCCGTAATGATGGCGGTGCGGCTTACTAGTCGGCGATCCGTGGTGGTGGCGCGAAGTTTGCATCCGGAATATCGCGAGGTGCTGGCCACCTATGCGACCCATCAGGGAATGCCGCTGTCGGTGGCGGGTTTCGGCGATGACGGGCGGGTGAATTTGAAGGAACTGGAGAAGTCGATTACGGCGGAGACCGCGGCTGTGCTGATCCAGTCGCCGAACTTTTTCGGCACGATTGAAGATGTCGCGGTGATTGCCGAGGTCGCGCACAAGCACGGCGCGATGCTCGTCGTTTCGATCGCCGAAGCGGTGTCGCTGGGAATCGTAGAGCCGCCGCGCGAGGCCGATATCATCGCCATGGAGGCCCAGTCGTTTGGAGTGCCGATCGGATTCGGCGGTCCTTACTGCGGCGTGATCGCGACTCGAGAGAAGTTTGTGCGGCAGATGCCTGGGCGACTGGTGGGCCAGACGGTCGATAGGCAGGGCAAGCGTGGATTCGTGCTCACACTGGCTACCCGCGAGCAGCACATCCGGCGCGAGAAGGCGACGTCGAACATCTGCACCAACCAGGCGCTGGTTGCGCTGATGGTCAACATCTTTATGACGGTGTACGGCAAGGTGGGATTGAGGGAGTTGGCCAAGCAGAACCTTTCCAAGGCGGCGTATGCCGCGGGGCAATTCGCTAAGCAAGGCAAGGTGCTGTTCGCCGGCGCGCCCCGGTTCAACGAGTTTGTCTTGCAGACCAAGGAAGATCCGTATGCCATGAACACGCGACTGCTGGGTCATAAAGTGGTTGGGGGCTTGCCGTTGAAAAAGTTCTATCCCGAGCTCGGAAATGCAGCGTTGTGGTGCTGCACCGAGCTGACTACGCGGAACTCGATCGACACGGCGGTGGGGCTGGTGGGTGACAGGGAAGGGTTAGCGCCATCGACGAAGGAAGAAGCTGGGGTTGAGGAGGTGGCGCGATGAAGGACAGGATTCGCAAGGCCACCCGCCACGTCAATCAGAACGAAGGCCTGATCTTCGAGAAGTCGTCTCCAGGCAAAGCTGCGTGGAAGCTACCGCCGCTCGACGTTCCGGAAGCTGATCCCTCGAAGCTCTTGGGTTCATCGGCAAGAAAAGATCTCGGGAATATGCCTGAAGTGAGCGAGATCGAAATCATCCGTCACTTCACTCGGCTTTCGACGTGGAATTACGCGATCGATCTCGGGATGTATCCGCTGGGCTCGTGCACGATGAAGTACAACCCGCGGGTGAACGAAGCCGTGGCCCGGGTAGAGGGAATCGCGAACGGGCATCCCTACCAGCCTGAGAAGATTTCGCAAGGTGCTCTTCAAATTCTCAAGACGCTGAGCGAATGCCTAATCGAGATCACGGGCATGAACGCGATCACGCTGCAGCCGGCGGCAGGCGCCCATGGCGAAATGACGGGGCTCCTCATGGTGCGCGCCTACCACCAGTCGCAGGGCAATGCGCGCAAGAAGATTCTGATTCCTGACTCGGCGCACGGGACGAATCCTGCGACCGCTGCGATGGTGAACTATGCCGTCGAAAACCTGAAATCGGATTCGCGCGGCATGGTCGATATCGGCGCGCTGGAAGCGCAAATGAGCGAAGATGTCGCGGCGCTTATGCTCACCAACCCCAATACTCTGGGAGTTTTCGAACAGGATATTCACAAGATTGCCGACATTCTGCACGCCAAGGGCGGCCTGCTTTATATGGATGGCGCGAACATGAACGCTTTGGTGGGCAAAGTGCGGCCGGGCGATTTCGGCGTGGACGTGATGCACCTGAACCTGCACAAAACGTTTTCTACGCCGCACGGCGGCGGTGGTCCAGGATCAGGGCCGGTGGCGATCAAGAAAATCCTGGAGCCGTTTCTGCCCACGCCGGTCGTGGTCGCGAAGGCCGACGGTACTCTGGGTTTCGATTACAACCGTCCGCAGTCAGTGGGGCGAGTGCGAGCGTTCTACGGTAACTTTGGGATGTTTGTCCGCGCGCTGGCTTACATCCAGGCCAATGGGCCGGACGGTCTGCGGCAGACCACGGAAGACGCAGTGCTGAACGCCAACTACATTCGCAAAGGGCTCGAAGGCGCCTACGATCTGCCGTATTCCACGCCGACCATGCACGAAGTCGTGTTCAGCGACAGACTGCAAGCCAAGAAAGGCGTTCGCACCATGGATATCGCCAAACGCCTGATCGACTATGGCTTCCATCCTTACACGACGGCGTTTCCCCTCATCATTCCGGGCGCGCTGATGATCGAGCCCACCGAGAGCGAATCGAAGGAAGAGATGGATTTGTTCATCGATGCTATGAAATCGATTGCGGAAGAAGTGGAAGAAGATCCACAGACGGTGCTGGACGCCCCCCACTCGACACGGGTTTCACGGCTCGATGAGACGGCCGCTGCCAGGAAGCCGGTTCTACGATGGAAGCCGGCGTAATTTGTAGCGCCGGCGTCTCGCCGGCTGTGGCAGCGAGACGCCCGACAGCCGCCGGGACAGCGGCACTACGAAATCTCCTACATCACTTCGCCGAGATGTTTACCGAAGCACGCGTCGTTTCCCAATCTATGCGCAACGTGCAGCCGCCCGCCGATTTGTCGTAGGCGATGGTGAAGTTCTCGACGGGCGCAGGCAGTTTGGAGACGCTCATGTCCGCACGGACCAGTTCGTCGCTCTGATACTTGTAAGGAATGCCCCACTCGCCAGTCTTCTTGTTAACGATCAGCGTCCACTTGTCAGCTCCCGGAACCGTGAAAATGGTGTAGCTGCCCGCAGGCACGGCCTTGCCGCCGACCACGACGTCGGCGCTGGCCACGAAAGTTGTTGCCTCGTTGGCGCCGGTGCGCCACACTTCGCCGAAGGGTACGAGATCGCCGTAGATTTTGCGGCCCTTCATGCGCGGACTGGAGTAGTCGGTCTTGACGGTCTTGCCTCCACCGAGATCGCAGGTGGCTGAGGCAGCGGGACTAGGCCGGCTTTGACTGAAGGCGGCGGCGGTGAACAGAATAGCGATTAGAGTTGGAAGGGCAATTCGTTTTCGCATGGTTTTCTCCTTTAAGCCTCACAATGGACCACAACGTTAGACGCGTCCGAAAGGGATAAGTCAGCAGACTGACAATTATGCTCCCTCGGCCGCCACGGTTACAATCACGTGATGCCGGTATTCGACGAAAAGCAGGAAGAACTGGAACACTACGAGACCATGATGGGCGTGCCGCGCGGGCGGCTGGCCGTGACCATGGACACCATCACCGACGCGATGGCATTGGTCGGCCAGCACGGTGTCTATTGCCAGAGTCAGCGCTGGCCGGGCAAGCCAGTGATGGACATCCAAATCATCATGAAGAGCCTGACCGACGCGAAAGAGCTGATTCAGAGCGTAATGGAAGAGCTGAAGAAGGTCGACTAACACAGAGAGCACAGGGAACACCGGAGCCCAGCATCCCCTGTTTGTTGACCTTACGCGAGCGTATACTTCCCGCGCTCGATGATCGCTTGCGCGATCTGCTGGCGGAGTTCAATGGTGTTGACCGGTTCGTGCTTGGCCAGACGCCGCAGGATGGCGATCTGGGTGCGAAGCATGTCGCCGTCGGCAACCGCAGCGATCACCTTCCTGGCAGCAGACTCGACCTTCTCCATCGCTTGCGAGAGATAGACGCGCGTCATGGCAATGGGAAGAGCGGCGGCAGCTTCGCCTTTCGTCTCCGCAATCTTTTGCGCCCGCAACACGGCGGATTCCATGGCGTAGGTTTCAATTGTCATGTCGGCGATGGCGCCCATGATCTCCTGCTGGTCCTGGATTGCCTGCATGTATTTCTGCGTGGCGGCGCCCGAGGCGAACAGGCCGAGCTTCTTGGCTTGACCTACGAGTTTGCGCTCTTCAGCCAGCGGGCCTTCCAAGTCTTCACTCATCGACGGTCCGGAGAGCACTTCATCCATCAGTTTCTTGATCGCAGGCATTAGCGGCAATTGCCCGCTCATGGCGCGCTTCAGCAGAAATCCAGTAATGATGAGCCGGTTGATTTCGTTGGTGCCTTCGAAGATGCGGTTGATGCGGGCGTCGCGGTAAGCGCGCTCGGCGGGATATTCCTCGACGAAACCGTAGCCTCCGTAGATTTGCAGGGTCTCGTCGACAACGTAGCCGACCATCTCCGAAGCCCAGACTTTAATAATGGAGCACTCGACCGCGTATTCCTCGATGGCTTTGCGAGTTTCTTTCATCGCGTCAGCGCTTGTTTTATCGACTTCATTGAGCGCACCGTCCATCATGCCAACCGTCCGGTATACGGCCGCTTCGCCCACGTAAATCAGCGTCGCCATGTTGGCGATTTTCTCCTGCACCAGACCGAAGTCGGCGATGACTTTGCCGAAAGCCTTCCGCTGCTTGGCGTAGGTGACGGCGTGTTCGAGCGAGACCCGGCCTCCGCCCACGCACATCGCGCCCAGCTTGAAACGGCCGACATTCAGAATGTTGAATGCGATGATGTGGCCTTTGCCGATGTCGCCCAGCAGGTTTTCGACCGGAACCTTGCAGTCGTTCAGGATGATCGGACAAGTGGAAGACCCGCGAATGCCCAGCTTGTGTTCTTCGCCGCCAATGGAGAAGCCGGGGAAAGTCTTCTCAACCAGAAAGGCCGTAAATTTCTCGCCGTCGATCTTGGCAAACACGGTGAACAGGTCTGCAAAGCCGGCGTTGGTAATCCACATCTTTTCGCCGTTGAGGATGTAATGCTTGCCGTCGGACGAAAGCTGAGCCCGGGCGCGGCAGTTGAGGGCATCGGAGCCGGAAGAGGCTTCTGACAAGGCGTACGCTCCAACAATTTCGCCGGCAGCCAGGCGCGGCAGGTATTTCTTCTTTTGGTCTTCAGTGCCGAAATAAACCAGCGGTAGCAGGCCGATGCCGGTGTGTGCGCCCCAGGTCGTGGCGAAGCCAGCGTACTGCGCAATGTGATCGGCGATCACGGCGGCGGTAACCTTATCCAACTCAAGTCCGCCGTAAGCCTCGGGAATTTCAGCCCCGCTTAAGCCCAGGTCTCCCGCCTTCTTAAGAAGATCGCGGGAAATGGTGAAGTCCTTGTGCTCCATTTTCTCCACGTTGGGCAGAATTTCGTTGACCGTGAATTCCTCTGCAGTCTGCCCGATCAACCGCTGCTGTTCAGTGAAATCCTCGGGCGTGAAGACTTCGTCAGTACGGCGGGACTCAAGCAGGAAGCTGCCGCCGGCGATTCTGGTCTTGGGAACTGCTGTGGTTGTGGCCATGTTTTAATCCTCAAAATGAGAACCGCAGAACGTGGAGAGGAACTGAAGAGTACCAACCATTCTAATTCGGGCGGATCAGGAATGATAGGGCTGAAACTCCTTGGTAATCAGGAGTATTCGGTCAATTACAAGCGATTGTCGGTGAGTCCCGAGCTCGTGGCGGTGCTCTTCTCGACGCATCTGCCGTTCTTGTCAAGATACTGTCCTCGAGGGCAGGTTCTAGGCTGGAAGTCATCGGCAACCGGTTCCGTCGCGTGCTTGCGAAACGGGCGACAAAGGAAAGTGAAAAATCGCCGGTGCACCGGCTGAGGGTTCCGGGCCGGTTCCACAGCATTGTGACCTCGCGTCCGCCCGTTATTCTCGATCTCATGTCGTCCTCCCGTTGGCGCACCAGAGCTGTGAGACGACGCGGCGGAACCGTGGCTGCTCGAGTGCCCGCTCGACAAAGAACTCCCCGAACTGGATCCACCTGAAGAGCCGCCGTGGGAACCGCCCGAACTCGAAGAACCACCGGAGCTCGATCCACCTCCGGAAGAATGCTGCGCGAACATTGTGGGAGAGAACAACAAGAGGAGTGCAACTGCCAGGCCGGAGAGCCGCATAAAGCACCTCCTACCAACCGCGGGCGACTTTGCCGTCGTGCCTCAGCCGTCCGCCTCAATGGTAGCGCACAATGCGGTAAAACAGCGTAAAGAGTCAGTAGAGAATTGTCACGCCAGGTTCTCGAAAATCCCGGCCGCGCCCATGCCCCCGCCGACACACATCGTCACTAGCCCGTAGCGACCATTACGGCGCTTGAGTTCGCTGAGGATGGTTGCCGTCAGCTTGGCTCCCGTGCAGCCCAGCGGATGCCCCAGAGCGATTGCGCCGCCATTGGGATTGACCTTATCCGGGTCGAGCCCCGCTTCTTTCATCACGGCCAGCGATTGCGCGGCAAAGGCCTCGTTCAACTCGATCACGTCAATGTCGGAAAGCTTCAACCCGGCCATTTTCAAAGCTTTTGGAATCGCGAACACCGGGCCAAGTCCCATTTCTTCGGGCTTGTATCCGGCGGTGGCGAACGAAACGTAACGCGCCAGCGGTTTGATCCCGAGCGCTTTCGCGCGCTCGGCCGACATGACAACCGCAGCCGCCGCGCCGTCGGACATTTGCGAAGAGTTCCCCGCAGTCACAGTACCGTTCAAGTGGAAGGCAGGCTTCAGCGCGAGCAGAGCTTCGAGCGAAGTGTCGGCGCGCGGGCCTTCGTCCATTTTGAAAACAATTTCCTGCCGTTTGGGCTTCGATCCATTCGGAGTGCTGAAACTCACCGGCACCGGCACAACTTCCTCGTCGAACCTGCCGGCTTGGATCGCGGCCAGCGCCTTCTGGTGGCTGCGGAGGGAGAACTCGTCGGCCGCCTGGCGCGTTATGCCGAACCGTTTGCCGACACGCTCAGCGGTGAGGCCCATGTTGAGATAGGCGTCTGGGTAGTGGTCAACGAGCCAGGGGTTGGGCGAAACCTTGTGCCCACCCATCGGGATCATCGTCATCGATTCCGTGCCGCCAGCAACGATTGCCTCGGCACCGCCACTCATGATGCGTTCGGCCGCCATGGCAATCGCCTGCAGGCCGGACGAACAGAAGCGGTTGATAGTAACCGCCGAGACCTCAACCGGCAGTCCGGCGCGCAGCGAGGCGATGCGAGCCACGTTCATCCCTTGCTCGGCCTCCGGCGTAGCGCAGCCCAGGATGACGTCTTCAATCTCTTTGGCATCGAGTTGCGGCACGCGGTCCAACGCGCCCTTGATGGCGACGGCAGCAAGCTCATCAGGACGGGTGGCGCGGAGGGTGCCTTTGTGGGCGCGTCCCACCGGCGTGCGGACGGAAGAGGCAATAACAACTTCTCGCATAAGAGTCTCGATTTCTAATTCCGGCTTCTCTGATTGGATGCATGGCATCCTTCGCGAGCTTCATTTGGCCGGAGCATAGAAGTAATAGTCCGCAGTGTAGCTACTCTTG
>Ga0209624_10002650_pt1 | contig 13125 bp, 12 predicted proteins | sample JacPinW_OM2H0_O1_FD_188565 | JGI IMG/M metagenome (GOLD analysis project Ga0209624, IMG submission 188565) | Forest soil microbial communities from Algoma, Ontario, Canada - Jack Pine, Ontario site 1_JW_OM2H0_O1 (SPAdes) (version 2) | ecosystem: Environmental > Terrestrial > Soil > Boreal...
GATTTAAGTTTGCCATAACGATTTTGCAGATCGATCCAGCAGGGCTAGTCCTTTAGTAACGCCTCTGGGTGGGCCGGAGTCGATGAGCATAGCCTTCGCTCAAATGGGGAAGCACCGTCGGGGGGGGGCGACCTTAAGCAGCGGATGCGGCCCCAACCTCGAAACCACGAAGGACACGAAGTATCACGAAGGTTCCTTTTGGAAGCCGTGAGTTGTCCAACTATTCGCTGGTGAAGTAATCCACCGTCACAGGATTCTCGAAAAGTGAATAATCACGGGTCACGACCGTGATGCCGCTCTCAGTGACGAAGTATCGCTGGCGGTCAGCCTCGGCGTCGTAGCCGATGGTTGTGCCTTCGGGAATGTGCACGTCGCGATCGAGGATAGCTTTGCGAATGCGGCAGCGGCGTCCGACGCTGACGTGGGAGAACAGTATGCAATCGTCCACTTCGGAATAGGAATTGACGCGCACGTCGGGCGAGAGCACGGAATTCTTGACTACGCCGCCGGAGACGATGCATCCGTTTGAGACGATTGAGTCGAGCGCGGTGCCGGTGCGTCCGGACTCTGCGAAGACGAATTTAGCCGGCGGGTATTGGCGCTGGTGCGTGCGAATCGGCCACTCTTCGTCATACAGATTGAAGATGGGCGAAACCGAGACGATGTCCATATTGGCTTCGTAGTAGGCCTCGAGTGTGCCCACGTCGCGCCAGTACAGCGCTTCTTTTTTATTCTCATCGACAAAGTCGAAGGCGTAGACGCGGTAATCGTCGACCATCTTGGGCAGGATGTCTTTGCCGAAATCGTGGCTCGACTTCGGATCCTCGGCATCTTTCAGCAGGACGGGAATGAGAACGTCAGCGTTGAAGAGATAGACGCCCATCGAACCCGCCACTTTTTCGGGGTTTAACGGAGAACGCAGCGTCGTGACCTTGGGTTTTTCTTCAAAGCCGCGGATTCTGCCTTCCTTATCGACGTCGACTACGCCGAATTGGTACGTCTCCTTGGGATGGATCTGGATGGTGGCAAGCGTGATGTCGGCGCCGGAGTCTTCGTGCTGCGTGAGCATCTTACCGTAATCCATCTTGTAGATGTGGTCGCCCGAGAGAATCAGGACGCGCTTCGGTTGCTCGGAGCCAATGGAATAAATGTTCTGATAGACGGCGTCGGCGGTGCCTTGATACCACTGGTCGCTGACGCGCTTCATGGGCGGCAGGACCTCGACGAACTCTCCCACCTCGCGGCCGAGAATGTTCCAACCCTCGCGGATATGGCGGTTCAGCGAGAGAGCCTTGTACTGCGTCAGGATGTAGACCTTGCGCAGGTCGGAGTTGAGGCAATTGGAAAGAGTGATGTCGATGATGCGGTAGATGCCGCCGAATGTGACTGCGGGCTTCGCTCGATCACGAGTGAGAGGGTAGAGTCGTTCACCCGCGCCGCCTGCCAACAGAACCCCAAGAGTGTCTTTCATTACGGACCCTCAGATCCCGACGCTAGTTCATTACAGAATTGCGCTTCTCACACGGCAGATGTGAAAAGAAAACAGTAGATGGTAGCACAGGCGCACAAGGTTGCCGGGAGTCCACAATTTCGCAGGAAACATATAATGCTTGACGATGCCGGCAGGGATTTCGGCGCTGGAGGCGAGTTGAGGAAGAACGTAAAGATCGATCCGACTGACGAATCGCGGAGCGGCGCTGGTCAGGCGCGAGAGTCACAATCGGACAAGGCTCTCGGTCTCGACGGCAATATCACGCGGCGAGACTTTCTGAATTCATCTCTGTTGGCATCCGGCGGGCTGCTGCTCAATCCCGTGTCACCTGCGCAGTTGCTCGCACAGTCGAAAGAAAATTCGTCTGGGTCGGAGAACGGTGATTGGACGGGCTACGGCGGCGTCGGCGATTACGCGAACTCCAACGGCAACACCGCCGCGGTCTTGGAGGCCGGCCATCAGATTCGCGACGGAGTGTTCGAGAGTCTTCCAGCTGACGCGATCGACACGGGCGAGACCTTCGACTGCATCGTAGTAGGTGGAGGCATCAGCGGACTCGCCGCCGCGTTGATCTTTCAACGCAAGGCTGGAGAAGGCAAGACGTGCTTGGTGATCGACAACCATCCCATCTTCGGTGGCGAAGCCAAGCGCAATGAGTTTCTGGTCGATGGTCGTCCTTTAACCGCGCATCAAGGCTCGGCGCTCTTTCAGATTCCTTATCCCCACAGCTTTATCGCTCGATTCTATGAATCGATCGGCCTGAAACCCATGCATTTGGAGTATCAGAAATGGAACAGCCCCGAGCCTGAGATACGGCTGGAACGTACGCCATATCTCGGTTCCGCGCCCTACGGCTTGTACTTCGGCGCGAAATTTGGACGACCACAAGGAGTGTGGCTGACAGATCCGTGGAGCAAGAAGTTGGATGGGGCTCCGATTTCAGACAAGGCAAAGGAGGAGTTGCTCCGTTTTCAATCGCCGGACGCAGCTCGAGCCCAAGTACCGGAGTACCGCGGCGATGCGCTTTCCCGCCGGCTCGATACGATGACGCTCGAGGAATACCTGATCGAGCAGCACCACATCAGCCGCGAAACCGTTCGAACATTTCTGTTCGACGAAGGAAGTGCGTTCGGTCTGGGTCCCGATGCGCTCTCGGCCTACACGGCATTCGCCTTCGACGCGCTTGGTGTGTTTGAAGAAGACGGGAACCAGATGTTTCCCGACGGCAATAGTGGCATCGCACGCCTGATCGTGAAGACGATGATTCCGGAATCGATTGCGGGCGCGAGTTCGATTGAAAACGTCTGCCGCGGCAACGTCAATTTCGCAACACTCGATCGCCCAGGTGCGGCAGTCCGAATCCGGTTGGGTTCGACCGCCGTTTGGGTGAAACACGATGGCGATCCGGCGAAGTCGGCGTCCGTGACCATCGTCTACACGTGCGGCGGAAAGACCTATCGCGTGAAAGCGCGTTCGGTGGTGATGGCGGGCGGAAGTTGGACGACAAAGCACATCGTGCGCGATCTACCTGATGACCGCAAAGGGGCGTATGCGCAGTTCTACCGTTCGCCTTGCATGGTGGCGAACGTCGCTGTAAGAAACTGGCGATTTCTCTACAAAATGGGGATCTCCGGATGCCAGTGGTTTGAAGGCATGGGAAGCTACGTGCAGATCAGGAAACTGGCGATTTGCGGTACGGACTCGCCGACGATCGGTCCATATTCTCCCGTCGTCCTCACGATCAAAGTGCTCTACCCCCATCCAGGTCGAACAGCTGAAGATCAAGGACACCTGGGCCGCGCAGAAATGATTTCAACGCCGTTTCGCGAATACGAACGGCAAATTCGGCAGCAGTTCACAGATATGTTCGCGGCATCGGGCTTTGACGCACGGCGAGATATCGCCGGAATTATCCTGAATCGTTGGGGACACGCCTATGCGAGTCCGGCGCCGGGCTTCTACTTTGGGAAAGACGGCAAACCCGCACCGGGAGACGTTCTTCGGGCGTCAACCTTCGGGAGAATTGCCTTCGCTAACGTCGATCTTTCGGGAATGCCCGATCACAAATCCTCGATCATCGAGGCGGATCGCGCCGTAGAGCAGGTGCTGAATCAGGTCCTGGCGGACTGATCTGGTTTCGAAATGCTGAGTCTGGGGAGGTTTATTTGGTGACTATTTCTTCTCTTCCTCGATCTTGATGCGCAGCGACTTCAGAAATTTCAGATCCTGATCATTGATCTTGAACTCGGGATTCGTAGAGAGCGTGGAAACCAGAGAGGTCTTGTCGGAACTCTTCTCTCCCTGTTTACTGACGCCAATGGTCGCTTCGAGGACCAGGAAGATATCGTACCCACCCTCTTTGATACGGGAGACGACTTCAGAGATCTGCTCAGAGTCGGAAAGAGATTCGTTGATGGCGTCGCCGAGCTCTTTCATGAGTTGTTTGAGTTGTGGATCCACTGAGTCCCCCCTGGCTAAAATTCAAGTTACCACTTTCCCGCGTCACGCGCGAATCGCGCGCACGTCAAGATATTCACCCTTCACCGCGGTTGTTCCGTCCTTGGCGGTGTTGTGTTCCGCCCACAAAGATTCCATTTGATCTGCGAAAACTTTTTGATTCGCTTCATCCAATCGCGAGAATGCCATCTGGGTCGGGCCGAAATATTTGCGGAAGAAATCGACCGTCTCTCGAGGGCTGAATGGATATGCAAACTGAACGTGTTGCCGGGTGCAAGTTAGCTGCTTTGTGCCGGACCCGAGGCGCTGCCGCACGACTGTTTCGTCTCCCCAAAGTACCGGCGGCGGAACTGGGGGTGGCGGCACCATTTTGGCGGTTGCCTGAAATGTTTTGCCGACAAAACCTTCAGGCGTCCAGTTCGCCATCGAGATGACTCCGCCCGGCTTGCAGACTCGCATCAACTCCGCAGCAACTTTCTCCGGGCGCGGAGCGAACATCGCTCCGAACATACTTAAGACCACATCGAAACTGTGATCCGGAAACGGCAACTCTTCGACGTCGCCCTCCTGGAACTGAACTTTCAATTGCTCTGACTCCGCTCGCTTTTTCGCCTGCTCCAGCAGGTTCGTGGCAATATCCACTCCAGTGACTGAAGCGCCTGTTTTGGCTGCCGGGATCGTCGTGTTACCCGTACCGCACGCAACGTCGAGAACTTTGGATCCAGGCTTGAGTCCAATCCGCCCGACAAAGTTAGCCGCCTCGTGGGCACTGTAGTTAGCAATCTGGCCGAAATCGCCAGACATCCATGTGGCCTTCATACGGGATTTAAGTTGATCGAGGTCGGGCGCGGAAGTCTGCATAAACGCTTAGTCCTTTAGATGCCCCAGGCAGAAGAACGGTTCGCTGCCTCTCAGAGTTGCGTCATTGTAGCGCCGCAGGCTGTTAAAATCGAGGTCGTGAGCAAAGTTTCCACAAGGCGCAAAGTGGGAGCGGTGGCGCGAGTCGCGAGCCAGCAAGCTGGCCGCAGTCGCACGCTCAGCGCCGTCATGAGCGCTGCTCGCACTACGGCACGTTCCTTCGGTCATGTCATGCATCAGTTGTGGCTCGAGGTGACGGGAGTCGTCTTCCTTATCATGTCCCTCAGCTTCGGCGGCGCCGCGTGGAAGGAATACGCGAAATATCACGCAGGACAGGTGGGCCCAGGCCGTGCCGGAGTTGCGATGCTCTTTTCCGTGACCTTTGCCTGGTTCGGGCTGAGTTCATTTTGGCGAGTGCGAAGAAAGAGCCAGCGGCAGTGATCGCCCGCATGAGCGCACCGGTTTCGTTTGGTGAAACCCGATGACCCAGAAGTTGAGCACTACCTCTGCTAATCCCGCCGAGATTGAAACCTCTTCGCACATCCTGGTAAAGCCGCTCTACACTCCCGCCGATCTCAAAGGCTCGGACTACGAAAGCGAAGTTGGGTATCCGGGGGAATATCCATTTACTCGAGGCGTGCAGGCCACCATGTACCGCGGGCGTCTCTGGACCATGCGCCAATACGCCGGCATGGGCGACGCCGAGGAATCAAACAAGCGCTACAAATATCTGCTGGCCAACGGAACCACCGGACTGTCGGTGGCGTTCGATCTGCCGACACAGATTGGTATGGATTCCGATCACGCGCTTGCTGGCGGTGAAGTCGGGAAGGTTGGTGTCGCGATTGATTCGATCGAAGATATGCAGCGGCTCTTCGACGGGATCGATCTGACCAAAATCTCTACGTCGATGACGATCAATGCGACGGCGTCGATTCTGCTGGCTCTGTATGTGGCCGTGGCGCGGCGGCAGGGCGCCGACGTCCGGAAGTTGTCAGGAACGGTGCAGAACGATGTGTTGAAGGAATACATCGCGCGCGGAACATATATTTATCCTCCGCAGCAGGCGATGCGCGTCATTACCGACATGTTCGCTTGGACGAACGAAAACGTTCCCGAGTGGAACACGATTTCGATCTCCGGCTATCACATGCGCGAGGCGGGGTCGACGGCCGTGCAGGAAGTTGCATTCACACTCGGCAATGGAATGGCCTATGTCGAGGCTGCGATCAAGGCCGGACTTGATATCGACAAGTTCGCGCCGCGGCTATCGTTCTTCTTTAACGCACACAACAATTTTCTAGAAGAGGTTGCGAAATTTCGCGCCGCCCGTCGCATGTGGGCTCGCATCATGCGCGAACACTTCAATGCAAAGAATCCGCGGTCGTGGATGCTGCGCTTCCACACGCAGACCGCCGGATCGACCCTGACCGCGCAACAGCCGGAGAACAACATCGTCCGCACGGCGATCCAAGCGCTCGCTGCAGTGATGGGCGGAACGCAATCGCTGCATACGAATTCATACGACGAAGCTTTAGCTCTGCCCACCGAGCAGGCCGCTCGCATCGCCCTGCGAACGCAGCAAGTGATTGCGTACGAATCAGGTGCTCCGCAGACTATCGATCCCTTCGCGGGATCGTATTACGTCGAGAGCCTGACCAATGAGATCGAGAGCCGGGCGGCGGAATATTTAGGCAAGATCGAAGTGCTCGGCGGAATGCTCAAGGCCATTGAACGCGGATTCGTACAGCAGGAAATTCAAAACGCCGCGTACGAATATCAGCAGCGAGTCGACAACGAAGAAGCGATCGTCGTCGGCGTCAACCGGTTTGAGGTCGAAGAAGAAAAAACGATTCCGATTCAGCGAATTGATCCTGCGCTTGAGCCACGGCAGGTCGAGCGTGTCCGCGCCCTCCGAGCGAGGCGCGATGCTGGTCCGTGCAAGGTGGCTCTTGCAGCAGTGGAAGAATCTGCGCGATCCGGCGCAAATGTCATGCCGCGGATTCTCGCCGCAGTGGAAGCGTCCGCAACGGTCGGAGAGATTTCCGACGCGATGCGGCGCGTCTTCGGAGAATACAAAGAAGCGGTTGTGATCTAAGAGTTATCCACGGTCCGTCCGTCGCAAATCCCGTTTGCCCGCCATCACAAATAGCTCAGCCACCAATCCTTCCGTCGCTTCTTCAGATCTGCCCACCAGCGACATGGCAGATAGAGGATGGCCACGGCCGTGATCCACATCAGGTAGATGAATGGAAGATTGTGGCCGTATCCAAACGGAATGTCGTTGAGGAAAAATGCGCCCTGCAGCAGCCAGTGGAATGGCTGGTGAAAAAGCAGTGCCATGGCGACGGCGAGCGCATGAATCAGATAAATATGCAGAACGTAAAAAAACAAGGGGACGCGGCCGTAGATCAAGAGCGCGGATTCCGTAGGCGACATCAAATGCCGCGTATTACGTTTATCGAGCCACGACAGGAGCAATAGCGACGGTCCAATCGTCATGAGCAAAAACTGAAGCGATGGCGGGTACTTTTCGACGTCGAAGAATAGAATGACCGTTTTTTCCATCGTCGGCTGAACGTGCCAGTCGCCCTGCGATACTCCGCCCAGTCCTGCTGGAGGATTGCCGTAAATGTTGGTGGCTCGCAGCAGGATGAAAGCCAGCGTAAGAACCGTCCCGAGGCGGAGCGTGATTTTTTGCCGCCTCTCGGGTTCGAGCGCGAAGACAGTGCCGAATGCATAGCCTGCGCCCATGACCGCGACCCATGGGATGATTGGGAACAGCACGAACTCCGGAATGTTAAAGGGCAACTGCACAAATCCACGAACGTGGAGCAATTTCCAAACCCATCCGAGCGAACCGAATTGTGTGGAACGAATATGGTCGAGCAGATCATGCGTTACGATCACGAGCACAGACAGTGCTGCCAGCCATCGCACGGGAAGCCGGACCGCCGCAGCCATCAGGACCATTGAAGCTCCCAGCGTCCAGATCACGCCGAAGATGCCAAAGGGGTACTGAAACGCCCACGCGAAACCGACAGCTGTGAATTCCAATACGATCAGCCAAAGTCCGCGCGTCCAGAGAAATCGACTGAGTTCCGAGGCAGTGCGACGGCGGCTGTAGAAGAATGCTCCTGTGCCCGCGAGAAAAAAGAAGAGCGGGGCGCAGAAATGCGTAATCCACCGGGTAAAGAAAAGGGCGCCCCAAGTTCGAGCCAGGTTTTCCGGCTCAAAGCGAAGATGCGAGAAATAGTCGCGCGTGTGGTCGAGCGCCATGATCACCATGACCAGTCCGCGGAGAATGTCGATGGCGTCGATTCTTCCAGCAGCGGAAACAGAACGAGCATTGGCGACTTCGGGACTGGGCGAGAGAGTTGTGGACATGGATCCTCCGCGCAGGCGTTGGCTTTTGGTCCGTTGGACGGATTTGAGGATCGAACGGTAGCAGATGTCGCGATGGTTTGCGAGAGGATTTGAGGGCCACAATCTGATGCGGAGGAATGGGGCGGCCGGTGTTTGTGCGCGCTACGGCTACGCGGGCTGGGCTTGCATTTCGGCCACCGCGGCGTCCAGGTGTTTCAGTGTCTCTTCCACCGTCAGCGAATACATCTCGCGGCCAAGGCCTTCACCCGCTTCGAGCGCGGATTTCAAGTAGTGCCCCGCGATTTCGACGCCCAGCGAGTCGGTGATCATCGTTCCGGTACGCTTGTGATACTCCACCCACGCGGGATGCGGCAGGGCGACCCAGACCTTGCGGCCATCGACCAGAAACTTGTAGTCCACGGCATCGGCATGCCTTGTGGCGATGGCTACAATCTGAGCCTGATACACGCAGTGCACTTGCTTTTTGGTCCAGCGATCAGTGGCGGAGAAGTTCTCAAACATGACTAAAACTATAGCGGAGGCTGTTGGTTGGAGCAAACGGACGGGACTGTCCGCTCCACATTTCCTTATTTCCTTCTTCAAGTAACATATATGGGTGCTGACCAGGGCCTCGAGCAAAACCAAACTCAACATTGTCCGTACGCCCCATTTGAGCCGGATTCCCTGGCTCATTCACGGCTTCTCAACCCGCGCGGGAGGTTCTTCTCGCGCTTATGGCAAGGGAGATCTGAATCTCGGCTTCACCAAAGACGATTCCCGCGCCGCGGTAGAACTCAATCGCGCAGCGTTCCTGAAAGAGCTGAGGGCCGTGACGCGCACAGGACGGCGCACGCCGAAGTCCCGCGATTCGTTCTGGCCTCTCATCACTGTGCAGCAAATCCATTCCGACATCATTCGTTGTGTTGACTCGATCCCCGAAGAACCGTTGACCGGGGATGGCCTAATTACTGCGACTCCGCACTTGTTACTGGCGATCCAGACTGCTGACTGTTTGCCAGTGATTCTAGTCGACACGAAGCGTCACGCTGTCGGCGTGTTTCACGCCGGATGGCGGGGGACGGTGCAACGAATTGTCGAGAAGGGCGTGGGTGAGATGCATCGCTGCTTTGGAACTCGGTCTCGCGATTTGAAAGCTGCAATCGGTCCGGGCATCCAAGGTTGCTGCTACGCCGTTGGCGAAGAAGTGCGGATCAAGTTCGAATCGCAGTTTGAATATGGAGCGAGCCTTTTCCGCGAGGTTAAGGATTCTGATCCAGTGCGGGAAAAGTATCCGCTATTGTTTCTGACCGCTCGCGCTCCCGGTCACAGCGAATTGCCGAAAACAATCTATCTCGATCTGGTCGAAGCGAATCGCCAACAGTTGCTCGCTGCGGGAGTGTCGAAGAAGAACATCGAGACCTCTCCACTCTGCACGAATTGCCAGCCAGAACTCCTGTTTTCCTACCGAGCGGAGAAGGGCAAGACGGGCCGGATGCTGGGAGTCGCGGGAATCCGGGAATGATGAGATCTGCGATCCTTCTGGCGCTGGCTCTATCGGTTTCTTCTGCTGCTCAGGTTTCGTCTTCCCAGATCGATGCCATCTTCGCTCCGCTCAAGTCCAGCAACGCACCCGGCGGCGCAGTCCTCGTTGTGCGCAACGGCAAGCCAGTCTTTCGCCAAGGTTACGGTGTCACTGATCTTCGAACGCTTCAGCTCATCGACGCGCAAACGAACTTCCGCCTCGCCTCTTTCACTAAGCAGTTCACCGCGATGTGCATCATGCTTCTCGTGCACGACGGCAAGCTGCGCTACGACGACCATCTCACGGATATTTTCCCGGAGTTTCCCGCGTATGGAAAATCAATCACCGTTCGCAACCTGCTGAACCATACTTCCGGGCTGCCCGATTACGAAGACATCCTGATGAAGCAGTATCCCAACACGCCCGAAGACAAGATTCCGCAGATTCTCGATGCAGGCGTGTTGAAGTTGCTCGAGCATCAGTCCGCCGGAGATTTTCCTGCCGGCTCGAAGTGGGAGTACAGCAACTCCGGCTACGCGGTACTAGCCATGATTGTGGAGAAGGTTTCGGGCAAACCATTCGGAGAGTTTCTTCACGAACGAATCTTTGCGCCGTTGAAGATGAGCGATACGCTTGCCTTTGAAAAAGGTAAGAACGAGGTATTCCAGCGCGCTTACGGCCACACGAAAGACAAAAATGTGTGGCGCGAGACCGATCAGAGCCCGACCTCTGCTGTCCTGGGTGACGGCGGAATTTATTCCTCGATCGACGATCTTGCGAAGTGGGATCGAGCCCTTCGCGAGCATAGCCTACTCAGTGAAACCGAGATGCAGCCAGCGTTGACTCCAGTGCAGCTCACCGCTGGTCCGGCGAAGTTTCCCGATGGCTCGCCCGTGAGCTACGGCTTCGGATGGTTTCTCGCTCCGTATAAAGGTCACACCCGCATGTCGCACGATGGTGAAACCATCGGGTTTCGAACCACGATCCAGCGATTTCCCAACGACAATCTTTCGATTATCGTTCTGGCGAACCGGTCGGATGTGAATCCTGAAGAACTGGCGTTGAAGGTGGCGGACTTGTATCTGCGCGACAAGCCTTAGGAGGACCGCCCGTCAAGTTTCCAAAATACGAGGCGGTGACGGTCGATTCGCCAGTTGTCAACTCTGTGTACGGAATAAGTTTATGCCGTTGGAGGCACGGAAGCCGCCGGTGGCGCAGGACTTGCCGGCGCCGCAGCGGTGGTGACGTTCACTAAATCTTTCAATTCCTTGCTCGGCTTGAAGAATGGAATCTTCTTCGCGGGAACTTCCACGCGCTCGCCGGTCTTGGGATTGCGTCCGACACGCGGTTTGCGCTGGCGGGTGCGGAAGCTGCCAAAGCCACGAATCTCGATCTTGTCTCCCGCGCGCAAGGAGCGCACCACGCTGTCAAAGATCGTTTCTACGATCACTTCGCTGTCTTTGCGCGTAAGTTCCGCCAAACGCGAGACTTCGTCGATCAGATCCGCTTTTGTCATAACGCCCCCTCACACCAAACCTTTCGCATTCAAAAAATCAGTTCCACTGCCTACTCGAACTCCAAGCAGGGGACTGACTCAAGCCCGGACAATCCCCGAGCACGTATAACCTTCTCAAATTTCAGGGGTTGGATGCAAGTCGCGGTCTTGGGACGCTGCTTCGGGGCACCGGATATGCAAAGTGGACCAATCGGCTCGGCTCCGCGAAAGGCCACCCGCTATTTCCAGAGATAGTAGAAGCCGACCTGCTGCTCCATGAGTTTTTCGCGGCTAGGCAGGTATTGGGAAACGTCCCCGAGCAGCAGATCCATCAACGTGCGGTGGTCTTTTTCAGGACGCACCAGCGTTGGTTCACCCTTGATGTTCACCATCTTCGCAGTATCGTCGACCGCGGTCTGGAAGTCGCCGACGTTGTCGATCAGCTTCATCGAGAGGGCCTGCTGGCCGGTCCACACCTTCCCGTTGGCGATGGACTTCACATCGTCATATTTCAGCCCCCGCCCGTCGGCCACGGCCTTAATGAATTGTCCGAACATGTTGTCGATGAGCGACTGCATGTAGGCCTGCTCCGCCGGGGTCAGATCGCGCGCCGGATTGCCCGTATCCTTGAACTCCCCGGTCTTGATGACGACGTCTTTGAGCTTGGCCCACTTCAACAAATCGCCGTAATTCACCCATTGTGCGATTACGCCAATCGACCCGACGATACTGCCCTCGTCCGCATAAATCTTGTCGGAGGCCGAGGCTACGTAGAATGCGCCGCTGGCGCCTACGGTCTCGATCGAAACCACAATCTTTTTCTTCTTCTCGCTGCGGATGCGCTTCACTTCCCGATAAATCTCTTCTGACGCAGCTACTCCGCCGCCGGGAGAGTTCACGTGCAGGATGATTGCCTTGATTGAGGAGTCGTCGCCGAATTTCTTGAGCTCGTCCACGACAGGTTGCGGCGAAAGAATGACGCCGTCGAGATCGACGACGCCGATGCGGTCGCCGAAGCCGCCAAGTCCGGATTGGGTGCCGCTGGCGTGCAGCGTCAGGTAAACCAGCGTAAACACGGCCAGCACGAAGAGGAAGAACGCTCCTCCGCCAATCAGAATCCAGAGCAGTGTGCGCGAACGTCGCTCAGACATGAGGAAAGTTTAGCACCAGCCCCTGAATGTAGGGATCAGTACCCTCGGCTGGCGAGTGGTAATTCTGAACCATTTACCACGAAGGACACCAAGTATCACGAAGGATTTTATTATAAAGAAATGCCTTCGTGTGACTTGGTGCCCTCCGTGGTAAGTGGTTTTGTCTCCACCGTTAACCGAGCCAAGCCGGCGGCGCCCCGGATAGTCAGGCCGTAATCACTTTCAAAGCCTTTTCTTGCACCGCAACTTCCGCGGGCGTGCAGCAGACATACTCTCCGTCGGCGTAAATATCGAGCGGTTGGTCGGTTTCAACGCGGAGTCGGCTGGCATGAAAGTATTCGACCTCGCGCACTTTCAGATGATTCCCGCTGTAGACCGTTGGAAACAGGCGTAAGAGCCTTAGCCGATCGACTCCGCCCACGATGCAGACATCAAGAAGGCCGTCATCCATTTTCGCCTTCGGCGCGATCCTCATTCCGCCACCGTAAAGTGGAGTGTTTGCAAAAGCGGCGAGCAGCGTGGGTTGATGACTGCGCACGGTCCAGTGTGTGCCAGCGTTGGCGGCATGTTCTGCAGCCGTTAGGACTTTCATTCGGAAGGGCGTGAACGTGAAGATGGTGGGAACGAGGGTGAGCGCATAGCCTCCATGCCCGCGCAACCAGCGGGGAAGCTTGTTGGCCCGTCGCGAGACTTCGCCGTCGAGGCCCACGCCCGCGACGCAGCAGAAATATTGAGGTGGCGAAAGTGCCTCTCCCCGGTCAATCGCCGAGATAATGCCGAGATC
>Ga0209624_10002652_pt1 | contig 13122 bp, 8 predicted proteins | sample JacPinW_OM2H0_O1_FD_188565 | JGI IMG/M metagenome (GOLD analysis project Ga0209624, IMG submission 188565) | Forest soil microbial communities from Algoma, Ontario, Canada - Jack Pine, Ontario site 1_JW_OM2H0_O1 (SPAdes) (version 2) | ecosystem: Environmental > Terrestrial > Soil > Boreal...
CCGCGGGAGAGGCGGTCGAGAAATAAACGGATGGGGCGGCGCTATTGAGCTGGCGCCGCCGTCACCAGAACGAATCCGCGGGTCTTGTTGTCGTTGACGGCGTCGGGGGTGTTCATAGCGGCGAACATGTCGGCCGTCTTCACCCAGACCGGCGGGTATTTGTAGCGCGCAACGTCGAGGATGAGAAAGCGGTCGGCCTTTGCGTCGTAAGCGGCAAGCGGCGAGATATGGCCGCCCGTCTGCTCGCCCAACGTCATGCGCAGATAGTTGACGAGCACGAAATGACCGGGCTCGCCGAGATACGCGCTCGCCAGCTTCCGGAACTCGTCGACCGAGCTGTCCGACGCATGATGGACTTCCGCTTTGACCGGCTGTGTGGCGAGGATCCCGCCGAGCTGATCGAGCGTCATGCCTTGGCGCGCCAGGGTCTCGCGCGGCAGAACGACGTCGGTCCGCTCGCTCAGCACGTTGTCCTGAGTGAAGGTGCGGTAAGGCTCGTATTCCGGGACCGCCGGCGCCGGTAACCTAAGCGCGTTCAAGACCATGACGATGCTGGCGACACCGCAATAGGCCTGAGTCTTCTGGGTCAGGAAATTGCTGGCGAGCGGGAAATAAGCCTCGTGCGCATCGCTCTCGCCAAAGTAGGCCTCGCCATCGTGCGTGCTGAATCCGGTCAGATTGTCGGGCAGCGGAAGGGAGTCGGCATGCGCGCCGGGGGCGCATAGCCCGAGGAGCAAGGTCGCGCAGGCGATTGTGAGCTTGGACATGGAGCCGCTCGCTCGTTTGAACTGAATTCGCGAAGCGTCAGATTGGCGCCCTCGCCGCGGCAGGGCAATCCCCGAAGGAACCGTCGCTCCTCACGGTGTTCCGAACAGCTTGTCGAGCAGGCCCTTGTCGCGCGCTACCGGACCACGGCCAGCATTCGGGATCTCGGCAGGCGGGAGCAGCCCGTCTTCGCCGTCGCCAGACGCCCCGCGGGGGCCGGCGACTCTTGGATGCGGCGCGAAGGCCTCCGGCGGGGGCGGGGGAGCTGGCTGCGGGGCGCGTCCTCCGCGTCCGCCGGTCCCCATCTGGGAACCGGTTACGTTGAGCGGCGGAGCGTCCGAGCTCTGCGCATCAGCGCCGCGCCAGGCGCCAGCCGGCAATCCAGCGACGGGCACGCCCTCATGCGCCGCCTTCATGAACCGGCTCCAGATTTCCACCGGCAAATTGCCGCCAGACACTTTCTTTGTCGGCGAGCTGTCGTCGTTGCCGAGCCAGACGCCGGCGACCAGATAGCTCGTGTAGCCAAGAAACCAGGCGTCGCGCCAATCCTGGCTGGTGCCGGTTTTGCCCGCGGCCTGCCACCCCGGCAGTTCGGCCTTGCGCGCGGTTCCGGTCAGCAGCGTCTCCTGCATCATCTGATTCATCATCGCCACATATTGCGGGTCGATGACGCGTCCGAAATTCGCGTTGCGCCGCGCATAGAGCTGCTTGCCGTTCGCCGTGCGAACGCGGGCGATCACATGCGGCTGGACGCCGAGGCCCCCATTGGCGAAAGCTGCGTAGGCTGAGACCATTTCGAGCGGGGTCACGTCCGAGGAGCCGAGCGCGATCGAGGGAACGGGGTCGAGGTCGGAAGTGATTCCGAGCCGATGCGCCACCTCGACCACCGCCTTCGGTCCGACTTCCTGCCCTAAGCGGACGGCGACCGTATTGAGCGAGAGCGCCAGCGCCTTGGTGAGCGTCACTGGGCCGAAATATTCGCGCGAATAGTTTTCCGGATTCCAGCCTTTGATCGAGATCGGCGCGTCGTCACGTACGGTGTCGGGAGTAAGCCCCTTCTCCAGGGCCGCGAGATAGACGAAGGGCTTGAATGACGAGCCAGGTTGGCGCTTGGCCGCGACCGCGCGATTGAACTGGCTGTCGGCATAGTTGCGTCCGCCGACCATCGCCTTCACCGCGCCATTAGGATCAAGCGCAACCAGGGCCCCCTGCTCGACGCCGAACTTGCCGCCTTTCGCATTGAGTTCGTCGGTCAGCGCATGCTCGGCCTCGGCCTGCATCTTGAGGTCGATCGTGGTCGTCACCACGATGTCCTCGTCGATCGCGCCGACCGTGTCGTTGAGCGCGTCCATCACATAGTCCGCCGCGTAGTTGATCGAGCCCGCGCTCTTGTCGTGCTTGACCTGCGCCGGATTGGCGAGCGCGGCCTTGGCCATTGCCTCGGTGATATGGCCTTGTTCGGCCATCGCCGTGATGACCTGCGCGGCGCGCTCGTTGGCGCCCTGGAGGTTTCGGTCGGGCGCAAGCTTGGTAGGCGACTTCATGAGCCCGGCGAGGACCGCGGCTTCCGACAGCGTCACAAAACGTGCGCTCTTGCCGAAATATTTCTGCGCCGCGGCTTCGACCCCATACGCGCCAGAGCCGAAATAGACGCGGTTCAGGTAGAGTTCGAGGATCTGATCCTTCGAGTAGCGGCGCTCGAGCCAAAAGGCCAGGATCGCCTCCTGGATCTTGCGGGGCAGCGTGCGCTCCCGGGTGAGGAACAGATTCTTGGCGAGTTGCTGGGTCAGGGTCGAGCCGCCCTCGATGCCTCCGCCACCGACCACGTCACGCAGAAGCGCGCGCGACATGCCGATCGGATCAACGCCGTAATGGTCGTAAAATCGCCGGTCCTCGATGGCCACGAACGCCTTGGGGAGATATGGCGGCAAGTCCATGAGCCTGACCGCGGGTCCGCCCGTGTCGCCGCGATTGGCGATGAGCGAGCCATCGTCGGAGAGGATGGCGATATTGGGCGGCCGCTTGGGCACCGCGAGCTGATCGATCGGCGGCAGCTGGCTCGCGTAATAGGCGAAGAGACCGCCGAGGAAGACGGCGCCCCAAACCGAGAGGACGACGCCCCAATAGACCAGGTGGCCGAGGACCGACCGTTGGCGTGTGTTGCGCTTCGATCTCGACGCGGACCGCGATGGGACGCTGTTTTTCTTGCGACTGGTCGGCGGGCGGTCAGCTGGGTCGGCGCGAAGATCACCTCCGATCGCGGCGCCGGCGCGCGAATCGAGGCGCGGCTCGATCCGTGTCCGGGTTTTCTTGCGGCCTCGGCCGAACATCGCTGATCCCGCTCGCGGCGTCTCCTTGATCAAGGAGCCTCGGGCGAAACGCGCCCCGCCAGGTCCCGGAGCGTAAGGCTCCCGGTTTAAGGGCTAGTAAAGCTTACGCCCGAATTGACGAGCTGACGAAAATCGTTGGGTAACCGGCTCCGGGGCGCGCTTCAGCTTGCGCACCGGCTCTCGCCTTGGCAATGTCCGCCCCCCTGCCAGGGGCGTAGGGCGTTCGTCTATCCGGGATTTTCTGCGATGAAGGTCACTATCGAGCGTTCGATCCTGCTCAAGGCCCTAGGACACGTGCATCGCATCGTCGAGCGGCGCAACACGATTCCGATCCTCGCTAATGTGCTGATCGAAGCCGCGGACGGCAAATTGGCGCTGAAAAGCACAGATCTCGACCTCGAGGCGTCCGAGCAGGTCGCGGCCGACGTCGCCCAGAATGGCGCGACAACCGTCCCGGCCCACATGATCTACGATATCGTGCGCAAGCTCCCGGATGGAGCACAGGCGAGCCTCGAGACCACCGGCGACGCCGGACAGCTCGTCGTGCGTTCGGGACGGTCGCGATTCACCCTCCAGGCTCTGCCCGCCTCCGATTTTCCCGATCTGACCTCGGGCGAGTTCTCGCATCGATTCTCGCTTCCGGCGGTAGAGCTTAAGCGGCTGATCGAAAACACCCAGTTCGCGATTTCGACCGAGGAGACGCGGTATTACCTGAACGGCATTTACCTCCACACGGTCGACGTCGAGGGGGCGCCGATGCTGCGCGCCGTCGCGACCGACGGCCATCGCCTGGCGCGGGTCGAAACGGCCGCGCCAGAGGGGTCCGTCGGGATGCCTGGAATCATCGCCCCGCGCAAAGCGGTGAACGAAGTGCAAAAGCTGTTGGAAGACCTGACCCAGGACGTCGCGATCGAGATTTCGACCGCCAAGGCGCGCTTTCAGTTCGGCGACGTGGTGCTGACGACGAAACTGATCGACGGCACTTTCCCCGACTATGCGCGCGTCATCCCGACGGGCAACGACAAGCGGCTGGTGGTTGACAAGGAGCCGTTCCAGAAGGCGGTCGATCGGGTGTCGACGCTCTCGTCCGAGCGCGGCCGGGCGATCAAGCTCGCGATCGCCGAAGGCAAGATGACGCTATCGGTCAACAATCCGGATTCCGGCTCGGCCAGCGAGGAGATCGAGGCCGATTACGATTCCGCCCCGATCGATATAGGCTTCAACGCCCGCTATCTGCTCGACATCGTCGGCCAGTTGTCGTCCGACACAGCTCTGATCCGCTTGGCCGATCCCGGCTCCCCGACCCTCATCCAGGATCGCGACGACGCGCCGGCGCTTTTCGTGCTCATGCCGCTCAGGGTGTGACCGTTTCGCCGGCACCCTCCGCGCCCGCCTTGGGGCGCTCGCGCACAAGTGGACGCGCCGCAATCATTTCAATGACTTGAGTGTCTTTTTCTGTCACTCCGCCACTTTTTCGGGGTCCTCGGCCGCCAACTCGGCAAGCGCTCCATTTTGAGCGACTTCAATGGGTTTGCGGTGCCAATTCCGAGTCGTTTCGTTTTTTGTTTCCTGCTTAGCCGCCGAACTCTTGACCCACGCCGGTTTCCCGAAAATGGCGAGACTCGCCGGAACATAGTTTCTGGAAAACAATATCCGTCCCAAGCCGGCCTGTCAAGAAATTGTCGTTTTTTTTCGACTTGAGCGCCGACCCTTGAGCGGGGCCTCCACCCGTCGGAAACACCGAACGATCCGATCAACCGAATCCCGCTGAAGGCGGGCTCACGCCGCCGCGCCGACCTGGTCGGCCCCGCGACCGCGCGTCCACACTTCGGTAACTTGAAGATCGTCGGTCAGATGCACCAAATCGGCTCGATGGCCAGGCTTGAGCTGACCGATCTGGTCGTCGACGCGTAGCACTCGAGCCGGCGTCAGCGTCGCCATCATGAGCGCGTCAGCGAGTTGGACCTTGAGCTCGTTCACGAGATAATCGACAGCATCGCGCATGGTGATCGCGGCGCCGGCAAGCGTTCCGTCTTCGGCGGTGAGCTTGTTTCCGACCCGCGTCATCCGTCGCCCTTGCAATTCGAAGACATCCGGACCGCCGGCGGCAGGCGGCATCGCGTCGGATACCAGCGCAATTCCGCGCGGTCCCTTGGCGGCAAGAGCGGCGCGATAGGCTGTGGGATGAGCGTGTTCCCCATCGGCGATCAGACCGCAGATGATTCGCGGATCAGCGAGCGTCGCTCCCACGACGCCTGGCGCGCGTGAGGAAAGCTGGCTCATCGCGTTATAGAGATGAGTGACGGCGCTCGCGCCGGCGTCGAAGACGCTCTGGGCCTCTTCCGCGGTCGCATCGGAATGGCCGAGACTGACGACAATCTCCGCTTTCGCCAGCCGCGCGATGAACTCCAAAGAGACAGAGGCGGGAGCAAGGGTGACAACCATAACGCCCACGCGCGCGTCGATGAGCGCGTCAGCGTCGGACTCCAGCATGGGGCGAATGAATTCGGGCGGATGCACGCCCTTGCGCTTGGGATCGATGAAGGGGCCCTCGACATGGATTCCGAGCGCGCCCGGCACGCGTTCGCGCGCCTCGCGAGCGGCGGCGAGCGCCGCGTCCAGCACGCGCGGCGCGTCGGTCACGACCGTCGGCAAGAAGGCGGTCACGCCAGCACGCCGATGCGCGGCGGCGATCGCGGCGATTCCCTCAACGGTCGGATTGGCGTTGAACAGCACGCCGCCGCCGCCATTGATCTGCCAATCGATGAAGCCCGGGCTAAGAACACCGCCGCCAAGGTCCACTTGCTCGCCGCCGCGGGGCCGATCCTCAAGGCGGGTGAGCGAAAGGATCGAAGCGCCGTCGACAACGAGCGCGCAATCGTCGCGCAGCCGTTCGCCGTCGAAGATGCGCGCCCCGTAGAGAACCTTCATTGCGCGGCTTCCCGTTGAGGCGCGATGACGCCGCCAACGAACAGGATCGCCCCGTCGGTGGGATCGTAAAGCGGCGGTGAAAGCCGCGCGGCGGTATCCGGCTCGAAATAGGGACGCAAGGCGTCGCCCACGCCCCCGACCAGCGCGACCCGCTCCGCGCCAAGCGCGACCACGCCGCGCGTCAGCGCGCCGATGGCGCGCGCTGCTTTTGAAGCGATCCCGAGTGCGACGGGATCATGACTCGCCGCACGTTCAAACACGCGCGGCGCGAAGGCGCCGAAATCTCCCGGTTTCGCCTGGAGCGCCCAATTCATCATCGCCACCGGATCGCCGCCGAATTCGGCCAAGATGTCGTCGGTCAGGGGGCTCGCCGGCGCAAGGCCGTCATGGGCGCGCATTGCAGAACGCAGCGCCTCGAGGCCGATATGGGAGCCCGACCCGTCGTCGCCGAGTGCAAATCCGCGCCCGCCAATGATGGTTTCCCTGCGCCCAACGCGCGCGATCGCCGCCGAGCCAGTGCCCGCGATCACCAGCCCGCCGTCCGCGCCGCCGTGCGCGCCGATGCAGGCGGTCGTGGCGTCGTTCGCTGCGCACACCAGCCGAAAACCGGGAAAAGCCGCCGCCACACGCGTCTGGTCGCTGCCCTGCTTGAACCCGGCGAGCCCGAAACCAAGCGCGATCGTTCCCCGATGAACGTCGCCGAGCCCTGACTTTCCCAGAACCTCGTCGACCGCCGCGCGCATGGCCACGACCGCAGCGGCAAAGTCGACGTGAATGTTGGCCGCCGCGCCGCTCGCCTCCGCAAGCATCTTTCCGTCCGCGTCGCGCAGTCGCGCGCGGCAGTGGGTGGCGCCGCCGTCGACTCCGAGATAGAGCGGCGCGCGGGTCACGCCGCTTCGCCCTCCTCCAATCGGTCGAGCATCACCGTGGCGGCGACGCGCAGCGCATCCGCGGCTTCGGCCGATGTGAGCCGCCTTTCGCTCGCCCCTTGCGGAGACTGCTCAGGCGTCACTGGCAAATGCACAAAGACGGCGGGGATCGCCGATTTCTTCCCGCTTAGATATTGCAAGGCCCCGAAGTAGAGGTGGTTGCAGACAAACGCGCCAGCGTTCCTCGACGCCCGCGCCGGAATTCCCGCCTCATTGATGGCTTGCGTTATTGTCCTGACCGGCGCCGCTGCCTCTAGCCAATCGGGCGCGGCGCGGGAGATCCGGAGCGCTCTTCGCAGGACGCCGTCATTGTCTGGCGCGCGAGCGTCGTCAAGATTGCGCGCGAACCGCTCGACACAGACGACGCCGCGGCGCGCAGCCTGACCAGTCATGAGAAGCGCATCCGGCCGAAGCGTCTCGATCATGCTGATGAGTTTCTTCACCGAGGTTTCGTAGGCGCAGGGCAGCAACCGCGCCGTCGCCACGGCGCCACCGTGGCGCCAGCCCTCGAGCTTTTGCGCCGCCTCCCATGAGGCGTTGATCGTCTCGCCGCCGAACGGCTCGAAGCCAGTAATGAGGATCGTAGGCGCCGCGCTCGACAAGGTCAGGCGAACAGGCTGCTGCGGTTGGCGAGACGGCGCACATGAACGTCCGCGTCGCCATAGGCCGTATCGATCATCGTCAGACGCTTGAACAGATGGCCGGCTTTGTACTCATAAGTCATCGCGATGCCCCCGTGCATTTGCACCGCCTGCTGGCCGATGAACTTTGCCGACCGGCCGATTTGGGCTTTCACCGCCGACATGGTCTTGGCCCGCTCCTCCGCGTCGTCCTCGTCCGCCATCATCGCCGCCAAATACATCATGCTGCGCGCCTGCTCGAGCGCGACCGTCATGTCGGCGGCGCGATGCTGCAGGGCCTGGAACGAGCCGATCGTGACGCCGAACTGCTTGCGCGTCTTGAGGTAGTCAACTGTCATCGTCAGCGCTTCGGACATCGCGCCGACCGCTTCCGCTGAAAGCGCGGCGATCGTCTCATCGACCGCCCGCTCGATCACCGGCAGCGCGCCGTCCGGGGTCCCCAGAACGTCATGCGGCGCGACGCGGACATCGGCGAAGCCAATCTCCGCTGCGCGCTGACCATCCTGGGTCGGATAGCCGCGCCGGCTCACGCCCGGAGCGCTGGCGTCGACGAGGAAGAGGCCGATCCCGTCGCGATCGCGGCGCTCGCCCTTCACGCGGCCCGAGACAATCAGTCGATCGGCGCTGTCGCCCTGGCCGACGAGCGCTTTTTCTCCGTTCAGCACGAATCCGCCGCCGCCGTCCTCAACCGCGCTGAGGCCCACATCGTTGAGATCGAAGCCCGACTGTTTCTCCATATGCGCGAAGCTCAGCTTAAGCTCGCCCGCCGCGATCGCGCCGATCAGTTCGGCGCGCTGCTTGTCGCTTGCCCCGTGCTTCAACAAGGCGCCGCACAGGACGACCGTTTGAATGTAGGGCTCGAGCGCCAGCGCCCTGCCGAATTGCTCCATCACGATCATGGTCTCGACCGCGCCGCCCCCGAAGCCACCGTCTTCTTCAGCAAAGGGCGCGCCGAGCAGGCCCATCTCGGCATAGTCGCGCCACAGGCCTTCGCCCCAGCCCTGTGGACTGGCTTGATAGGTCTTGCGAGCCTCGAACCCGTAACGGTCCTTCATCAACCGCGCGACATTGTCGCGCAGCTGTTCCTGTTCGGGGCTGAGCTCGAAGTCCATGTGTCTCAGAGCCCCAATATCGCCTTGGCGATGATGCTACGCTGGATTTCGTTCGATCCGCCGTAGATCGAGACCTTGCGGTTGTTGAAGTAAATCGGCGCGAGCGGCGCCGCCCAGTCCGGACCCACCGGCGGCTCGTTGCTCATGTCGTCGGGCTCGCGATAGGGCAGCGAGTAAGGTCCGACGACCTCCATCAAGAGATCCGTAGTCGCCTGCTGGATCTCCGACCCTTTGATCTTGAGCACCGAAGACGCGGGATCTGGCTTGCCGGTACGGGGGCCTGAGATGACCCGCATCTGGGTCATTTCGAGCGCCTTCAGCTGCACCTCGACCTCCGCGAGCTTGGTGCGGAAGAAGGGATCCTCGATCTTCGGCCCCGAGCCATAGACTGGAATCGAGGCGAGCTGCCGCACCCGGTCCAGGCGCGCTTTCGACACCCCGACGCGGGCGATGCCATTGCGTTCGTTGGCGAGCAGGAACTTGGCGTAGTCCCACCCCTTGTTTTCTTCGCCGACAAGCGCATCGGGCGGAACACGCACGTCGTCGAGAAAGACCTCGTTGACCTCATGGCCGCCGTCGATCGTCTGGATCGGCTTAACCGTAATCCCTGGGGTCTTCATGTCGACCAGGAAGAACGAGATGCCCTCCTGTTTTTTCGCCTGCGCGTTGGTGCGAGCGAGCACGAAAATCCAATCGGCGTATTGGGCCATGGTGGTCCAGGTCTTCTGGCCCGAGATAACCCACTTGTCAGCATCGCACCTGGCGCTGGTCCTTAGGCTCGCAAGATCCGATCCCGCGCCGGGCTCCGAGAAGCCCTGGCACCACCAGTCGCTGAGGTCGATGATGCGCGGGAGGAACCGCTGCTTCTGCGCCTTGGAGCCAAAAGTGTAGATCACCGGGCCGACCATGCTGACGCCGAATGCAACCAGCTCAGGCGCATTGCCGCGCTGCGTCTCATCGAGAAAGATCGAGAGTTGGATCGGGCTCCATCCCGTACCCCCCCATTCCTGCGGCCAGTGCGGGGCTCCCCAGCCTTTAGCGGCGAGAATGCGCGTCCAGCGCACATAGTCGTCCTTGGAGAGCCTCCGGCCGGCGACCATCTTCTCGCGGATCGAGGCTGGCAGGTTGTCGCGCATGAAGGCGCGAACCTCGGCGCGAAACGCGATCTCGTCTTCGGTCAATCGAAGGTCCATGGGTCGCCTCCCATATCACAGCGCGCCCGAGACGGGCTTGAGCGCGGGCCTTGCGCCCTGCCGCCCAATGTCCAGCGTTACCGCGGCGCCGTCAACCGTTCGACCGGCCGAAGCGGCGGCTACGATGTGGAGGCCAAAAGACATAAGCTAACGGTTATCTGCTTAGCTCCTGGCGCCCTGCAGCGGAGTCAGTTTGCGATCGCCCATTCGCTTACATGAAGCGCAAGACCCCGCTTTTATTGTCAAGGTCATACTTTCGCGGCATTTTGAACCGCGATGGTCGCCGAATCGTTCTTGCGACAGCTTGTCCAAGCGGAGTGGAAGTCGTTTCCCAGTGCGCACTATCCTGACCATCATCGCGGTCGCGCTCGTCGCGGTGATGTCGGTTGCGCTCGTCGCGCCGTACCTCATCGACTGGTCTGCGCAGCGCGGCGCCATCGAGGCGCGGCTCAGCGCCATCACGGGCGCGGACGTTTCCCTGACCGGCCCGGTCGAACTCAGGGTGCTGCCGACGCCCTATCTTGCATTGGGCGAGGGTCTAGTCAGCGCGCCCGGCCCGGACGGGGCGAAGCTGTCGTTCGCCTCGGCGCGGCTGGAGCTCGCGCTGGTCAAGCTTGCGAGCGGCCAGATCCGGTTCTCCGACATCCGTCTCGAGAAGCCAGTCCTGACCCTCACGCGCGGACTTGACGGCGCGCTCAAGCTGCCGCCGGTCCAGATGGCGGGCCTCCACTCGACCGGGTTTGACCGTCTGCGCATGCAGGACGGGCGCGTGAAGATTGTCGGCGCCGGTGCCGGAACCGAGATTTCCAGCGTCGAGATCGACGCAGCCGCCCCGTCGCTCGACGGACCAGCGCGCTTAAACGGCCAATTTTCCGGCCCGGACAATGCTCCCGTTGTCTTCTCGCTCGCCTCGGAAAAACCCGGACCGGAAGGGACGCCGCTTCGCCTCGAAGTGAACGCAGGTCCTGGCTGGCCGGGCGCCCAATTCGACGGCGCGCTCCAAGGCGACCCCGCCGCCGGAATTGGCGGCCTTCGGTTCGCCGGCGCGGCCACATTCATAGGGACGGCGCCGGGCGAGGACGCGCCGACGCCTTGGCGGGTCGCCGGGCCGATGACGGTCGATCTCAACCAGGCGACCCTTCGACAGGCGGAATTTCGTCTGGGACCCGAAGAACGAGGGATCAGGGCCGAAGGGGACGCCAAAGTCGTTTTCGGCTCGCCCGCCCAAATCAGCGTCGCGCTAAGAGCCAAGCAGGTCAACGTCGATACCTTCATGCGCCGGAAGGGCGAGGACGGGGCCGCGCCCGCGCGCGCCTTGACCCTGATCACCCGCATTGTCTCGGCGGCGCTTCAGGGGCGTGAGAGCCAGGCGGCGATCGATGCGCAGGTCTTGGCTCAGCCGATCATCCTTGGAGCGCAGACGCTGCCCGACGCAAGCGCGACGCTGAAGACGGCTCCCGGCGCGCCGCTCAATCTCACTTTGAACCTCGGCCTGCCCGGGCAAAGCCGCCTGCGCGCGGATGGGAATCTGGCGACTGGCGCGGAGGCCAAGTTCCGCGGCGACGTTGCTTTCATTAGCGCCGACTTCCCTTTGTTGCGCGAATGGGCGACTCTCGGCGCGCCGCCGGCTGTGGCCAAAATCGCCGCTCTTGCCGATGCGCTTCCTTATCGCAGCGCATCGATATCGGGTGCGGTGGAAGCGTCGCCGGCTGGATTTTCGGGGCGCGATCTCAAGCTGACGCTGGACCGCTCGACGCTCACAGGCGCCCTTGCCTTCAAGGGGCCCGATGGCGGTCAAGCGGGCCGCCTTGATGCGGATCTCACAAGCGATTCGCTCGACGTCGACGGGCTGCCGAGCCTTACGTCCACGAATCTGTTCGACGATCTCGACCTCTCGCTTGCGCTGAGGGCGGGTTCGCTGCATATCGCCCGCATCGGCGAAGCTGAGATCAACAGCGGCTCGTTGGCGGTGAACGTGGCCAAGAGCGGGCGGAACGTCACGCTCAAGCGCCTGAGCGTGGCTGGCCTGGATGGGGCCTCGCTCGATATCCAGGGCGCCATCGGTCCCGACTCGACTGCAGCGACCGGTCACTTGCGAGCCGACCGACTGCGCGATTTCGCACTGCTGGTTTCGCGCGTGGCGCCCGCCGATTGGAGCCGGATGCTGGTCGCTCGGGCGAGCGAGCTTTCGCCGGCGGCGTTCACCTTCGGCGCTCACGGCGGCGCAACCGACAACGGCGGCGTTCCCGCCATCGATTCGTTCAGGGCCAACGGATCGGTGGGTGAAACGCAGTTCTCAGTCACTCTCGATCCTCGGCCGAATGACGCCGGGCGCGCTCTGACCGTCAGTCTCGATTCGCCAAATTCCGGCGCCCTGTTGCGCCAACTCGGCGTGCATACGCCGACGTCGGGGGGCGGGCGCGCGCATATCGCGCTCAATGCAAATGGAGGGTGGGAGAAGGGCTACGACGTCGATGCGACCTCGCAGCTCGCCGGCGCGGACCTAGCGTGGCGCGGCCGTTTCTTGCCCGGGGCGGAAAGTGACGACGCGAAGCTGTTCGGGTCCGCCAAGGCCAATTCGCCGAACCTCGCCCCGCTTGCCATCGCCCTTGGCCTTGCGCCTGCGAATGGCGGCGCGCTCGGTCCCGCCGATATTGGGTTCGATGCGACCTTGCGCGGCGATCGATGGGGTTTCTCAAGGCTCGCGGCGACGATTGCCGGGGTCAAGGCAAGCGGCGACCTCACTTATCAGCCTTTGAAGCCCCTTGAGGCGGTGCCTGAGGCGAGCGCCGATATCGCTCGCGCCCAAGAGGCGATCGGCTCTGCGGCGGCTCCCGCGAACCAGCCGCCGCCGGAGATCGAGGGTCAACTGACGGTTGAGCGCATGCCGCTCGGTGGCGTTCTGGCGCTCGCGCTCGGACCGCCCCAGCCGGGACGGACGGGAGCGCGCTGGTCGGACGTGAGGTTCGCGCCCGCGCCGCTGCGCCCGCCATCCGCCGCCGTAAAGCTTAGGGTCGGGGCTCTCGACATGGCGGACGCCCTGACAGCGCGCGAGTTCGCGACGACGCTGCGTTTTGATAGGGGCCGGCTCGATCTTGACGACCTCGCGATGCGGATCGCAGGCGGCGGAGCCTCCGGCCATGTGACGCTGCGTCGCGATGCGGACAATGTGACGCTGACGGGCGCGCTGGCCCTCGACTCGATCGCGCTCGACCGAATCG
>Ga0209624_10002653_pt1 | contig 13120 bp, 12 predicted proteins | sample JacPinW_OM2H0_O1_FD_188565 | JGI IMG/M metagenome (GOLD analysis project Ga0209624, IMG submission 188565) | Forest soil microbial communities from Algoma, Ontario, Canada - Jack Pine, Ontario site 1_JW_OM2H0_O1 (SPAdes) (version 2) | ecosystem: Environmental > Terrestrial > Soil > Boreal...
TTGGGGAGAAAGTTGCCAAATGCCTCGACGGTCAGCCAGCGGTCATAACCGATCTCCCGGAGCGCCTCGAACGTCGCGTCCCAGGCGACACTCCCCGTTCCAGGCACTCCGCGATCGTTTTCGGAAATGTGCACGTGAGCGATCCGGTCACCGGCGCGGCGGATCGCGTCCGCGGGGTGCTTCTCCTCGATATGGGCGTGGAAGGTGTCGAGGTGGATACGACACGAGGAGTGTCCAACCTCGTCCACGAAGCTGATGGCCTGATCCAAGGTATTCAGGTGATAGAGCTCGAACCGGTTGACGACTTCCTCTGCCAGCACGACGCCCGCCTGCTCGGCGTACTCAGCTACCCGCCGCAGATGGTCGACGCTGCGCTCCCACTCGTCCGACGTCGGACCGGCTCCCGTGAAAACTCCCAAAGCGATCTGATGGGGACCACACAAGAGGGACGAGCCGACCGCCGCGCAGCAGTCGACGACGGCCTGCATGTGCCGACACGCAGCTTCTCGCACTCGTGGGTCAGGGCTGACCGGGTTGTGCTCGGGGGCGATTACCGTGTTGGCCGTGCGTTCCAACCCAAGATCATCGAGACGTCGGCCCCACCGGGACCACTCCGCTGGGTCCAGGTCGAATATCGGTACCTCGACGCCGTCGTAACCGATTTCCTTGAGACGCTCGAGCACCGGCAAGAGCCCCTCGTGCATCCGGTCTGTCCAGAGGTACAGGTTGATTCCGAGCTTCACGTATCCCGCCGTGCCTCGGGCGACCGTCCTCGTCTCCGCATTATTCGTCGGCGCCGGAGAACACCGACCCCACCGGGTCCGCGGCGATCGGGCAGCGCACGCGTCATATCATGGTCCGCTGCCGCGGCCTTTACTCCGGCTCGCACGTCGTGCATCAAATGACCGGTCTATGCGCGAGCTCCTCGGGCGACTCGGGACGAAGTACGGCGGCCTCGCCGGCGTGAAGAAGCCACTCCTCCTTCCCAGCAAGGCGCATCGCCAACAGGATTACGAGTCCCGCCACGGCCCAACCGACGAAGACCCACAGCGCATAGCGAGTAGGGGCCGGCGGAAGTGGAACCACCGATTTATATTCGCTCCACACTAACGCGACCGTCGTCACGATCGGGAATAGGAGGTGTAGCACCGGGTTGAACTGAGCCCTGCGTTCGCGCCAGAAATACGCGCCGGTCGCGATACTCGCCAAGCTATATATGAACACGATCGCGAAGCTGAGCGCGAACGCGTAAAAGCCGAAACCCGTCAGCGGATCGTAGAGCACCTGGTAGAGAATAAAAGCAGCGATGAGGGCGACGACTGCCTCGGCCACAATCGTGCCAACCGGGGTCCTGTACTTTGGGTGGACATACCGCAGCTGTCTGGGGAGCGCCCCTGTGTCCGCCATTCCAAACCACATGCGGGTGCTCTGATTGAAGATGGCGAGCGATCCCGCGAAGCCAGAGTTCCAGAGGGCGACAAGCAGGATTATGTCCGCCCCGTGCCAGTACCGGTGCGCCAGAGTCAACAACGGGCTGTTCGTCGCCGCCCCAAAAGAGGTGGATAGCGATGTTCCCCATCCGACAAGTACTCCCCAGGCAAAGAACGAAAACATTATTCCGAGTGCCAGGACGGAGATCCACATGCCGCGCCCGATGTTGCGTTCGGGGTTTTCGGTTTCCTCGCCCAGTGAGGCAACGGACTCCCAACCCGTGTACGCAACGATCGCGAAGATCACGGCGAGATAGAGTCCGTGCGAAGTCGGGGAAGCGCTCGGGTTAAACCCTGAGAGGTTGAACCCCCCCTTGCCGGGGCTCGCCAGTCCCCAGATCGCGAGAACCAACAGGATAACTATCTCAATCGAGCCAGAGACGATCAGAAGGCGCCCGCTCAGTCGGATACCGCGATACGAGATAAGCGCGCAAAGGGCTACGCCGCCAACAACCCACCACTCCCACGGAATGGAAAAACCGTAGTTGGCCTTAAAGAACTGGTCGGATATATAGCCGACAAGTCCCAGAACGAGACCAGGCAGTAGGGGGGTGTACCAGGCATACAACCACGAGACGAACCACCCCACGCGAGGGTGAAGCCCTCTGCTTACCCATGTGTAAAAGCCACCGGCCGAGGAAAGATATTTCGCAATCTGTGCAAGCGTAACCGCCAGCATCACCATGATCACAATGCCGACCAGGTAGACGAAGGGTGTGGCGACACCAGCCAGCCCGACCGTAGCTTGGATAAAGAAGAACAACGTGAACGCAGGAGCTGTCTCGGTGATGCCCTGCATCAACGCTTCCGGGAGGCGCAGCGCACCAGCGGCGAGCTTCGTCTCGGCGACCAGCACTTCCTCCGGCGCAGGGGCTTCGTTGGCGGCTGGCGCCGCCGAAGCAGTTCCGGTCCTCTCCATTGCTCCTCCTATGCGGGTGGCACTTGGTGCCGATGGCCGCTGCCGCCACTCATGTGGTACCGCCAGCGATTTCAGGGGTTACGAACTGAGGCGTGAACGGTGACGAGGAGACTGAGACGTCAATCCGCATTCGGTCGCTACGGAGCCATGCCTGATAGCAGTCGAAAGGCCGGAGGTTTCGATCCCAGCTCACTGATTCGACGAAGATCAACGGCGCGCCGACCGGAAGCTCAAGAAGCTTCGCCAGCCGCTCCTCGGCACGTACGGCCTCGAGCATCCGGCGACCGCCGGCCGTCTCCGTGTCTGCACGATCTTTCAGCCGTTGGTAGAGCGATTCGTTCGGGTCGTCGAGCGGTAGCACCTGCTCGGCGAGCCCTGGCGGCAAGTGGTTCACGACGTACATCGCCACCAGGCCATCGACCGCTCGGACGCGCTCGAGCGTTCCGCCCAGCGGGCCCGCAAGTCCGAGTGCTGAGGTGGCCCAGGGCGGCAACGGTCCCCTGACGATCGAGCGCAGGACGTCCGATCTGACAAGCCGTCCCATCCGCCCGAACTCTTCTTCGAAGAAGCCGCCCGATGATTGCAAGAGCCAAGTCCGGGGCTCCGACTCAGCGACGAATGTGCCCTGCCCCTTCCGTCGTTGGACAAGCCCGCGTTGCTCGAGCCGACCGAGGGCCTGGCGGATCGTCGTCCGGGAAAGGCCGAGTTGCTTGGAGATCTCTGGCTCGGCCGGAAGCCGAGCGCCGGGCTCCCATCGTCCGCTCACGATTTCCGCTTCGAGGAGCTCGGACAGCTGGAAGTAGTAGGGCACGGGTGACTGACGGTCGATTTGCGTCGACGGCAGCGCCATTGGGGCTCGAGGCACCGGCGAACCCTAACGTCCTGGGATTAGTACGGACAGGATGACGAGAGATCATGCACAGCTCACTAGCCGCTGTCAAGAGCGGGATTCACGCTAAATGCGGTCATACGCGAGCACGTTGTCCGTACAGCACGATGTATACTGGCGCGGTGTGCTCTGGGCCGCCGGCGTCGCCGTGACTAGATGAAGACGAGGAGCAAGCGCGCGTGTAGTCACCGATCGCTGGCCGTCAAGCAGCGGGTCAGGGCCCTGCATCCCGCGCGCGTAAGCAGAATGGACGTGGATGGCTGAGGTCTTGGGGATTGGGCCGATGGTGGAGGAGACGTACGACCGCGTGCGCCGTGCCTACGGCTGGGAACTAGGACGCCACCGCCGCGACCTTGTGACGCCGGCGCTGGTCCTCGACCTCACGATCGCGCGTCGCAACATCGCCAGAATGGCCGAGCGCATCAGCGCGGTGGACGCCGGTCTACGGCCCCACGTCAAGGTCCACAAGAGTCCGGAGATTGCGCGGATGCAGGTTGAGGCCGGTGCGATCGGCATTTCTACCGCGACGGTGTGGGAAGCGATGGTGATGGTCCATGCCGGTCTGGATGGCGTATTCGTGGTGAACACCGTCGCCGGCCCGGACAAGCTCGCAGCCCTGGCAACGCTGGCGCGCGATGCGAACGTGATGGTCGCCGTCGATGATCCTGGTAACGCGGCAGCATTGGCCGCTGCGGCTCGTGCTGCCGGGAGCACACTTGGGGTGTTGATCGAGGTCGACACCGGGATGGATCGGTCTGGCGTGGACAGCATCGAGGAGGCAGTCAGACTCGCCGACCGGATCTCGCACCTGGAAGGGCTGCGCCCGCTGGGTGTGACCGGGTACGAGGGTCACTGCTCGTTGACGCCCGACGATGAGCTGCGTCAGGAGCGTCAGCAGGCGGCGATGCGTTTCCTCGTGGACACCGCTCACGCCATACGTGCTGCGGAACTGCCTTGTGAGATCGTGTCGGCGGGCGGGACGGCAACGTGGGACTGGACGGCGGCGTATCCGGGCGTGACGGAGATCCAAGCCGGGTCCTACGTGGTAATGGACAACTTCCACGGGGCGATGGTGAGCGACTTCGAGCACGCGCTGACCGTTGTGAGCACGGTGATTAGCCGTCGGCCCGATCGGGTGATCGTGGATGCCGGAAGCAAGTCGATCGCCGCACCCTCCCTCGCGTCCATGCTGGACCACGATCTCGAGGTGATGCGCTTTGACGAAGAGCACGGGATCTTCATCGCGACCCCGGGGGTCGGCCTCGCGGTCGGAAGCGTCGTCGAGTTGATCCCCGGCTACGCACCGAGCACGGCCAATTGGTACGACGCTTTCCACGTCGTCGAGGATGACCGGGTCGTCGACATCTGGCCCGTGATCCCTCGCGGGCCTGGCCACGGAGGCTTGCTGCAATGACCAGCCCGTCTCCTCGCTTCATCGAAAAAGGGGTGGTTGTCACTGGAGCGGCACAGGGCCTGGGCCGGGCTGTCGCACAAGGATTCGCTGCGGAGGGCGCCGGCGTCGTGCTCATGGATAGAGAGGCCGACCCGCTGCACCAGACTTTGGACGAAATCCGGCGCACGCATGAGCGCGTAGAAGCCGTGGTGGGGGACGTCAGTTCCCGTGCCGACGTCGTTCGGACGGTAGCGATCGCCGTTGAGCGCTTTGGTCATCTCGACGTCGCCGTCCAGGTCGCGGGTATCGCCACCTTCCTCCCTTTTCTCGAGTTTGACGACGAGCAATGGCGACGAACCCTCGAGGTCAACCTCAATGGAACGTTCTACCTGGCTCAGGAAGCGGGTCGTGTGATGGTCCGCCAGCGCACCGGAGGTGCGATCGCGATTACCTCGTCCACCAACGCGTTTCAACCCGAGGCCGGCGGCCTCGCGTACAACACCTCCAAATCGGCGCAGGTCGCAGTCATGCGGACGGCCGCGATCGAGCTCGCCCCACACGGCATCCGCGTGAACGCCATCGCGCCCGGAATCATGAACACCCGACTCGCGGAGTTCGTGATCAACGATCCCGTGCAGTCGAAGGTCTTCCTCGAACGGATTCCGCTGGGCCGGTTCGCGGAACCCGAGGAGATTGCGCGTTCGATCCTGTGGATGTGCTCGGCCGACGCGTCATATCTCTCGGGCGAGCTCTTGGTCAATGACGGCGCGATGTCGGTTGGCCTGCCACCCCCAACCGGGTCGGAGGACGTGTCGGATCTTCCCGCTGAGCCAGAAGAGGCGAAATGACCACGGCGAGCGACCGCAAGCTCTCGATGCACGAGTTCGAGGCGCTGTTCGAATCCGTCAAGAACTGGAGCCGGTGGGGAGCCGACGACGTGGCGGGGACCCTCAACTACATCACGCCGGCACATGTCCAACATGCCGCGTCGCTGGTGCGCACGGGACGCTCCGTCTCAATGGCGATTCCGATCAACACGGTCGCCGGTCCAGACAACCCGCATCCCGCGATCCACTACATGACCCAGCTCCACGATTGGGACATCGGTTCCGGCACACTTCGATTCGCGACGGATTTCCTCGGGATGGACTTCCACGGGGATTGCCATACGCACATCGACGCCCTTTCCCACATCGCGTATGGCAATCAGCTCTACGGCGGTCGCTCGGCGTCCTTGGTTACCAGCCACGGCTCGCAGGCCCTGGGGATCGAGGACTATGCGCACGGGATCATCAGCCGGGGCGTCCTCCTCGACATCCCCCGGCTCCGCGACGTCCCGTACCTTGAGCCTGGCGAGGCGGTAACCCGAGCCGAGCTCGAGGAGGCGGAACGGGCGCAGGGTGTCCGCCTCGAGGAAGGTGACGTACTTGTCTTCCGCACCGGGCATCACCGACGCCGCCTCGAACTTGGTCCGTGGGACAACACGTACGAAGGCGAGGGCAAGGCTGGGCTCCACGTCGACTCCATTCCTTGGATGCACGAGCGCGGAATTGCCATGTTCATGCCCGACGGGGACGGAGAGGCGGTGCCGAGCACCGTCGATGGGGTCCTCTACCCCATTCATGCCCTCCAGGTCGCGGCCATGGGTATGGCCGTGTCGGACAGCTTGAATCTCGAGGACATCGCAACCGCATGCGCCGAGGAGCAGCGTTGGGAGTTCATGGTAGTCGCCGCGCCCTTGCGGCTGCCCGGAGGCACGGGCTCGCAGTTCAACCCACTCGCGATTCTCTGACGCGCTGACATCGGCAAATCCCAGGAGGTGAGACATTTGCAGTCACCAGGCCAGAGCACAGACCCCGTCAGCATCACGCCGCCCGCCGCTCCACTCCCGATCAGCCAGATCGCGATCGTGGTTAAAGATATCGACCAAGCGCTGGAGCGCTACAACCGTGCCCTCGGATGGGGTCCCTGGAACGTGTACGAGCACAAGCCACCGGCGCTTCACGACACCTACTTGCATGGCCAGCCGACCGATTTCACGATGATAGGTGCTGAAACCCACGTCGGGGACCTGGTCGTCGAGCTGCTGCAGCCGGAGGACGGGCCAAGTATCTACAAGGAGTGGCTCGAATCACACGGCGAGGGACTGCATCACATCGCGGTGATGAGACCGAATCCGACCGAGTCCTCGGAGACCATGCGCAGGTTCGAGGAGATGGGCGCCGGCGTTCTGATGGAGGGCCGGATCGGCGAGACGATTCATTTCTATTACCTTGACACCGAGCCGTTACTCAAGGTGATCTTCGAGTCCGGCACAGGACACGCCGTCGACCTCACTCCGGTTCGCGTTTACCCCTGAGCGTGCGCTAGAAGCTCCGTTGAGAATCCTGGCCGTCGGCGACAGTTATATGCCTCCGCGATATTTCTCCGAGGCATTCGCCGATCTTGCGCGGTTCCACGACATTGAGCTGATGCAGATCGATGCCTCGCGCGCGTTCAGGCCGTCGACGCCATCGGAGCGCAAGCTGCAGGAGTATCAGGGATCCCCCGTCGAGCTGGTCGAGCGCATGGCGGGGATCGAGGTGTTGGTCGTGCAGGGCGCCCCGGTCACCGACCGGGTGCTTGACGCGTCCCCGCAACTTCGGCTCGTCTGCTGCGCGCGTGGCGGGCCGGTGAACGTAGACGTAGATGCAGTCAGCGCCCGGCGGCTCCCTCTGGTCACGACACCCGGCAAAAACGCCGAGGCTGTGGCTGACCTCACGCTGGCGTTCATGGTGATGATCTCGAGACAGCTGCCGAAGGCTCAGCGCTTCCTCGCCGACGGGCATCGGGTTCAAGACAATTGGGAGGGCGCAAGGTTTATCGGGAGCGACCTCCGGCGCCATGCCCTCGGCATCGTCGGGTACGGGGAGATTGGCCGCCGAGTTGGCCATCGAGCGTTGTCGTTCGGCATGTCCGTCCTCGTCTACGATCCCTTCGTGATCGTTCCCGGGGGCTCGGGCGTCATGCAAGTTGAAAGCTTCGACGAGCTGCTCGGCGGGAGTGATTTTGTTTCGCTGCACGCTCGGGCGACGTCGGAGAACGCCAATCTGATCGACGCCGCTGCGCTCGCCTCGATGAAGAGGGGAGCGTGTCTGGTCAACACGGCACGAGAAACCCTCGTCGATGAGGACGCGCTCGATGCCGCGCTCAGCTCCGGGCAGCTTGGGGGGGCGGCGCTCGATGTCGTACGAGCGACGGCGGACGATGGGCCGCATCGCCTTCTACGCCACGACAACGTGGTGGTAACTCCCCACGTGGGCGGCGCAACTCATGAGACCCTGTTTCAGGCTGGAGAGATGATCGCCGCCGACATCGTTAGGTTCGCGGAAGGCATCCCTCCGCTGCACCTGTTCAATGGAGGCACAGTGGCTGCATGAAGGACGAACTGCTCCTCGCCATCGACGCGGGCACCGGTAGCTGTCGGGCGATCCTGTTCGCAGCGGACGGGGCGCAGGTGGCGGCGTGTCAGCGCGAGTACGCGCACGCCCCACTCGCTGGAGTGCCCGGTTCGCAGGTATTCGATACCGACACGAACTGGCGGCTTATTTGCGAATGCGTGCGGAGCGTGCTCGACCGCTCCGGCGTCGCGAGGGACGCGGTGAAAGCTGTGAGCGCCACAAGCATGCGCGAAGGCATGGTCCTCTATGACGCCCGCGGACACGAGGTCTGGGCGTGTCCGAACGTCGACTCGCGCGCGACCGCGGAGGCAGCCGAACTGGTTCGCTCGGGCGCCGCGCGCGAGATCTATGAGCAGGCCGGCGACTGGGTGGCGATTACGGCACCGGCACGGTTCCTCTGGATCGCTCGACATCAGCCAGAGGTCTTTGCCGCGATCGCGCATGTCGGAATGCTCGGCGATTGGATCCTGACGAAGCTGTCCGGCGTCTTCGTCACCGACCCGTCGCTGGGTTCGAGCTCGGGGATGTTCGACCTCGCGGCTCGGGATTGGTCTGACCGCGTGCTAGAGGTCTGTGGCCTTGACCGGTCCGTGTTCCCGTCAATTGTCGAGTCCGGCGCCGTCGTCGGGAACGTCACCGCGGAGGCAGCCGCCGCGACCGGGCTCAAACAGGGAACCCCAGTCGTGGCCGGCGGCGCCGACACACAGCTGGGACTCCTCGGCATCGGTGTAACGGACCCCGGCCGGGTCACGGTGGTCGGCGGCAGCTTCTGGCAGGCCACCGTCGTCCTCGACCATCCACTGATCGATCCAGAGGCTCGTCTGCGCACCCTGTGTCACACGGTCCCCGGGCGGTGGATGATGGAGGGCATCGGGTTCTACTGCGGAATTGTGATGCGTTGGTTCCGCGACGCCTTCTGCGAATTGGAGGCGCTAGAGGCGAAGTCAACGGGCGAGGACGTCTACGCCATCATGGAGCGAAAGGCAGCCTCTCTGCCACCGGGGGCGAATGGGGTGTTCGGCATCTTTTCCAACGTGATGCGCGCGAGTCGGTGGGTTCACGCCTCGCCGGGCTTCGTCGGCTTTGACGTTGGCAACCCCGCTGCCGCGGGCCGCACCGAGTGTTTCCGCGCCATCGAAGAGAGCGCCGCCTATGTCACGCGTGGACACGTCGCGATTGTCCAAGAGGTCGCTGGAATCGAGGTCGGAGAGGCGGTGCTGACTGGCGGTGCGGCCAATGGCACCCTCTGGCCGCAGATCCTCGCGGACACGCTCGCCCTCCCCATCCGAATCCCCGAGGTGAAGGAATCCACCGCGCTCGGCGCTGCGATCTACGCGGGCGTCGGTGCCGGGCTCTTCGAAGACCCCAGCGAAGCGGCGGAACGATTCGCGCGCTTCGAGCGCACCTTTGAGCCGGATCTCGTTTCCAGCGCCGCCTACCGGGACTTGTACGAACGCTGGCTCGAGCTTTACGCCCGGAGCCTCGAAATCTCCGAGGCTGGCCTTGTCCGGCCCCTATGGCGGGCCGCCGGCGCCTAGAACACGAAAGGAAGGCGATGCCCGAAGCCGACGACAGAGCGGAGAAGCAGTTCCACGTCGATATCACGACCCCCGATCACGGGTTCTTCCTGAAGGGATCCAGTGCTTACGACTGGGGAATGAAGAACCGGCTGGCGCGCATCTTCCGGCCGCAGACCGGCCGCACAGTGATGCTTGCGATCGACCACGGCTATTTTCAGGGTCCGACATCTGGGCTTGAGCGTGTCGACCTGAATATCGTGCCGGTGCTTCCGTTCGCGGACGCGCTGATGGTGACTCGCGGGATGCTACGTTCGACGATACCGGCAACCTTCAGTGGTGGCGTCGTGATGCGCGCGAGCGGCGGCCCGAGCATCCTCAAGGAACTCTCGAACGAGCGCGTCGCCGTCGACATCGAGGACGCCGCTCGGATGAACGTCCACTGCCTCGCCGTGCAGGTGTTCGTCGGCGGCGAGCACGAGACGCAGTCGATTGCGAACATGACACGGCAGGTCGACGACGGCTACCGGTACGGCATCCCGGTGCTCGGCGTCACGGCGGTGGGCAAGGAGCTCACGCGCGATGCGCGCTATCTCGGGCTCGCGACGCGGATGTGCGCAGAGCTCGGCGCGCAGATCGTCAAGACGTATTACGTTGACGATGGGTTTGAACAGGTGACGGCCGGCTGCCCGGTGCCGATTGTTATGGCCGGCGGGAAGAAACTGCCAGAGCTCGACGCGCTCGAAATGGCTCACCGAGCCATCCAGCAAGGCGCCGCCGGCGTTGACATGGGTCGGAACATCTTCCAGTCCGAGTCGCCTGCCGCGATGATTCAGGCCGTCCGCGAGGTAGTTCATGAAGGCGCGCAGCCACGCGATGCCTACGAGCTGTTCCAGGAGCTCTCACGCACAGCGGTGCCCGCCTGATGCAAACCACGGCGCAAGAGCTGATCGACAGTGGTCCGAATCTCAGCGTCGGCATGCTGACCGCCGACCTTCTGTGCCTCGGCGACGAGCTCGCGGCTCTTGATGAGGCTGGTGTCAATGCGGTCCATGTCGACGCAATGGACGGCGTCTTCTGTCCGCAAGCGACGTTCGGACCGCCGCTCGTGAGGGCCCTGCCTGACCGGTTCATAAAGGACGTGCACCTCATGGTCGACGAGCCGCTCGAGAAGGTGGGGGCCTATGTCGACGCCGGCGCGGACATTCTCACCTTCCACGTCGAATCCACTCGGCATCCGCACCGAGTGCTCCAGAGCCTGACGGGCACGGGCGTGGTCCGGGGTGTGGCGCTGAACCCTGGTACGCCGGTCGCCGCGGTCGAGCCACTGCTCGACGAGCTCGAGCTCATTCTTATCCTTGGCGTCAACCCGGGCTGGGGCGGGCAATCGTTCATAGCCTCGAGCGAGGCACGCATCGCGGAGGTGCGCACGTTGGTCGAGCGGCGCACGACGGTAATCGCGGTCGACGGGGGGATCACGAAGGCGAACGTCCAGCACGTCGCCTCACTCGGTGTCGACCTGATCGTCACCGGAAGCGCCGTCTACGACGGCAAGGCACCTGCTGAGAACGCGCGAGCGATGCTCGAGTCGGTCCGCCGCGCCCGACCAGTGGCAGATGCATGAACCGATCCGGTCACGACCTCCGAGTCTCACTAAGACGCACCGCTCGGCCGATGCCGCGCTCGATCCGGTACCGGCGTGAACAGGGCCTAGCGACGGCCAAGGAGAAGCGCTGAGCCGTGTCGCGATCGTAACCGGTGGTGGGACGGGACTCGGGGCGGCATCTGCCCATCTACTCTCCCGGCATGGGCTCGACGTCGTGCTCGTGGGCCGACGTCGCGAGCCGCTCGAGCTTGTACGGGAGCAGCTCGGAGGCCGGACCCTGACGGTCGCCACGGACATGGGCGACCCGGCCGCGCCACGACGGATCGTCGATAGCACCCTGCGGGCGTTTGGACGCGTCGACGTCCTGGTTAACAATGCGGCGGTAATCACTAACGGGCCGCTTGAGGCGTTCGACCGCGCGACCTTCGAACAGCATTACGCAGTCAACGTCGCGGGCCCCTTCTTCCTCCTTGCGGCCGCGCTTCCGGCGCTGCGCCAATCCGACGACGCGGCCGTGGTGAACCTCAGCTCCTCCATCGGATCAATCGTAAAACCGGGCAGCATGCTCTACGGCTCGACAAAGGCAGCGCTTGAATACCTGACTCGAGCCTGGGCATACGAGCTCGCCGCCGACCGCATCCGCGTCAACTGCATCGCCCCCGGGCCCATCGACACGCCGATCCACGCGACCTATAGCGACGACCTCGACACTACATACGCTGACCTCGCCCGTCGCATCCCCCTCGGGCGGATCGGCCACGTCGACGACGTCGCTGCCTGGGTGTGGCAGTTCGTCGCGCCCGAAACAGCCTGGACAACTGGCAACATCCTCCACGTCGACGGCGGGCAAGTACTCGGCCTGCCGGAGACCGCGGGCGGGTGACGAGGTTGGGCAATGCCACAAACCGTCGAGTGTGTAACGGACACACGGCACCGGATCCACCGCGAACCCCCGTCAAGCAATCCTTCCAGCAAACGAGCGCTAACGGCGCAAGGCTCACGAAGAAATCAGGTGCAGAAATTCCAGGTGGAGCCAACGCGGTCCGGACAGTGACCCCTGTTGGCACAAGAGGGATCAGGCCTCCCGCCTGATGCTTGAGCTGCGTCCCAGAACAGTCTCGCCCAAGGTCGCCGGCCGACCGCCGCCTCGGGCGCACGCTGAGAGCGGCGCATCGGTGCGCAATCTGCCACCAAAGCCGCACGCACCCGGGGTGCGCAAGGCCCCCCGACGCACTGTAAGTCGGCCCGCACACATCAGTGCGGTAGCTGGCAGGCGGCCGTTTCTCACGGTCCGTCAAGGCGGGCAGGCGGTAGCCGTGACTGCTCCAGACGTCACCGGTCACGCAAGGTTAGGCACGTCCGCTGCCACGTTCGTGCGAATCGCACAGGAGCGAGCTGTACCCGCAGGTTCCGCGTCCACACGGCGGAGCGGAAGTACTATCGCGAGGTTGCCGTTCGGACGAGCTGGCGAACTACGCCCTGGCATCGGCGAACTTCTCCTCGTGGCGTCTGCGGAAGTCCGGCTCGTAGGATCGCCCTCCGCCGGCGTCGGGCCCGACGTGTGCGATCCGTACACCACGATGGCGCCCGGAACGAGCTGGTCGGCTGGTTCCGTTAAGGACGACTTGCGATCGTCTCCGAGCTCGTCGACGTGGCACAGCTGCTTCGCCTACGCGAGCGACACAGTCGCGATCACCGGCCAACCGGTCGCCTATCCCAGCGATGCGTACGCACCCGGCCGGATCGGGTGACAGCGAGCTCACTGGTGCAAAGGACGATCTGGGGAAGTCACCCTGTCGACCCCGGACGACCGCGCCGAGACTGCCCTAGCTCGTCCGAGCCGACAGCGCGAACAGCGGCGGGGGG
>Ga0209624_10002654_pt1 | contig 13119 bp, 7 predicted proteins | sample JacPinW_OM2H0_O1_FD_188565 | JGI IMG/M metagenome (GOLD analysis project Ga0209624, IMG submission 188565) | Forest soil microbial communities from Algoma, Ontario, Canada - Jack Pine, Ontario site 1_JW_OM2H0_O1 (SPAdes) (version 2) | ecosystem: Environmental > Terrestrial > Soil > Boreal...
TGCGATTCTTGCCGCACGCGAGGGGAAGACGCAATCTGCTGATCGGGTTCGCCGCCGCCATTGTCTTCAGCCCACCTTTGATGGCGCTGGTCTACCTGCTCGGCATCGACCCCTGGAGCTTCACCATGGTGTGCACCGCCAAGGTCATGTACGGCATGTTCCTCGGCATTGCTCTAGGCCCCATCATCGCGACCGCTGCTATCGTTGGTGACGAAGCAGCCGCAACTCGATGACCATCAACGGGCTACCGACGGGACGCACTCAACGCGATTGCTGTTCTCGGTAACGCCCTGGCGTGATTCCAAACTCACGCCGAAATGCCCGTGTGAAATTAGCCTGCGTCGAGAAGTTCAATGCGAGCGCGATCTCGGCGAGTGATAGATTCTGTGCCAGCAACACCTTTGCTCGAGCCAGGCGCTTGGCGCTGACGTACTGATAGGGGGTCTGTCCGGTCGAGGCCTTGAACGCGCGTGAAAAGTGGAAGCGGCTCAAGTTCGCCGTCGAAGCCATGCCGCGGATGTCGAGTGCCTCCCCTAGATGCGCGTGAATGTATTCCAAGACGCGACCGAGACGCCGGGGGTCGAGCTTTCCTATGCTCGATAATCGATCTGCAATATCCAGCGGAGACTTCGAGTGGCTTTGCAGCAAGCGAGCGTAGAGACTGCCGCAAAGAGATTCAACCAGCAGTGAGCCCGCAGCTGTTTCCGTCTGCATTTCAGCGAAAATCGCACAGCCGATCTGCTCGAGCAGCGGATCAGTGACAGTGAAGTGCAGGGACCGGGCTGCAGCGCCCGCACCCTGCAGGCCTCGCTCGGTTGCATAATCGAGCCACGCATCGGGTCTCAGGTACAAATGCAGCACCTCCAGCGCGCCGTGCTCTAATTTGAGCCAGTCGGTCTGCGGACCTGCGGAACACAGCCAGATTACGCCCGGCCCGGCGTGAGTAGTGTGGGTCTCACCCGAGGCTCGTCGTCGCATGAGACCCTCACCGCGAAACACCATTGAGAATTCGGTGACGGGCTGCACGAAGCCGTCGGTGTGCCCGCTTTCGTGTAATCGAAATTCCGCCAAACTCGACCATCCGCGGAGTTCCGAGGACTGCAGCAGTCTTCCGGGCCCCACGTATTTGTCTCCGGCCTTGGAAGGTGTCATCTCTCGTCGCTTCATACGGACTCATATACGGATTCATTCCCCCTTCTTGGTTCATCGTTGCGTCACCCATACCATTCCGCAATGCGGGAATAGGCGCACAGCATTCCGTGATAAGACCGGAGCCCTCCTCAAGCATATATTGCTGTGCCAACGAGCTTTCACACTGCCGAACCCCGACACGAGTAAACGGAGACAACTCGGGTGCCGGACAGGCCCTGGTTTTAGCTTGCTGACCAAGAAACTAACCAAAATGCCAAGAATCTAGAAAGATGTGATGCATCAGGCCTCGGTAGGCCCGGATTTCTAGAGGCTTGGCACGTTGCCTGAATAGGGCCGACACTTGGTGTACGAGTTTCGCGAGTGGGAGGTTGATCTTGCGCGGCGGGAACTGCGCACGCGTGGGGTCCCCGTTCCTCTCGGGGGCCGCGCGTTCCAGATCTTTGCGGTCCTGGTGCAGTCGGCTGGTGAGCTCGTCACCAAGGACGAACTCATGGCTCGCGTGTGGCCAGGCGCGATCGTCGAGGAAAACAAGCTTCAGGTGCATATAAGCGCGGTGCGCAAGGCGCTCGGAACCGATCGAGGCGCGCTGAGGACGTCATTCGGTCGTGGGTATCGTCTCGTGGGAAGCTGGACCATCCGAAAGGGGAGCACTCTTGCGGACAGGTTTGCTCGCAGTCCAATGGGGATGTGCGTTCAGCCGTTTTTGACGAATGTTCCCGCGGCGAGTTTTGAGTTGGTAGGCCGAACGGCAGCCATGAAGCACCTGCAGGCATTTCTCTCCGTCTCCCGAATGATCACACTGACCGGCCCCGGCGGAATCGGGAAAACTGTGCTGGCGATGGAGCTGACCCGCAGTGTGTTCCCGACCTTTGACGGGGATTGTTGGATTGTTGACCTGGTCTCGCTGTCCGATCCCAGTCTCGTCCCGTCTAGGGTCGCTAGCGTTCTCGGCTTGAATTTAGCCGGCGAGATTTCCCCGGAGTCCGTCGGTCCGGCCATCGGAGCAAGGAGGCTACTCCTGGTTCTAGACAATTGCGAACACGTTGTCGATGCGGCAGCGAAGCTAGCGGAGACGATTGTACGCATGTGTCCGCATGCCTACGTGCTTGCGACGAGTCGCGAGGTGCTACGGATCGAGGGTGAGCATGTATATCGCGTTCCACCGTTGGATGTACCCCCTCAGAACGACGAGGAACCCAATAGCATTCTTGGACACAGCGCTGTGCAGCTTTTCATTGCCCGGACGAGGGCGTTGGACTTGGCGATCCCGCTGCACGGGAGAAACCTTCCCTCAATTGCTGCCATCTGTCGACGTCTCGACGGCATCCCGCTCGCCATCGAGTTTGCGGCGGCGCGTGCCGCAATGCTGGGGCCCGAAGTGGTTCTTTCCCGTTTGGATGAGCGATTCGGACTCTTGACCGGCGGTCGCCGGACGGCGCTGCCGCGGCACCAGACGCTGCGCGCAGCGTTCGATTGGAGCTATGAACTGCTCCCAGAGCAGGAACGGTGTCTGCTGCGGCGGCTGGGAATTTTTGCCGCTGGATTCACGCTCGAAGCAGCAAACGCCGTGATGGGCAATAAATGTCGCGCCACGAGTGTTTTTCTCGAACAGATCTCGAATCTGGTTGCCAAGTCGCTGGTGATGGTGGATGGGTCGGCGCCTGCCTGTCGCTGGCGGTTGCTTGAGACCATACGGGCATATGCCCTCGAAATACTTGCCGAGAGCAGTGAAACCGACCAGGTCCAGCGACGCTGCGCCGAATTCCTGCGAGACCCCTCCCGCCGGTAACGGCGACTGACAGTGTCGAGACTGCCGCACTCAATCAGATGGCGAGTGGGGGTGCCGGTATAAAACGTTACCGATGTGCCCGGAATGGACAGTTCGTCGCGGCCCAATGATCGTGACTCCAGGCGGGAACCGCTGAATGGCGATGCCAGTATATTGTCATTTATATCATGCGCGTCATACGCCTAGACTATGGCGCCTAACATCTAGCGAAAGGGCAGGACTCGAATGCGCGAACAGATCATGGAGAAACCCCTGATTGCATTGGTCTGCGCGTTCTTACTTACTTGCACTCCGGTGAACGCCGCGAACGATCCATCGAAACCCGCACTTCCGGCTGCAGTCGATCTTCAGGTTCCGATCGCGCCGACTCCGGTCAAGGCGGATGGTGCCACACACCTGCTGTATGAGTTGCACATCACCAATTTCGACCGGAAACCATTTGAGCTTGAGCGGATCGACATCTTGGGCGACAGTCCGGCCAATATGGTATTGGCAAGTTACGAGGGTGCCGAACTGGGGAAACTGATTCGGAATAGCGGCGCCGCGTCCACGCCACCAAACAGCGCATTGATCGGCGCGGGAGCACATGTCGTGGTGTTTCTCGATATCGCCCTGACGGGAACCAAGGCCCTTCCCCACAGCTTGAGTCACCGACTGTTCTTCGACCGGGCGCAGACCGACGGTATCGTCATGCACTACGACGTCGCCCCCGCGCCTGTCGCCATCCAGACCGCCGCGCCGATCATCCTACGGCCACCCCTGAGCGGCAAGGGCTGGATTCCCTTCGACCTCATGGACAATGGGCATCGCCGAACGCTGATGGCCGTCGATGGCAAGATTCGTATCGGTCAACGTTTCGCGGCCGACTGGGCGAAACTGGGTCCGGACGGACTGCTGGTCCATGGCAGCGACAAGGATAACGCCAGTTATTACAGCTTCGGTGAGGAGGTTCTTGCCGTCGCCGACGCCGTCGTCGCCGATATCAAAGACGGCATTCCGCTCAACGTCGCGACGGAAATGCCCGCAGTGACCACGCTGGACAATCTCGCTGGAAACTATGTCATCCTTGATCTGGGGAACGGGCGTTTCGCGCAATATGCCCATCTCAAACCCGGAAGTATTCGCATCAAAATCGGCGAGAGGGTACATGCCGGCCAGGTTTTGGCATTGTTAGGAAACAGCGGGAATTCTAACGGGCCGCACTTGCATTTCCAGGTGACGGACGGCCCGTCCTTTCTCGGTTCGGAAGGCGTTCCCTACGTATTCCAATCCTTCGTTGTGGAAGGCATGGTAGACCCGACGGCCAAGGGGTTCGGTGATACTGCGCCTTGGTCCCCCGCACAGAATGTCAAGCCGAGCCAGCATAACCTTGAGATTCCGCTCAAAAATTCCGTTGTAGACTTTCCGGAAACACACTAACTGCGCAGCGCCGGCGGCTGGGCATAGCGCTGCCGGCCATCAGCACTGTGCATGCCGTATTGGATCGCCATGGCCTGGTGACCCGCGGCCGCCAGCGTAATCACTTCAAGGCCGAAGGCACGGGCTTATCCCGCCCCGATCATCCCAACGATCTGTGGTGTGTCGATTACAAGGGCGAGTTCATGCTCGCGGATCGACGCTATTGCTATCCGTTGACCATCACCGATTTCGCCAGCCGCTACCTGCTGTGCTGCGAAGCCCTCGAGACCACCAAGGAGAGCTTCGCATTTACCGTCTTTGAAAGGGCCTTCAAGGACTTCGGGCTGCCGCGGGCGATCCGCAGCGACAACGGGGTGCCCTTCGCGAGCAACAGCGCCTTTGAGATCCGCTTGCCGGCGATCAGCACCGTCCACGCAGTGCTGCATCGGCACGATCTGGTGAACCGGCCGCGACGACGTCACAAAGCACAAGGCACGCCTCTTTCTACGACCCGTACGCCTAACGATCTTTGGTGCGCCGACTACAAAGGCGAGTTCATGCTCGCCGATAGGCGCTACTGTTATCCGCTGACCATCACCGATTTTGCCAGCCGCTATTTGCTCAGCTGCGAGGCGCTCTTGACCACCAAGGAGATATACGCTTTCGGCGTGTTTGAACGGGTTTTTAAGGAGTTTGGGCTGCCCAAAGCGATCCGCACCGACAACGGCGTTCCCTTTGCCAGCCGCAGCGCCTTCTTCGGCTTGAGCAAACTCTCCGTGTGGTGGCTGCGCCTCGGTATCCAGATCGAGCGCATCAAGCCTGGGCATCCGACCCAGAACGGTCGGCACGAGCGCATGCATCTGACTTTGAAGAAAGAAGCGACCAAGCCGCCGGCCAAGAACTTCCTGCAGCAGCAGGCCAAGTTCGATCGCTTCATCAAAGTCTTCAACCAAGACCGGCCTCATCAGGCATTGGCAATGAAATATCCAGGGGAGCTCTACACGTGCTCGCCGCGGCCCTATACGGGCTTAAGCGACGTTGAGTATCCCTTCCATGATCGCACCATCACGGTCACTGAGTGCGGGAGGATCTGCATTGGACGGCGCAAGATTAACTTGAGCCAGGTGTTTGCCGGACAAGATGTCGGCGTCAAAGAAGTCGAGGAGAAAATCTGGTTGGTAACCTTTATGCACTACGACCTGGGCTTCTTCGACCAGGAGCTCGGCACCGTTACTAGCGCCGAAAATCCCTTCGGGGCTAAAGTGTTACCTATGTGCTCGGTATAAAACGTTACCGATGTGCCCGGAACGGACAGTGTGCAGTTGGCTCCCCGGGACGGATTCGAACCGCCGACCAACGGATTAACAGTCCGTCGCTCTACCACTGAGCTACCGGGGAATGCGGAGGAGGCGCGGGATTGTCTGGAAGCCGAGCCTCGAAGTCAAGGAATTGGGGGCGCGCTGAATCGTTGCTGAGTGTTTGATTGCGGCCGGAGTCCTATGCGGTCGTCGGCACGCGCCGGCCTCACCGCGTGCAAAGCCTCGCCTTGGCGGACGCTGTGGACGGCCGTATCTGTAGGGCTCCTGAGTCTTTATATTTCATATAGTTATAGAAACAAGCGTATGTGAATTAGTCGGACGTTTCCGCGGAAACGTCCGACCCTCCCACGGCTCGCCTATCTATAAGAATCAGGCGCGCTTCGCCACCGCCACGGTGAGCACTCGGCGGATGCGAGACAGCGCATCTTCCAAAGTCTGCATGCTGCAGGCGAAGGAGATACGCATATGGCCGGGTGCGCCGAAGCCGGATCCAGGAACCACCGCGACCCCGCCCTCGACCAAAAGGTACTCGGCGAAGTCGTTGTCGTCCTTGATCCCAAGGGTCTGCATGGCGCCGCGCACATCGGCAAAGGCATAGAAAGTGCCGGCGCCGGCCAGGCAGGAGATGCCGGGAATGGCGTTCAACCCGGCGACCACGAAATCATGGCGCTGCTTGAACGCGGTGTTCATCGTGGCGACGCAGGATTGGTCGCTGTTCAGGGCCACGGTCGAGGCGCGCTGGGAAATGCTGGAAGCATTCGAGGTGGACTGGCCTTGAATCGTCGCCATGGCAGACACGATGGCCTTCGGGCCGCCGCAGTAGCCGATTCGCCAGCCGGTCATGGCGTACGCTTTCGAGACGCCGTTGATGGTGACGGTGCGGTCGTACAGCGCCGGATTCGCCTGGGCGAAACTCGTGAACGGCTCGGACGCCCAGTAGATGTGCTCGTACATTTCATCCGAGGCGATGACGATGTTCGGATGCTGCTCCAGGACCTTGCCGAGCGCCTGCATTTCAGCCTTGGTGTAGGCGGCGCCGGTGGGGTTGCTGGGGCTGTTGATGAATATCAGCTTGGAGCGGGGTGTGATGGCGGCGGCCAACTGCGCCGGAGTGATCTTGTAGCCCTGTTCGGGGCCGGCGTACACGCTCACCGGGACGCCGTCGGCGAGCAGCGCCATGTCGGGGTAGGACACCCAGTAGGGGGCCGGGATCACGCACTCATCGCCCGGATCCAGAAGGGCCGCACAGACATTGAAGCAGGTCTGCTTGGCACCCGACGACACGAGGATTTGGCCGCGCTCATAGGTCAAGCCGTTGTCGCGCTTGAACTTGGCGATGATGGCGTCCTTGAGCTCCGGGGTACCGTCCACGTTCGTATAGCGCGTGACCCCAGAGCGTATGGCCTCGACGCCCGCATCTGCAATATGTACAGGCGTGTCGAAATCCGGCTCGCCGGCCCCCAAGCCGATGATGTCCTTGCCTTCGGCCTTGAGCTTGGCGGCCCGGGCGGTGACGGCCAGGGTCGGGGAGGGCTTAACCTTCTGAACGCGCTTGGAAAGTGTGACGGCCAAGGGGAATTCCTGTGCTTTAAAAAAGGGCGAGGGAGTGTACGAAAAATCGCCACCGGACGCTAGAACGGGCAGACCGAGCCCGCTGCGGCGGCCGCGTGCCTGCAAGGGCCCCCCGTGAGACAATGAGGCCATGAGTTTTGAGCTGTACTCGGATTACCTCCCGGCCGGCGATCAGCCGCAAGCGATTGAAAAACTTGTGGATGGTCTCACCAGCGGGCTGGCCCACCAGACCCTCCTGGGCGTGACCGGCTCCGGCAAGACTTTCACCATCGCGAACGTCATCCAGCAGGTCCAGCGCCCGACCCTGGTGCTCGCCCACAACAAGACCTTGGCGGCCCAGTTGTATGGCGAGTTCAAAGTGTTCTTTCCCAAAAACTCGGTGGAGTACTTCGTCTCCTATTACGACTACTACCAACCCGAGGCCTATGTGCCCTCGTCGGACACCTTCATCGAGAAGGATGCGTCGATCAACGAGCACATCGAGCAGATGCGGTTGTCGGCGACCAAGGCGCTGCTCGAGCGGCCCGACTCCATCATCGTCGCGACCGTGTCGGCCATCTATGGCTTGGGCGATCCGAATGCGTACTTGAGCATGGTGCTGCACATGTCGCGCGGCGACAAGCTGGAGCAGCGCAAGCTGTTGCGGCGGCTGGCCGACATGCAGTACACGCGCAACGAGATCGACTTGCAGCAGGGCACCTATCGGGTGCGCGGCGACGTCATCGACATCTTTCCGGCGGAGTCGGAGCGCGATGCGGTGCGGGTGGAATTGTTCGACGATCGGGTCGAGACCTTGAGTTTCTTCGATCCGCTCACCGGCGAGGTAACGCGCAAGGTGCCGCGCCTCACCGTGTACCCCTCGACGCACTACGTGACTCCCAAGGAGCGGGTGCAACAGGCGGTCGGCGAGATTCGCGAGGAGCTGCGTTCGCGGCTGCTCGAATTGCATGGCGCCAGCAAGCTGGTCGAAGCGCAGCGGCTGCAGCAGCGGACCTTGTTCGATCTGGAAATGATGAACGAGGTTGGCTACTGCGCCGGCATCGAGAATTATTCGCGGTACCTCTCGGGCCGCGCGGCCGGCGAACCGCCGCCTTGTCTGTTCGACTACCTGCCCAAGGACGCCTTGCTGGTGATCGACGAGAGTCACCAGACCATTCCGCAGTTGGGTGCCATGTACAAGGGCGACCGATCCCGCAAGGAAACCTTGGTGGAATACGGCTTTCGCCTGCCGTCCGCGCTCGACAATCGGCCGCTGCGCTTCGAAGAATTCGAGCACATGGCGCCGCAGGCCATCTATGTCTCTGCGACCCCGTCGCACTACGAAAAGCGCGTGTCGGCGCAGGTCGTCGAGCAAGTGGTGCGCCCCACGGGCTTGACCGATCCGGCAGTGGAGATCCGGCCGGTGCGCGCCCAGGTGGATGACTTGCTGTCGGAGATTCGACTGCGCGCGCAGGCCAATGAGCGTGTGTTGGTGACGACGCTCACCAAGCGCATGGCCGAGGACCTCACCGACTACCTGAACGAACACGGAGTCAAGGTGCGCTACCTTCACTCCGGCATTGAAACCGTCGAGCGCTCGGAAATCATCCGCGACCTGCGCTTGGGAAAATTCGACGTCATCGTCGGCATCAACCTGCTGCGCGAAGGGCTCGACATGCCCGAGGTTTCCTTGGTCGCCATCCTGGATGCGGACAAGGAGGGCTTCCTGCGCTCGGAAGGCTCGTTGATCCAGACGATCGGCCGCGCCGCGCGCAACATCCAGGGCAAGGCGATTCTGTACGCGGACGTGCGCACGGGCTCCATCGACCGAGCGATCGCCGAGACCGACCGGCGCCGCAACAAGCAGATCGAGTTCAACGCCGCGCACGGCATCACGCCGCGCACCATCGTCAAGGCGGTGGGCGACGTGATGGAAGGTGCGCGCTCGGTGCAGGAACGGGAGCGCTACGAGGCGGACGATGCGCCGGCGATGGCTCCCGAACAGGCGGTCAAGCGCATCAAGAAACTCGAGGCCGAGATGATGAAGCTCGCGCGCAATCTCGAGTTCGAGCAGGCCGCGCGATTGCGCGATCAAATACAAAAGCTCCGTCATGCGGCATTCGGCGTGCCCGATACGCGAACGGGATAGGCGCGGCTCAAGCGAGGGATCTATGGCCAAGAAGCAGAGTCAATCGCCCGACACGGACCTCGATAAGACCGACCAGCTGCCGATCCTGGAGGGCGTCACCTGGGATCACGACGTGGAGGACGATGCGGTTCGCATGGACCATACCGCCGTGTTGCCCAGCCCTCCGGCGCTCGCCGGCGGCGTCTCGGACTTCGTACGTCCCTCGACCGTCGATTTGCCCTCGCTGGCCGAGAGCGTGCGTTCGGTGGAGGAACGCATTGCCCGGCAGAATGCGGAATTCGAGACGCTGACTCGCGCCTATGAGCGCTCCCGAGAAACGGAAGTAGCGGCGGTGGCACGCGCCAATGCCTTGGCCATCGACCTGGGGTCGGCGCGCGCCGCGCTGGAATCGGAGCAGCGTCGGTTGCGGGACATGGAAAAGACGCTGGCCGAGCGCAGTGCGGTCGTGGAGGCGGCCCGCGGCCGGGTCGAGGACGCTTTGCGTGAATCGGAGCGCCATCAGGGCGAGTCGCGCACGCTGCGCGAGTCGCTCGCGGCACGCGAGACGACCATCACGCAGGTGCTGCATTCTCTGGGTGAGCGCGATGCGCAACTCACACTGCTGCAGTCGGAGCACGCGAAGATGGCACCGGTGCTCGAGGCCACCTCGAAATCCAGCGCGCAGCTCGGCGCAGAGCTGCAGAGTGCACGCGCGCAGGCGGCAGCCCTCGCGTCGCAGCTGCAGGCGAGCCGGGATGCGGAGGCGGCGCTTGCGGCGCGGCTCAGGCGCACCGAGTCCGAGGCGAGCGGGGCGCGCTCCGAATTGGCCGCGTCGAAGACCCAGGCCGTGTCTTATTTGGAGCTGCTGCGGACCCGGGAATGGCGCCGCGGCTTCGATCAGAACTTATTCAGCGAATTGGACGCTCAGGTCGGCGCCGCGCACCTAGGGACCAGTGCGCTCGAATCGGAGCGCGATCGCCTGCAGGCCCGGGTCGCCGCCCTGGAAGCGCAGTCGGAGGCTCAGCTCGCGGCCGCGAATACAGAACGGGTCCGAGTGTCCGCCGAATTGGCGGGGCGCGACCGGGCGATTGCCGAAGCGCGCGAGCGCGGCGGCGGCGATGCGAAAAAAGTAGCGCAATTGTTGGAAGCCGCCGAACTGCGGCAGGCCGAACATGCCACGCAACTGGCGGCGCTGCGCGGCGAGCAAGCGGCGCAGATCGAGCGATTGCAGGCCGAGGCGGAGACGCACGATCAGGAGATGACGGTGCTGATGGCGCACTTGCAGGAGGCGCGCCGTCCCATCCAGTCGATCGAAGCCGACGTCAAGCGCCTGACGGACGAGCTGGCGGCGAAGAGTGCCGCCTACAGCCATCTCGAAGAGGAGTCCCGCAATTTGCGCGGGACCCTGGAGCGGACTCGCGGCCAGCTCGAAGAGCGCGAATTTCTCATCCGCCGGCTGGAGCGCAGCGAAAGCAACAATGCCAATGTGCTGGGACGCATCCAAACCAGCATCGAGCGGCTGGGGTCGGCTCCGGCCGGCCTGACCGGTACCGCGACGGGAGCGGCGGATTGGTCGGCGGAACTCATCAGGACCGACGGCGAGGCGCCGGTCACGCACGTGTTGTCGCGGCGCACGCGCATCGGCCGGGCCTCGGGCTGCGAATTGCAGATCGAATCCGGCTCGGTCAGCCGCCATCACGCGCTGATCGTGGTGGGACCCCGCGAGGCCATCATCGAAGATCTCAACAGCACCAACGGGGTGATCGTCAACGGGCGCAAGGTGACGCGCCAGCCGCTCGCCGACGGCGACTCCGTGACCATCGGCGAGATTCAATTCCGCTATATTGTGAGACCCGTCCCGCATTCGCCGGAGGCGAAGCCCGCGGAACCCGGGGTTTAGCCCCCCGGACCGGGTGCAATTTCACGCGAAATCCGGTATCTTTCGCGCCCTTCAAGCGCGCTTAGCTCAGCGGTAGAGCATCACCTTGACATGGTGGGGGTCAGTGGTTCGATCCCACTAGCGCGCACCACCCTTTGGTAACATGAGTCCATGCCGGTAATTACGCTTCCTGATGGAAGTCAGAAACAGTTCGATCGTGCGATTTCCGTAGCCGAAGTGGCCGCGAGCATCGGTCCTGGGCTGGCCAAAGCCGCCCTCGCCGGCAGGGTGGACGGGGTACTGGTGGATACCTCCGCAGTGATCGATCACGATGCCAAAATGAGCATCGTCACGGACAAGGACCCGGACGGACTCGAGATCATCCGCCATTCCACCGCGCACTTGCTGGCGAATGCCGTGCAGGAGCTCTTCCCCGAGGCGCAGGTGACCATCGGCCCGGTCATCGAGGACGGCTTTTACTACGATTTCGCCTACAAGCGACCCTTCTCGACCGAGGACTTGGCGGCCATTGAAAAGCGCATGGCCGAGATCTCGGCCAAGGATTTGCCGGTGCACCGCCGGGTCGTGCCGCGCGATGAGGCGGTGGCGCATTTCAAGAAAATCGGCGAGCACTACAAGGCCGAGATCATCGGCGCCATTCCGGCCGGCGAGTCGATCAGCCTGTACGGGCAGGGCGATTGGGAGGACCTGTGCCGCGGGCCGCACGTGCCTTCCACCGGAAAGCTCAAGGCATTCAAACTGATGAAAGTGGCCGGCGCCTACTGGCGCGGCGATTCGCGCAACGAAATGCTGCAGCGAATCTATGGCACGGCCTGGGCCAACGAGAAACAGCTCAAGGAGTATCTGACCCGGCTGGAGGAAGCCGAGAAGCGCGATCATCGTCGCATCGGTAAGGAGCTGGACCTGTTCCATCTGCAGGAGGAGGCGCCCGGCGCCGTGTTCTGGCATCCCAAGGGCTGGGCGCTGTTCCAGCAATTGATTGCCTATATGCGCGAGCGCCAGACCGCCGCGGGATTTCAGGAGGTCAATACCCCCGAAGTGATGGACCGCGAACTGTGGGTGAAGTCGGGGCACATCGAGACCTTCGGCGAAAACATGTACATGACCCAGACGCCGGATGAGCGCACGTTCGCGATCAAACCGATGAACTGTCCGGGCCATGTCCAGGTGTTCAAACACGGGCTGCGCAGCTACCGAGAACTGCCGCTGCGCCTGGCCGAGTTCGGCAAGGTGCATCGCTATGAACCCTCCGGTGCGCTGCACGGGCTCATGCGGGTGCGCGCCTTCACCCAGGACGATGCGCATATCTTTTGCACCCCGGATGAGATCACCCCCGAGGCGGTGAAGGTCACGGAGCTGATCTTGAGCATTTACCGCGACTTCGGCTTCGACGACGTGAGGATCAAGTTCTCCGACCGGCCGCCGAAGCGGGTGGGGTCGGATGAGATTTGGGACAAGGCCGAAGCGGCCCTGAGGCAAGCGGCAGCCGCGGCCGGCATAGAAACCACCCTGAATCCGGGCGAGGGGGCGTTCTATGGTCCCAAGCTCGAGTTCGTGCTGCGCGATGCGATCGGCCGCGATTGGCAGTGCGGTACCCTGCAGGTGGATTTCAATCTCCCGGGCCGCCTGGGTGCCGCCTATATTGCAGAGGACGGCCAGAAGCACATCCCCGTGATGCTGCATCGGGCCATGTTTGGGTCTTTGGAGCGATTTATCGGCATTTTGATCGAGCACCACGCCGGGAAGCTCCCGACCTGGCTGGCGCCGGTACAGGCCATGGTGATGGGAATTACCGACAGACAGGAGAAATACTGCCTCGAAGTTGCGGAAAACCTGAGAAATCAGGGGCTTCGGGTAGAAACGGACTTGAGGAATGAGAAGG
>Ga0209624_10002655_pt1 | contig 13119 bp, 3 predicted proteins | sample JacPinW_OM2H0_O1_FD_188565 | JGI IMG/M metagenome (GOLD analysis project Ga0209624, IMG submission 188565) | Forest soil microbial communities from Algoma, Ontario, Canada - Jack Pine, Ontario site 1_JW_OM2H0_O1 (SPAdes) (version 2) | ecosystem: Environmental > Terrestrial > Soil > Boreal...
CGCTTGATTGCAAAAGTTTTCTCCGTGAAATTGTCATGTCCATTCCTTGTACTGAATTAGGGTCATGAAACCGTAGTCCATGTGCAATTGCTGATGGCAGTGGAACAATGTGGGGCCGGGATTATTGGCAACTAATTCTGCTTCGACGATTCTGTTTGCAGGAATCACGACTACATCTTTCATAACTCCGCTGGTTGCTGTGCGTGCGAAAGTCCTTAGCTCGAATGAATGGCGATGAAGATGAATCGGATGCGCTTCATCGCTTTGATTATCGAATTTCAGGCGATAGCGTTTGTTGGCCTGCACAATAATTGGATCTGTTTTTGGGAATGACTTTCCGTTGACGGTCCAGTAGTCCACCCAGCGATTTCCTGCGAACTTCTTTTTGAAAACTAGCGGAACAACTTCGGTATTTTCTGATTTTGCGCTCGATGAAGCCAGGTGATCGGGAGCATTTCCGAAAATTGCGTAATCCCATTCAGCGCGCGCTGGCGCAACCCACTTCGGTTCGCCTGTTTGATTTGCATATTCGATGACTACTCCGAGTCCTGCGTGGCGGACGTACTCATCCACTTCGCCGAGAATCCACACGCCCGGTTGATTCATGGTTACGACGGCGTCGACGCGCTCCGCGGGACCGAGTTCCAGAATTTCCACTTCGCGTGGGTTCGGAACAGGATTTCCGTCGAGTGCGACGACGGTAAATTTGTGGCCGCTGAGTGAAATGCTGTGTTGATATGTTGCGCTCGCGTTGACGATGCGGAAAATTACATGCTGGCCTTCGCGGACGCGAATAGGGTCGCCGTATCCAAGCGAATGGCTGTTGATGGAAAAGTTTTTGTAGATGACGTCGAGAGTTGCGTCGTCATCGCCGCCACTGCCAAGGTAGCCATTCCATCCGTGGAGCGCGAGAAAAACTTCGGCGTCGTATTGGGCTGGATTATTTTTCGGTTCGATGTAGAAAAAACCGAACTGGCCGGTGTAGGTGCTGCGTTTCAAATCGCGTCCGGCCATTCCGTGAGCATGGTACCAGCGCGTGCCGGAAGGACGCGCGATAAATGAATATTCGCGCGAACCGTGCGCCGGAACGACTGGAGTTCCTTCTTCCATGGCTCCGTCAACTTGAGATGGAATGTGAAGCCCGTGCCAATGAACAAGTTCCGGATTCGACGTGTGATTTTCCACCTGGATCGAAACGCTTTGGCCTTCGCGGAATCTGAGGAGCGGACCGGGAACTGATCCGTTGTAGCCGATTGTCTCAACAATTTTTCCGGGCGCGATTTCTAGTTTTACGGGAGAGATTTGCAGAGTCACGTCGGGTTTCGGAGTTTCGGGCGGAGCTTGGATTCCGAGACGCGCCGCGGCGGTTACGCACGCGGATGCTCCGAGTGACGCGAGAAAATTTCTGCGGTCAACGATTGTCACAGATGGCTATCATGCCTTATTCGGTACATCTGAACAAAGTATTAAGCCAGCATACTGCGCGATGCTTGGCACGGAAAGATGTTTGGGTGGCCGGCGTTGTTCGTTTCCAATTACTGGTTTAGAGCAAAGTGAAGCAGCATCCAGAGCGCCCAGAACAATATCCAAATCCAGCGTATTTTAATTCGTCTGCCTGCAATTGACGGGAGCCGGAACTTCTCGGAAATCCGTTTCCACCGAAGGCTCCAAAGTCGCCGCCGATATTTTTTCAGATTATTTTCCTGGAACAGGCGGGCCATGAGAGGCAGATCGCCGATCAAGTACTTTCGTCTTGCATCGAACCATTCTCCGCTATCGAGCTTGCTGTTGAAATAGCTTCGATTCTCATTGTAGGTTTCACAAAGTCCGTTGGTATCGCCAAGAAGGACGCAAGCCTCAGCTTGGCGGTGGATTAGATATTTTGCGCACTGATCGTGCGGAAGGCCTTTTAAAGCGTCGTGACAAGTCGAGACGGTTTCACGCAACTGAGCGGTACGTAGCGCCGACAAACACTGGACATAGTTGGTGACGGCCCACATTTCGACGCCGGATCGTCTCCGCCAATCCGCAAGTAACTTTCGAGCTTTCGACTTGCGCCTGAGACTCACAAGCGCGCGACCGACTTGCGCCCACGTGCCGACATCTTCATCGACAAGCGCCTTATGATTCGTCCAATAGTTTGCTACGAGCTGAGAGTATCCCGAGTCACAAAGTTGTTTGAGCAATATGCCGCGGTATTTTTCTCTGGACCAAGGAGAAGAATCAACGACGTGGAGTAATCTGAGTACTTCCTGGGATCCGCGGTCAGGGAACCAAGTGCGCCATAGCGGTTGCCTAGTTCGCTTTTCAGTTTTACCTCGTTCAACGGCGTACGAGGCGAGTGTAGAAAGTGCGCGGAGAGTCGGGCGCTTTCCGTTCGCGAGTAAATCACACGCTTTTTGATAAGCAGATTCCTCCAGATGAGCGCCCCGAATCGCTTTCCAAGCGTGATCGACCGGCCATATGGATTCTTCACTGGGAGCGAAGAAGATGCGCACTAACGCCGCAAGAGTTTCGTCCTTTGCGGACTGGTCCGCGGCGATCGCTTCGACGAATCGGGTTAAAAAGTACGGGCTGTCTTGCGCTATCGGACGAATGGTTTTTAATACAGCGGTGGCATCGGAAAGGCGTTTGCTGTCGCGTAGCGAATCGTACCTATTCAGATGGAGTGAAACATCTTCAGGAAAATCGAGAAGCAAACTATTCCATTCGGAATCGAGTTCGGATTTAGGGAGAGCTGTTTTTTCGAGCAAGAGCAATCGATGCCGGCGAAAGTAGACATCGGTTTTGAGTTCGGGGACCAGCGGACCGAGGATGTCGCGAGTCTGGATCCAAGCTTTGTCCTCAACAAGCCAATCCATCATTACTTTCCACCCCCATTGGTACCAGGGGGTAGCGCGCAAAACTCCAGCCATTTCTTCTCGTGCCGCAGATTTATCGCCCTTTTCGCGAGTTATCCACGCCAAACGGCCAAGCGCTGGGCTCGGATCGCTGAGCGCCTTTTGAATCTTGCGCATAACTTCTTCGGCTTCCGCATATCTGTGTTGCTCGGCAAGAAACATGGCAAGTGAATCGGCAGCGACAAATAATGCACGATTCAATTCCAGACTCCGACGAAAACACGATTCAATTTCGCCTTGGGCCGCGAAGTGCCGGGAGCCATTGAGCGTTCTGCCGAGAAGGAACCAGAGATAAGCGCCGCGTGGGAACACTTTGACGCCATCTCGGGCGGTTTGTACGGATTCGTGATCGTCTCCGCACTGTGAGAGGAGGTTGATCGCCGTTTCCCGCCAAGGTACATCCGGTGGGAAGCGTGAGGTAGTCGCTTGAATTTCTGAGCGAGCTTCTTGCATCCGGCCGGCCGCGATCAGTAGTTCTGCTCTCGCTTCACAAATGTTGGAATTCCGCGGGTCGAGATTCGCCGCGGTAGCCAAAGTCCGTAACGCTGCATCGCCTTCGCCACGGCGCTGCTGCACACGCGCAACGCGGATCCGGGCGGCCGAATTATCCGGATAGCGCCTGATAATTTCATCCAAGACATCTTCGGCGTTCTTGAATTGTCCGAGATTTCTAAATGCATCAGCGAGCGAGAAGCGAAGACCACTATGAAACGGGAATCGTTCAACAGCGTGCTGAAGCATCTCAAGAGCACGTTGGTAGTCGGTACGGCCATTTCCATATTCAAGTAACAAATCAGCGAAAGCTTCGGTGATCTCCAGGTCATCAGGACGTTTGCCCTTCCAAGTCGAGATCGAACGCTCTGCTTCCACGATGCCAAAGCGTTTCGCGGCGAGCGTAATCGCCTCGCGGGCGACGGAAATTCGCCCGGTGCAGCTCATCAACTTTGCCGATAAAGACTGCCAGCATTGTTGTCTCTTCTCAGAAGTAGATCTGGCGAGGCAGTCCCACAATTGGCGCCAACTATAAGAACTATTGGGTTCGAGGTCGATGGATTCCATCCAGCCGTCAACTGCCTGAGCCCATTCGCCACGAGCCTCGCACCATTGTGCGTGGACGCGCAGGGTCGCTGCCTCTTCCGGAGCAACTCGATCGCATTCAACAATGAATTTCCCGATGCGAGGCGCAAGTTTTTTGCGCCGCCGGTCATTTCCGGATTCGTAGTCAGAGATCGCCGCAAATGCAAGCTCACGCCATGCCCATCCATCCTCCGAGTTGCGTCTTACGCGTCGAAGCAGCAGCGAATATTTCTTCCACTTCGGCGAATTGGTCTGATCCAGATACTGGCAATATAGAACTTCCAATTCATCGTGGCCCGGATGTTCGGAAATCCATTCAGCCACTCGACGCAAGGCTCCTTCGCCGCCATCACGTTTTGCAATCACATAGAGGAATTCGCGTCGTGCCGGAATGGAAAGTGGAGATTCATTTATCCACATTTCCGCGTGATGTAAAGATTGATCAAGATTGGCGAGTCTCTGGTAGAAATCCGCGGCGGCTTCGTGAAATAGCGTTGAATTCCCAGCGGTCTCCAAACGGTTCAACAGTGCTTCGGCCTCCTGCCATTGACCCATGCGCGCCAAGAAGGAAATAACGAATTCAAGTAAGTCGGAAGAGTTTCCGTGGATTTCCAAGGATTCCCTAGAAGCGGCCAGGGCTCGTTCGGGATGTCCCGAATCTTCCAACGTGCCGATCCATGTAATCCAAGTAGCCGTTGCTTGCGAAGAAGCGCCGAAGTTTCGAGCGCGAGCTTCAAGGTAGTGCAAACCCTCTTCTTGCCGGCCCACATACGCGAGGGCGTCGCTATATGCCCGCGCGTAATGTTCATAGTTGGTAGCAAGGCAGGCGGCGATTCTGTAAGCGAGTAGGTATCCACTGACGTTACGGTCGTTCCAAAGAAGATCACCCAAGACGTGCCAGGCTTGTGCGCAAGAATTCTGGCGCCGGATTGCGGTGTGCAAAAGTAATTCGGCTTGATCGTGAGTGACTGCCGACGCGCGAAGAAGATCGGCGTATTCACTTACGAATAAGCCAGGAGGATAAAACCAATTCTGCTGAGATTGAATGCCCGGAAGAATTCCACGATCGACAACGGAGGCAAGAGTTTTTCTCATTAGCGCGGTGTCGCCGAGGGACCGGCTGCACGCCAGAAGTTTCGCCCGGACAAAGGCCGAAGCGGGATAGAGTTGAGTCATCTCACGGAATTCGACGAGAGCCGCACCGACTCGGCCATCGTCAATGTTCTGGATTGCCCGTAGAAGGCGTGTAATTGGATGGCAAGGCTGCCGCTCTTCGAGTTCGTCGACAATTTTGCTTGCAGCGGCCGGCCCGTGCAATAAGACAGCTTGTTGATGCGCTTCCGATGCAGTGGCCGCATCGACGTCGGCCTGAGGCAACAACTGATTGAGAGTTTCCAGTTTTGCCGGCGGCACGGCAGCTGTCCCCTTTGGCCCGAGGGGAGACTCACCTTCTCCAATACTCGACAACAAATACTCGGAAGTGCGGAACGATTCAGGATCGTGGACAAGCAGAGTTCCCGCAGCTTCGTCTAACCCGACCACGGCAACCGCGTGGGAATTGCCGTCGGTCTCCAAGGTCATGACAAAGGCGATACCGTTCTTGATGAGCCGGACAGCGACGTCCGGAGTGACAACAAAAAATCGAACTTCAAGGCCTCGCTTAATCAGCCATTCGGCTGCTGCCCATTCCGGCGTTCCTCCAAACGTGATTTCGGATGCCATCGCATCTGCGTCAATACTGATTCCCATCGCGGCAAGAGATGAAGAAAGACTGGTAGGCAAACAAGTTTGGTGCTTTTGAATTGCTCGATGAAAAGGCAAGCGAATGCGAATCCCATTTGGATTCTTACGCAAGTTTTCCAGGACTGTTCGGTGAAATGGTGAACGCACTTCCTTAGCACAGCGTTCCATCGCCGCGTGATCGTCTTCCATTTCGGCTACATCCAACCTTGCCCGCGCGAACAGTTCGCGTGTTTCTCTGTCCGCGAGAGGCGCCAAGGAAGGAAGCTTCTCCGCAAAGTCTCGAGCCTGACGCAGAAAAACCGTTCGCTCATCGCCTTCGACGGTTTCCGCCAGAGCGCAGAGATACCAACACGCGAGATGGACGATCTCGAAGGACTCACAATTATCAGCGGCGATTACGAAGCGTTCGGCTGCTTCGCGCACGCGTCCGAGATTTAGCAGGCTCTCTCCGAGAGCGTAAGCCGCAAAAGGTGTTCCCGGAACCATTTCCCAAGCGCGCTCGGCAGACTCCAACGCTTCGCGCCAACGATCTTCCACGCCGAACACATTCGATTGGCAGGTGAGCAGCCAGCCTTGATTGATTTCGAGCGACTGGCCACGCTTGATACAATCGTGCGCTCGCGAAAAATCTCGCAGCGAGGCCCAAGTGACGGCACGAGTGCCGAGCCAGCTTGCCTGGGTGTCGGGATCCGCGTCAGATATGCTTGCGTCGCGTTCCCAATCCCGTAGCTGGTCGAAAAGGCGCGTTGGACGACGGCGAAGATCACGCGCGAAATAGTTCACGCGCGGATCTGAGGGATGAAGATCTAAGGCCGTTCGGAAAATCCATCGTGCCAGTCTCGGTCCTCCGAGTCTCCATGCAAGCCTGCCGCCCAGGACGATCTGATCGACTGATAGACGATCGAATCCTACCGATGGATTCCAATATTCGGAGGTCTGACGGAATGCCTCGAGAAATCGATTCTGGTCGTAAAGCTTTTGCAGTTCCGGGATAGATGGCATGGTATTAGCACAGTCACTAAACCGCAAAAGCATAATTCAGTCAAATTGAATTCGAGAGTGATGGGTGGCGAAGGATTATTTTTCCAACGAGCTTCTTACAAGTCTATAATCACACCCGCCTATGGCTTTGAACCCCGGAACTAAAATTGGTTCGTATGAAATTGTTTCTCTGCTTGGCGTGGGCGGAATGGGCGAGGTGTATCGCGCTCGAGACGCTCGGCTTGGCAGAGACGTTGCGCTGAAAATTCTTCCTGTGGCATTTGCGCGCGATGAGGACCGGCTGCGCCGCTTTGAGCAAGAGGCACGCGCGGTTGCGGCGTTGAATCATCCCAACATTCTTGCGATTCACGACGTCGGACAGTATGACGGGACGCCGTATCTTGTTTCGGAATTGCTGGAAGGCGAGAGCCTGCGCGCGATGCTGGATCGCGGCGCTTTGCCGCAGCGTAAGGCAATTGATTACGGCGTGCAAATCGCGCAGGGGTTGGCGGCGGCGCACGAGAAGGGAATCGTGCACCGGGATTTGAAGCCGGAAAATCTTTTTATTACGAAAGATGGGCGGGTAAAGATTCTCGATTTTGGTTTGGCGAAGCTGGCGACGAAAGCAGGCCGAGCGGATGCCGTCGCGAATAATTTAACTTTGACGCACGCGCAAACGGACGCGGGTGTAGTGATGGGAACGGCGAGCTACATGGCGCCGGAACAAGTGCGCGGTGACGCGGTCGATGCGCGGACGGATATTTTTGCGTTTGGCGCCCTGCTGTTTGAAATGCTTTCCGGGCAGCGTGCGTTTCGGCGGGAGACTCCGGCCGAAACGATGACGGCGGTGCTGAAGGAAGATCCCGCCGAGTTGACTAACTCTGAGCGGCCAATTTCACCTGCGCTGGATCGAATCACGCGGCGATGTTTGGAGAAAAGTTCGGAGCAGAGATTTCAATCCGCAAAAGATCTTGCGTTCGCGCTGGAGGCGCTGAGCGGAAGTTCATATTCTTCCGCTAAGCATTCCGTAGTCGCCGAGGCTGGGGGGAAATCCAGATGGATGCTCGCCGCTGCGTGCGTATTCGTCGCCGTCCTGGCGGTTGCTGGAGCTTATTTCGCGGGAAGACGCGGCGGCGATAAAGCTGCGAGCTTCCAACATCTGACATTTCAGCGCGGCTACATTAAAAGAGCGCGCCTTGCGCCTGATGGACAAAATGTAATTTATAGCGCGATGTGGGAAGGTCGGCCTTACGAAGTGTTCAGTATGCGGATCGGGGACCACACTTCTCGCTCGCTTGATTTGAAGAACGCGATGGTTGTTGGAACGTCAGGCAGCGGAGAGATCGCCGTGCTGACAAATGTCCGCCGGATTCACACGACGCCGTGGATGCAAGTGGGAACGCTGGCTCGCGCGCCTGCGAGCGGAGGCAGTGCGCGCGAAATTTTGGAAGAAGTGTGGGACGCGGACATCAGCTCCGACGGAAAGCAATTTGCCGTGGTGCGCTCGCCGGACGGACCGCAGCAGTTGGAATACCCGATCGGCAAAGTGCAATTCAAGACCGACGGATACATAAGCGACGTGCGCATCTCGCCGGACGGAAAATCCGTTGCCTTTATGGAGCACCCGCTGTTTGGAGATGATCGTGGCTACGTTTCGGTGGTGGACGGCAGCGGGAATGTGAAGAGACTGACTGGAGAGGCGTCTGGGGAAGAAGGACTGGCGTGGACTCGTGATGGCCGCGAGATATGGTATTCGGGCACCGGCCAAGACACGACCGGAGACCGAATGGTATTTGCCGTGAGTCTCGACGGAAAGCAGCGGGAGATATTCGAAGTTCCCGATGACGCGGTAGTATGGGACATTGCCGCGGACGGACGTCTGCTTTTTTCGCACGAGAAAATGACCATAGCGCAAATGGTGGCTTCACCGGCGAGCGGACCGGAGCGGGACGTTTCCGCGACGGGATGGGCGATAGCTGGATCACTTTCCGCCGACGGAAAGAAAATCGCATTTTCGGAAGTGGGGCCGAGCTCTCCCGGTGACTACGCGGCGTTGTTCCTGCGATTGGATGAAACGCCTGCGATACAGATTGGCGAAGGCTTCGTCATGGGCCTTTCTCCTGACGGCAAGAACGCAGTAGTGTTGGTTCCCAGCCAGCCTACCAAGCTGCGAATCCTTCCCACGGGCGCCGGTGAAGCGCGGACGTTCGATGTTGCGCCGGTGCATGTTGATTGGTACTTCGTTTCATGGCTACCGGGCGCTACGGAGTTTGTATTTCTGGGACATGAGGGCGCGGACACTCCACGCGCTTACCGAGTGGCGATGGCGGGAGGGCCTGCGCGTCCTTTGACGAATATTCCGGGCGCTCATTTCTGGAACCGAATTTCTCCGGACGGAAAGCTTGTGATCGAGGGGCCGGGAGTGGGAAGCAATTGGAATTTGAAATGGCAGATCATTGATGTTGCCACGAGTCAGGCGCGTCCAGCCGCGCTTCTGCAGGGCGACGAACCATTGGAGTGGGAACAGGACGGCAAGCATGTTTTCGTTGCCCACGAAGGGGATAACGAAGCGACGATTTTTCGCGTTGACGTTTTCAGCGGGCAGCGTGAAGTGTGGAAACAGATTCGGCCAGTAGATCCCGCCGGACTTTTGGGCGTCTCGCGATTCAGCGTGACGCCTTCCGGAAACGCGTACACGTACAATACGAACCACATACTTTCGTCGTTGTATATCTATTCAAAATAATTAGTGAGGAAGTTCTCGCGGAGTTCGGAGGCGGACGGGGCACAGACCCGCCCTTACGAATTCAGTGGCGCGCGAGCGCCTGCGAAGCTTTCGACCAACTCAAAAAGCTGTGCGGAATTTATCGGTTTGGAAATGTAGGCGTCCATGCCGGCGGCGAGGCAGCGTTCTTCGTCATCGCTCAACGCGTGAGCCGTCATGGCGATGATCGGCATGTGGTTGCCGGTGATTTTTTCTCGAGCGCGAATTGCCACGGTAGCCTCGAAACCATCCATCACGGGCATTTGAATATCCATCAGGACGACGTCGAATGTTGCGCGCGAAAATTGATTTACGGCTTCGCTTCCATTGTTTGCGACGGTGACATGGTGTCCGCGTTTTTCGAGGAGGCGGACGGCCAATAATTGATTGACGGGATTATCTTCCGCCAGCAGGATTTTCAAATGCGCATGATTTTCATGAAGGGTGTGACGAGTGAGCAGCGGAATTGACGCATGGAGCGCAGCGGAGTGGCCGAGAATAATGCGGATCGCTTCGAGCAATTCAATTTGACGTATGGGCTTGGTAAGGTACGCGGTGATGCCGAGTTCGCGGCAGCGCGCGGCGTCGCCAAGAAATCCCACGGACGTGAGCATCATGATGGTGATTCCGGCGAGGCGGGTATTTTGTTTTACAAGGCCGGCGAAGGTGAAGCCGTCCATGTCAGGCATTTGCGCGTCGAGCAGAATCAGTTGGAATGCGCCGGCTGACGAAGCGTTTTCCTGCAACGCGAGGAGAGCGGAAAGTCCGCCGTCTACCGCCGTGGGATTCATTCCCCACTTGGAGAGAATTTCGATCAGAAGGCGGCGGTTGGTGGCGTTGTCGTCTACGATCAGCACGGGGAGATCGCGCAAGTCTCGCAGGTCGACTGGAACAAGCGCGGGGATAGGCTCGGCTTGCACTCCGAAATGTGCGGTGAAATGAAATACGCTTCCGCGGTCGGGTTCACTTTCCACCCAAATTCTTCCACCCATTAATTCAACCAACCGGGAAGAAATTGCCAGGCCCAGTCCGGTGCCGCCAAATTTCCGTGTGATGGAATCATCGGCTTGCGCAAACGCGCCGAAAATTTCAGAACGTTTCGCGTGCGGAATTCCGACGCCGGTGTCGGAGACGGCGAAGTGCAAGCAGAGGTCGTCGGCTGACTGAGTTTCGACGCAGATTTGCATAAGCACTTCACCGCGATCGGTAAATTTAATGGCGTTGCCGACGAGATTCAGCACTAACTGGCGCAATCTTCCGGGATCACCGACCACTGTGTCGGGGACATTCGAGGCTACGGAATGGAGAAGCTCGAGACCCTTTTCGTGGGCGCGAAAGCTCAGCGTCTTCAACGTCTCGGCCATGCTTTCGCGCAGATCGAAGGCGAAGCTTTCGAGTTCGAGTTTTCCTGCTTCAATTTTTGAGAAATCCAGAATGTCATTGATTACGACGAGCAGGGAATCCGCGGACATTTTTACAGTATTCAGATTTTCGCGTTGTTCGGGAGTGATGTCGGAATCGAGAACAAGTTCCGTCATGCCCATAATTCCGTTCATGGGCGTGCGAATTTCGTGACTCATATTCGCGAGGAAGGCACTCTTAGCGCGATTGGCTGCCTGCGCGGCAAGCTCCGCGGCTTTGCGTTCGATTATTTCGAGTTCCAATTCGGCTTGCGCGCGCTTGCGTTGCGTAATGTCTTCCGTTGTTCCCAGATAATAAAGAATTGCGCCTTTGGCGTCACGAACGACACGCGCATTTTCCAACAGCCAAATTCTCTCGCCGTTTTTGCGCCGAGATTCGTATTCAAAGCCTTCGATGATTCCGTCCGACTCGAGAATGCGGATGAATTCGGCGCGTCGTTCCGGATCCACGTATGCCTGCTGGCCGATATTTTCATGCGTCGCCATTAATTCCTCAGCGGAATCGAAGCCGTAGATGCGAGCGAGCGCGGGATTGGCGCTGACGTATTTTCCTTCGGGAGTGGTTTGGAATATGCCGACGATCGCGCCTTCAAAAATGCCGCGATATTTTTCTTCCGCGCGGCCTAATTCGACGTCAATGCGTTCGCGCTGGGCGATTTCCTGCTGAAGATCGGCGGTGCGCTCGTTCACGCGAAGGACGAGCTCGTTTTCGCGCGCCTTCGCGGCCTTCATGCGGAGGCGATAGAGGCCGGCAACGGATGCGATGAGGACGAGCGCGCACAGCGAATAAAACCAATAGGTCTGATAGAACTGTGGCGCGATGTGGATGTAGACGGATGCGCCGGTAGTATTCCAAATGCCGTCGTTGTTGGACGCTATTACGGTGAAGCGATAATCGCCCGGAGGGATGTTGGTGTAGTAGGCGGTTCGACGGGAGCCGGCGTCGATCCATTCCTTGTCGAATCCGTCCAGTTTGTAGCGAAATTCCATTTCGTTTGGCGCGAGGAAACTTAGCGCGGTGTAGTTAAACTCGAGACTTCCTGTGCCTGCCGGCAGACGAACTTGCTCAGGAATTTTGATGGCGGTGTGACCTGCAATTAATTGTTCGACGTGGACAGGAGGAATCCAATTGTTGGTGTCCATAGAATCGGCGTCAATGGTGACGACGCCTTGAATGGTGGGGAACCATAGTTTTCCGTCATGAGATTTCCATCCGGCGGGCTGGACACCACCATCTGTCTCTCTGCTTTTCATTCCGTCGGCGACGCCGTAAGGAACGGAAGTCACCAACTGGATAGTGCCCGCGGCGAAATCATTTAGTTCTTTTTTGCTGACGCGGAAAATTCCTTTGTTACAACTCAGCCAGAGATTTCCTTTGTCGTCTTCCAGGATTTGAAATGTCAGGTCGTCAAATAATCCCTCGCGGGTGGTGTACGTTGTGAACTTGTCGTTGTCCATGCGGCTCAAGCCCGCTTCTGTTCCAATCCACAGAACATCCTGAGGATCTTCATACATGGACATGATGCTGTCGCTGGCGAGGCCGTCTTTCGTGCTGAAGTTAGTGAATTTTCCATCCGCAAATTTGCTCAAGCCACGCACGGTTCCAATCCAGATACCGCCGTCGTGCCGCGGAGTGAGCCAAAGAATCATGTTGCTGGGAAGTCCGTTGTCAGTTGTGTAGGTGAGGAATGTTCCGTCGCGATATCTGCAAAGCCCGCCGCCATCGGTGCCGAACCATAAGGTACCGTCCGGACTTTGAGCGATAGCCTTCACTAGAACATCGGGAGCGAGTCCGGAACTTTCTCTTCGACCGGGCAAACCATCTTTCGCGGAGTATGTTGTGACTTTTCCGTCGTGCATGTGGTCCAGACCTTTGTTGGTGGAAACCCAAAGGCTGCCGTCCGCGGCGGTGAAGAGCGCGCCGATGGTATTTCCGGAAAGGCCTTGCGCTGTGGAAAACCTTCCGTCGGCGAATTTGTTTAGGCCGCCGCCGTCGGTACCGGCCCAGATATTTCCGGAATGATCTTCTGTGATAGTCCAGATGACGGGATTGGAGAGGCCTTCGGCGGTGCCGTGCGTTGTGAATCTGCCTTTTCTGAATTGATTTAGGCCGCCGTTCATCGTGCCGACCCACAAACTTCCTTCTGGATCTTGGTAAATTGCGTCTACTGAATCGTCGGACAGGCCGTTTTTCGCGGTGTAGCTTTCAAATTTTCCGTTCTGGAATCTACTG
>Ga0209624_10002657_pt1 | contig 13118 bp, 11 predicted proteins | sample JacPinW_OM2H0_O1_FD_188565 | JGI IMG/M metagenome (GOLD analysis project Ga0209624, IMG submission 188565) | Forest soil microbial communities from Algoma, Ontario, Canada - Jack Pine, Ontario site 1_JW_OM2H0_O1 (SPAdes) (version 2) | ecosystem: Environmental > Terrestrial > Soil > Boreal...
CGGCGGCGCCGAAGAATTCCTGAGTGAGCGCCATCATCCGCGGCTCGTCCTCCCGCGGCACGCCCACCAACGTCATCATCACGTGCAGCGGGTAGCCCAGCGCCCAGTCGTCGACGAGGTCGATCTCGCCGCGGGCCGAAAGCTTCTTGAGCTGATCGATGGACTCCGTGGCGAGGTCGCGGACCTGGTCTTCCAACTTCTTGACCGAATTGGGCTTGAAATAGCTGAAAGCCATGTTCTTGGCATGAGTGTGCTCGGGTGGGTCAATGTAGGGGAGTGCGTCGAGGATGCGCAGGCTGCCGCCGAGGAGTTGCTTGGTGAACGCGTCACCGGCGGTGTTCTGCAGGATCGGGTTGTGCGAACCGGGATTGTCGGTGCCACCGCCTGCGGCAAACACTTCCGAGAGACTCTCGACCTCCTGGATGTCGGCGTGCTTGCTAACCAGCCAGATGGGGTCGTAGCCCTCGACGACGGCCTTTGCCACCGGCATGTTGTTGCGCAGCCATTTGTAGGCCTTGTGCAGCGCGGTGAGATCGGAGTGGCTCTCGGGGAGCACGAGCTGTCGGGCGATTTCTTCGGGAAGAATGGCCGGAGCTGTGTGTTCGGTGGTCGTCATCTCGGATGTCCTCTTCCTACTGCCTTGAGTGACCAACGTGGCTGCCCCACGGCACGTCCTGCCCGTGGTGCTGTTGACTCAAGTCTCATCGCGAGAGGCTCCTTTGTGCGTCACCATGACGGGGGGTCATCACTCCCACGTTGGGGGTAATCGGGCTCCCCGGTCGGCACTCAGGCAAGCGGTTCGCACTCGTTAATCCGCCGGGCAGCCTTCGTTGATCCATTCCTCGATATCGCTGATCGACCGGGCTGGCACGGGATCAACGTAGGCGGGCATGCGAGGGGTCACGGCGCCGGCGGGCGGGTCGTCCAGGTCGGAGCCAAACGGTGCTGCGCCTTTCAAAGACAACACCAGGTGTGAATTGGCGCCGTCGCCGAGGATCACGAGCTTTCTTCCGCCGACCTTCATTTCGACGAATCGGTCTCTCGTGACGCCGCGCCAGAAGGGGCCGTGCGAAGCCACGTCGGCGTCGGGGCCGCCGACCGAATTGTCCAGGATTTCGACGACGTCCTTGAAGTTCATGATGTTCTCTTTCTCTAACCTCTGTAATCGACCCGCGTCAGGCCCCGCGCGCCAACTCGAGCACCTCGTCGAAGCCTTCACGCAGGCAGGCCGAGAACGCGGCGGCGTCGACGATGGCGTCCGGATCGAAATTGACCGCGATGCAACATGTCCCGTCGTAGGTCACCATCGCAACCATGGCCGGGATGCCCGGCCGGGGACCCATCGGGTAGATGCGGGTTACCCGCGCACCTGCCAGATACAGCGGACGACCGATCGCCCCGAGGTTGGAGGCCTGCAGGTCGGATAGGCCGGTCATCCCGCCGGCGATGCGGGTCAGCACGCTCCCAGGCAGTCGGCTCAGCACAGGCGCGAGAAGGTCGAGGAATCCGAGTGCGGGCTCCATGCGCGCATCGGCGATGAATTGGTGGATGGCAGCGATGCGTGCCTTGGGATCTTTTTCGCCGACCGGCGCCACGAACCGTGCGCCCGCGAACTTGTTGGCGCCCATCGGGTCGGCGTCGGTGCGGAGGCTGACCGGAATGGCCACCGGTATGGATTCGACTGTCAAGGAGAGTTTTTCGTGGTAGCGCCGCACTCCGCCGAGTAGACCGGCCAGGAATGCGTCGTTGACCGAACCTCCGGCTGCCCGCGCCGCAGCTTTCAGGTCATCGAACGCCACGTCAAAAGTGTCCAGCCGATAACCGGATCCGCTGCCTGTCAGCGCGGGAGAGTGGGGTGTATCCGGCGGAGTCAGTACTCGTCGGAGCGACATCGCGAATTTAACAGCATCGCTTGTGGTTCCGATCGGGTCGCCGACCAACCGGCCGGCGACGTGGAAGACTTCGCGCATTGCGCTGCCGGGTGCGCTCACGACCTTGCCGGCCAATCGGTTTATCAGTAGCCCTTCGGGTGACTCATGCCGTCGCGGCGTAGGTATTGGCCTGTCGTCGACCGGCCCGGGCTCCCGGCTGCGCCCGTGGGCAAGATTCAACAATTGCAACAGACCGATCCCGTCACTGAGGCAGTGATGCGGTTTGAAGAGATAGGCGGCCTGACCTCCCGCCACGCCGAGTACCAGCAGAGCCTCCCACGGGGGACGTTCGGGGTCGAGTGGACGGGCGGCGAACTGCGCTGCCACGGCGTGCAATTCGGCCATCGATCCGTCATCCGCCAGTCGCACCCGTTGCAGGTGATACGCCAGGTCGAAATGGGGGTCGGGAGACCAAGCGGGCGTAACCAGTGATAGCACCGGCTCGACGACGCGTTCCCGCATCCGCGGGACCAGCTGGGTAAAGCGATCGTGGGCGGCTACCAGGCGATCCCAGTCCGGCTCCGTGTCGAGCAACTCGACGATCACCCCGGTCGAGCGGGTGCGATAGTCGCCGCCAGTGCGCCACATCAGCGCTTCCCAGGCGCTGAGGTCTTGGCCGCCGCCCCACGACGCGAGCGCGTCAGCGTCGTTGCTGGACAATGCCATCACCGCCCTGTGTCGACATTGCCGCGTGGTCAACGGCACGGGTGACTTCCAGGATCAGCTCAGCGACACGGGCCGGGTCGTCGGACATCGGCACGTGTCCCACCCCACTGAGATGGATTAACTCCGCGCCCGGTAAACGTTCAAGCATCGGCGAGCCGAAATGCTTGAACGGCAGGATGCGATCGCGCTCTGCCCACACCAGCCGCACGGGGTAGTCCCGTTCGGCGGGGAGGGGGTCAACCGGGTTTAGGTGAAGTACCCGCAGCAGCGGCTCGACGACCGGCGATTGACCGCTGGCCTGGATGTAAGCCACCAACGATTCCCGTGGCACCTGATGGGGATGTGCTACCTGGCTCGCGAGCATCGCCCAGTGCAACAGTCGGCGTTCGGCGATCGCTTCTGCCCGTGACGAATTGCGGGCCAGAGCGCTGAAGGAGAACCTGATGCCGCGTGCGGTCACCCTGAGACGGCGGGCTGACCGCCAGGCCCCGGCGGGGCTGAGCAGAACCAGTGATTGCGCGCGTCCGCGACGCGCGAGCTCGATGCCGATCCACCCGCCGAGGGAGTTTCCGGCGATATGCACTTTCGGCAAGCCCAGGCGGTCGAGCTCCTCCTCGATGCCGTCAACCAACGCCTGAACCGACGGCGCTACGCCGGAATCCAGTGACGGCCCGCCAGCGTGCCCGTGCAGTGTCGGCACGAGCACTTCGTGGTGTGGTTCCAGATACGGCAGGACCGGGGACCACGCTTGCCAGATAGCCCCGATACCGTGCAGCAATAACAGGGGCGTTCCTGTTCCGGCGCGGTGGCTCGGGGTCAACTCCAGAGCGGACCCTACGGCGCGCGACCTGTCGGGGTTGCGTCGAACGAGCGTGGCTCGCGCCGCTACAGTACTGCCCGCCAAGAGCACTGCGGCCGCGATCGCCGCCTTGTGGCGCGGTCTGTTCATCACGTCGTCCGGATTCGGGTCAGGGTGTCAGCACGACCTTGAGGACCTCGCCGCGGAGCTGGGCCGCGACCGCCTCGTTGATCTGCGCGAAGGGCATCGTGGTGATCAGCTTGTCGAAGGGGAATTTGCCCTGGCGATGAAGTTCGAGCAGGTAGGGGATGAACGTCTTGGGATCGGCGTCGCCTTCGACGATGCCCCGGATGGTCAGGCCGAGCAAGGGCGGCTGGAATAGCCCGATCGAAAAGGCGGCCGCAGGATCGGCCGGCACGCCTATTAAGCCGAGCATGCCCCGCACCCCAAGGCAGGAAAGCAGCTGTTCCACTACCGGAGTCACTGCGGTGGTGTCGATGGCGTAATCGGCGCCCGCCGGAGCGATCTCGCGGATCTGGTCGGCCAAGGGACCGGCCTGCGGGTCCACGACATTGGTGGCGCCGAGCTCGGTGGCCAGCGTCCGCCTGCTCTCGTGTAGGTCGACCGCGATGATCGACGCGGCGTTGCGCACCACGGCTGCCATGACAGCGGACAGGCCCACCGCTCCCGCGCCGGCGATAACCACTGTCGACCCGGGCTGGACGTCCAGGGAGTTGAACACTGCGCCAGCTCCGGTCTGAATGCCGCAGCCTAGCGGCCCCACCAGCTCGACCGGTACGTCCGGCGGTAACTTGACCACGTTGCGTTCGTGAGCCAGCGCGTGCGTAGCCAAGGACGACTGGCCGAAGAAGTTGGCCCCCAGTTTGGTGCCGGCAGAGGCCAGTCCGGAGGACCCGTCCGATCGCACCCCGCTGAAGTTGTATTCCAGGAAGTTGTGGCAGTAGGCAGGTTCGCCCTTCGCGCATCGGGGGCACCGGTCGCAGCTGTTGAAGCTGATCGCGACGTGATCGCCGACGGTGACCGCAGTGACGTCAGCACCGACCGACACCACGGTTCCACTGCCCTCATGGCCCAGGACGCCGGGCAGCGGAAACGGTAGGTGCCCTTCCTTGACCGCAATGTCGGTGTGGCAGATGCCGACTCCGGCGATCTGCACCAAGACTTCATCGGGTGCCGGATCTTGAAGGTCGACCTCGGCTAATGTGAACGGCGCCCCTACCTCGTGCGCCACCGCGGCTGAGATCTGCATCCGCTGCCTCTTTCCTGTTCTGCGGCGTCCGGCGAGATGGCCCTATACCCGGCGGGCCCGACAATCCAGTACGGATCGGCTACACCGAACCCGGTGCTGCGAGTGTCGCCGAACGACCGGCGCCACCGCGTCACCACGTTGGGCAGTTCTCTACCCCGCAGAAGGGGTATTTCGCCTCCAGGCCCTTGGCCGAGCCGGTTCGACTCTTCATAGTGAGGTGGTCGGAGTTAGGGAATCGCCCCAAGCAGCGTGACCCAACCGGCCACATCGAAAGTCAAAGTGGGAATGAGATGACCGGTACGACAACACCGGTGATCACCGTTGATGAGCTCGTCGAGCGCATCAAGAGTGGCCCCGGGGGTCGGAGGGTCGCAGCCTTCTTCGACTTCGACGGAACCCTGATTCAGGGCTATTCGGCCGGCGCGCTCTACGCTCACCGTGCGCGCAACCTCGACCTCGGACCCGATGAGTTCGTGCGAACGATGCGAGCCGTGCTCGGCGGTCCCCTTACTGAAGAGGCATTCAAAGACCTTCTGGTGCAAGGAATCCGGGGTTGGGTGGGACGCACCGAAGACGACCTGATGGAGCTCGGGGAGCAGCTGTTCACCCAGGGAATCGCCGGCGGGCTCTTTCATGGGGCCTGGCGATTAGTCCGCGCGCACCAAAACCAGGGCCACACCGTTGTCATCGCAACGTCGGCGACGCGGATGCAGGCGCAGCCGATGGCCCGCGAACTAGGCGTGGACCATGTCTTGTGCACCGAGTTCGAGACCGAGCACGGCGTACTCACCGGTGGCATAGCGGGACGTCCGCCGTGGGGGGAAGGCAAGCTTGCCGCGGTCCAAGAATTCGCCAGACGCCAGCGAATCCCGCTGAAAAACAGCCATGCCTACGCCAATGGCGCAGAGGATGTCCAGTTCCTTGGCGGCGTCGGATTTCCGCACCCGGTCAACCCTGCGCCGGTGCTGGCCCGCAGGGCAACCGAGCGTGGATGGCAGGTCTTGCGGTTTACCACCAAGCGAAGCCGACTGGATCCGGTGGCACTGGTTCGGACGTCGGCGTTGTTCGGCGGCTTCGCCGCGGCGGTCGGCGTGGGCGCGGTCGCCGGGGCGTTGACTCTGGACCGTCGTGGCGGGGTGGACATGGCAACCTCTCTATTCGGCCGTGTTGGTGGACAATTGGGCAACGTCCGCGTCGAGGTTATCGGCGAGCAGAACACCACGCGTCGACCAGCGGTGTTCTTCATCAACCATCAGAGCACCCTGATTGACGCGCTGGTCACCTCGCGAGTTCTCCACCGGGGCTTCAGCGTGGTCGCCAAGGCGGAGGTGAAGCAGATCCCGATATTGGGGCAACTGCTAACGCTTGCCGACGTCGTCTTCGTGGATCGCTCGAACACGTCAAAGGCCATTTCGGCGATGCAGCCCGCAGTGGAGAAGCTAGGCGCCGGGATTTCGATCGTGATGGCGCCCGAAGGCACTCGGTCACTGAGTCCGCGTGTTGGGACTTTTAAGAAAGGCGGCTTTCACATGGCCCGCGACGCGGGGGTGCCGATCGCTCCGATCGTCATCCGCAACGCCGGCGAAATTATGTGGCGCAACGCGAAGGTGGCCCAAGAAGGCACGATCGAGGTTGTTGTCCACGAACCCGTTCCGACCGCCAACTGGACGCGAGGCGATATCGACGACTGGGCATCGCGAATGCGTCAGCTGTACATCGATACGCTTGACGATTGGCCGGGCGTCGAGGCCGGGAAGAAGTGGTCTGCGGCGATCGCGCAGGCATCCGCGGTGGCCGGGGGAACAACGAAATGATGGCGCTGTTGCGGCCGGGTGATCCTCCGGAGATCCTCACGCTTCTGAACTCCACCGAATTCAATGACACCACAGCACAATTGGCATCTAAATTGGGCCGCGATGTGGCCGATGTCCGGGTTGAGGCCGGGGCCTACGTGCGCGAGATGGCGGCATCCCATGTGCCGTTGGTCGTGCGCACCTGGCACGCGCTGTCCGCGTGGATGGTCCGCGGATTTCAGGTCGTCATCGACGACGACGACCTGGCCAAGCTACGGACGCTGGACCGCGATCACGCCCTGATCTTTCTGATCTCGCACCGCTCCTACCTGGATCAGTTCTCCTTCCCGCCGCGCCTTGCGCAGGAAGGCATTTCGCCGACATTCGGGCTCGCCGGCGCCAACCTCAACTTCTTTCCGCTGGGCACATTGGCCCGACGTAACGGGTTCGTCCCGGTGCGACGTGCCACGGGGGACGTGCCGGTGTACCGGCTGGCCCTGCGCGCCGTGGTCGGCCAGATGGTGGCCAGCGGGCGCAATCTGGTGTGGTCGATCGAAGGAGGCCGGACACGCACCGGAAAACTTCGGCCACCACGATACGGATTGCTGCGGTATGTGACCGACGCGGTGCAATCCGTGGAGTCGGAGCAGACCCTCGCCGTCCCGGTCTCTATCATCTTCGACCAGTTGCCGCTGCACGAAGTCAAACTGATGGCTGCCGAATCGCGGGGACTTCCCAAAAAGCCCGAGAACGCGCGCTGGCTCCTCAGTTACGCACGCGGCCTGCGGCATCGCCTGGGCCGCATCTACATTAACTTCGGTTCGCCATTGCCGCTGCACGAGCGCATGGTGGCATTGCGTGGCGAGGGACTGACCGACCGGCAGGTAGTAGAACGCATCGCGCTGGATATCTGCCACCGCCTCAACAAGGCCACGCCGGTAACTGCGACGGCGGCCGTGTGTGTGGCGATGCTCGGCGAAGACCGCGCCCTGACGCTCGACGAAGTTTGCGCCACTATCGCGCCGCTGGCCCGGTACTTGCGCGCCCGTGGCTGGCCGGTCGCCGGTGGCGCCGACCTCGTCGACCGCGCCACGGTGTCGCAGACGCTGCACGATTTGGTCGGCTCGGGTGTGTTGACCTGCTACTCCGAGGGGCCGACAACGGTGTGGGGGATCGGCGAGGATCAGCATCTGATCGTTGCGGTTTACCGCAACAGCGCGATCCATGTTTTGGTGATGAGAGCGATCGCGGAACTGGCGTTGCTGGCGATCGTGCGGACGCCGGGCGCCACCAAGCGCATCGGCTGGGAAAAGGCGTTAGCGGTTCGCGAACTCCTCAAGTTCGATTTTTTCTTCGCCGGACGTGCCGAATTCGCCGAAGAACTGTGGAATGAGTTCGCCACCATGACCGGACGCAGCCATGACCCGAGCGCACCGCTTGACACCGAAGAGGCCGCGCGGAGTCTGAATGAAAGCGATCTCCTGGTAGCTCATCTCGTTCTCAGACCGTTTGTTGACGCCTACCGGGTGGTGGCCGAGGAGTTGCTGAACCTCGGTCCCGGTCGCGACGCCGACGAGCAGGTGCTGCTCGAGAGGTGCCTTCGGCTGGGCCAGCAATGGTCACTGCAACACCGCATCACCGAGGAGTCGGTATCGGGGGAGATGTTTGCCACCGCATTGAAGATGGCGCGACACCGCGGGCTCCTCGGCTCGCAGGCCGGAACATCGCAGACCGCGGATGGTCGGGCGGCCCTCGTCGTCGAGCTCGACGAGTTGCAGCGGTCAATCGGGAAACTGGCGCAAATGCGCAGGGACTTGGTGCCCGTGTACGACGTGGCGGCAGGGTCCGGGTATAGCGTCACCTAAACACGTTTTGGTAATATGGTAAGACCATAGTGGCTTATTGCTTTCGATGAGGAGAGGCAACCGATGACCGAGTTCACAGACATTTCCTACGAGGTCGACAGTGGCCTGGCCTGGATCACTATCAATAGACCAGAGCGGTACAACGCTTTTCGGGCGCGCACCCTCGATGAGCTGATCCGGGCTTTCAAAATGGCTTGGGGGAGTTCGGAAGTCGGGGTGATCTGTCTGACCGGGGCCGGTGAGAAAGCCTTCTGTACCGGAGGCGACCAGAAACAGCGCGCCGAAACAGGCGATTACGGACCATCCGAAACCGGCCTGTTCGAGGTGGATACGCTGCATCGCGTCATCCGCGACGTACCGAAGCCGGTCATCGCCGCGGTCAACGGATTCGCAATCGGCGGTGGCCATGTTTTGCACGTGCTGTGCGACCTGACGATCGCCACCGAAACCGCGGTGTTCGGTCAGAACGGTCCGCGAGTCGGCTCGTTTGATGCGGGCTTCGGCACCGGCTACCTCGCGCGGGTGATCGGTGAGAAGCGTGCCCGCGAGATCTGGTTCTTGTGCCGCAAGTATTCGGCGCAGCAGGCATACGACTGGGGGCTGGTCAACAAGGTCGTGCCGGCCGACCAACTCAGGTCCGAAGTACGGGCGTGGGCCGACGAGATCTTGATGCTTTCGCCGACTTCACTGAAGGTTCTCAAGCAGTCGTTCAACACCGACACTGAACAATTTGCCTCGGTCGGTCAGATGGCGTACTCGACGCTGAAGATGTTCGGCGAGACTCCCGAAGCGCAGGAAGGTATCACCGCCTTCAACGAGAAGCGCAGCCCCGAGTTCGCTGCCTACCGCGGCAACTGAGCATGTTCACGGCCGAACAGCTCGATTTCGCCGCCGCGGTCGAGCGATTCTGCGCCGACAACTGCGGCACCGCCGAGCAGCGCGCGCAGCTGACTCAGGGACTGTCCAACAGCCCCGAGCTACTGCAGCGGCTGGCCGAACTCGGCTGGCTGGGCGTGTCGATTCCCGTCGACTACGGCGGCGGTGGCGCGGGGATGGTCGAAGAGTGCATCTTCCTCGAGGAGACCGCGCGCGGCCAGGCACCTATCCATGCCTACGGCACCGGTTTGACCGCTGCGCAAACATATTTGCGGCACGGCACCGAATCGCAGAAGAAGGAGGTAGTCGGCAACCTGTGCGCCGGCCACTTCGAGGCGATCGCGTTGTCGGAACCCGGTGCCGGGTCTGATCTGGGTGCGGTGCGGATCCGGGCGGTACGCGACGGCGACAACTTCATCGTCAACGGCCAGAAGACCTGGATCACGGCCGCGCACCTTGCCGATCATCTGCTGGTCCTCACTCGCACCGATCCCAACATCGGAAAGCACCACGGCCTGACGTTGTTGTACCTGCCGACCTCGACGCCCGGATTGGACATCAAAGCGATCGAGACCATGGACGGCCACACCGTCAACGATGTGTTTTTCACCGACGTCGTCGTTCCCGCCGCCAACGTCGTCGGAGGGATCGGCGATGCCTGGCACCGGTTGATGCGCGGGCTCAACGTGGAGCGGCTCATCATCGCGGCGATGTCGCTCGGCGCCGCTCGCCGCTCGCTGCAAGACACCATCGCTTACGTGCGCACCCGCGAACAGTTCGGCAGGCAGATCGGCACATTTCAGGCCGTACGTCATCGGCTGGCGGACCTGACCGCCGAGATCGAATGTTGCCGCGCATATGTCTATCAGGTGGCCCGCCAGATCGACGCCGGCCTGGAAGACCAGCTCGCGCGGGAAGGTTCGATCGCGAAACTCAAATGCACCGAGGTGGCCAAACACGCGGCCCTCGAGGGTGTGCAGCTGATGGGCGGCAACGGCTATACCGTCGAATTCGGCATGGAAGCGCAGGTGCGTAGGGCGCTGGCGCCACCGATTTACGGCGGTGCCAACGAGATTCAGCGTGAGATCATCGGGAAGACCTTGGGACTATGAAGCGCATATTCGATCCGATGGTGTTGGACGGCAAGCGCATTGTGATCACCGGCGGCGGCACCGGCCTGGGCCGCGGCGTGGCCGCCAGCTTGGCCGCCCACGGCGCCCAGGTGCATCTATGGGGGCGGCGCGAAACGGTTCTGGCCGACGCTGCGGCCGAGATATCGGCCGCACATCCGGGCGCCGTCCACTATCAGGCGGTCAACGTTCGTGAATTCGACCAGGTCGCGGCCGCGGTCGGCGAAATATGGGAACGGCACGGCCCGCTGACCGGAGTTCTGAACAATGCCGCGGCGAATTTCATTGCGCCCACGGTCAGTTTGAGTCCGCGCGCCTTCGAAGCGGTCACCTCGACGGTGATGACGGGTTCATTCAACACGACGCTGGCCGTCGGCAAGCGCTGGATTGCCGAGGGTTTGCCTGGGTCGGTGTTGTCTAACCTGACTACATGGGTGTGGAGCGGCTCGGCCTTCGTCGTCCCCTCGGCTATGGCAAAGGCCGCTGTGCATGCGATGACGATGTCGCTGGCCGTCGAGTGGGGCCGCTACGGCATTCGTCTCAACGCCCTTGCGCCCGGCCCGATTCCGACCGATTACGCATGGGAGATGCTTAACCCGACGGACAAGAGTTCCATCGGCGCAACCCAGCCCGACCTGATTCCGCTGGGCCGCTCGGGAACCATCGACGAACTGTCGAACCTGACGATCTTCGCGTTCTCCGACGCTTGCGACTACCTCACCGGTGAGACGATCGCGATGGACGGTGGCCAACGGCTTGCCGGGCCTAACACATTCGCCGGGCTATCGGCGATGAGCGAGGACGATTGGGCGCGGGCACGTGAACGCAGCACGAGGGCCTCGGCCGCCGCCAAGTCTGCCCGCTCGGTCTAGGCGAGCTGTGCGAATCATTTCTTCTATCCAGGAGGCCTCAGATGCCGTCGGCCAAGAATTCGGCGCCTCGGACTGGGTAACAATCGATCAGGACCGCATCGACGGGTTCGCCGATGCCACCGGCGACCATCAGTGGATCCACGTCGACGTCGACCGGGCGCGCGCTGAGAGCCCCTATCGCTCAACGATCGCCCATGGCTTCTTAACGCTCTCCATGATTCCGGCACTGAGCAAGGCTAATTACCGCGTCGAGAATGCGAAAATGGGCATCAACTACGGGCTCAACAAGGTGCGGTTCCTCGCACCAGTTCCGGCGGGGAGCCGCGTCCGCGTCCGATCTGAGCTCGTCGGTGCCGCCAAGGTCGACGACATTACGGTCGACCTCACCGTTCGGCACACCGTCGAACTCGACGGCTCGGTCAAGCCGGCCGCGGTAGCCGAACTGATTGCGCGAATGGTGTTCTAGGCGCCGGCACGTTGCGTCTGGTGTCGCCACATCGCGAACGCGGTCTGGATCGCGATAATAGGCTAACCTTATCTTAGGTCTTACCTTTATGCCTATTTTGGGCTGACGGAGGAGCGATGGAAAAGGGCGAGACAAATTCGGCCTCAACACGTTCGACGGTTCTGCTAAAGCCGGTGGATGTGCCCAAGGCGTCTGACGTGTTGGCACGCGAGCTGCGTGAGCGGATCCTGAGCGGTGAGTTGGTCGAGGGTACGGCGCTTCCCGCCGAGCGCGAACTCGTCAAGCAGACGCAGATGAGCCGGGCCACGGTGCGCGAGGCGCTGCGAATTCTCGAGGTTCAGAACCTGGTTCGAGTCAGGGCCGGTCGGGCCGGCGGCGCATTCGTCCAGCGACCGACGACCAAATCGATGGCGAGTTCGGTGAGCATGCTGATCAGGGGTCGGCAGATCAAACTGGCTGATCTCATGGAGACGCGCGAAGCATTGGAGCCATTCTGCGCCGAATTGGCCGCCCGTAAACACACTGACGACGATCTGGCGGTCCTGGACCGCGCAAACAGCGACATCGTCGAGCCCGACGCTGACCTGCCAGCGTTTCTGCAAGCCAACCTCGACTGGCATGTAGGCGTGGCGATCGCCAGTCACAACGAATTGTTGATCGGATTCATGATCGCGTTGTCGCAGGCAATCTACGCCGGAACCGAGAACGCGGCGTTCGTCGACGACAACGTGCGCAAAGTAACTGCGCGCGCGCACCGGTCGATTACGAACGCGATCCGCAGCCGCGACGCGGATGCTGCCGGTCGGCGCATGCGTAACCACGTGCACAGCTACGCCAAGGCCGCACTCGCGGTGGATGAGCGTGACGCAATCATCGTGGACGACTGAGCCGCTCGCCGATCGTCATAGCACCGCAGGAAGCGCCAGTGGCGGTGGGGTTTTCGCGACAACCTCGTCAACACTGACGCCGGGCGCGGTTTCCACCAGGCGCAGACCGTCGTCGGTGACGTCGATGACGGCAAGATCGGTGAAGATGCGTTTTACGCAACGCTTACCGGTCAGCGGCAGCGTGCACTGCTCGACGATCTTCGCACTCCCGTCCTTGGCGGTGTGCTCCATCATCACGAAGATCTGTTCCACGCCGTGCACCAGGTCCATCGCCCCACCCATCCCCTTGATCATCTTGCCGGGGATCGTCCAGTTGGCCAGGTCGCCGGCGGCCGAGACCTGCATAGCGCCCAGCACCGCGATGTCGAGGTGCCCGCCGCGGATGATCCCGAATGAAGACGACGAGCAGAAGAACGCTGCACCCGGCAATGTGGTGACCGTCTCCTTACCGGCGTTGATCAGGTCGGCGTCCAGGTCCTCGCGCCGAGGGTATGGCCCGACGCCGAGAATCCCGTTTTCCGAATGTAGGACGACGGTGATGTCGGCGGGGATGTGGCTCGGGA
>Ga0209624_10002658_pt1 | contig 13116 bp, 9 predicted proteins | sample JacPinW_OM2H0_O1_FD_188565 | JGI IMG/M metagenome (GOLD analysis project Ga0209624, IMG submission 188565) | Forest soil microbial communities from Algoma, Ontario, Canada - Jack Pine, Ontario site 1_JW_OM2H0_O1 (SPAdes) (version 2) | ecosystem: Environmental > Terrestrial > Soil > Boreal...
TGAGCTTCCCGAAATCAGAATCTTCATGTGCTGGGTTGCCTCACGTTTCGACCACGGAATCTACCCTAAGGTGCACGGTGTCTCGCGTCAAGCGATTGAAACAACCAGCGAATATGCACCCTTCGCCTGATTCAAAATTCGTGAAAGCCGAAACGGCTTTGCGGTTCGCGCGTCCATGTAAGATAAACTCATCGGCTGCTTAAGAGGTGATGATGAATCGTTTGGCGCGGAGATACGGTGCGGCTGTTGAGAAGGCAATGGCCGCGGTCTTAGGCCGGCCATGCTTGAGATAGTCGATGATCGCTTCTGCGACAACTCCCGCGAGAGGATAGACGCAACAACACTCGCAAATGACAGCAAAAACCGAGGCGCGTGCGCGGAGCCATTTTCGGCGTGTGCTCCACGACGAAAGCGGCTAAGAACTGGCGGGGACAACTGGCTGAACGAAGTGACACCAGTCTGAATGAGGTACTGAGCAAACTCACTCAGGTGACGACGGTAGTTTGACTTTGGAATCGCTTGAGAACCGATAAGGCCGGAGCAAGGCGTTTAGCGAGCGCCGAACCCAAAGATCGAGTGGACCTTTACGATACACCGCCCAGTCGAGCATGCAGCCTCCGTTAACTTGCTGTAGTAGGCGCGCCAGCGCACCCGTGTCACATGGCCTCAATTCCCAGAGGGCGATGGCAGATAGACCCAAAAGAAACCCTTGGAACTGACGCAATTCATTGCCAGAAGAATCGCCTTGGGCTGGCCGGGCAGATTGCAGACGGAGCCCGCCAGCCGTGATGCCCACCCAGAGCGCGGCGAACACACTCCAACAAATGAAGTAATGAGAGCACTCCGAAAAATGGTCCACATGATAGATGTCAACAGGCCGCCCCAAATCAAAAAGTCCACAAAGAATCCGTGAAGGTCCGCATAGCATTTTCGAAGCCCATGCCACCAAGCAACAGAAATCCCCGCTGCGCACAACAGGGCCGCCGAAATGAGTAAGGCCGGTTGCTAGGGCGGAGGTAGAGGTTTCGGATCAACCTTCCTTTGGATAAGAGATCCTGACCCTGGTAGGAGAAAGACGAAAAAAGGGGTGAGGATCGCGTGGACAAGACTACCCAGAGTGAGGACATTCCCTTCACCGCCACATGAACGGAATCCCCCATATAATTTGCATGAGTGGCATGCTCCATGGGGAATGGCAGGACGACCGAAGTCGCCACCGCGATGCCGAGGTAGCGGAAGGCCTTGCGGTTTGGAGACTCACTTGGCAGGTCTGTTCCCAAGCATTCTACCCGGAAATTGTTCCACGGTCCCGAACACAACTCGGCTGTTGGCGATGAGAGATGCAATCGCTGTCTCGATGCGGCATGCTGCTCCACCCCGCCCTTACCCGGTGGCCGCTGATGAGGTTCACCTCGGCGATGAGAGGCCGCTTTGCGTGGCGCCTACGACAGGAGTTTCTCGATCGGCTCCCAATAGTGCGCTTTCCATCCCGAAGCCAGGCTTTCCGCTTCGCCTTTTGGAAAACCCGTATGGTCAAATACGATCTTGGTCCCAGAGCCTTGCTCCACAAGCTCGAACCTCGCAATCGAATAGACGCCCGGAGCCCAGCTGCCCGCTCGCCAGGCCTGCACGATTCGCTCGTTCGGCACAAGCTCGACGTGTCGTCCCGTTATGTACCCGCCAAAGAGCGTGAACGCGCCTCCCACTTCACGACTGATTTCCGCGGGCTTGTCTCCGAGGTGCATGGCCGGCAGGACTCCACTGAGCTGTATGACTTTGTCAAACTGCTTGGAGTCAGTGAGCGCGTCGTAGATGCGCTTCCGGTTCGCCTTGAAAACAGGCTCTTGGTGAATTGATTCTGCCGCATGAGAAATCTCATCCTCGGCTGCCGCCCAACCTTCAGTCCGGGCCAAGACTAAACCACTGAATGCGATCGCAAGCCCGACGATTGTTTGCCGCCGCGTGGGCCCGTTGGCTAGCGCCGCAAGACTTGTTCCATCGCTCGTCTTAATCATTGTCCTAAGTCCTCCTTAATTCTTCTTTTCTCCGTCATCTTCGTGGCCGTCCTTAGTTTTGGAAAACATGCCTTAATTTACGCGGAAGTCGCCGGCCGCGGACCAGCGGCTCAAACAGAGAAGTGTGCCGTCCTTGCGATACTGGATTCTCTGGAACACATGGGACAGCCTACTTCCTCTCCACGCGCAGCGTTCTTCCGTCCCCGGAAAGTACGACATTCGCCCGGTTATCGTGCCACCACTGCACCCATTGTCCGAGCGAATCGAACGTCTTGCCGGTCAACTCCTTCAAGATTGCGAGGGTCCGAATCGGACAGCGAATCTGGCCGTTATCGTCAACACAAAGATCGCCGACCATCGCGCTCGCTTTCTCCCAGTCGCCTGAGCGTGTGTTCTCGGGATTCTCCAGCCAGGGGACGAAATCCTCAAGATTCGCGTAGTTCAATCCTGTCCTCTTTTGTAAGCCTGCGAGGGTGGTGGCTTCCCGGGTGGTGTTTCTTGTCCGGTTAATCCAGGACACCAAGTCTTGGGCCTCGATAAGACGGATATGCGGGGTATTCGCGGGGCGAATCTGGTCGAGGGCCTTCCGCCATTCATCTTCAGTCTCAAAGTCGCTTCCGGTCATGTTGCGCAGGAACTCGCGGGCACGGCGCTGCCGTTCTCCAGTTAGAATTTCAATGCTGTCGTCAACGTAGAGTTTTAAGCCCAGCAGGCGCGCTTCGCGATCGTGAAGCACGGAGCCCCTATCGGCGGGTGCAGGGTCAAACCCATAAGCCACCCCTGAGAGCCACTGCGGACCCAGTTGGCGCACCCCTTCGGCAACACTGCTGCAGCCCATATGCGGATGCTGTTGGCGATAAGCGTACGGTTGTTCAAGATTCCACATATCCGTCTTATCTTTCTCCAGCAATTGATCTTCGCTGGACCAGACCAGCGATTCCCGGTTTTGTTCCCACCATGACCGCAGTTCATCATAGGAGGAGAACTCGCGGCCCAGAAGACGAGCGAGTTCCCTGCGGATCTGCCTCGTCCTTTCGCTCTCCCATTCGTCGGGATCAATCAGCCCGAACCAGGCGCACGCCGCATCGAAATAGCCACGCTCGATGGACTTCGGGTCGTCCCTGCCCTCAATCGGGATGCTCACACAGACTCTCGAATCTACGCGAGGACGAATGATGATCCGGTCGTCGAGGCTTACCTCGGATGAAATCCCTTTGTAGCCCTTCCAAAACCAATACTCGGACGGTTTGGAAGAGTAAACACTTAGGCATCCAATACCGCGGAAACCCAGAGCAGGCGGCGCCCTAGCCAGCAATCCCGCCAATAAAGCTCCTATCTGAAAAATGTCGCTAGAAGATCCTCCCTAAACGAAGGGCTTGCGTTCTTCACGACGCGCACATTGCACGATAAATATACATCGATAGTTAGCCAACTGTCTATATTAAAGGCTTCAGTCGATGGGATCTACGTTCTTTGAATGCGCGGCAGACTAGCCCCCCACTGCGCTGGCGGCGTGCATCTCAGATCGTCCACTATACTTTCGCCAGAATGGCTTTCTTGATCTGTTTGATTCTGGCCTCGTCGCGCTTGTAAAAGGTCCACTTCTTGATTCGCTTGGGGCGAGTCAGCCCAGCCTGGCACAAAATCTTCATATGTTCGCTCGTGGTCGGTTGGCTCACGCGAAGCTTGCGTGCAATCAGACAGCCGCACACTCCATCCTTCACCAAATCGCCGTCGACTTGGGGAGGGAAATGCTTCGTCGGGTTCTTTAGCCACTCTAGAATCTGCAGCCTCCGCTCATTCGCGAGCGCCCGGATTGCGATAGTTGATATCATCATATATACGATTAGTAAACTCCCTAATTATCATAACACTCTGGTAGCGATATGAAGGAGGGAAACCAAGTTGCCCAGTTTCGAACACGGTTCCGTCACTCTGTGGGTTCCCCTTCAGCGGAGGCGAACGCCAAGCTCTCTTCCGCGGGTCCAGGCGCCAAGATCTTTGCCGTGCGTCCGCATTTCAGCATGCCCGCGTCGGCAGTTCGTCGCTCGCGGCAGCAGCGTCCGCAAGCATGCCGCCATTTCTAGGCGTGTGTCGTGGGATTTCGCGCGTTTATCCTTCCCGGTTAGCTATGCGCTGCAGTCATTCCTGTCGCGTGGTGGTACGGCCTTCGAGAGTACGCAGGTCTTCATTGGGGATGCGCGGCGCTCTACGACTGGAGCCTGGTCGCCCATCATCGCGGGGAGTACGCTCAATTTTCCCCTCGCGACATTGAATGCGTTTGGATTTGTGTGGGCTCTGGCCGTTGGCACTTGGCGGTGGCGTTCCTGCAAAAGAAGAGATGGCAGGCGTCGTACCTCGAGTTTGAGCGACCGTCGCGACCGCCGAGAGCAGTAAACGACGAGCAGGACCTCGGTGACAGTCAGAGGTTTCGAGACCGGACACCACAAAAGTGCCTTTGACGAAACAGCACTCTGTTTTGAGGGTTAACGCCTGATTCGTCTGTCATGGTCGGCTATAATCCGCCTGTCCTTGTGTGGCGTCGCGGACGCCGCCATTATTTATCTTGAATCTTAGCAGCCGACAAAGCAGTCTTTAGCTGAGACGTAGTAATTCCCAAGGGAGGTTCGTGGGTGGATATCGACTCCGGTAGCAAAGGTGGCCAGTCCTGGCGCGAGAGCAGATGGTTAATACTGGTTGAATTCGCCCTCGTTGTTTGTATCTACGTTGGCCGCGAGCATCACATCCTGAAGGTTGCCGCAATTCCTTATCTCCTTCTCCTCGCATGGATCTCGCTCCGCGTTCGGAGGGTCCAATGGAAACAGATCGGCTTCACACGATATCGTACCTGGACGAAGACCTTTCTGCTTGGCATCGCAGGCGGCGTCGGCCTGGAACTCTTTGATCTGTTTGGCAAGCAGCGGATTCTGACTCGCCTCCTTGGGAAGCCTCCCGATCTGTCGGATTTTGCGGCTGTTAGGGGACACTTCAAATTCGCGTTGCTCATGATCGCACTCATCTGGATCTTCGCTGCGTTCGGAGAAGAGTTTGTCTATCGCGGATACCTGATGAATCGAGTGGCAGATTTCGGCTCCCGCACACGGTTCGCATGGATCGTAAGTCTTTTAGCGATTAGCGCGATCTTCGGTCTCACTCACTATCACCAGGGCCTGACAGGCATCGTGGAGGAGGGTTCTGACGGGCTGATCCTGGGATTGATTTATCTTGCTTGTGGGCGCAACCTCGCTGTTCCTATTGTGACCCACGGAGTCTGCGACACCATCGACATCGCCCTGCTTTTCTTGGGCAAGTATCCGGGCTTATAGCGAGTCTCCTGCCCACCTTGACACCTAGCTGTCGGCTAAAATAATCGCGCACGCCACCACAAAACAGAGAAGTTCAACACCTGACCATCGCATTTCCCCGCCTTGATTATGAGGGATCCGCGGCGAAGCCAGTCCAATACAACCGTGTCCTATTGTTGCCAGCCGCCACCCAGCGCCTGGTACATTTGGACCAGAGCAATGAGTTCGTTCGCCTGGGCCTGCGCCAGTCCTAGTTCAGCGGAAAAGGAATTCGTCTCATTGGTCAACACTTCCAGGTAGTCGGTGGTCCCGGCCTTGAAACGGACTTCCGAGAGCCGCGCCGCATCCTGGGCTGATTCGAGCAGATGTTCCTGCTGAATTCTGAACTCCCGATTCTTGCGATAAGCAACCAATCCATTCGAGACGTCTCGAAACGCGCCTTGAATCGTTTGTTCGTAGGTCAAACGCATCTGCTCGCGCTGTGCTTCGGTCAGACGAACATTCGACTTGAGCCTTCCGCCTTCGAATATCGGCTGAGTTACGGAGGCAGGCAAATTCCATAGGCCAGCCGGACCGGTGAAGAGATTCGCCAGCGCCGGACTCTCGTAACCTGCAGTTCCCGTGAGTGAGATTTGGGGGAAGTAAGCCGCCCGTGCCACACCGATCTGCGCGTTGGCGGCGATCAGGTTTTCTTCAGCCTCCCGAACGTCCGGCCGTCGCTCCAGCAGCGACGAAGGAAGTCCGGCAGGGACTTCGGGAGCGTGCGGCTCCTCGGTGAGCCTGAGCCCGCGAGGGACATCTCCGGGATTGTTCCCTAGAAGAATGCTGATGGCATTTTCCTGTTGTGCAATCTGCCTTTCAAAATCCGGAATCGTCGTGGCGGCGGTGTAGACCAATTGCTCGGACTGACGTACGTCCAATAGCGAGTCAATGCCGTGCTCCTCCCGGGTCTGCGTCAATTGCAGCGAATCGCTGCGCGAGCGGAAAGTTCGTCTCGAAATTTCCAACTCGAGATCGAGCTCGCGAAGCTGGAAATAAGCTGTCACCAAGTTGGCTACGAGGGTGGCCGTCACTTCTTTCTGAGCCCACTCATTGGCCAGCAGATTTGCCCTGGCAGCTTCGCTGGCACGGCGATATTTTCCCCAGAAATCGAGGTTATAGGCGGCGGACGCAGTCAGTTGTCCTTGCGTGACCTCATAAGCCGGGACGGGACCGATTTGTGGGCTCTGCTGGCTGGTGATGTTGCCACCGGCGCTCAACGAAGGAAGCTGATCGGCACGAGCGATTCCGAGTTGCGCCCGAGCCTGCAAGACCCGGGTGGCCGCAATGCGAATGTCATAGTTATTCTTCAGCGCGGTGCGAATCAGGCTCTGCAGTTGAGGATCCTGGAAGACATCCCACCACTTCGCGTCTCCCAAGGACTCCGCGGCCTGCTTGGTCTTCTCATGCCCGGGCTGGCCTGGTTGCGGCTTCGCGTCGGCAGCCACCCGCGTGTCGGCGCTTGATCCTCGATACATACCTGGCACATCCACCGCCGGCCGCTTATAGTTTGGACCGACGGCGCAACCGGTGAGCATAGCCAGAGCTACAACAAGAGCAACCGAGGGAGAAACGCGCTTCAGAGTTTGAGTCACCCGAGACTGAGTCATGGATTAGTCTCCAGCTCCTTCTTGCAGCGCATACTCCGGAATCGTCTCCGGCTCAGCATTGCGCGTCGAGCGGAAGAAAGAGAAACGGTCCAGCACTTTCTCCTGGAATTCCTCAAGATAGAGATAGATGGCCGGCGTAACGAATAGCGTGATGAACTGCGAGACGATGAGGCCGCCGACCACGACCAAGCCTAACGGCCTGCGCGACGCTCCGTCAGCGCCGTACCCCAGCGCAATCGGCATCGCGCCCAGCAGCGCCGCCATCGTCGTCATCATGATGGGGCGGAAGCGTTCCATACTGGCATCGTGAATTGCCTGAGTATCTGGGATTCCCTGGCGCACTCTCTGCTCCGCAAAGTCGACGATCATGATTCCATTCTTCTTTACGATGCCCATCAGCATGAATATTCCAACGTAGGCATACAGAGAAGCTTCCGCGCCGAACAGCCACAGCGTCAGCAATCCACCCAGCAATGCGACGGGCAGAGATGAGAGCACCGTGATTGGGTGCAGGTAACTCTCGTAAAGAATCGCCAGGATCACATACATGACAAACACCGCGACCAGCATCAGCACGGCGAGGTCAGAAACGGTGTTGCGGAACGTTAGCGCCTCGCCTTGCAGCGTTCCAACGATGCCCTGCGGCAGAATTTGCTTCGCAGTCTGTTCGACGAATTCGGTTGCCGGCCCAATGGCGAAACCGGGTTTCAGATTGAAGAACATAGTCACACTGGTGAATTGATTGATGTGGTTCACGGTTTGCGGGCCGATGACCGGATGCCAGCTCGTGACCGCGTTAAGAGGAACCATGCGCTGCCCATCGTCACTCTTGATGTAGAGCTTACCCAGGTCTTCCGGTGCGGAGCGCTTGTCATCGGCGACTTCGAGAATCACCTGATACTGATCGGTTGGCTTCTTGATCAGATAGCTGTAGTTCTGCGAATAGGCGTCGTGCAGAAGCGTGAGAATCCGGCTCTCCGATACGCCGTAAAGCTTTGCCTGGCCGCGCAGAATGTCGACTTGCAGGTTCGGTGTGTGATTGAAGAGATCTGAATTCACGAACAGGAACCCGGTGTACTCGTGCATCTTCGCCATCATCTTGCCCGCGGAATCGTAGACCTGGCTGGGGTCGATGCCGGAAAGCGCATAGGCAAATTGCCCCTGGGCGTTGGCCGTGGCGCCGGTACTGATTTCCAGCGCGGGGTTGGGCTGGAGAAATGCCAGAGTGCCAGGAACTGAATTGCCAATCGCGCCCATGAGCTGTCCCGCCACTTGCGCGATCGGTGGGCGCTCGGATGGGGGCTTTAGAAAGGCGACCAGGAATGCCTGATTCGATCCCATGAACTGCCCGTTCCCGCTCATGGTGAAAGTGCTGCGCACCGCCGGATTCGCCTTCATGATCTTTTCCGCCTGTGTTTGATAGGCGTGCATCTGATCGGGCGATGATCCTTCCTGTGCCACTAATACCCCGCGGATGAAGGAAGTGTCGCCGACCGGCAGAAATGACTTCGGAACCACGTAAAACAAGTAGCCGGTGCCAGCGAGGCAGACCACCCAAGTCACAGCGGAAATCCAGCGATGGCGAAGAAAGAACCATAGAGAGCGCCCGTAAACATCCAGCACGCGATGTTCGAAGGCGCCGAAGGCGCGCTCCATCCAGGTTTTCTTCGCGCCCGCACCGCGCCGGCCGAGCAGCCTGGAGGTCATCAGTGGAGTCAAGGTGAGCGACACAATTCCGCTAGCCAGAATCGAGATCACAATCGTCAGTGAGAACTCGCGGAAGATGCGACCCATGAGCCCGCTCATGAACACCAGCGGGATGAAAACCGCGGCCAGAGAAAGCGTCATGGCCAGAATGGTGAAGCTGATTTCCTTCGCCGAGTTCAGCGACGCCTCGAACGCATTCTGTCCTTCCTCCATCAGCCGCACTGTATTTTCCAGGAACACAATTGCGTCATCCACCAGAAAACCGATGGCCAGAGTCAAAGCCATCAGTGAGAGGTTGTCGAGGCTGTAGCCGAGAACGTCCATGGCTATGAAGGTCAACAACAAGGACAGAGGGAGAGCGACGGCGGGAATCAGAGTGTCGGTCGCCCGTCCGAGGAAGACGAAAATCACCATGACCACGAGGACGAAGGCGAGGCAAAGCGTGGTCTGGACATCTTTTATGCCGCCCACGATGGTTAGCGAGCGGTCATAGGCCGGCACCAGCAAGACTGAAGTAGGAAGCTGCGATTGAATCGTCGGAAGCAGATCCCGCACCGATTTTGTTACTTGAACCGCGTTTACGCCTGCCCGGCGAAACACCGCGACCACCACGATCGCACCAGGCTGCGGATATCCACGCACCCAGAAACGCATGTCGATGCGCTCGTCCTGAACGCTTTGGCTGGCGCTGGCAACATCTTTCAGGTACACGGGCGCACCACCGCTTTGGCCAACGATCAGCCCGTTGTATTCGTCTGCGGTGGTTAGCTGCCCTTGCGGCTGCAGCAGGAAGCTGCGGTGCGGCCCGTCAAATTGGCCCGCACCGGTGTAGGCAGTTCCGTTCTTGATCGCTCCCGCTAGATCTTCCAGCGTGATGTTGCGAATTGCCATCGCTGATGGATCGGCTTTGATTCGAACTGCCGATTGCGTGCCGTAGACCGCAACCTGGCTCACGCCGGGCAAAATGCTAAGACGCTCGCCCACTTGCGTGTTGGCATAGTCGTAGAGTTGGCCTTCCGTGACCGTGTCGCTGACCAGCGCGATGTATTGGATGGGCTGGTCGTTAGGATTCGTCTTGGTAAATGTGGGAGGGCTCGGTAGATCAACGGGGAGCTGTCCCTGGGCACGCGTGATGGCGGCCTGCACGTCGGTCGCGGCGCCGTCGAGGCTCTTGGAGAGATCAAACTGCAAGACAAAGCTGGAGTGCCCCTGGCCATTGTTAGAAGTGACCAACTCCAGGCCGGGGATCTGCATGAACTGCCGCTCAAGCGGCGTCGCCACGTTGTTGGCCATTGTGTCTGGCGTAGCTCCCGGGTAGCTGACTTGTACCTGGATGACCGGATAATCGACGGCCGGCAGGTCGCTTACCGGCAACCGAAAATATGCCAAGACTCCGAACAGGAGGATGGAGACAGTCAGCGCGACCGTCATTACCGGACGGCGAATGAAGACTTCGGAGAGATTCATGAATGACCTCCGTTGGTAGCGGCCGCCTGGTTGCCCGCGTTCGGCCTTGGCGCGGCGGGAGCCGAGGAATCGACGCGCACCTTACCGCCGGGACGAACCAGCATTTGGCCGGCGAGCACGACGCGCTCGTCGGCGGCGACTCCCTCCGTCACGACCACGTCATCGCCCTGCCGCTGCCCCAGCTTCACGGGCCGGAGTTCAGCCGTATCGTCCGATTTCAGCACGTAGACGAACGGGCCTTGCTGACTGATCTGTGCGGCTTGATTGGGAATGAGCACTGCTGCCTTCTCGGTGGTGAGAACTAGTTTCACGTCGACGAACTGGCCGGGCCAGAAGTGAAGGTCGGGGTTGCTCATCGTCGCGCGCAACTTGACTGTACCGCTGCCATTCTGCACTGAGTTATCGAGGAACTCGACGCGGCCAGCTTTCGCTGCACTCTCCGCGTCGGACGGAAGCCGGACCGCCGCTTTCAGCGTGCCTCGGGACATCTGTTGTTGAACTTCCGGAAGATCGCTCTCGGTAACGGTGAAATTCGCATAGATCGGATCCAGCCGCTGGATCGAAAGCAGTGACGTCGCATTTGCTTGAACAACGTTTCCGACATCCACCAAACGTGCGCCGGCTCGGCCGTCGATGGGAGAACGGATGTAGCAGTACTCGAAATTAAGCCTCGCGGTTTCGAGAGCTGCTTCCGCCGCTTTCACCAGCGCCTGGTCGACATCAACGGCGTTCTTCTTGGTGTCATAGTCCTGCTTTGAGATTGCTCTTTCTCCTATGACTTCCTCATCACGGGCGAATTGAATCCTGGCGAGATCGAGCGCCGCTTTTGCCTGGGCAAGGCTCGCTTGCGCCGCATCTAGCTGCGCTTTGTAGGGACGCGGATCGATGACAAACAGCAATTGTCCTTTCTTCAGGCTTTCACCGTCCCGAAAATCGCGTTCGACGATTCGTCCGCCGACCTGGGGTGTGACCGTGACCGACTCGAAGGCGGCGTTTCTGCCGATCTCGTCCAAATACTTTGGGACGTCGTGCGCAGTGGCCCTGACCACCGTCACAAGGGGTGCGGGCAGGGTAGGCGCTGCTTGCACGTTGCTTCGGCTGCAACCCGCCGTCGCCAACAGCAGCGCCGCAGCAAGTCCAAGCCGTCCGTATCGAAGGTTTGAAGTAGTCCTCACGGTCATGTTCATGGCCATCCTTAATCTGAAAAGTCGAACGGGTTCTTGATTTACGCTGAAGTCGCCAAACATTGACTACGACTCTTACATTTTGAGAGCCGGTGGCAACACGCCGTTCAAGCGCAGATACGCGGTTTCGGCATAGTGGTCGGCCCAAGTACCGGCCAGGGTCAAGCTGAACCAAGCAAGCGCAACTTGGTTATCCGCCGAATCCCTCCGTAGTCTCCGCGAGTCTCGAATCGTCCATCTCGCCACCGCCTCCGAGCAGAAATCGAAGAAGAACTGGCGCTCGGCGACGAATTTGTCTTTCGAGTCCTCGCCCTTCAAGTCCTCGACCTTCGGAGCGGGAACGGCCGCGTTCTTACCGCACAGGAGGTAATTCGCTTCGGCCATGTGAACGACGAGTTGGCCAAATATCCTCTCGCCGACGCTGGGCTTGTAATTAAATTTGTCGGCGGGCACGGCTTCGACGGCCGTTACGGTGTCTTTCTGCCGGATGGCGACAATCTCGCTTAGCGCGGCCTTAACGGGGTTCTTCATTTGTGCGGGGCTCGTTTGCGCAGCCACCGAAGCGGCAAGTAACAGCAGGGCGGGTATCATAAGAGGTCTCTTCATTATTTTGCCCTCATTGTTTGGCAAATCGAGGCGGAGACCGGGACAGCACAAGGAGGCTGCGCCATAGGCATTCTGGCAGTGGCTCGCATTGCTATACAACCTACCGAAGTAATGACAACGCGCTCCATTTTACTTCTTCTTCGGCGCGCGCTTGCGTTGCCCTCGCACTTTCCGCGACTTCGACCTTAGAACGTTACAACTGTCTTAATCCGTATCACTATACTTCGTCTATTAGCTAAGTGTCAAATGACATAGGTTTTGGGTGGTGCCTCAGTTTGACTGAGGCATTACCAGGTCTTGAGTGCAATTCATGGCTGAGAATTTGGCAGTGCCTAATGGCAGAACAGTCCGACAGGCCATTCAAAATCGCATCGTACCCTCTGCCACCGGTGTCACATGTCCGCCGACATCAATACCAACCGAACCGTTTTCTCCGTGGATGCAGACATGCAGGATGCTACGTCGGCTCATCTTGGTACCTTGCTCGCTGATGAGGTGTCTTCCCGCAGTGCCGGATGCGAGGCCATTTCGCATCATGAAAGAAGCCAGGGGCCCGGTAGAGCTTCCCGTTGCGGGATCTTCAGATATCCCATATAGAGGGGCAAACATTCGCGAATACGCTCCTTCTAAGGTTGGAGCAAAAACAAAAGCGCACGCCGGCTCAGAATCCGCTCCTATGAGTCTCTTCAACTCCTGAACATCGAGAAGCGCTCGGTCAACGATCTCCCTGTTCTTTAGTGCGACAAATATTGTTGGATTTCCTGCACTCACCCACTGGGGAGCCACCTCGATGAGATCACTTACCTTGAGACTTAGCATGTCTGCGCAAACCGCTGGGTCGTACTTTCTCCCGTATTCGATGGGTGGAGTACGCAACCAAATGAGAGGCCGCACGCCCAGGTCGACTCGAATCGGTACGGGACCGACTTTTTCCTCAAGGGCAAAATGGTCCACCCCGTGGGAGACTATTCCTTCTTCTAACAGGACGAAGCTTGTGCCTATCGTCGGGTGCCCGGCGAAGATCATCTCCGTGCTTGGGGTAAAGATTCTTACATCCGCTACGCAGTCCGCTCGGGTAGCTGGAAACACGAAAGTGGTCTCCGACAGATTGAGCTCTCTGGCGATCTTCTGCATCATGTCGTCATCGAGGCCGGAGGCATCGGGGAAAACCGCCAGTGAGTTC
>Ga0209624_10002659_pt1 | contig 13115 bp, 7 predicted proteins | sample JacPinW_OM2H0_O1_FD_188565 | JGI IMG/M metagenome (GOLD analysis project Ga0209624, IMG submission 188565) | Forest soil microbial communities from Algoma, Ontario, Canada - Jack Pine, Ontario site 1_JW_OM2H0_O1 (SPAdes) (version 2) | ecosystem: Environmental > Terrestrial > Soil > Boreal...
CTTCCAGGATATCCTCGACCATTGCTGCGACGCCTGGAATAAACTCGTCGATCAGCCTTGGAAAATCATCTCCATCGGTATGCGCGATTGGGCCTACAGGTCATGATCAACGAGTCTCGGTATAAATGGCGACGCCATCGCCAAAATGGGAAGTCTGAGAGCAGGAATAGGCAAAAACCGCCACGGTCGGAAGCGCCGGGCAAGTCGAATCCGCCGCCCATGCAGCGGGCGAGGACGCACCCAGCAGGCCCGCGGCCGAAAGCGCCGCTCCCCAATGCAGCAGGTTTTGCAGCTTACGGGCGCAACCTCCACAAGCGCAAACACCTTCGAGACAGTCTCGGGGTTTCCGAAAGCGCCGGCGGCCCCTGACTGATTTCGGGGGAGGCAAGGCCCTCGAAGCGATAGTTTACCTTCTAGACGATGGAAATTAATCCCATGATCGAGCGCGGGGGGTTGCTGAACGCGTCCCTCATCGACGTCCTCCATCACACATAGCGGTTTTCCGGTCGACGACGAATTCGTTTGACAAAAAATAGAAATCTGTGCAATATCTTCCTGATAACCGAATCGGGCCCACGCTTTGGCGGGGTGCCAGGAGAAGAGGATCAAAAGGGGCTGAGCCTTTGACGGAAAGGCGGAGGCAGAGAGAAGGATTTCTTTTATTTGAATCGCTCGTAACCCGTTGAAAAGTCTCGATTTGGAAAAATAAACGCTCGTGAACGTTAGCAAATTTACTAACGTTTACTTGTTTTTACTGGCATTTGCATGCTTTTATTTGAATTGTTTGGCCGCGAAGCCGAGCACTTTGAGTTGTGACCTCGAACGATCGCGCTCTCGACCTTATTCGACGTCCTCGACCGCCACGGTTCGTCCTGAGAGGCGCTGGGCCAGCGAGGCCTCCATGAACGGGTCAAGATCCCCATCGAGGACCTCGGCGGGCGTACTCGAAACGTGCCCGGTGCGAAGGTCCTTCACCATCTGATAGGGCTGAAGCACATACGAGCGGATCTGATGGCCCCAGCCAATGTCCGTCTTGGATGCGGCGTCGGCGTGGATCTTCTCTTCGCGCTTCTGCAGCTCAAGCTCATAAAGGCGCGCCCGCAACATATTCCAAGCCGTCGCCCGGTTCTTGTGCTGTGAGCGCTCGGACTGGCAGGCGACGACAATGCCGGTCGGCAGGTGCGTAATGCGGACAGCCGATTCGGTCTTGTTGACGTGCTGTCCGCCGGCGCCCGAGGCACGATAGGTGTCGATTCGGCAATCGCTCTCGTTGACCTCGACCTTTATCCGGTCGTCGACCACCGGGTAAACCCAGACGGAGGCGAAGCTCGTATGCCGGCGCGCATTGGAATCAAACGGGGAAATGCGCACCAGCCGGTGCACTCCCGACTCCGTTTTCAGCCAGCCATGCGCGTTGTGGCCCTTGACGACGATGGTCGCCGACTTGATGCCAGCCTCATCCCCATCCGTCTCCTCAATCAGCTCAACGTCGAACTTTCGCCGCTCCCCCCAGCGCATGTACATGCGCAACAGCATGCGCGCCCAGTCACAGCTTTCGGTGCCCCCGGCGCCAGAGTGCACTTCGACATAGCTGTCATTGCCGTCCGCCTCCCCCGATAGCAGCGCTTCGAGTTGGCGCCGGTCACCCTCGGCTTTAAGCGCCCTCAGAGCGGCAATGCCCTCGGCTTCGGTAGCTGAGTCGCCTTCCGTTTCCCCAAGCTCGACCAGTGTCGCCGCGTCTTCGAGATCGCGTTGTATCTTCGCCAGAGATCCAAGCCGGTCTTCCAGCATGGTCCGCTCCCGCATCACCTTTTCGGCGCTTTCGGGATCGTTCCAGAGACTCGGATCTTCGGATTTTGCGTTGAGTTCGCCTAGGCGGCGCTGAGCAGCATCGACGTCAAAGATGCCTCCTCAGCAATCCCACGGACTGCTTGATCGATTCGACTAACTGTTCGGCTTCGGCGCGCATGATCCACAATCAACGAATTAGGGGCGGGTCACTTTCCGAGACGGCTATAGGCAGCGAGAGCCGCAGGAGCGTCTCCGAGCGGCGCGACGGCGCCTGTAGCGAGAACACTTGAGCCTCTCAATAGAGCCCGCCTGTCCCCGACCCAACCGACCGCTCGCTTCGCGACGATGTCTGAGCCGATTCGCCCCACCCACCGCCGCCACCATAGCTGTCGGGCGGCCCAGTGCCGGGCTTGAATGCTTCCATGATCGAACCGGAACCAATTGCACGCATGCCGGAATGAACGTCGACAGAAATGAGTTTGATTCCAGGCGGAATGCGGAACGGCGTGTCGGGGGTGTCCTTGAGCGCCATTTTCATAAAGTCGCGGAAGATCGGGGCGGTGTAGAGTGCGGCCTGCGCGCTGCCGCCAAGAGAACGCGGTTTGTCGTAGCCCATAAACACGCCGAACGCGATGTTTGGCGAATAGCCGACGAACCAAAGGTCCTTCGCATCGTTTGTAGTTCCAGTCTTGCCGGCAAGGTGTTTGCCGACTTCCTTGATCGCAATGCCCGTGCCGCGCTGGATGACGCCCTCTAGGATCGAGGTGACCTGATAAGCGGTCAGCGGATCGATTACTTGTTCGCGTTTATCGACTAAGTGCGGCTCAGGCTGATTGTTCCATGCCTGCGCGTCGCACCCTTCGCAGATGCGCTCGTCGTGCTTGTAGATAGTATTGCCCCAACGATCCTGAATCCGATCGATCAGTGTCGCTTTCACTCTCTTGCCGCCGTTGGCGAACATCGAGTAGCCGGTGATCATGCGCAGCACCGTCGTCTCGCCCGCGCCGATCGACATCGACAGGAATGGCGTCAGGTTGTCGTAGATGCCGAACCGCTTGGCGTATTCGACGACCAGTGGCATGCCAATGTCACGCGCAAGCCTGATCGTCATCAAGTTGATCGAATGTTCGACGCCGAAACGCAACGTATGTTGCCCGCCGGACGTCCCTTCGAAATTAGCAGGAGTCCACAGTTGACCGCTGCCGTCGTCGATCGTGACCGGCGCGTCCAAAAGGGTCGAAGACGGCGTGTAGCCGTTATCAAGCGCCGCAGCATACACAAAAGGCTTAAATGATGAGCCGGGTTGTCGCTGGGCCTGCGTCGCTCGATTGAATTCGGACTCGTCGAACGAAAATCCGCCGACCATCGCCAGCACGCGGCCTGTAAAGGGATCCATCGCGATGGCGGCGCCGGACACTTCCGGGATCTGACGTAGGCGATATTGGTCATCACGGCCAGCAATTGGTTCGACATAAAAGACGTCCCCGGGCTTGGCCAGGCCCCTCAGTCCGCGACCCGTCCAGCGCGCCCCATCGAGCGTGACGGAGCCCGTCCGACGATCGGCGACAACCGCGCCCGACTTGTCTCGCTCGGGCTGAAGACCAATCCTGATGGCCGTATTGCCGACGTCAAGCGCCACCGCCAGCACCCAGGGCTTGATGTCGCCGTAAGCTGGAATATCGGCCAGGGGGACGCCCCAATCCTGACCGATGTCGATCGTCTTGAGTGTGCCATGCCAGCCATACGCCTCGTCATAGCGCACGAGGCCGTCGACCAAGGCTTTACGCGCCATCAACTGAATTTTCGGGTCGAGCGTTGTACGAACCGAAAGCCCACCCTCGTAAAGCTTCTGCTCGCCGTAGCGCTCCTGCAATTCGCGCCGGACCTCTTCGGCGAAGAACCCCGCAGCGATGGAGTTCGGCGTCAGCACCCGCGGATTGACCACCAACGGCTCGGCGCGAGCCTCGTTGGCTTGTTTGGCCGTGATGTAGCCGTCCTCCTCCATCCGCCCAATGACATAGTTGCGCCTTTCCACGGCGCGGTCATGATCGCGAAACGGGTTCAGCGAACTTGGCTCCTTGGGCAACGCCGCCAGATAGGCGACTTCGGCTACGGTCAGTTCGTGCACGGACTTGTTGAAATAATTGAGCGACGCGGCGGCGACGCCGTAGTTGGAAAGGCCGAGATAAATCTCGTTAAGGTAGAGCTCGAGGATTTTTTCCTTCGAGTAGGCGGACTCTATGCGCAAGCTGAGCAAAATCTCACGGATCTTGCGATCGAAAGTTCGGTCAGAATTCAACAGAAAATTCTTGGCTACCTGCTGAGTAATCGTTGACGCGCCCTGAATGTGGCGCGAACCCTGCACGTAAACCATGCCCGCGCGCAAAATGCCTTCGGGATCGACGCCCCAATGGCTGTAGAAGTTCTTATCCTCGGCCGAGATGAAGGCGTGCTTGACCAGGTCGGGAATTTCATCCGACGGGAGATAGAGCCGTCGCTCGCGGGAATATTCGGCAAGCAGGCTGCCATCAGCCGCGTGGACGCGCGTCATGACCGGCGGCTCATAATTCTTGAGTAGGGAGTAATCCGGCAGCTCTTGCTCGTACTTCCATAAGACGCCGGCAAAAACCGCCGCCGCGACGACGAACAGCAACGCGCCCGTCGCAAATATGAAGCCGATAATACGAGCGATCCCGCGCATCTCTCGATCGAAGCCTTCCATTGCGCCCGTCGGCGAGCCCGCGCGGCGTCGAGACGAACTGAACCGCAGCGCCTCAGAGGCGCGGACTTTACGAAACCGATCTGCCGACGCTTTTCACTCCGCCGGATCCGGGTCGAAATCGATCGGCCGAATCGCCGTGTCGGGCTCGAGTAAGGCGAATCTATGATCGACGCATGTCCCGCCGGAACACCAGCGCCATTAGCCCGACGCGCTGGCCGCGCGCAAGCCTTAATGTGCCGACGTCCCTGCGGCCTGCGCGGCTGACGAGACTACGCCGCTTTCGGCAGACGGGACGCTGTCCGACTTGCCGTATCTGGCAAAGAACGCGTTGATCTCACTGACCATTGCGGCCGCGGCTTCGGCTCGCCACTCCGGCGAGGTAAGAGATTGGACGTCCTGGGCGTTCGAAAGGTAGCCGAGTTCCACAAGGACGGAAGGAAACTCCGGCGCTTTCAGGACGACAAAGCCTGCGGAGCGTTCTGGATTGTGATTTAGCTTCGTGGCGACCCTCAAATTGTCGACAAGGCCCCGTGAGAAGATATGGGCGTAGGTCCGAGTTTCTCGACGCGTGAGATCGAACAGAATGTCGGCCACGTCCAGGTTATCCGGCCGACTGCCGCCGCCCGGGTCCCTGTCCGCAGCGTTCTCCCGGGCCGCGATTCGAGCGGCTTCCGCGTCGGAAGCGCGATCGGCCACAGTATAAATCGTCGAGCCGCTGACGGTGGCATCCTCGCTTAGCGTGTCAGCGTGGACGGAGATGAACAGAGACGCATTCGCCTTGCGAGCGATCGCGACCCGATCGTCGAGATCGACATATTGATCGCCGTCACGCGTCATCACGATGGCGTAGCGCTTGGTCGCGTCGAGCTCTCGCTTTAGCTCAGCGCAGAAGCCAAAAACCAGGGTCTTCTCCTGCACGCCGCCAAGGCCGCGCGCGCCACTGTCGACACCACCGTGACCGGGATCAAGTACGATGACCGGCTGCGCGGGAGCAGTCGTCGAAGACTCGCTTGCGGTCGAAACCGCGGACGAGCGGACGAGTCCGGCGAAGGCGGAGGGATCACAGGACCTCAGTTCGATCGTAAGCCGCGCCGCAGGTTCGTCTTCGACGATCGGTCTCACAAAAACCTGGGCGGGACAGGCCGCGCGCGCAAGATCGACAATGATCCGTGATTTGCCCGGGGCAAGCATGCCGAAACGAAAGCCCTTCACGAGCGACATGTTGGACTGTGCGCCGCCGACCCGGCCGACCGACGGATCGAGTTGAAAATTCACCTCCGGCACGTCGACAACAATGCGATCGGGTGAGGCCAAAGCGGAGGCGCTTGCCTCGACCTGTCGGGAAAGGTCGAACACCAATTTGGCCGTATTCCCATCCTGTGAGAGCCGCGCGCCGACGGCGACGGGCGGCCCAGCCTCCCCGGCGAACCCACGCTGAAGCGGTCCGGCCATCAGCGTGAAGACGGCAAGAGCCGCCAGCCATCCCATTCGCGCCATCCCGCTTTCCCTCAGCGCCGCGTCGTCGCCTATAGTGCCAATGCCGCGGCAGCGCAATCACTCGCGTTTCGACTGGGTCGAACGTCGTTCCACGGGCCGAGAGGGACCGCGCAAGCAAAAAAGAGCCGGCGAAACTCTTTACGATGGGTTAACGGGGTCGAAGAGCGGTTTTGGCTCCGATGAAAGGAGCGGCGCTCGAGTTGACCCGAAATCACAGACGGGAAAAGAACTTGCTAATGCGAACGGAGGCGCCTATTTATGGAATGTTACGAATTCGGACTGAGTTCGCGCAGCAGGCTTGCTCTTTGGTTGGGCGAGGCGTTTAGCCGGGACCATCATGAGATGGCCTGCCGGTTGCACGAATGGGCCCATGCGGGTTCTTGACCCCGTCGGATCGCTTGCTGCTTTCGGCGCCCCCCGGAGGGAGACTGCAAGCGGAAGCCAGGAAATCGACCTGCCGGACAAGGGCGGGCGGCGCGGCTTGGATCGAATCGTAACATTGGTGCCATGCGGTGCCGCGGAGTGGCGGCTAGGCGGTGCCTTGTTTCCAGGTTGACGATGTCCCGATGGCAAATCCACTGCTCGCCGGCCGCCTCAGAGGCGGCGCGGAGGTTTTGTCGCGACGCGGTGGCGTCTGAACAGTTCTCCGATGCGGCGCCCGGCGCCTCATTTCGTTATCTCCCCATCTCCAGCATAGGTGCCCCGCGCGGCGCGATCGGGCGGCCCACTCGGCCCTCGCAGCGTATTCTCGCGCGCGGCGAGAGAGTTTCTAATGGCCAACAAAATGATCATCGACGCCTCACACCCGGAAGAGACCCGGGTGGTGGTCCTGCGAGGCAATCGAGTCGAGGAATTTGACTTCGAGTCAGCGAGCAAGAGACCGCTGCGCGGGAATATCTATCTCGCCAAGGTCACTCGGGTAGAGCCGTCTCTCCAGGCAGCCTTCATTGATTATGGCGGCAATCGCCACGGCTTTCTGGCGTTCTCCGAAATTCATCCGGACTACTACCAAATTCCGGTCGCTGACCGACAGGCGCTTCTCGAGGAGGAAGCGTTGTCGCACCGGGAGGATGATGAAGAGGTCAACGTCGAAAGGCGCAGCCGGCGCCATCGCCAACCGCGACGCCCAGAGGTCGAAGCCCGCGTCGAGAACGGCGAGACCGTTTCGGAACGAGTGTCAACAGAAGAGTTTCGCGCGGAAGAAAGAGTTCTGACGCCTCCCGAGAGCCTCGAGGTAGGCTCCGATACCGAAGCTGAGGGCACCGAGTTCTCGTCGGTCGAGATGGACCCGGTTGTGAGCGTTGCGCCTGTGGATGGTGAAGCGGCCGAGCGCTTGGATGCCGATTCGCCGCCAAAAGTTGCAAAGCCTTCGGCTTTCGACCTGGTTGACTCCGAATCGATATCCACGGAAGCCCCGGCCGTTGTGACGACCGACAAAGACATCGGCACTGCCGGTCCAAAGGACGGCGGTGATCTCGAGGCGCGGCCCGTTGAGGAAGACGTTCACGAGGTGACGACACTCGAGGGTGGCTCTGAAGAGCGAGTAGGGAGCAGCAAGCAGCGGACTGAGGACGAAGGCGAGCCGGTCGAGCAGATCGGCGGCGACGCATTGGAGGAGGTTCCGCGCCGGGCCCAGCGCTTGCGCCGCCAGTACAAGATTCAGGAGGTCATCAAGCGCCGGCAGGTTCTGCTGGTGCAGGTTGTCAAAGAAGAGCGCGGCAACAAGGGGGCGGCGCTCACGACATACCTCTCGCTGGCGGGGCGCTACTCGGTTTTGATGCCCAACACCGCGCGTGGCGGCGGCATTTCGCGCAAAATCACCAATGTCCAGGATCGCAGCCGACTGAAGGCAGTAGCCGAAGAACTCGACGTTCCAGAAGGCATGGGCGTTATTCTCCGCACTGCTGGCGCTTCGCGCACCAAGGCGGAGGTCAAGCGCGACTTCGAATATTTGTTGCGGATGTGGGAAATCGTGCGAGAGACGACACTCTCATCCAGCGCGCCGACGCTAGTCTATGAAGAAGGCTCGCTCATTAAACGGGCGATCCGCGATCTTTTCAGCAAGGAGGTTGAAGAGATCATTGTTGCGGGCGAGGCCGGTTATCGCGAGGCTAGGCAGTTTATGCTTCTCCTGATGCCGAGCCACGTCAACAGCGTGCAACTCTATCGCGACACCGCCCCGGTCTTCGCCAAGGCGGGCGTCGAATCGCAGCTCGACGCGATGTTCTCCAACCAGGTGACGCTTAAGTCGGGCGGCTATATAGTTATCAATCAGACCGAAGCGCTGGTCGCAATCGATGTCAACTCGGGTCGGTCCACGCGAGAGCACAATATCGAAGACACTGCGCTGCGCACTAATCTTGAGGCCGCCGAAGAGATCGCCCGTCAGCTGCGTCTGCGCGACCTCGCCGGGCTTGTCGTGGTCGACTTCATCGATATGGAGGAATCGCGCAACAATCGTGCGGTCGAGAGGCGAATCAAGGACGCGTTGAAGAATGACCGGGCGCGCATCCAAGTTGGCCGCATTTCGCACTTCGGCCTGCTTGAAATGTCGCGTCAGCGTATCCGCACCGGTGTTGTCGAGGGCTCGACCGTGGTCTGCCCCCACTGCCAGGGCGCTGGCGTCGTGCGATCGACCGCATCGATCGCCCTGCATGTGCTGCGTGTGCTCGAGGACGCCCTGATCAAGAACTCGACCCACGATCTCACAGTGCGGGTGCGTACACCTGTGGCACTCTATATACTCAACCAAAAGCGCATCAATTTGCGCGACCTCGAGCGGCGGTTCGGCATCGCGATCGTCGTCGAGGCGGACGACACACTGACCGGCGCCAACTATCACGCAATCGAGCGCGGCGAGCCGGCGACCGGCGTCAAGAGTGAAGGGGAGCTGGCGAAATTGTTGGCGGACGACATCGCGCCAATCGTCGAGGAGCCGCGGCCGGTCGAGGCAGAGGATGAAGAAACTCTCGAAGCGTCCGGCGAGGAGAATGAAGAGGGTGGGCGCCTACGCGACCGTGGAAGCAGTCCGTCGCAGGAAGATGGCGAGATTGGCCGCCGCCGCCGCCGCCGGCGCCGCCGCCGCGGAGAGCGCTCATTCGGAGACAATCTTCCGCAGGACACGCCGCAGCCAACGGACGACGGCTTGGCCGTGGTCGCCGAAATCGGCGGGGACCTCGTTGCGCCGAGTGGCGAGGTTGACGCCTTCGCCCGCAGGGGTCTACGCAGCGGAGAGCAGAGTCACCCTCGGTCGCGAGGCTCGCGCGGCGAGCGAAACCGGCTTCGGCGAACTGACGGAGAACACACGCCCGAGGCGGGTGCACCAGGCTTCGATTCGCCTCCCTCGCTTGCGCTTGAGGAAGAATTCACCGCCTCTGAAGCGAACGTTTCCCCTGCACCGCCGCCGAGCGACACGGTCTCTCCCAGAGACACGACGATGGCCGAGCCGGCGGCGGTCGCCGCGGCGCGGGAGGTCGATGTCGAAGGCCGGGCCCTCGGCGCCACCCGCGCTGAGCCAACCGTCGAGGCTTCTGCACCTGCACGAGTGGATGCCGCCGTTGAGGCAGCGCCGACATCTACTCCGGCAGCGACCGAAGTGCCGCGACCGCGACGCAGCGGCTGGTGGCAGCGCGCGCGGGCGACCGTCATCGGAAAATAGACCCATCCGAGGCCAAGCATGCGTCTCGAAAGCGTCGTCCCGGCTTAAGCCAGAATGGTCCAGCGCGAGGCCAGGTTCAACCGGGGGGCAGATAATTCCAAATATCGGTCGCTCGCCGCAGCGAAACAGCAGTCAAACTCAATCCGTCCACCAATTTCGGGTCCGAGCGGAGCGAATGGAGAAGCTGCAACAGCGTGGCCTGCAGCAGGCGCTCGGGCAAAACGGATGGATGCCTACACGCTGGTCAAGCGCCGAAAATGCCCGTTGAGTTCGCCGTTGATCGCCCCCGCCGCGGCATCGCCCGCAGGGACGGTTCGCAGCTATGCGCGCGTTGAGATCCACGTAGCAAACACAAGCGACCGTTCGACAGACGTCTCAGCAGTCTGCTAGCCCCTTAGCGGCGGCCGCGCCCCACGCACGCTCAACGGATCGGACTCATTGGCGGCCACGAATGCGACTGTCTTCGCGTCGTTGTTGTCCTCAGATTCTCATCGATCGCGCAGTCGACTGATATTCGCGACGATGTCGAGCATCGCGTTGTGGGCGGCCTTCGCTTAGGTCTTTCAGGAAAGTAGCAAAATAGATGATCCTCGACATTTCGGCAACTGGACGCACGGGAGCTGCGCGCGTCGCCAACGTTGAGAGCCTCTTCGACGCGGTTATTTTGACCCGCAGGTCGCTCTATTGCGCGTGTTTGCGAATCTTGGAGGCGGTGGGTTCTCCAACTTCGGCCATCCGCTCCCAGCAGATGCAAACCATTTTGCTTAGATTTATTTGGTCTTGCTTACTTTTATTTGGACCGGCTTAGGATGCTTTTTGGCGGGCGAGGCCGCGGCCTCGCGTCGAGCCGCCAAGGCTGTGCTGGGCGATGGGTTCCATCAGATGGAACGAGGCTCAAGCGCCTCCTGCGTCGACGGCTCCGCCCGCGTCGATTCCGCCACGGCCTCCTCGAGCAGGCGCGTCAGCGTCTCCGGCTCCTTCGGGAACCCCGCCCGGATCCACAGCGCCTGGAAGGCGCGCAGCGCTCGTCCGACCGGCCGCCCCGCCGCCACGCCACGCGCGATGAAGTCCGTGCCGTTAATCGGCAGCTTGGGTTCGGGCTCGTCGGCGAGAAACCGGTCGGCGACGGCGAAAGCCGCGTCCAACGGGAGCGCCTCGGACTCGGCCTGCGTGAGCATGAGCGCGTCGCGCGCCGCCTGGCGTCCGGCGCTAAACAGGAGGGTTCGCAGGCCGTGGAACGAGGGAGCCGCTTGCGTCCCGTGCAGGCCGATCAGCGCCGCGGCGGCAGATCTCAGTCGGTCCGATTCAGCGTTGGCGAGACGCAGCCGGCCGCGCAGCCGCTCCGCATCTTCCGGGATCACGACGGCGAGCGCGGCTAGTCGCAGGACGACGTCGCCACCCACGCCTCGCGCGGCTTCGACTGCAATGAGGCGGCTGAGACGCCTCGCGTAGCCGACGCCGCCGAGAATCAGCTCGAGAAACCCGCTCTCGCCCATCGAGTGCACGACCTCGCTCGCGCGCGGCGCCGCGAGCAGCTTCATGAGTTCGGCGCGCACGCGCTCGCGCGACAGACTTGCCAACCCTTCGCGCGCGCGGATCGCGGCCGACAGACCCTCGCGGTCGAGCCCGCTGCCGGAGAACCGGGCCGAGAACCGAAAGAACCTGAGGATGCGCAGATAATCCTCGCGGATGCGCGCATCCGCGTCGCCGATGAAGCGCACCCGCCCAGCACGGAGATCATCGAGCCCGCCGACAGTATCGTGGACCGTTCCATCTGAGCTCAACGAAAGCGCGTTGATGGTGAAATCGCGGCGCCGCGCGTCAGCGCTGAAGTCTCTTCCGAAAGCCACCTTGGCCCACCGCCCGTCGGTCTCGACGTCCTCGCGCAACGTCGTCGTTTCGATCGATCGCCCGTCGATGACGATCGTCACCGTGCCGTGCGAGACGCCGGTCAGAGCGACCTTGAACCCGGCTATCCGCGCGCGGCGGATGACTTCGTCGGTCGTGGCGGTCGTCGTGAGGTCGAAATCGACCGCAGGCTCGCCGAGCGCGAGATCGCGCACCGCTCCGCCCACAAGTCGAATTTCCTCGCCCCCTCCGTTGAGCGCTTCCAGTGCTTGCGCGAGGGGGCCTTGCCTGAGGAGCGTCTGATCTTTCAGCTTTCCTTCGGCGAGACCCGGAAGGTCGCTCATTCGAAACGCCCCGGGAGCAGGACGCCATTCTCGACATGCGCCGGGATGTAAACACCGCGGCCTCGAGGCGCGAAGGCGTTGACGGCGATGAGGCCAAGCACGGCCGCCGCAAGGCCAATCAGGGTCATGACCGACACGCGCCCGCGGCTCCAGTGTTCAACCTCGAGCGGATAGCGGGCGCGCAGCGCCAGATAGACCGCATAGACCGCGAACGGGCTCAAGAAGAGCGCCAGCGGTTCGAGGACGGTCCTGCCCATCAGGAGAACAGCTTTTCGTAGAGGTTGCGCAAAATGCCGGCGGTCGCGCCCCAGATATACCGCCCGTCATGGGGCATGGCATAGTATCTGCGCCGCCGTCCCTGCCATTCGCGCTCCTCGAGGCGATGATTGGCGGCGTCCATCAGGAACGCGAACGGCGTTTCGAAAACCTCGTCGACTTCGAGCTTGTTGACCGCCAGTTCGAACGACGGTTCGACCAGCGCGACCAGCGGCGCGACGCGAAACCCAGTGCCGGTGAAATAGGGATCGAGCCAGCCAAGGGGCTCGACGAATCGTTCCTCAAGCCCGATTTCTTCCTGCGCCTCGCGCAACGCCGCCTCGCAGGGGGTCTCGCGGGCGTCGATCTTTCCACCAGGAAACGCCACTTGGCCTGAGTGGGCGCGCAAGTCCGAGGCTCGCAGAGTCAAGAGAACAGTGAGTCCGCCGGGCCGGTCGACAACCGGCAAAAGGACGGCCGCCGGACGCAACGGGGTAAGGCCTAGGTCAGGCCCTGTCCCATCGCTTACGCCCGCCGGCGCGGCCCGTTCAAGCTCCGCCGAGCTTAGCGAGGGCCTGAGTTTCCGCCGCGCCAGCGTACGCAGCGCAGCCGAACTCGGATCGGGGGCGGGGTTGGCGCTCAAAGCCCCTCGATTTCGCTCGTGAGGCACATGGGGAAGAAAAGGCCGTGGGAGCGCACGCCAAACCAGTCCTGGTTCGCTACCTGCTCCGTCTGCCCGAGGGCCACAAGGTCATAGAACAGCGCGCGCTTGACCAGCGCCCACAGATCGCCGCGCACCCTCACATATGGTTTCATACCCTCCGAGGCGCCCCGCTCGAAACGAAGCGGGTGTTCGGAATCGACTATGATCGTGTCTTCGACATTGGTGCGGAACGTCAGACGCGGTCCGCCTGCCTCGCTCTCCACCCGCATCTCGACCGCCAAAAATGGGGCGTCGTCAACCTTGATCCCGACCTTTTCGACCGGCGTCACCAAGACG
>Ga0209624_10002660_pt1 | contig 13115 bp, 18 predicted proteins | sample JacPinW_OM2H0_O1_FD_188565 | JGI IMG/M metagenome (GOLD analysis project Ga0209624, IMG submission 188565) | Forest soil microbial communities from Algoma, Ontario, Canada - Jack Pine, Ontario site 1_JW_OM2H0_O1 (SPAdes) (version 2) | ecosystem: Environmental > Terrestrial > Soil > Boreal...
CGCGAGAATCCGCGAGACGGATTTCTCAGCAATCGCACTTGGAGAAATGAAGATGCCTCAGAGACTCGGTTACGTGATTACGGTTCTCGTCAATGTGTGGGCATCATTCTCGTTCTTGCGAGGGAGCAGCACTGGTGCTCCACCTCTGTACTCTCACCTTGGGCGCAGCGGATTTTGCACCTCATCGCAGGCATTCTCTTTGGGGCACTCGCCATCTTCGCTAGGGCTGAAACTGGCCGGACAGTGGTAATCACGACAATAAGCGGTGTGTTGAGTGTAATCCCCAGTTGAATTTATTTCACCCAGCACCATCAGGCTTTTGATGTCTTTATCTAGGTGGAGTTGTCGCCGGATTGGCGGCTGCCCTCTTCTCAATCGCTGCGATCTTGAGTGAAATCGCCTGATTGCTTCAGCCATGCGCTAAACTGGTGCCGGCAGTATTTCGGTACGAAGAGGAGTCATACGTGGAAATACGTCAGCGCATTGCTGTGATCTTGTGCCTGGGGACAGGTCTGGCGTCGTCGGGGTTCACTGTGGCGCGGTCCTCTCCGGGGTTGGGACAAGAGGTGAGTCATGCAGATCGCGAGCCGCCCGGGCTGCATGACTTCGATTTTTTATTCGGACGCTGGCAAGTCCATCATCGAAAGCTGAAGCATCGCCTCGTCAACAGTCACGAGTGGATCGAATTCGAAGGGACATTATTCTGCCAGCCACTGATGGGTGGCTACGCTAATGTCGACGACACCGTGTTCGAAGTTCCGGGCGGCACTTACCGCGGCGTAGCTCCCCGATCGTTCGACGCCAAGACGGGGCAGTGGTCGATCTGGTGGATGGACAGCAGGACGCCACTGGGTCCGATGGATCCGCCGGTGAGAGGCAGCTTCCACAATGGCGTAGGAACGTTCTATGCGAACGACGATACCGAAGACGGGAAACCAGTCCGCACACGGCTCCTATGGTCCGAGATCACACCCACCTCAGGTCACTGGGAGCAGGCAGAATCAACCGACCGTGGTAAAACGTGGGAAACGGATTGGATAATGGATCTCAAACGAGTGCAATAGTTGCTCCGGACAGTGACCTGGACGGCGCTGGCAGGGCTCGTGGCACTCTCCGTTGTGGCCAATGGTGTGCTTTCAGTGACAGCCGGAATGTTTCCGATGCCTGATCCACGGCATGCTTCCTGGCAATTCCTAATGTCGGCGATCCTTGCTACGCCATTGCTGTTGCTGGTTGCCTTGTGGCGGCAAGGCGTGGCCTTGAGGGCTTATCTGCTTTGTAATATCGTTGCGCTGATGTTGATGATGCCGCTGATGATGCACAGGATGGCACCGGTGTTTGCGGAGGGGACGACGCAACGGCTGTTTGCGCTGGTGGTATTCGTGCCGGTCGGGGTAGCAAGGTGTGCGCTGGTTCGGGGCGGGTGACTAAGCAGTGGGCATTGGGTCGTCCGCAAGACGGGATGCTGTTATCAACAGTTACGCCGAGGCACGATGGTGCGAGCACCTCTGCCGCCAATTTCAAATTGCCAGCTCCGATGATATGCTGTGGCTGCCATGGAACGGATTTCTGCCGACCAGGTGCGGGCCCACGTGCACAAGTTCTGGCATGTTCTCTCCGGACAGTCAAAGGACTCTCTTGAGGAACTATATTCTCCGGAAGCCACGGTGATCACGGGCAAGGCGAAGAGGAGCGAGCGCGTGCACTTCGCGGTGGCTCGGCGGAAGCGCGAGATTGCGCAACAAGTCCGGGAAGCCAGCGTGGAGCTCGGGGCGATCGATGTTGAAGTCGTGGGCGACGATGTCGCTGTCGCTTCATATACCTACAAGTTTCTGAGGGTACGCAGGGGCGCCGATGCCAGCGAGGTAAAGCGGCATACGCCCTACGGACGTGCTACCCACGTTCTTCAGCGCGACACACGCGGCGCCTTGCGGATTGTGCACGAGCATTTGAGTTCGGCCGCCCCGGCTGGCATTGAACCTACGTCGAAGGGATAGATAGGTCGCAGTCTATTGGTTGCAGCGAGAGGCTTTTCCAAGAGCACAAGAATGGAACCCATTTCTGCCGACCAGGTTCGGCAAAGAGTCCAGCGGTTCTGGAATGTTTTGTCCAGCAAGGCAAAAGCCGAATTTGAGGCAATGTATCTGCCGTCGGCGACCGTATTTGCGGTCGACGGGCGGCGAGCCGAGCTGGCGCGATTGATGGTGGTGCGCCGTGCACGCGAACTCATGAGTGCGTCATCGTCCGTGGCGGCGAAAACGGGACTCATCGAAGTGCAACTTCTCGGTCCCGGCGTGGCCGTTTCCTCTTATCCTTTGCATTTTTCGACCACCCGGAACATGCCGAATGGGCGCCGCTACCATGCGGAAATTCCGTACCTTCGCGCGACGCAACTCTTCGTGAGAGATGCGGACGGCCAGCTACGAATCATTCACGAACACCTGAGCTCGGCCGATCCGGTCGCAGTCCAAGAAGTGGGGTGAGCAGAGTAGAGCCGCCAACGGGTACGCAACCCGATTCCAACAAAGTGCCTGCTTTTGATCAGCGTCGCAGCCAAACGTACGGGTTGCGACAAGCGTTGGGTTCCGCTTCTAAACTTTGCGCAGCTGGGGCTGCGGGTTCGGGTTGGCAAAGCAGCCATGCAGCACCCTGAACCCGCACCCGTCGAAGTGAACCTCTGGTCATTGAAGAATCCCGATTACGCTCAAAACTCCTCACTGCTACGGCGCGCTACCGGGCCTTGGGAGCGAACGGACGGCGCATCTTGAGACATCGCCTGCTAACGTCAACTGTGGAATCCTGCGGCCAATTCGGCGTAGAGTGTGTCCATGAAAAATGTAGCCCTGCTATTGCTTTTGTTCGTTTGCTCTAGGGCGACTCATGCAGAGCACAGCGAAAAATCGGATGTTAAAAAGGTGATGCCACCGCAAGCGATGTGCAATGCCGCCGCACCGAGGCTGCGCGAGTGGGGACTAACGAGGTCGTGTTGACCATGACGGTGGATATCCGAGGCAAAGTAGAGTCATTCACGACAGACTCTCCAAAGGGCCTCCGGCTAGAGAAGATAAAGGAAGCAGCCACCGCAATTAGAGCATTGCAGTTTCAACCAGCGCTAAAGGCTGGTCGAGCAGTTAGGGTAATGGTCAGGGTGGAGTTTGATCGTTCAAAACCAGCGACCCCATGAGGGGGTTTTGAGTGTTATGGCCTGATTACGACAATTGATCATTGTGTCTGGCGTAAAATGCTGGGGCACAGGCGGACAACGACCTCCGAAAGAGCAAGAGTTGATCAGGAAAACACAAATTAATACGGTTGGGCTGAAGACGCTGAGGCGACTGCTTGCATTTTTGTTGTCGGCGACCGCGTTAGTCGCCCAGTCTTCCTCCCCTGCGGATCGTCGTACGTTTTGGGATGATCTCTTCCGAAAGGGCGATGTCTCGTTCAATAAGAATGCCAGCAAACTGCTGCAATACGCCATGATCGACCGAAAACCGGGCACTGCCGTCGACCTCGGTATGGGGGAAGGGCGCAATGCCGTTTTTCTTGCTACGAAGGGGTGGCAAGTGACTGGTGTAGATTTTTCGGCGGAAGCTGTTAAGCAGGCCAAGGCGCGTGCTGCAGCTGAAAAAGTGCCGCTTGATTCGGTTCTCGAAGATCTTGATGCCTATGAAGTAGGCCGTGCGAAGTGGGATCTGATCACGCTGTTTTACATGCATGCTTGGTTTCACGAATCCAAACGTGACGTTCCGCGTCTGCTTGTCGCAGGATTGAAACCCGGTGGGATGTTGGTGATCGAGGGATATGCTGGCGAAAAAGGAGCATACCAGACCAACGAGCTGTTACGCACTTTCCCCAATCTGAAGATAGTCCACTATGAGGATGTGTGGGACGAAGCAGATTGGGCACCAGGCGAGAAGAGTCATATCGTACGCTTCATCGCAGAGAAGCCACAAAAATAGAATAAGGATAGCCCCCCTAGCAGACCGGACAGCTTGGACACACTCAGCATTTAGCTACACCAGTAGCTGATCTTCCTGCTTAACTATTGAAACATCGCCATTTCACTCATCGACAACAAAAAAAGGCGAACGGATGGTGCAAGCTTGCGAGAACGCCTGATAGCGTTATTTGGCATTGGGCTTGCTCGTCACAGGTTTTCTGCCTATCCCGCAAATCCATCCTTTACTGGGTTCCTCAAAGATCTGAACCTCGGAATAGTCTGCGTTCGCAAAGAGTGCTCGATGTTCGGCGACGTCCAAGAGCTTCATGCCTGTTTGTGAAGCATATTTTTCGACCAGCCTTGCCGCTGTCGTGTTCGCTCCTTTGTAGACTTCCGCGATAATTAGGAGTTTGCCACCCGGCTTGACGACCCTGAAGACTTCATACATGTCAGCCGCCAAGTCGGGCCACCAAAAGTGCGTCTCCACGGCTGTCACGAGATCGAACATTCCATCCCGAAACGGAAGCTGAGACACAGAGGCTTGTCGAACCTCGACGCGACCCATTTCGAGCCAGCGTGCATTCGTTCTCTTGGTTACGGCAACGCTCTCCTTCGAATAATCAATACCGTAGACCTTTCCCTGCGTGGCCGCTGTCGCTAGCTTGCCGAGCGTCCTGCCACCACCGCAGCCTACGTCCAGGATGGTGAAATCCTTCTCTACGCAAACGTGCCCCAAGCCCCAATCTGTTGCCTTAGAATGGCGATAATTCATGTTCCATAAAACGAATCGACCCAGCCATCCTCTAGGCTTTTGACATTGGTTTACCTGTCCACTGCCGACAGTGAGAACCGTTTTCATCCTCACAGTCTAATGCCGACGTCAAGCGTTAAATCATGAGTAGGATCGGGAACCAGGGGCGACCGGTGCATTTTGAACCCTACGAAGCCCGGTCAATTGGCGATTGCACTCGGGATGATGAGTGTAAACGCCTTGGTTTCGCCAACTGAGTATGTTGGCCGGGCGGCCGGGCTTGAATATGACCGATTGATGCGTCGACAACGCCAAATGGACTCGTGGGGGCGGGGCCCCCCTTCTGAGCCCATGCAACGCGGCTTTTTACCAAACCATCGGGTCGATCCCTAAGAAATCGCGATTTCATTCCTTAGGGTTACATCGCCCGCAAATGGCTCCCAGGACAGCTCTCCTGTGAACTTGATTGCATCGGCCAGTAGCCCCGATTGTTCCGCAGGCATTGAGTCTATGCGCATTTACACAGCTCCGGGGGACGGCGTTTACACCACTGACTCCAATCATCTGGACGCGAACCTGACCCTGGCGGCTGGTTTCAACAACTCCAGTAATGTACGCCGCAAAAAGAGACCGAGGGATATAGTTACCAACGAACCTCGGCTTCGAATGAAGCCTCCAGCCCTTCCTTATCGTCCTGGTTGCTTATGTCTCCAGTCGAAATATTGTTTCTGTTCGTCCTTGCTTCGAACCTTAAAATCTTTGTGGTCGTAATGGTTTTCCGTCTCCCACTGCTGGTAATAAACAGTCTCGTTATTGTTGAAGGTGTGATAGTCACCGTGATCAGCATCGTACGCACGGTAATCATGATTACCGCTGCAGCCAAGCGTCAAAGCGGGTACGACCATCGCGGCGCTCAACAACAACGGAATAAAATACGAGTGAACACGTCCCATTCTAAGTCTCCTTAAATTTCGATGTCACCACTGTCAATTCCGGCGAAAGCGGGAACCCAAGACTGATCTGTTGTACTCACACTTGCAGGAAAACTGAAACCTGTGCCTCATGAGTCTCGACCCAAAAGCAAATGGCAGGGTTCGAAGCAGATGGCGTCTCTTGAACGCATCTCATCCTCCTTGCGAGAGGAGCGCGACTCGATCTACGATACCTGCGCAAACGGGGTTCTGGGAAGCGTAAAGATGAGGTTCGGGGCAAGTAGTCGGCAAGCCGGAAGATTTCTGAACCAGCCACATTACGCGAGTCTCATCAATTGGCCTATTACGCATTTTGACCCTTGACCGTAGGGTCCCATTCTCGGTGAGCGTTATCGTCTTGGTTTCGTCAACTCGTCAATTGACTTTCGCGCCCTCAATAGGCCTGCTACGCTGTCCGGGTATTTGGACGGTTCCACCCGGGCGAAACCGATGACACGAACATTTGAGTACAAGCTCTTTGCCGACTTCCACCAATTCTATCTGCAAGATGAGGGTGTCGAGGGCAACCTAGGCCATAGCTGGACGCCGGATGCCGTGGTCCGTGAACTAGCGGTTGCGCCGGGCACGATAGGAATCGGGACGGTTCGTAATGCGACTGTTCCTGTCGTTGTCGAAATCACGGATGGAAAGCCCGACGATGACATGAATGGTTGAGACCAAGTCGCCGAATGTTCCATCGAGGTAGCATCCGGTCGGTTGGTTGTGGCTGGCTGCACTGACTATTTCCCGGATGCTGCACGCATCAACGTGCCACCGGGCTCATACAGAGCGAGAATCTATTCCGGGAATCTCAATTCACTCAGCGACGATGGCCTCAATGGAGATGACCACTATCGGGTGGTTCTGTGGAGTGCAGCGCCTGGCCCATTACTGGTTTTGAAAACCTATAGCGGATCTAGTGCCCGCCGTGCATCGGAGTCCTGATAAGGGTTGAAAAATTTCTATTTCAACTCATTGAGGGGCGACCAGGGTCAAGAGTGTAAACGCCTTCTGTTTACAACAAGCGGGCCGCGATGAGATTCTTTTTGCCATGTTCAGCTTCCAACTAGGGACCGTCGCAAAAGTTGCGCTTTGCGGATCACTCGGGGCAGCAGCAGGACTTGCAGTTCACGATTTGGTTCGAAGAAGGCGGTTACGCAAACTCGGGTTCACTACTGCTGATCTGTCGTCGCGGGAAACAATTCTCAGAAAGTGGGCTGAGATCGCAGTTAAGCAAATCCCGGAGAAAATCTCGTTGACTCAGATCGAATCCCACGTCTGGAGCAAGGCATCGGAATACGCGGATGCCAGAACAGCACTTGAAAAGCTTGGCCTTGAACGAAACTCGGTCTTCGTGGCCTCTCCACAGAAGTGGGTTGTGGAATTTTGGCTCACCCATGAAGTCGGCCTCTTCGCCGCCATCCTAGATGCGCCATCCTACGGAATCCACACTGAATTTATGGTTTCGTATACCGATGGTTCAACTGTGAGCTTCGAGAATACAGAGGAGTGCGGGCGACAACATCTTGAGACCCACAACTGGATTCATTGTGGTCCGGTCGCGCCGGACCAGTTGCTCTACACGGCTCGGAGAGAGCGCCAAGACCACCATGTTGGACAAATGCGCGTGGCCGACTGCGTGCAGACCTACGAACGAGCCACCAATGTAAGCTTGGCCTGGAGGCGAAGAGTCGGATTTAGCCCTGAGGAAATGAAACACACATACGAGCGACAGAGACGGAAGCGATCCCTTCTGCGTAGGCTGTTGTAACATCGCCATAGCGCTCAAATGACCACCGGTCAAAACCTGTAAACGCCTTACTTCGCCGACCGACACAGCTTAGAAGGCGACGCAATAGCCACATGGCCTTGGATTCAAACGTTAGGTGTATGCTCTTGGACATCATGCGCGCACAAATATGGAACTTTTCACTTTTTCGTAGGTCTAAAAAACACTTACCACATCCATGCATTGACTTTATCGATGTATTCGGAATAACCGGGAGCTGGGTTGCCCAATTCGTAGTTGTAGTCTAACTGAAATTGTATGCCCACGCTGTCACTCCAGTTCGATCCGACCGAAGGTTCCGTGAGATTCATCGCCTGTACCGGGCCGTCATCAAACTGAACATATTGATAAACCACCGTTGAGCCCACTCTAGCCCACGAACGTCTCAAGTGATGCCATGTATTGTGGGCAAGCTGAGTGGGACAAGTGGCGCCGCTATTCTGCCATTGTCCTAGAACTTCATTCCATCCGTCATATTCACCGGTGTCGTAAATGCACTGTGTGCCGGCCATATATTTGTGACCATCAATGACCTGCCAGAAGTCCCATTCCAGGGCTTCGGAATTTGTATTCGTCAGGTAGAAATAAAAGTCTTCGAGAAAATTGGAAGTAGAATCCTGAGCTCCGAAACTGTTTGCAAAAAGAACCGAGGGCCATCCTTGCCCTGTTTCAAGAAGTGGGCCTGTGGCCAAATTGAAACTCATGGCTGTTCCACTAAGACTTGGAGTTGAGATGGGGCCCCAAGTGTAGTTGCCGTAGGGCGCGCCGCAATTCTGATTTGCAGGTGGACAGCCCGAACATGGCCCCGAGCAAGGTGTTTTCCATTCTGAAACCGGTTCGTCTTGAACGTTGTGGATGTAGACTGCGGTCGGAGGCGGAGTTGGCATCGTGTACCCTCCTCCACCGCTTACGTTAAAAGGAACTACGGTTTTTTTACCGATAACCTCATCACTGGAATTGACAGCTTCGATGACAATATTGTGCAACCCAGTAGTCATGAGATAACTTGCGTTGAGTTGATCGGGGTTATTGGGATTGCTCTTGGTTGAAACTCCGTACTTGATACTCCCTTCCCAAACTTGAATATTGACTGTTCCAGGATACTCCGAGCAGACCACGACCTGAACTGGATTATCGGCGTTGACTCCGTCACCTGGTGTGGCCACGACAAGACCTCCGGTGTCCACGACATTAAATGTCCAAGTCGCAGTCACTCCGAGAGGTTGGTCTGAACTATCTACCGCTTCGATGACAATCGTGTGAGATCCCGGAGTGAAGGTGTAGGTCTGATTTATGCTTGTACCATCTTGGACGCCCCATTTATGGGGTCCTTCCCATACTTGAATATTGCTCGTTCCTGGATATTTCGATGTTGCTACGACATTGACGGAAGCGCATGTGCTCTGATTTCGAAGTGGAGAGTTTATGATAAGCTGAGCAAAAGCCTGGCAAGATAATAAAAGGCTTAAGCCCACCAGAGTTGCTTTAAAAAATATTGTCATAAATACCCGTGGTCTGTGAATTGCATTTTAGAATCCAAATTTGCAACGGCTATAGCCCGTATAGCGCCATAAACGGGTTCAATGTTTGGATTGTATTCCGTGATCCCATCACCATCGTTCAGAACGTGTAATCGCGTGATTACAGAATTTCCGGCGCAACCACTTCGACCTGATGCAACAGAAAAGCCGCCCGGTCCCCAGGCGGCATGCTGTCGAGTCATTCGCTGGGGAGTCGGTTTGTGAGGTCGAGGATGTCGGGGCGGACGCCTCACAGCGGCGGCTTTACGTTAGCGTATTCGTAGCGCGAGGAGTTGACGACCCCGCTGCTTGCGGTTTCCTGGCGTAGCAACAACCCATTCGACTTGGAAATCCATGTCTGCATGTCGATTTTGCCCTTGGGCGTCTCAGAGTGCGAGCTGTAAAGCGAAGCCATTTCACCGTTTACCGGCTCATCCTTAACATAACGGCACGTATCGTTGGAGTGGGCATTGTGCCGGGCCTGCTGCTCCGTCTGTTCGATATCTTTGATCGAATCGGACAGAGTCCATTTGCCGTTGATCTTCATATACATGTTGCCGGCGGCGTAGATGATTTCTGAGTTAAAGGTCTGGTTGCCAATCTTCGAAGTGGTGTAGACGTGAGTGGGGGTGTTGTGGACCTTGCTAAAAGCATCCGCGACCAACCTCTCCATCTGCTTGCAATCGTCTTGGGCCCTGAGAGGAGACGCGACAAGCAGCAGACATCCGACAGTGAAGTCAACCACGGTGTGGAACAATCTGGTCCTGATGATTTTCATGAGCCCTGTCCTCGCGTGGCGGATAGTAGCATATTCGCCCTCCCCGACCAATGTGAAACGAGGCCGGACAGGCCGGACCCCCTGAAAGCGATTCCGCAAACGGCTTGGCCTTAAGAGGGCGAATCGCTCAGACACCGAAGAAAACAGCGATTCCGGAAATGCTCCTACTGGCTGTGGAGTCGTCAAATGAGCGTAAGCGCCTGGTTAAAACAGTTGACGGCGGAGCAGAACTCGGCCCACCACAACCTGCTAGACTCTCCCCCATGTCGACGTTTGTCCTTGTACACGGCGCATGGCAGTCAAACGGTACGTGGGACCTGTTGGCTCCCTTGCTGGTAGAGCGCGGCCATCGTGTGATAACACCGGTCCTCAGTGGCCTTGGCACAGACCAAAGCCGTCTGTCTCCCGACATTACGCTACGGCAACATGTAGAGGACATTTTGGTCGAGTTGTCAAAGTTCCCGGACCGAGTGATCCTCGTAGGCCACAGTTACGCCGGCATGATCATCAGCGGTGTGGTTGAAACAAACCCGGCGCAAGTGCGGCGACTGGTTTTCCTGGATGCGTTCATCCCGGAAGATGGACAAAGCGTATTGGACTTGCTCCCGCCCGAGATTGGCGCCTACTTTCGTGGCGTCGCACGAGACCATGGAGGTGGCTGGCGGTTACCAGGCGGGCAGGGACAACTTGACCTCTGGGGACTTAAGGCGGGCGAGGCACGTGAGTTTGTGCGCGCAAGATTGTGCGATTTTAGTCTTCATTGCTTTGAGGAGCCCCTTGGGCTTCCGGCCAATCGGAAAGCCGGCATTCCGGCCACCTTCGTTGCCAGCGTTGCGGAAGAATATCCGGCGAGGCCGTTCTTCGCTCCGTTTGCAGCAAAGGCTCGTGCTTCGGGCTGGGAGGTCGCTGAACTGAAGACTGGCCACGACTGCCATGTCGAACGACCGGGCGAGGTCGCAAACATTTTGCTGGCTGCCGCGCTGTCTCAATGAGTAAGCGTCCACACATGCTTGTAATATCGCTATAGCGCTCAATGACCAGCGGTCAAAACGTGATATCGCCTGGTTTCAACAATCTCGCTGCTAGAATACCGGTGAAATGGAGTTCATCGGCTTTGCCTTCGTGCAGCTCGTCTTACTCTTGCTCGGCGCTTGCGTTGGATCAATATGCATGCTGGTGGTGCGACGTGCAATGCGAGACGTTCCGAGCGTTGCACGCAGGGCGTCCCTGACAGCTCTGGCTCTGCCGCTCGTCACGATCTTCTACGTAGAAACGGGAATCCTTGGCTACGGCATTGCTGAGTACGCAGTAGGAAAAGACAGCTTCGTCGACGACGTCTACCATTGCCCTCTTGCCAATGGTTATCAGTTGGTGATTATGGGCAAGATGCCAGAGATGGCTTCCATTGAGCGGCGGTCCGGCACGGAGGTAGTCGGCGAGGTACGCGCTGTGCAGGTCGCCGGGGATTTGCTCTTCGTCGAGGCTCACGAAGGCCGAGACAAAACAGATTGGGGAGCAGATAAGCCAGCTAATAGCTACTTCACGATCGATACAAGAACATTCAAGCTCACAAATTACCCCTCGCTCGATGCCCTCCGGTCAGACGCAGCCATCCATCGAATCTCACTCCAGCTTGTGCCCACCGAAAGCATTTTGGGCAAAGCGGTGGCTTTTGCTTGGCCGGGTCGAATCTTTTTCTCGTTCCTCTTCGCTCCGCTAACGCGTTTTGACTCTTGACCGAAAGGTCGGGCCGATTCTCGGTGAGCGTTATCGCCTGATTGCAACATTCGTGATTTTGGCTGCGCAATCTTAGCCAAGCCACTCCGTTGAGAACGCCATTTGAGTCTTCTGCGCCAGCAACTGGGAGTCGTGGTGTGGGTATAATCAGCCCGAACTATCCGTAGCGTCGCGAACACCGCAAAGCTGAAAAGCTGCTGGACCGCATTGAGAAAAAGCGCCAAACCAAGAACACACCGCAGTGCTGCTTGGGAGATCAACGAGGCGGGCAGTAAAAGTTGGATGTCGTTACGGGAAATTCGAGCATCCTCGAAAGATCAACACTTGATGGAGGAAGTTAATGAACCGAGAGAAAGTCAAGAGAATTGCATCAACATGCTTGGCATCAGTTGTCGTGATGAGCGTGGCGGGGCGAGCGCAAGCGGAGGACGCCAAAACGTATGCGAGTATGGCTCCGCTTGATCAATACCTGATGGCAGATCGGAACGCCGAGATAGCATTAGCACGTAGCGCTGCTCCTGAATCCATCTCACGAGATGCTGAGGTCATGGTACTCGGACGGCACGGCTACGAAACCGCGGTGAAGGGGAGGAACGGTTTCGTGTGCATCGTGGAACGATCGTGGATGGCTCCCTTCGACGACGCCGAGTTTTTGAACCCCGATCAGCGGCTTCCGCTTTGCCTGAATCCGCCCGCCGTGCGAACCCACCTGCTGCTCACTCTTAAGACAACAGAGCTGACATTTGCTGGACTATCGAAAACTCAGATCTTCGACGGTATCAAAGCCGCATTCGACAAGAAAGAACTGCCACGTCCGGAGCCCGGCGCCATGTGCTACATGATGTCGAAGCAGCAGTACTTTGGCCGCAAGTACGGAAATGCGGATCCCCATCTGATGTTTTGGTTTCCGAAAACAGACGACAGGTTTTGGGGCGCAGGGCTCCCCGGCTCCCCCGTGTACGTGCATCAATACTCTCCGCAACCGATTACCGAGTTCATCATTTCGGTGTCCAAGTGGTCGGACGGAACCGATGCACCCAAGGACTGATGCGCGAATCGCGCGAATCTCAACGCGATCAAGTTATAACTTGGCGATACATCGCGTTTGCATTTCGACCCGAACGGGTATCGCGCAATTCTCGGTGAGCGTTATCGCCTTGATAGCGCCAACCATAACCCCCGGCTCTGGTCTCCTCCCCGTTATACTGACCGGACCATGCCCAGCGAGCCTCCGACACTGACCCGCCGCAGTTTCCTCAGCGCTGCTGCCGCGGGAATTGTTTCTAGTCCGATATGGGCGAAGGCCATTACGGCGCGCGTTTCGGATTCCCAGTTGCTCAGCGATATTGAGCATCGCACTTTTTCCTTTTACTGGGAGCGTGTGAACCATAGCAACGGCCTGATGGCAGATCGTTGGTCGACGCCGGCCGCTTGCAGCATCACGGGGACAGGCTTCGCTCTAACTGCCTGGCCAATTGGAGTTGAGCGCGGTTGGATCACACGCAATCAGGCACAAGACATCACGCTGCGGACGCTGCGGTTCTTTGAGCAATTACCGCAGGGCGAACAACGGTCTGGCACCGCGGGCTATCGTGGCTTCTATTACCACCTTATCGATATGGAGACCGG
>Ga0209624_10002661_pt1 | contig 13109 bp, 9 predicted proteins | sample JacPinW_OM2H0_O1_FD_188565 | JGI IMG/M metagenome (GOLD analysis project Ga0209624, IMG submission 188565) | Forest soil microbial communities from Algoma, Ontario, Canada - Jack Pine, Ontario site 1_JW_OM2H0_O1 (SPAdes) (version 2) | ecosystem: Environmental > Terrestrial > Soil > Boreal...
TGGGTCACAGAGTGTTCCTCCTCTGCGACACACACTAGCTCAGATCACCTCGACCGTCGGCCAGCGACACGCGAAAGCGTCTGCCGCAACGCGGCTTCGTTCAAGTCGGCTTCTCGTCATCAACCGCACAACTGACGACAAGGGCGTTTATCGGGATCGATCCGAGGCATTACTTCGGGATTGCCCGTCAACCACTAGAACCTTAGAAGTGGCGTCCGGGGTACGGTCAGACTCGTGTGAGCGATTTGGGCGATTATTCATAATTCAGGCCGCGATTAAATCAGAGTTCACGGTACATCACATAAGCGTCGGTGTAGCCCATTTCAGGATGCAGAAAAGCTTTTGGAAGATGTCCAACGATCCGAAACCCATTCCTCTCCCACAGCCGAACCGCGCGGTCGTTCGTACTGACAACAAAGTTGAACTGTATTGCCTTGAAATCTTTCTCGCGAGCGCGCGCCAAGGAATGCGCGCACATAGAGCCAGCAACACCACGGCCGGCGGCTCTTGGCGCAGTCATGTACGCGCAATTCGCCACATGGGAGCCTCCGCCTCTTTGATTCACACGTAGATAGTATGTGCCCACAATCGTGTTTTCGTCTTCCGCTACGAAGACTTCGTGGTCCTTCGAAAACCAATATAGTAGCGCGTCTTCTCTACTCATATCCCGTGGCAACGTATATGTGTCCCCCGATCGGATGATCGGCTCGACGATGGACCAGATCGCATCGCGATCTGCAGTTCCTGCGGGACGTATGGTCAACATATATTCATGTTAGCGCCCGTCGCCGCGAAAGGTCGAGTAGGCCGGCGGAGTTACACCGCCAGCCTCTCACAGAACCGAGCGTGAACCTCTCGCCTCACTCGGCTCCCATCAGGCAAACACACCGGTCATCCCGATCGACCAGAGAAACTTGCCGCCGCTGCCCGGACAGCACCCGTCGCTTGGGCGCAACGGCTTGGAGAGAAGCGATCACTTTTTGCTTTGCGAGACGGTTCAGGGCGAGCTTGGCAGCGGAGTGCCGGAGTTTTCGTGGGCCTCTTCTGCGAAGGCTCGTCCAAGGCCGCTGGAAGCTCCCGTAATGAGCCAGACTTTCGACATGCTCGCCTCCTCCGCATCATTACCGCACGTGCGATGCAGCTTCTTCAATCAGAACCGCAACCTCCTTCGAATGGGACACGTAGACTGAGTGGCTGGCGCCAGGAACTTCGACTTTGTGGCTATTGGCTCGCATGGCATACCACCGTTCGAGATCGGGGTTGATGGTTCTGTCGCTTCCGGCTACCAACATCCAACTCGGTTTACTTCTCCACGCAGCAGTGGTGATGACCGCTTTGAAATTATCCGCTTTGTTCAGCACCTGGGACCGCGCCATGAAAGCGGACTGCTCAGCCGACAGGTCGGCTGCGAAGTACTCATGAAATTGCGCGGGGTCGAGGTAAGTGAAACCGTCAGCCGTCTTCTTTATCGCACCAGACTTGCTGAGGTCACTTGGGAAGCGCTTGCCGTCATCAGCCTCGTTCTCCCCAGCATCCGGCACGTGGGCTGCGATGTACACCAGGCCGGCAACCACTGGATCAGTCCCAGCTTCAGTGATTACGGCTCCGCCATAGCTGTGTGCGACAAGAACGCACGGTCCGCCTTGTTGAGCCAGGACTCGCTTCGTAGCCGCGACGTCGTCTTCGAACGACGTCTCCGGTTCTTGCACGACGCTGACGTTGTAGCCATCCTTGACAAGAATGTCGTACACACCCTTCCAGCCGGAACCATCTGCCCAGGCGCCGTGAACCAGAACAATATTCCGGATGCGATGCTCTTCGTCCTTGTTCTGCGCAAAGAGCCCACAGCAGGTTAATAGCAGTATCACGATGGGGAGGAACTGAGGCATTCCTCGGGCTGCTCGCAAGCCATTCATTGAATTACTGATTGTGACGCTCCTTTTCAAGAACTGATTTGCATATTGCTGGGCCAACCCTCAGGAGGACCCGGCCTTCGCCGCAAATCGAAGGTCGGGACCAGCCGATATTTATGCTGCCGCTCGATCGGACCTTTTCAGGAATCCGAGAAGGTCGGCATTTACCTTATCCGCAAGCGTGGTGCACATTCCGTGCGGCGCGCCCGGATAGATCTTTCATTTGAAACTACGCGACACGGATGGCTTCTTCCACACCTTAAATCTGGTTATTTTCTTAGCAAATGCTTTCCGGCGCTATGCCGACCATCTTGGTTCCCTCCTGAGTAATCGGTCGCGAGATTCCCAGCCGTCTCATCCTGGCAAGCAGCGTGGTTCGTTTCAGGCCTAGTTTGGTCGCTGCACCGTTTGGTCCACCTACGACCCAGCCAAGCTGTTCAAGCGTTCCAACAATCAGGGTGCGATTGGTGTCGTCCAAGGTCATCGGCGACTGGAAAGTTCGGATGCGCTGCACACTGGAGATCGTGAGCTCTGTTTTCTTTTTGTGAAGGGGGTTCCGGAGCACACCGTCCCGCGAAAGGATAACGGCGCGTTCCACCAAGTTCTGCAACTCGCGAATGTTGCCAGGCCATGAATACCACTGGAAGGCAGCCATGGTTTCCTGAGGAATGCTGTGCACTTGCTTTTTCATTCGGTGGCTAAATATCTTCACGAAATGCGAGACCAGGGCGGGAATGTCTTCACGTCGCTCTCGAAGTGCCGGTACTGAGATCGGGAAGACGTTCAGACGATAGTACAAATCACTGCGAAATTGGCCTCGCGCTACCATATCGACGAGATTTCGATTGGTCGCAGCGACCAGCCGGACATCCACTTTGTGGGTTCGACCGCTTCCCAATCGTTCGAACTCCTGTTCTTGCAGCACGCGTAGCAACTTGGTTTGCGATACAGGAGGGATGTCGCCGACTTCGTCCAAGAACAGCGTACCCTTATCGGCCATTTCGAAGCGCCCAATCGTCTGCGCGATCGCTCCGGTGAAGGCGCCTTTCTCATGACCGAACAATTCGCTTTCCAGAAGATCGAGCGGGATAGCCGCGCAATTCAGTTTTATAAAGGCCCGCCCATAGCGCTGACTCGCATTGTGAATGGCATATGCGATGAGTTCCTTTCCGGTACCTGTCTCTCCTTCGATCAGAACGGTAGCGTCGGTCGGTGCCACTGTGCGAACTAGGTCCAGCACCTCCATTAGAAGCCCGCTGCGACCAATGATGGCTTCAACCTCCGGGTTCGACAGGTCTACCGAAGCAAAGCCCGCTCTTGCGAAACCTTGCACCTCAGGAAAAACAACCCTTGGGCTTCCCATACCTCATCCCTCTCACCCTCGTCTACGTCAACTAGTTCAGATATGTCGAATGTTCGTCTCGATCGTATCCACCACCTCATCGATATGGCCTGCCAGAACCAGTTTTCCCATCGTCAGCCCGAAGCCAACAACTTGCTCGGCCGTGATGTGGGACGGTAACGAAACCGCATTTGGATCGGTCACCACGTCGATAAGCGCGGGTCCCGAATGCTGAAGTGCCCGCTTCAGTCCCGAGGAAACATCGGCTGGGTTCTCGATTCGTACACCCATCATGCCGATGGCCTCGGCGACCTTTGCGAAGTTTGGGTTCTTCAAGTCCGTCTGATAGTCGGGCAGTCCTGCGACTTCCATTTCGAGCTTTACCATTGAAAGAGCGCTGTTGTTGAACACGACGACCTTAATGGGAAGGTCGTACTGTGTCAGCGTCAACAAATCGCCCATGAGCATCGCCAGGCCGCCATCTCCCGCCATCGCAATTACCTGTCTGCCGGGGTAACAAAGTTGGGCGCCGATGGCCTGAGGAAGGGCGTTCGCCATTGACCCGTGGGTGAAAGAGCCGATCAGCCGCCGGTCTTTGGTTGATCGAATATATCGGGAGGACCAGACGTTACACATGCCGGTATCAGCGGTAAAGATCGCATCGGCTGCCGCAATTTCACTCAGTGCAGCCGCGACCGGTTCTGGGTGCATGGGTGTTCGTTTTCCAACGTGATTTACGTAAACATTCAATTTGCGAAGTGCATCTTTGTATTTAGTGACCATCGCGTCCAAAAACGCTCGGTCGGCCTTTGCTTCTACCATGGGCAGAAGCGCTTGAATGGTTTCGCGTACGTCGCCCCAAATACCGAGATCCAGTTTGCTTCGCCGGCCCAAATGGTCGACCCTGATGTCAACCTGGACTATTTTGGGCTTAGTTGGCAGGAATTTTTCATAAGGAAAATCAGTGCCCAAGAGCAGCAATAAATCGCATTCGTGCATTGCTTGATATACCGAGCCGAAGCCGAGCAATCCGCTCATTCCCACGTCGAATGGATTGTTGTACTCGACGAACGACTTTCCGCGGTAGGAATGCCCGACGGGAGATTTCAGCTTCTCAGCCAGAGCGATCACCTCATCGTGAGCCTCGGCGCAGCCAATTCCGCAAAATAAGACGATTTTCCTCGAGGAGTTGATCAACTCAGCCAATTGCGCCAAATCCTTCTCACACGGGCGGATCACCGGCCTTTGACCTACCAGGGAGCGAGAGGAACCAACCGCCGGCATCTCCATCCCGGCAACGTCGCCGGGCAACGCGATCACGCTCACTCCTCCCCTTCCCATTGCCTTCTGCATTGCAATGTGCAGAACACGCGTAAACTGGTTCGGGTTCGAGATCAGCTCACAATAATGGCTGCATTCTTTGAACAGGATTTCTGGATGAGTCTCCTGAAAATATCCGGTGCCGATCTCACTGGTCGGAATATGCGACGCAATCGCGAGTACTGGAGCATTGCTGCGATGAGCATCGAAAAGACCATTGATGAGGTGTAGGTTACCGGGGCCGCAACTGCCCGCGCAGGCTGCGAGCTTCCCGCTCAGTTGGGCCTCGGCCCCAGCAGCAAACGCGGCAGTTTCTTCGTGGCGCACATGGATCCATTTGAGTTTGCCATTAAGGCGCAAAGCATCGGTTACAGGATTCAAGCTATCTCCGACGACCCCATAGATTCTTTCGACGCCCGCCTCTAGAAGACTGCTAACCAACTGATCCGCAACTCGATGTGTCATCCGCTTATATCTCCTCTAAGATCTCGTCGACTCTGCGTCGATTCCGAGCCCATGCGACAAGCTTGGAACCAATCAAGCCGCACTCCCACTTTATTTTGGTGCTGGTTGTAGATGCGCCGCGCGTCCTGTTTCACGTAGAAAGAAGCTCACGATAATCGCGGCCGCACAGCAAGGGATCCAAAACAGGACGCCCTGCTGAAAATGCGATACCAGGTTTGGACCGATCCCGATGCTTTTCCCAACATGATTTGCGAAAATCGGCCCCATGAACGCTGTAATTCCAAAAACAAGGAAATTTATCGCGCCCGTTGCGCTACCTTTCACATTGTCCGGGTTGACTTCCTTGATCACGCTGTAGGGAATCATCGCGGCGCCGGACGCGATACCGAAAATGAACATCCCGATCTTTGCTGGAATCGGGATCGGCCTGAACGCGATTTGAGCGGCAGCCAGGATCATGACCGCCGCGCTCCCTATGATTACCGGTTTCCGACGTCCGACACGGTCGGAAAGCCAACCGAGTAGCGGGCATCCGACAACCCAGCCGAGCGGAACCATGGAAGCGGTGACCACCGCGTTGTGGTAGGACAGTTGGAGGTCCTTTTCAAATCCCGCAACTCCCCAAATCATGTCTCCGATCGTGGTGGGCGCGAAGAGCAATCCTGCAACGGCGCCGCAGAGATACGATTGGGGATTCGAGAACACGACTATGTACGGTTTCAGGAGCGAGCCGAGGCTGCTCTGGCCGTGGAGTCCGAACGGTTCCTTCGGAGTCGCGATATAAAGAAGAAGCGCATTGGCCAGGATTATGGCTCCGAGTACGACCCACACGACATGAACAGCGACTCCATGCTCAATCATTGGCCCGACGAGAAATTGTCCAGCCGAGCCGCCGAGCATTCCTACGCATTGCGTGGCGCCAATGGCAGTCGCGAGATAGCGCGCGGGGAATCCGCGCGCCGCTAGATAAACTGCACCAGTGAACGCGAACGCCGAGCCCGCCCCTTGCAACAGTCGTCCAATATCCCCTGCGAGTGCCGTCGATGCACTGAACAACAGACAGCCAACTCCGAGAACCGCGAAACCGACGGGAACTGTGTGTTTTGCTCCTAAATGGTCTAGAGCCGCACCAGCGATCAAGCTTACAGAAGAGTAGGTGTAGTAATAGACGCCAAGAATCGCGCTGATGCCCAATGCCGTCGTGTGAAACGAGGCTTCCAACTCCGGAATCATTACGGATGGCGATGACCTCACCGCATATTCGAGAAAATAAAAGATGACAGTGAAGGCCCAAGCAAAGACGAATGCTCGTGTCTGAACCGCGTTCGGCTTTTGTTCCGAATTAAAACGTCCCGACGATTGAAGTGGCATTTCGTCCTACCTCTTTTCTCAATTGGGGTATGGCACGCGAAGCAGGGTACCTGACGTCGAAGGCAAAACGTATCGGAAACCCATGTAGACCATGCTGAGATGGGCATTCTTAGGTTCGCCTGCAGCTACAAACCACGGGGCGCGAGCCAGGTAGGAGTATTGAGTGTAAAACTGCAACGCTCCGTACCTAGGGTGTTTCCAGAAAGTCAGCAGCCAATCGAAGGTCGCCTGCTGAATCGCTCGATTGTTTGTGTTGGGAGAGCCAGGCCCGCCATATCCGATGATCGTGGTGGGATTGGCAGTATTTGTCGTGTCCGGGAAGAAATTTCGCTGAAAATAATCCCCGGCATAGTACATAGCGAACGCCGTCTTTGGAGTCGCGATCCATTCAAACCCGGCAGACCCTGCCCCAGCGTGCACCATGGAGGGGGCGACGTTCGTTCCCGCCGCGTTCGGGCGAATTACAAGTTGCGGTCCAGTGCCTACCAGATAGTGCGCTCCACCGTCGCTCCAAAACGCATTGGCGAGTAAGGTGAAGTTTCGGAATAATTCAAAGTTCGTGGCGATGTCACCGCCGCCGCCCACAGTCGAGTGCGAGGAGAAAGACGTTCCACCGACAGGCAAAACCGTGGCCCTCGCACCCGTGAGCAAGCCGGTAGCTTCCAGATGGAAATGTTTACCTGCGACATCTTTGTCATACGCGATTTTGGAAAGGATGTCTGGGAAGAGATTAGGAGCACCAGGTTGAGCGCCATTGTCAAACTCCGGGCCGAGCGTCGCGCTAAATGCCGTTGGGAGGGCGACGTACCCGCCGATGAATTGATTGGGATCCTCGATGCCCACCCCCATCGCTAGATGATCGCTGGCGTGATACGCGATGCGGAACTCCGCGGCACGGGTGTAGGGTATGCCGACCCCGAGGTTCTGGTCTTCGTTGTAGGTGAGGGCCAAATCGGATGACATCGGACCCAGCCCGTTGCGGTTGGGGGTCAGCCAACTCCATGTTTGCCCGCCAAGCACTTCCCACTTACCGCGCTTCAAATCCATAAAGTAGAGGCGCAGACGGTTGGTCTGGCCATTCACGCTCTGATAGACGTTGGCAGCATCGTTGCCGCTGAAATCTCCTTCGATGTAGGCAGTCACATCGTTGCGGCCGAAGCTGTCCGTAACCTTGAGGTTGAGACGGGAATACTGCGCGGTGGTGCGAAACTCCGAGAGCTGCCCCTGCGCCGTGTTGCTGAAGGGTATGGCGGCGAAGTTGGTGGCAATGTTGCTCTGGGTGTTCGTGGTGCGGAATATATTTTCCAGGTCCACGAACCCGCCGGGAGTCAATATCGCGTCGCCCAGCTTGAACGATAACAGTGGCGATTGGTTGTCCTTTCCCTCGCCTTGGGCCACTGGTCGATCGGCCACATTCGCGCCAGCATAACTGTCCTCGGGCCGGAGGACGGATGGAGTCAGGCCGGCCTCGATCACTTGCGGTGCCTCACCCTGCGTGCTAACGGAAATGGGTTGCCTGGCGCTCAATCGCTGGTTAAGCGATTCAATTTCCTCCTGTTGCAACGCCACTTGCTTCTGAGTTTGCAATAGAGCTTCGCGGAGAGCACTCAGCTCAGCGGCCGAGCTGTTCGGGGAGGAATCCAGTTTCTGAGTGCTAGCTTGCGCCCAGATAAAACCCGGGGCTATCAGCAGTAGACATAGAGCGCGTAACGGCGGCAGAAAATCTTGAAGTGTGCAAGCCGACGTCTGGATGTTTCGGGATTCTCGCATTGCTCTCAACCTCGCACTCTGTTGTTGAAGAGAGATTAGGTGCATCTACGTTCGTTAGCACTTGTTGGCTTGATGGTCGCAAGAATGAAACGGATCACGCTCGCGCACCACACCAAATACGGTAGTTCTTGCACTGCATTTCTCTGTAGGCAACGGGGCCGGGATTTCTCAAGGAAGGCGAAGCTGGAATGGGTGGCGCACTGCACCGGGCCCAGCGGATTCGCTGCCGCTTCGTAGCGCGTCACCGAGGTCAATCTGAACGACTATCTCGCGCGGCGGTTTCTTGACTCCACGGCATCAGATCGAGACTTTACCGGGGAGGACGAAGAACCATTACAATTGCGAGCACGAGGCAACAGCGATGGTTGCGGCCAAGCCGATTCGCATCCTGAGCGTGGAGGATCATCCAGTCTTTCGCGAAGGGCTGAGGAAGATCATCGGATCCGAGCCCGATATGCTTCTGGTCGCGCATGCTGCCAACGCCGTGGAGGCCATTGCCGAATTTCGTCGTCACCGGCCCGATGTTACCCTGATGGACCTTCGTCTTCCCGGTACGGATGGCACCGACACTCTGATCGCAATTCGTGGGGAGTATCGAGACGCCCGTGTCATCATGCTGACAACCTCCGATGGCGATGGCGACATCCAGCGTGCGATGCGAGCCGGAGCCTCTGGTTATGTCCTGAAGAGCATGCACATGGATGAGTTGCTGAGTGTGATCCGATCGGTTCACGCTGGCCGTCGGTACGTTTCGCCCGAGGTGGCGGCCCGCCTCGCCGAGCATATGGGTGATGACAATCTTACAGTTCGGGAGTTGGAAGTTCTCCGGCTCATTCGAGATGGTCAGCGCAACAAACAGATTGCCGATCAACTGGCGATTTCGGAAAACACGGTTAATTTTCACATCAAGAACCTGATGGACAAACTCCGGGCCAACGATCGGACGCATGCGGTTACCATCGCGCTCCGGCGCGGCTTGCTGCAAATCTGACCGCGCGGGTAAGACCTACAGAAAACAGCGGGTAGGCAGCTAAAGATTCAAGTGTTTTCAATACACATGAAATCCTCTAAGTTTGTGGAAGAAGCTAGCGGGCCTTCGTTGTGTTGAGGCAACGCTCTGGTCCTGACAGCTTGGGCCGGGAAGAGCGCAGCCCAATCTGGGGGTACCTGTGATTGCGGCAATAAAGCGCCTGAAAATTAGCGCCGAGGACAGCGATCTCTCGACGCTCGTGTCTTTTCATGAGGAACGTCTGACTGCCGCTGTCGCGTATGCCTTAGCTTGCATATCTAACAAAGGCAATTCATGTGTTCTTCGTTTCCTGATAGGCCTGTTGCCGATAACAATGTCCCTTCCAGCGGTCGCGCTTGATTCGAAACAGGCTGCCAATGGTTTTTACCACACATCATGGACTGCAAAAGACGGACTACCGGGCTCCATCCTCTCGCTTGCTCAAACGACCGATGGCTTTCTATGGATCGGAACCGACGGTGGTCTGTTCCGCTTCGACGGTCTCGCCATGGAGCGCTACATGCCGGGGGACGGCACATTATTTCGCGATAGGATCATAGGCGCGCTCTCGCCATCTCCGGATGGTGGTTTATGGATCGGCTACGGCCAAGCTGGCGCGAGCTTTCTCAAGAATGGCAAAGTCACAAATTTTACCGAACGTGACGGTCTTCCAACCGGCCAAACGCGATGCATTGTTCAGGATGAGGACGGAGCAGTCTGGGCGGCGTTTTTGGGGGGATTGGCGCGATTCGATGGCAAACATTGGCAGAAGATACAGATGGACTGGAACTATCCAGGGAAAACCGCCTGGAGCGTCGTTGTTGATCATGCGGGGACTGTCTGGGCAGCGAGCGAAGATAAAATCTTCTTCTTGCCTCGAGGGCGGAGGCTTTTTCAGGACGCTGGACTCTCTGCAACGGCAGATGTGCTTGTCGTATCGCCTGACAACGGCCTGTGGTTGACCGAACCACGTCAGAATTCCATGGGTCCGCTTCGAATGCAAGCAGGCCTACTGAAACGGGGCCTGACCAAAATAGAGGTCGCAGACTGGAAGCCCATTTTTGATCATAAGGGCGGCTTGTGGATTGGTAGCTGGGGGAATGGAATTCTACATATTCCATCTCCTAGTGAGTTGCACGATGGGACATTCTCGTGGCAGAGTCCGGGAGCGGAGACGTTCACCGAAACAGAAGGGCTGAGCGATAATCATGGCACAACGTTTCTGGAGGACCGCGAAGGAAACATCTGGATTGGCACCAACTCTGGATTGGATCGTTTGCGTTATCGCAACCTGTCCTGGTTCCCACTTCAAGCCGAAGCGCACGATTTCTCGCTCATTCCCGGTGACAAGGGGGAAATCTTCGCCGCGTCTGCCTACGGCGAGACGGTGAGACTACCACAGGGCACCCCGCTCCGTAACGCGCCAAGAAACGTTTTGCTCGCCTATCAGGATCCGGACGGCGTCATATGGCTGAATAGTTTTGACGGAACTGAGAGCGTGTTCCATGGGAGCCTGTTCCAATGGAAAGACCGGCATTTCACTAAAGTTGCAGTGCCACAGGATCTTGAAAAGCTCAAAGTCGGCGGGATGACGAAAGATAGCGCCGGCAACCTTTGGATGTCGATCGCTCTCAAGGGTATCTATAACTTTCGCTATGGTACTTGGACTCATATTGACATCTTCAAAGACAACCCAACTGCATCGGCATCTGCTGCGATCACTGACTCTACGGGCCGCATTTGGCTAGCGTTCCCTCGAATAAGGCAGGTCGTCGTCCTCACCGGAAGCACCGTTAGAAGCCTTTCCACGGAAAAAGATCTTTCGATCGGCCCCGTCAGTTTACTTGCTCAATCGGGTGAACAAATATGGGCTGCGGGTGATTTGGGGATAGCCTTCTTCCAGGGCGATAATTTTCACACTGTCAAGGCCGACGATGGCAGCACATTTGCTGACGTCGACAGGATTGTTGCGACTGCTCTTGACGGTGTATGGCTGAACGCCCATCAAGACATAGTCCACATTCCTCAGAGCGAGGTCGAGCATGTCATTAGAGACCCTTCTTACAAGGTCCAATATGAAACTTTTGATCAGCTGAGCGACCTGCCCGATCCGTTACAGACGTCCGATTCCCGCTACGTCAGCGCAGTTCAGGGTAGCGATGGCGTGCTCTGGTTCGCAACGCGTAGTGGGGTCGCAAGAATCGATCCTCGGAAAATTTCGAGGAATTCGCTTGCTCCGCCGGTATCGATTCGGTCCGTCGTAGCGGATGGAAAGGAATACATTTTTAATGCCAGCGTTTCGCTTCCAGCGCTAACGAAGGACCTTCGAGTGAAATACGCCGGTCTAAGCTTGTCGATTCCTGAAAGGGTGCGATTCCGATACAAGTTGGACGGGTGGGACCAGCACTGGCAGGATGCTGGCTCGCGGAGAGAGGCCTTCTACACGAACCTACCACCTGGCATGTATCGATTTCATGTTACAGCTTGTAATAACGATGGCGTCTGGAACGATGCAGGCGCAATCCTGGATTTCAGCGTCGCCCCTGCCTGGTTTCAGACCAACTGGTTCCGAATTCTCTGCCTTGTCTCCGGTGTCTTCATCGTATGGGTTATCTACCGCCTGCGTGTGCTGCAGATTTCGAGAGCCATCGGCGCCCGTTTCGATGACCGATTGGCAGAACGCACTCGGATGGCACGAGATCTTCACGACACGTTCCTTCAGACCATCCAAGGCAGCAAACTGGTGGTTGATCTTGCGCTAAAGCCGTCCACCGATCCTATTGGAATGCGCGGGGCCCTGGAACAGCTATCAGTCTGGCTTGAACGAGCCACGCAGGAAGGACGGACGGCGCTGAACTCACTGCGCACCGCGACGGTGCAGACGAACGATCTCGCTGAAGCGCTCCGGCGCGTGACCAAAGACGACCTCATCCCAAGTTCCATGGCGGTCACATTTTCTGTGGTTGGCGATGCCAGAGAGATGCATCCCATCGTCCGAGATGAAATCTATCGCATCGGCTACGAAGCCATCCGCAATGCATGTATGCATTCGGGGGCAAGTCAATTGGATGTAGAGCTCAGATATGCGCACGACCTTGCCCTGCGTGTGAATGACAATGGCGTAGGTATCGACCCGGTTATCGCGGACAGGGGAAAGGACGGACACTTCGGACTACAGGGCATGCGGGAGCGTGCCGCTCGCATCGGAGGCAATCTAACGCTCGGGAGTTCTTCAAACTCAGGGACCGAAATTAAACTTGTCGTCCCCGGAGACATCGTTTTCCGGAAAGCGACGGCCATTCACCGGACACTGTTCACAAAGATCAAAGTTCTCCTTAAGAGGATGGGCCACGCGTCCGACGTGGACTGATCAGACCGGCTAAGAAATCTGTATGAAAAACTGGCAGTCCACATAGGATTCAGCCCGTTCTGGGAAGCATCGCTCTTGTTGAACGCGAATGAGCTGCTCATCGTTACTGTTGCTAGTTATTACCACACATGTGGTATGCTTCTACCACATGCTTGATTTTCGCTCTAAGGCCCGCCAGCAACTGCTGGCTTATTACTTCACAAACCCGACCGCCCGTCACCACTTGCGCGACTTGGCGGAGCGGCTGAGCCTCGATCCGTCTAACCTGTCGAAAGAGCTGGGACGCCTGGAGCGCGACGGTCTATTCCGGTCAGAAATGAGTGGCCGCCAAAAGTATTTTCAACTAAACCGGGAGTATCCGCTTCTTAATGAGGTGCGCAAGATCGTTGCGAAAACCATTGGTGCGGCACCCCTGATCGCGCAATCCCTCAAGAGAATTGAGGGAATACACGAGGCATACTTGTACGGTTCATTTGCAAGCAACCAGCAGGACGCTGCCAGCGATATAGACGTGCTAGTAATTGGCTCCCCGCGCGAGGAAGATTTAGC
>Ga0209624_10002662_pt1 | contig 13106 bp, 13 predicted proteins | sample JacPinW_OM2H0_O1_FD_188565 | JGI IMG/M metagenome (GOLD analysis project Ga0209624, IMG submission 188565) | Forest soil microbial communities from Algoma, Ontario, Canada - Jack Pine, Ontario site 1_JW_OM2H0_O1 (SPAdes) (version 2) | ecosystem: Environmental > Terrestrial > Soil > Boreal...
AAAAGCCGCAGAAATGATCGACGAGCTACCCATGCTCGCAGCGCTCGGGCCGTTAACGGAGAAGGGAATCGAGATCCGCGGAGCCCAGGAACTACGCGTCAAAGAGAGCGATCGCATCGCCACGCTCGCTGCTGGTTTGCAACGCATGGGCGCCGCAGTAGAAGAATTTCCGGACGGCTTACGTGTCGAAGGGCGCTCTGCTGGGCACCTTCGCGGCGCCAAAGTGGATCCGGCCGGCGATCATCGCATCGCCATGGCCTTGTCGATTGTTGCTTTGGGAGCCCAAGGTGACACGGTGATCCGCGACGCCGATTATGTTTCGGTTTCGTATCCGGAATTCTTTGAAACTCTTGGACGTTTGCGCGGAGAAGGGAATAAATAATCAGGACGACTTGCGCAAATAAATAGTTCCGTAGCTGGTGGTGATATGAATCTTTGGCCCACCGGTTCCTACTTTCCCGCTCAGCCGTCCGGTGCCGTTTTCATTCGTGAGCTGCACGCTGGGGTCGTCGAAGTCGCTCTGAACCTCGCCGGATTTGGACACCGCGGAAACCTCGAAATTAGCGTTTGAAGGCAGCGTCACATCCACTTCCCCGGAGTCGTCAGCGATACTGATGTCTTCACGCGGGGACTGAGAATAGCGAACTTTGATGTCACCTTTGGTGTCGGTAATATCCAGGCGCCCGCTGACGTTTTCCACATCGATATCTTTGTCGTGCGTAGAAAGTTTGGATGACCCGCTCACATCCGAGATTTCGATTTGCTCGGAATCCAGCTCCAAACGGCCTCGAACGCCCACCAGTGCAATGTCGGCCTTTTGCGAATGATAACGGGCAGTGCCGCCCACGCTTCGCAAGCGGATCGGACCAAAGAAGTCGCCGTCGATTCCCGCATTCCCTCTTACATCGGATATCTCAATCTCGTTGCCGCGCCCGGCGATGCTCAGATTCCCCGCAACACCGGTGATGCGCGCGTCGCCCTTTGACATTTTTGCGCTTACGTCGGATCCGGAGTTGTGGATTTCGATGTCACCGTTGCCGCTGCCGGCCGTTACAGGTCCAGCGATTTCCGAGATACTGATGTTTCCATGCGACGTATTCGCCCACAGCGCGATCTTCGGCGGCAGCGTTACGTTCAGGTCCACGCCTACCGTGCCTTGCGAATCCCCCTGGTTCACCGGATGGACGACGTAGCCACCCCCAGTTTGTTCAATCACGATTTTCACTTTCTTCATTCGCTCCTGCGCTTCCGGCTCCGTCGGCCCGGACGCTGACTTGTTCGCCATCACGCGCAGACCGTCCCCTTCGCCGGTATGCGCTGAAATATCTCCTCGCTCCGTGGTTAGAGTAACGTGCGCATTCGCCGGCAGAGTTTTCGCAGGCAATTCCTCGCTGTCGGAATAGTCTTTCGAGAACATATCGACGTCCAGATTCATGCCCGGCTCTTTTTCCGCCACCCAGCTTTTCACTCCTAGTCCGATGAAAACGAAAATCACCAGGACCATCAGCGCAGCCTCGCCGCCGGAAAGTAGCGGAGGTTTTCCTTCGCCGGACCGCTGCGCCGAAAGATGATCGATAAGCTTCGCAAGTCCCCAAACGATCAGCAGAAGCGGCCAGAAGCGATAGAAGTAATGCCAAAGCCGGAACGAAGGGTGGAAATGTTCGAAGAGAAAAACCGCGCCCAGGAAAATTAGAAGTAATCCGCTGAATATCGAACCGCGTTGATTTGGGGCGCTCGTCACGCGGTCCTCACGAAGTGATGTGGCCTTGTTTCGAGGCGAGTTGTTGCGCCACGAGCACCGCGCCAATCACAATCAGTAAGACCGGCCACAGATCCCCAAAACTAAAACGGCTGAATTGCGCAATCATAAAAAGAACGCCCACGGTAATAATGATCAATGGGCCCATCAAGCTGCGAAGCCGGCAGTACGCGCAGGTGCAATGAACTCGGCTTGAATCCGACATCAAATCTCTCCTAGGATTTTTTCCGCATGCGATCCCAAACGAGCCAGCCGCCCAGAATGATCAATCCCAACGGCCAGCTTTTCGCAAACCACTCTGATTCCAGCAATCCAAAATTCCTCATCAACAGCAAGGCGCCAATCGCGATTAAAATAAATGCGCCCAAAGGTTTGGGTCCATCGACCGAAGCAAAATCAGCGGGTCCGGCTTCGCCCATATTCCTGGCCTTTGCTGTGCGATAAGCTTCAATCGGCATGTAGAAGTAAAAGCAGCCCAGCGCGATTCCAAAAAACGCGTCATACCCCCCTGGCAAGTCGCTGCTCAAGAGCGCAATCAGTCCGCCGAAAATTAGAACGTGGATTAAAGCCTTGATGTATTGCCCGTTGTAAATCGCGCCCAGTCCCGGAATAAACCCGAGCGTCGCCGCAAGTCCGGGGTTCGGACCTGTTCGAAGTGGTACGTCAGCCCGTAAAGCTACCGGCGCAAGGCAAGTCTCGCAATAAAGCGCACCGTGAACTTCGCGCATGCACGCAGGACACAATGGCTTGCCGCAGTTGCGGCAGTATCCGGTGGCGTCCACTTCTGGGTGCGTGGCGCATTTCATCGAGTGCTCCTGGTTGACCTGTTAATCAGATTTTCGGCTATGTTGTCAGCCATGCTTTCGATTAGTAGAAACGCGAACATTGGCCCTGTACGGACATGTGCGCGGCTCGCCGGCGGCGCGGTTTGTGACTTCTGTTGTTGACTTGAGTCAGGTGGAATCGAATTGTGTTCCTTCTGCTGCGACGGAGCGGGATTACTCACTGGCATTGGCTCCGGCTCGGGCTGAAGCTTGGATTGAATCTCGTACACCACCCTCAAATCATTTACGAATTTGGCGCCGCGAGCATACGTCAGGTGTGCTTGGCGGTTGGCGGATCGAAAAACGTTTGCTGGGCTCAGGTCGGCTTTCTTTAATTTTGCCGGCGTCAAACCCGCTGCGTAAGAAACGATAACCACGGAAGCCACGGCCGCTCCCAGCCCCAGGACGAAGCGCGGCTGCCAAAGAACCGAAATCCATCCGAGCCACCGAAACCAGGATTCCTTCTGCGTGCGCGGACCAAGCGTGGCATCCAAAATTTTTGCGATCAGCTGAGGTGGCTCTTCCACCATCGGCATCTTCCGCATTCGGTTTACAAGTCCACCCACGAGCGCAACCGTTTCTGTGCAATTTGCACAGTCCGCCGTGTGCGCGGAAAACGCCGCAGCCTCCACCGGCAATAGTTTGCCTTCCAGGTAGTCGCTCAGCCGCTCTTCAGTGAATGTGCAATTCCAATCCATAAAACGTGCTCCAAATCGTTACGACAAATTGTTCGGCTTAAGCCCCATTTCAGTCAGGATTCTCGCTAACTCGATGCGCCCGCGGTTGATCCGGGATTTTACCGTGCCCTCCGGTACTTGCAACACAGTTTGAATCTCGTTGTACTCCAGACCTTGCAAATCGCGCAAGATTACCGCCTCTCTCAGTTCGGGCGAGAGCCGCGCGAGGGCACGCTGCAATTGAACGCTCAATTCTCCAGCCTCGGCCAGCTTGTCGGGCGCTCGCGCGGAAGAATGTCTCTCTTCCAATTGCGGCATGGCATCGTCTATTGAATCCGTCTGCCGGTCGCGTCGGGTTCGCCGATAATGATCCACAAGCAAATTCCGCGTCACGCTGGTCAGCCAGGTTGGAAAAGCTCCGAACACTGGTTGGTAGCTTGCGAGCGTGCGATAGATGCGCAGGAAAACCTCCTGGCTCAGGTCTTCGGCCTCGGTCGCGTTGCCCGTGAACCGGTAGCATAGATTGAACACGCGCCGCGTATGGCGGCGCACAAGTTCCTCCCAGGCCGGCCCTTCGCCCCGGAGACACTGCTGCACCAGTTGGGCGTCGGCCTCCAATCGTCCTCAGCCTCGAATCATCCAACATTCCTATCGGCCTCACACATTGAAACGCATTTTGCCCCGGAAATGTTCCCCATTGTGTGCGGTTCCGAACGCTTTGCAACCGTCTTAGAGATTGTAAGTTAGTATCGCGGGCATCTTATCCGTGTTGTGCTGGTAAAAACAAGGATGTAGGCGCTAGAGGAAAAATGCGAAAGGTACGCCCGCGCCATTCCCAAAATTTGTCGAGTTCAAGCAGGGAATTACTGTTTCGGCTTAGGGCTCTGCTTAATCTTGTCGAAATCCGGAATGTGAACGCACAGGCCGCCCTTTCGTGTCATCTTCGAGTAGCCCGCTACGAGCTGGTCCTGATAATGATCGATCGAAAAGTCGAACGAATCAGCCGGATCCGAATCGATCAGCTCCAGGTCCGCATCGCTCATGGTCAGTTTTCCGAAACGAATACTGCCTCCTTTGAACAGGAGATAATTGCGTCCGCCGCAAGTACTCGTCAAAAGCTCCTGTTTTGCCGATCCCTCGGCCGGCTTGAAGACCAGAGCGATTTCGTTATTTTCAATTCCGACACTCGCCAAATGGCCGCTCAACTCAGGAGGCGGCAGAATTTTTCCCGGGTCAAGAATTAAATCGTCTTTGTCCACACTGACGCCTTCAACCTTTTTCGTGTTGAGCATCGTTGCGGTATCCAGCCCCAGCATATCCATCAGTCCTTTTACTGGCAGACGCAACGCCTTAACCTTCTCGGTGTGTACGCGTATCATTCCTTCCGGCGTGATCGAGAGTGTGCCGTCCGTCTCAAAGGGAATCCCGCCCTTGCTCACCAATAATCCCTTCACGATCAATTGGTTGCCTTTCGTGCTTGCGGTGAGCTTCTTCAGTGGTGCGTCGGGTTTCGCGAAAACGTAATCGTTCAGATCATTCGTCAAAGCCGTCATGCTCAACCTGACGCTCCCTGAATCGACGTCGATCGAGAAAGATTGCTTGTCATCAAAAATCGGTATCCCTCCCGGTTTAGGCTCTAGCCTTCCATTCAACGTACCAACGTGCACGATGATTTGGTCGGTCAGATGATACTCAACATTTTTCATCGCCAGTCTTACTGTTCCACCTGATTCTGAAGTAGAGGCTTGCTCGGCGCTTACTTCCGCAACTCGATAGAGCCTTGTGGCTAAAATAATACCCAGCAGAGTAAGAGTGCAGAAAATGATCCGTTTCAATGGGCTTCCTTTGGTTTCTCTTATTTGCGTCCTATCGAACGATAGACAAGAAGCGTGCCAGTCTCACTCAATCCGGCTGTCGCTTCAATTGCGCGAATAAGGTTGACGTTCCTTCGGACAGAGGTTTGATGGAATGGAGACTGCAAAGGTGTCTAGATTATTGCTTTGTAGCCGGAACACTGCATCACAGGCAACCTTGGATATTTCGGAAATCTTGGATCGCTCTTTGAAAGCTCGCACAAAAGAAAGATCGTCCCGCGATCAGATTCAATTCTCCGTGAGTGTTGGCAATTAGCGCAGAGTCCTTGTCGGTCGGCACTCTGTGAAGTCGGCTGAAATCCAATCTTTTCTTTCATTTATATTCCGTCGTCCTGGCTACCAGTCCCGCGGACAAGCCGTATGCCCAATCTACCTTCATCAGTGTATTGTGACTCATACAGTTGTTTTGCTAGCGTTTATTAGGCCCCGGGATCGCGTTCGTTGCTAAATTGAATCTGGAGGATGCCGTGAAATCGTGCGTACTGAATGTTACAAAATTAGCATGCCTGCTAATCCTGGTCACCGCTGCTGTCGGCTGCAATTCAACCACCACCGAAGATCAACGCCGGCGCGACGAAAAGACTCGCGAAGAAGCCGCGAAAGCAACTGAGCGCATTAAGCCCGAGCTAAAAGAGGCAGGGAAAGAGTTAGGTCAAGCAGCGCGTGAAGCTGCAGACGACGCGCGCGCCGCGGCTCAGGGCGTGAAAGATGGCTGGAGCCGCGACCACAGCCATCCGCTCGATTTGAATACCGCATCGGAGAGCGATCTGGAAAGCCTTCCCGGAATCACGAAGACTGATGCGGAAAGAATTATTCGTAACCGTCCCTACCGCAGTAAGAATGAGCTGGTCAACAAGAGAATCATTTCGGAAGAAAGCTACGATCGCATCCGCGACAACGTAACCGCCGACTAGAAAGTGTCCCGCTGCCTTGACACCTTCCGAGCCTTACTGCTACGGTTCAAAATCAATGTTTCAAAAATTACGAAAGATTCTTTTATTACTAATAGCAGTTCTGGCTGTCGGCTACCTATTTTACAAATTTCGCAATTCAATCACGCTGGAAGGCTTCCACTGGGGAATGGTGGCCCATTCTATCCGCAATGCCCGTATTTCATTGCTTGTCCTCGCCCTGGTCGCAATATATGGGTGCTTTGCAATACGCGCCGTTCGCTGGATGCGCTTTTCACGCGCCATTGGCCGCATGAATTTTGGGCATGTCTATAGCGCTACGCTGATGGGTTTCACTTGCACCTTCCTGTTGGGCCGCGCAGGAGAACCAATCCGTCCCGTATTAATTGCCAAGAAGGATTCGCTCCCCGTTCCTAGCATGTTCGGAGTGTATGTTCTCGAGCGCGTGTTCGATATGGCCGCTGCTGCCGTAATCGCGGGCCTCGCGCTAATGGCTTACGAACACAATGGAACAGGGTCCGTTCCTCAAAGCGATCGCATCGTCGCACTGGCTCGCACCGGCGGCGTATTGCTTTTCGTCCTGCTGGCGAGCGCGATTGCGTTTTTACTCTACTTCCGATTTCACGGTGCCGAGTGGTTGGCCCGTAGGCTGAAGAAATCAACCTGGCAACATGGGTGGCGAGGGAAAATAGTCGTACTGCTGGAAGGATTTAGCGACGGGCTTCAAGGCATTCGCACATGGAGCGATCTCGGGGCTGTCGTTGCCTACTCCGCGGCCCACTGGTTTCTAGTTGTGCTGGTATATGTTTGGATCGCGCACGCTTTCAGTAGCGAACCTGTATTAGCGGCTATGACCCTATCAGGCGCGTTAGTCGTTCTCGCCTTCACTCTTGTCGGATCCGCGGTTCAGCTTCCGGGAGTCGGAGGAGGCGCGCAACTCGCCACATTTCTTGTCTTAACGCTCATCTTTGGAGTAGAAAAGGAGCCGGCCGCAACGGTTTCAATCATCCTTTGGCTGGTCACCTTCGCCGGCTGTTGCCTGGTGGGTTTGCCTTTGCTGTTCAGGGAAGGCTGGTCCATGGGCGAACTTCGTCGTATGGCCACCGCTGAAGAAGAAGCAGCCGAAGCGGTTGAATCAGCAGAGTGGGCTAAGAAAGTTGAACACGTGGAAGAGAGGCCGCGGTGAAATGTCCGTTTTGCGCGCACCTTGATGACAAGGTAGTCGATTCCCGCGAAGCGCGCACGGGCGATTTGATTCGTCGCCGCCGCGAATGCCTGAAGTGCAATCGCCGCTTTACGACGTACGAACGAATCGACGAAATTCCCTACATGGTCATCAAGAAAGATGGCCGGCGCGAAAAATTCGAACGTCAAAAACTCCTCCAGGGTTTGCTGAAGGCTTGCGAGAAACGCCCCGTGCCAGTGGGAAAGCTTGAGATGATCGTCGACGAGGCCGAACAGTTCGTCAGCGAAGCCCCTGAGCGTGAACGCACCACCACGGAAATCGGCAAACTCATCATGGACAAATTGAAGAAGCTGGATAAAGTCGCCTATGTACGATTTGCGTCCGTCTATCTGGACTTTAAGGACGTAAAAGAATTCATGGACGAACTGAAAAGCTTGTTGAAGGACCGCGCAAAAAAGTGATTCTCAGCGCGGGTGCGCTTGCCATACTCCCGCCGCAAATTTCTTGATGGTTCGAAATCCCAGATGTTCGTAAAGCTGAACGGCCTGAGAATTGGCGCCCGTGACCGTCAGTGAAAGCGATTCGTAGTTTCGGCGCTTCAGCACCTGTATAGAGCTTTCCATCATCGCGCGTCCGATTCCGTGGCCCTGATATCCGGGCATCACGCAAATCTGCGTGGTATGACCCACACCACCCGCAACCGTAGAAGTAAGCACCATACCGATCGGACGATCACCCGTGACCGGCTGCACCAGGAAAGATGCCTCCGGCAGAAATTGTCCGCAACCCGGCAAGAGCACGATGTTGCGCAGAAATTTCATCCCGCCGGATTCGCTGCAATACTGGTCGTTGATTTCAGAGTCCACATGATCGGCATACGCTAGCTGAATCAGCCTGGCTGCCGATTCGAACGCTTTGTCCGTCCATGGCTCCAGACGCAATCCGCTGGAGATCGGCTTATTGCTAAGCCGCGCTTCGGCCAAGGGTAACAACATGAAGAGCCGTGTATGCAGCGTAAAGTATTGAGACAGAAATCTCGGATCCAGCTCCGTACCGAAGGGCATCAACTGCGCTTCCACTCGTTTCAATCGCGGAGTTGCTCTTAGCGCGGTTACCATTTCGGTTACGAGTGACTTTGTGATGGGCTCTTGGGCTTTTTTCGAGGAAACGAATAATCCCCCAATCAATCCTTTGTGATCCTCCAACACGTAAAATCCGTAGCCGGCGGGTTTGTCGTCCTCCATCGCTACGTAGCCGCCCAGAGAATGAGAATCCACGAACTTGCGAATCAAATCCACCGACGGTCCGTAATCCCAGTGGAGCTCATCCCGCCAGTGGCGGGTCTCCTCTTGGAATAAATGTTCCAGTTTGCGCGACGGTATTTGGCGGAGATCTAAAATCTGCATGAAGCGCCTAGCTTGATATTCACAAACATTATAGCCGTGCCTGCGGCAAGAACCCAACTCAGCTCGCCATAGCGACGCGCTTACTCATTTGTCCGATGTGTTACGAGGAATTAAATGAGCTTGCGCGAACTGTGTTAAGATTCTCCCGCCGAAGCGCAGAACTCTTGCGTTCGCGCCCAACGGATGGCCGTCTTCTCAGAGCTACGCTATCCCACAACGCGGCTTGCCAAGCTTCTCTCCAGCCTGCTGGCCATAATCCTTTTTGCTTTCGTTGCAATCACCATAATTGCCGGATTCCTTTTGTATCAGATATTGCGGCCCGCGCGTTCTCCTGCAACATTCGATTTGACCGTGATGATGGGCCACCCGAGCGCCGTCTCGTTTCCGGTAGCGGACGGAACGTCGCGAGATGGCTGGTTCTTTCCGGGAAGACGTGGAGCGCCCACTGTCATTCTGTGCCACGGATATCTTTCCCAGCGTTCTGACGTTCTTACGCTTGTCACCGCTCTTCAAGACAGCCAATTTAACGTTTTTCTATTTGATTTCTCAGGGCACGGCACAAGTCCGGGCATTACCTCGCTGGGATATCGCGAAAGGCAGGAACTTCAATCTGCGATTCATGTTCTGTCCGCGCGCGATGACGTCGACCCCAAGCATTTTGGATTGTGGGGCGTCGACCTTGGCGGCTACGTGGCTCTGGAAGAAGCCACGCATGAGCCGCGTGTTTCCGCTCTAATTGTGGACAACGCCTATTCCGATCCGCGCGAAATGGTTCAAATCCAGGCGAAACAGTCGGGTCTCGCCGTTTTGCCATACGTCGGCCGCTTCTGCGATTGGGGATTCCGTTTGTTGAACTACCAATACCGCAACGAGCCGCCCGTCACCACGCGTCTGGCTCTCACCAAAGGCATTCCAAAACTTTTCTTCCAATCCGATAGCAAGCCCGCGCTGGCCAACCAGACTTTGCAGCTATTTATTTTGTCGCCCGAGCCGAAACAATTGGTCCGCACTAGAATGCGTTATTCGGAGATGACCGACGAAGATCGCAAGAATTACGAAAATATAGTTGTGAGCTTCTTCCTGTTGAATATGTCTCCCACTGCGCTCCACTAACGTGGAATTGGGCTGATCGGGACGTACAAGATTCCTTGCTCTGTTTCATTTAACTCGCCCTGGAACCTTCCTGCTTTCACCATTTCATCCAACCCTTTCCGGTTCGTCAGAACTAGCGCAGCGTCCGGATCTTGCGGAGACCATTCCGGAAGTTCTCGCCGAAGATAAAAAGCCAGTCCGTAGTTCCAGGAACGATTCAGATGGTACGTGTATATGCGATCAGGACGGAGGTCCCCCCGTAAAAACGACGCGTGCGGCCTGGCCGAAAAATAAAGATCCATCGCCGGAAGTATCATCAGACCTGCAACCGCCACGGCTGCCGCGACCGCCAGCGAGCAAATGCCCACCACCGCGACCAGATTTTGCCTAATTCCAGCGAACAGAATTGCTAGAACGAGCACGCTGATCGTAATTGCAAGTCCAGCGATAAGCGGCGGGCCGATTCTTCCCGCTTGTGGAACCTTGCGAGCCACAAAAAATGGGGCGAACGCGAGAACGATCCAGACCAGGCTAATTCCTAAACCTATCAAGATTGCACCTGATCGGCTTTTCTGAAACGCACGCGGAGCACTGATGCCGCAAAGCAACGCCAGTGGCGCAATGGCCGGAAGAATGTAGCCGGGTAATTTCGACTGCGAAAGACTGAAGAAAATAATTGGGAAGATCGCCCAGCACGCATAAAAAAATCCAGGAGATCCAGCCGATGACCTTTCGCGCCATACGCGCGACCCTTCTTGCCCCGTGCATATTAGGAACGCTGTCCACGGCAGCATCGCCAGCAGCGTGATCCAGACAAAAAACCAAAACGGCTGCCTATGCTGAAACACAGGAGTGAGATAACGCTCAAAATTGTGCTGGAAAATAAAAACGCGTATGAAATCGGGATTTCGCGCGGCGCACAAAATATACCAGGGCAAAGCTACTAAGCAAAACGCTCCGATCGCGATGGGATGGAATAGCAAAACAGCAGGCCGCCATTGAATTGTTGCTGCCGCCCAAATCCCAATCGCGCCGCCCGCAAGTATCAACGCCGCCGGCCCTTTCGCTAGAACCGCTAGGCCAAGAAACACTCCGAAAGACGCGAGCGCGAGTTTTTCGTGTCGCTGTGACGTCTGAACCGCGTCTGCCGTCGCACGCAACGCTCCCCGCCCCCAGAACACGCTCGACACCGACGCCATTGCCAGAGCTATAAAAGCGCTGAAGAGCATGTCTGGCGTAGCGGCGCGAGAGAAGCCGATCGCTGCTACTGACGTAGAGAAAAACAGCGGCGCCAGAAACGCAGGGCTCTTCCGAAAACTTTCTTCATCTCCGTAGTGCTTCCAGCCGAGCCAGCTAATAGTCAGAGTGGCCGCGAGCGCCGCGATTGCAGAAGGTAATCGGGCAGCCCATTCCGCCGGCAGATTCAGACGAAATCCCAGCGCCGCGGCCCAATAGTAGAGGACAGGCTTCTCGAACCAAGGCTGTCCGTACAGGCGCGGCGTGACCCAATGGCCCGTCTCGGCCATTGCTCGGGCGATCCACGCGTATCGGGGCTCGTCCGGTCCCAGCAACCCCACAGCACCGAGTCCCGAAAACAGGCAGATCAATACAACGCAGGCCGCGATGAGCGCTGCCCAAATATCGTTGTGGCGCTGTTTTGCCGGTGAACTCAATCCGGATGAGTCTAACATTGCGCCGCTAATCTAGCGCGCCCGCACCTAACGTTCACCCCGCTAGCATCCGTAGAAAATGGCTTTGTCCGTAGTTCGAAGTTTCTACCGCTAGCATCTCCTTTGCTGGCTCTAGCATAATGGCTCCGCATGCGCGAATGGATTCAATATGCCGCAACTTGGATCGGACTAAAGTCTCTCGGATTGCTTCCGAGACCAATCGCGCGGCTAGTCGGTGAGACTTTCGCAGCTGTCGCTTACGCGTTGCGCCCGCCGTTGCGGCGTGCAGCAATGTTCAACTTGAGCTTGGCCTTTACCGACTGGACCGAAGCGCATCGAAAGCGCGTCATACGCCGGATGATTCAGCAGATCGGTTGGATGGCGGCCGAATTCTCGCAATTTCCCAGATACACGCGCGCGAACATCGAAAAAATTGTCGTGCTGGACGGCTTCGAAAATTTCGACGTAGCGCGACGCCGCGGAAAAGGCGTCCTTTTCCTCACTGGTCACATGAGCGCTTGGGAGCTGGCGCCATTCGCGCACGCACTTTATAGTCATCCGCTTCATTTTCTGGTGCGGCCCATTGCGAATCGCCGCGTGGATGCTCTCATCAACCGCTACCGCTGTCTGTCCGGTAATCAGCCTATTGAAAAGAACAAGTCGGCACGGACGATCCTGCGAATTCTGGCCGACGGCGGCACCGTAGGCATCCTGTCCGATCACAACACCGTACTGGAGGAAAGCGTCTTCGTCGATTTCTTCGGCATTCCCGCCTCCACCACATCCGGACTGGCGCGCATCGCCTTGCGAACCGACGCCGCCGTAGTTCCCGGGTTTCTCTCGTGGGATCGCGTGCGCCGAAAATATCGTTTACGTTTCGAACCCGCCGTTGAGCTTTCCCGCACGGAAGACGAGGAGCTGGACGTTCTCGAAAACACCGCGCGCTTCACAAAAATTATCGAAGATTATGTGCGCGCATATCCTGACCAGTGGCTTTGGGTGCACAAGAGGTGGAAGACGCGTCCGCCGGGTGAAAAAGGAATCTACCCGGCATAGCCCGTCGTCTCTACCGCCGACTTTCTAATTAAGGAGACTCACCGATGGCTCTCACCGCACGCGAACTCGCGGAATTTATTGGCGCGAAATTGCTGGGAGATGACAGCGTCGTTCTATCAGGCGTTGCCTCCCCGGAAAGCGCCGGCCCTCAAGATCTCATTTATTTGGACTCTATCCGCCACCAGGATCGCGCTCAAAATTCGGCAGCGAAGTGCGTCCTGGCGCCGTTGGGATTGTCGCTCAAGAATAAAACAATCTTGGAAGTCGAAAATCCCAAGCTCGCTTTTGCCAAAGCCTCCGTACGACTCTTATCGAATTACGCGCCGCCAGCGGGAGTTCACCCATCCGCGATTGTGGCTTCCAGCGCACGGATAAACCCAAACGTCTTCATCGGCCCCTACGTAGTGATTGAAGATGAAGTTGAAATCGGCGAAGACAGCATCGTCGAAGCTTTCTGTTTTCTCGGACGCCGAAGCTCCATTGGCCCAAAATGCCGGCTACATCCTCGCGTCACTCTTTATCCCGGTGCGAAACTGGCTGCCAGAGTCGAGGTGCATTCGGGCGCTGTGATTGGAAGTGACGGATTCGGCTACGTTTTCGATCACGGCCGGCATTGGAAATTTCCTCAGGTCGGCTCCGTCGAGATTGGTG
>Ga0209624_10002663_pt1 | contig 13105 bp, 10 predicted proteins | sample JacPinW_OM2H0_O1_FD_188565 | JGI IMG/M metagenome (GOLD analysis project Ga0209624, IMG submission 188565) | Forest soil microbial communities from Algoma, Ontario, Canada - Jack Pine, Ontario site 1_JW_OM2H0_O1 (SPAdes) (version 2) | ecosystem: Environmental > Terrestrial > Soil > Boreal...
TAAGGGATGCGCTTCGAGACTCGGCCGACAAACCAACGTTCGTTGAGACCGTTGGTCGACGCGGCTATCGGTTCTTGGGCCACGTGGAATTCGATTCATTGTCTGCGGATTCCAACGCGGGAGCGTGTGACACTCCTGTAGCTTCTTCTCAACCTGCCGAGCGAGCAGAGCCCCCAAAACTGGCGCATTCGCATCCGACGCAATCTCGAATCTTCCTATTCTCCATCGGATTCGCCATTCTCGTGGCAGCGATCGCCTTGCCGAAGCTCCTTCACATTCGTTCTGCGAAAGCACCGACGACGGCTCCCCGGAGTTTGGCGATCCTTCCGCTCCAAAATCGCGGCGAAGATTCAAGGAGCGACTTTCTAGGATTGTCACTGGCGGATGTACTCATCACGAAGTTGGCTTACGTGAGTTCCCTCAGCGTCCGCCCTTCGGCGGCGATTGAGAAATATCGGGGATCGGCCATCGATCTTCAGAAAGTTGCCGCAGATCTCAAAGTCGACACGCTGCTCACGGGAAGTTTCATTCGCGATGGCAACAACTTGCGCATCACCTACCAGCTGGTCGACGCCAAAAGCGAAAAAATTCTAGGCCAAGGAGTGATCGACCTCAAATACGACAATCTTCTTGCGGTTCAGGACAAAGTTACCGGCCAACTGATTTCAGAACTACAACTGAACCTGTCTCCAGTGGAAGCGGAGCATCTAAAATCGGAATTGTCCGTCAGTCCGCTCGCCTATGAATATTTTCTCCAGGGACTTGATCTTTACGGGCAGCACAAGTTTCCCCTGGCGATCCAAATGTTCGAAAAGACCACCGAGATCGATCCCAACTACGCTCCAGCGTGGGCCTACTTGGGAGCTTCCTATAATTCGGATGCGGCATTCGAGCTTGGCGGGCGGGAGCAATACAGCCGTGCCCAAGCCGCGTACGAAAGGGCCTTGGCGATACGGCCAAACCTCCTTGACGCGCAAATCTTCCTGGCGAATTTCCTGATTGACACGGGAAAAGTTGAGCAGGCCGTGCCCTTGTTGCGAAATGCCTTAAAGACGAACGGCAATTACGCCGCCGCCCACTGGGAACTGGGTTATGCATACCGATTCGCTGGAATGTTGGACGAATCCGTGGCGGAATGCGAACGGGCGCGTCAGCTGGCTCCCTTCGTGAAGGGTAATGGGTCAGTGCTGAACACCTACCTCTATCTGGGGGAGTACCAGAAGTTTCTTGCGAGCCTCCCGGTCGACGATTCCTCGTTCACCCTGTTTTACCGTGGCTTTGGAGAGTTTCACGAAAAGCAGTTCGACCGAGCCGCAAGTGATTTTGATCGCGCGTATCAACTCGACCCGAATTTGTACACCGGAATTGGAAAGGCTCTCAGTGATTCGATTCAACAGCACGGAGCAGACGGCTTGCTGCTGTTGAGTGGGCTGGAGCGAACGGTGAGAGAGCGAGGAGTCGGGGATCCGGAAGCCACATACAAAATCGCCGAAGCGTATGCCGTCTTGGGCAACCAAAGCTCCGCTTTACATGTGCTGAGGACTAGCGTTGAATCCGGTTTCTTCAGCTATCCCTATATCGACAAAGACCCGCTTCTGAATGCTTTGCACGGCGAACCCGAGTTCGCTCAGATTTTGAACATAGCGCATCAACGGCACGAGGCATTCAAGAATTCTTTCTTTCGCTGAAACGAGTCTTTTTTCTTGAATCTGGTCTGGCTCCTATGTGACGTCGTGCGCGCTTGGTCGCGATCCTTTCACCTTCTGCCAGATGGTTTCTACCTGTAACGAAGGCTTCGAAATCTACCCGGCGAGTCGTTGCACAAAAGCCCTGCGAGTCCTACGAATAGATTCCAGGCGCCTCATGTCCAAGCTTCTGCACGTACTCAACGTAGGACCCGGGATAAACAGTGGGATTGCGGTCCGTGCCGCTCTCACCGCCCAGTTCCAGCACTCGTGAGCCGAGACCGCGCAGGAACATGCGGTCATGCGATACGAAGATCATGGTGCCTTCAAAATCCTTCAGGGCGTCCACCAGCATCTCCTTGGTTGCAAGATCCAGGTGATTCGTCGGTTCGTCGAGCACCAGGAAGTTAGGCGGGTTGAAGAGCATGCGCGCGATGGCCAGCCGCGATTTTTCTCCACCCGAGAGTGCGCGGATTTTCTTATCCGTGTCGTCACCCGAGAACTGGAATGCTCCCGCAAGGTTCCTCAGAGCCCCGATACTGTCCTGGGGAAAATCCTGTTGCAACTGCTCGGCGACGGTGAGATCGGAATTGAGCACGTCCAGGGATTGTTGCGCGAAGTAGCCCATATAAAGGCTGGCGCCGAGTCGCACGCTTCCCGCATCAGGAGCACTGGCCCCGGCAATCATTTTAAGAAGCGTAGTCTTACCCGCGCCGTTTCTTCCCATGACGGCCCAGCGCTCTCCGCGGCGAATCGTGAGATTGAACCCTTCGTAAATCACGCGCGGCCCGTAACTCTTGTGCAGATTCTCAATCACGGCCACCTGTTCGCCGGATCGCGGTGGAACACGAAAGTCGAATTTTACCACCTGGCGTTTCTTCGGCAGTTCGATCTTCTCGATCTTGTCCAAGGCCTTGATCCGGCTCTGCACCTGGGCCGCTTTGGCCGCGTGCGTCCTGAAACGATCAATGAAGCGCTGCTCCTTGGCCAGCATCGACTGCTGCCGGGCAAATGCTGCCTGCTGATTGCTTTCTCGCACCGCCCGCTCGCGCTCGTAGAAATCGTAGTCACCCGAATATGTGATGATTTCGCCGCCATCAATCTCTGCAATCTTTGAGACCAGACGATTCATGAACTCGCGGTCGTGCGAGGTCATGAGCAGCGCGCCGGGAAATGACTTGAGGAACTGTTCCAGCCAGATGATGGATTCGATGTCGAGATGGTTCGTCGGTTCATCCATCAGCAATACATCCGGCATTCCGAGCAGGACCCGCGCCAGCGCAACCCGCATTTTCCATCCGCCCGAGAGAGCGCCCACATCGCCGTCAATCTGATCATCTTTGAATCCCAGCCCGTGGAGCACTTCACGGGCCTGCGATTCGAGAGCGTAACCTCCCAAATGTTCGTACTCCTCCTGAACGTGACCGAAGCGATCAAGGATGCGGTCCATGTCATCAGTCTTGTCGGGGTCGGACATTTCCCGCTGCAAGGCTTCGAGTTCGTGGTGCAGATCGCCGACACGTCCGCTGCCTGCGATCGCTTCATCCAGGACCGAACGGCCCTGCATTTCCTCGACGTCCTGGCGAAAGTAGCCGATCGTCAACTTTTTGGGGACCGATACCGCGCCCTCGTCGGGAGTCTCCTCGCCGACCACCATCCGGAACAGCGTTGTCTTGCCCGCCCCATTGGGACCGACCAGCCCGACTTTTTCGCCGGGATTCAACTGAAACGAAGCATCCACGAAAAGCAACTGTTTGCCATACTGCTTATTGATGTTTGAGAAAGAGATCATTTTGAAGGAGCAGGTCGCGGCACGCTGCCCGTTCCAGTGTAGCGTGGACAGAAAATTGCCGGCCAACGCTGGCCCTTTAGCGATCAGTGAGCAGAAATAATGGATCGCAAAATTTACACTTGACATCGCCAGATAATCCACTACCATACGGTTGTGGATAAATTAGGCACAACGTTTGCCGCTTTGTCGGATCCAACCCGGCGGGCCATGATCGAACGCCTCTCGCATGGGCCGGCCTCTGTGCATGGATTGACGGAACCGTTCGCACTTTCGCAGCAGATGATTTCAAAACATATTGCCTACCTGGTGCGGGCGCGGATTGTGATCAAGACGAAGCGTGGACGCGAGAGTGTGTGCACGCTGAGGCCAGCGGCGATCAAAACAGTCGGCGACTGGGCATTTAGCTATCGCCGATTCTGGGAAGAGAGCTTCGACAAACTGGATGCACTTGTAAATCAAATGAAGAAAGAGGAGGCCAGAGATGACAAAAAGCACCGTGAACGAGACCGAGCGCATGGTGATCACAAGAGTTTTTGATGCCCCACGCGAAATAGTTTGGAAGGCGTGGACAGACCCGAAGTATGTGAAGCAGTGGTGGGGGCCGAAAGGCTTCACTGCGACCGTTTGCCAGATGGATTTTCGCGTTGGGGGAAAACTTCTCTGCTGCACGAAGGCGCCGGATGGGCAGGAGTTCTGGAATGGGGTTGAATACCACGAGATTGTTCCGCACGAGAAGATCGTTTCCTTGATGTACTTTTCGGACTCGAAGGGAAACAAGATTGATCCTGCGCAGCTGGGAATAGAACATGAGGCCATAGAGGGTGCGTACGACGTGACCACCTTTGAGGATCTCGGGAACGGCCAGACGAAACTCACCTTCATTGGAAATGAGCCCATGGAGAGCGCGAAAGACAGCGGTCAATTCGAGGGCTGGAACGAGACGCTCGATAAAATTGCCGAGGTTGTTACGAAGCTGGTGCAGGCGAAATAAGAAGCTGAAGCTTTGCTTGCGAAACTCAATCGTGGAGAACGAAATGAAAACAATACCGTTTCTCGCTATCGTCCTGCTGGCATGCGCGTTTCTCGCGCATGCCCAGGACGCGATGAAGAAAGATGCAGCCGTCAAACCCGCCGACCCCGAATTGAAAGTCGTGCTCGATTCCTGGAATGAGGCTGGCCGCAAGCTCACGGCGATGGCCGAAGATTTTCCTGAGGACAAATATGACTTCAAGCCGACCCCCGCGCAGCGCAGTTTCGCAGAGCAATTGCTGCATGCTGCGGGTTCAATGTATTACTTCACAAATCCCGCGACGGGGCAGAAGCCTCCCGCGGCAGAAGATCCGAAGCGCGACCAGTACAAAACAAAGGCCGATATCGTCGCATTCGTAAAGAAATCCGTTGCCGACGGAGCCGCCGCCATCCAGTCGAAAGGCGAAAAAGGCCTGGCGACGGAAGTTGTTTATACCCCTGACCAGAAAGCGCGCATTCTCGACATCGCATACGGCCTCATCGAACATAGCGGTGAACACTACGGCCAGCTCGTTGTGTACTACCGCCTCGCAGGTCTTGTGCCGCCGGAGTCGCGGCCCAAAAAGTAAAGCTCAAGAGACCAAGTTCCCGTCCTTATCGCACGCCGTTTGCGCGAATGGGCGGGGATTTTGTTTTTTGGGGACCTTCAGGATTCCATGGTGGGTGGCCCACTCAAGCCCGGTTTTGGCTTGAGTGGGGGAGTTCGGCCCGAGGCTGCGCCTTTCATTCATTTTTTCTCTGTGCCTCCGTGCCTTCGTTGTGAAAACCGGACGGCGGAGCCCGTTGCTCTTGATCTCGCGAGCGTGACCGACACAGGCGGGTGCCCCGCTCTTGCGCTTTTTGCAAGGGCGGGAACCACGAACGCTTGCAGCGAATGTTTAGTATAGCGAGACTCTTACGCCAGACGACTATGCAGCGAATGTCGCCGTTGGCTAAGGGAAAATTAAGGGGCGGGTGGCGGGTGGCCCACTCAAGCCCGGTTTTGGCTTGAGTGGGGGAGTTCGGCCCGAAGCCGCGCCTTTCATTCGATCATTTTTCTCTGTGACTCCGTGCCTCCGTGGTGAAAACCGGACGGCCAAGGGGCGCGGAGCCCGTTGCTCTTGATCTCGCGAGCGTGACCGACAAAGGCGGGGGTCCCGCTCTTGCGCTTTTTGCGAGGGCGGGAACCACGAATGCTTGCAGCGAATGCTTAGTGTAGCGAGACTCTTACGCCACGCGACTATGCAGCGCACATCGCCGTTGGCTGAGGGGAAGCTAGGCCGCACGTTCTAGGCGGCGCCACCGCTGGGCGGGTGGGCCTTCTCCCACTGCTCCTTGCAGTCGCCGATGGGATGCAGATATCCCATGACGGCTCCATGTTCATCCCTCACCTCACGCGACAGGTACGGAGGCGGACCTACCGGCTCCTTGCACTGCAGACAAACGAGCGGCAAGTTGACTCCCGTTTCTCCCCGGTTGCGGACCGAATACGCCATGCGTTGCTCCTCTGGAACTGGGATTTTCCACACGCAAAATCAAAATCCTTGTGACATCCAACCTTGACCGTGGCTACCAAAAGCGCACAATAGATGAGTGCGCATTGCACCGCAGAATATTCCGTTCTGAGCTCTCAAAGGTCCAGGCTAAACGGCAAAGCTAAGTCCTTATTTCGGAATATTTTACGTGTAAGTCGTTCTTTGACAATATTTTGCGAGGCATCCCGGCGATGTGCGTCGTGTAACTCGATTGAAATCAATATTTTGCGCAAATCAGCGAATCTCTCAGGCCAGCAAATTCTCCGATAAGTCCTTATTATGGAATATTTTGCATGTAACTTGTTTGTTTTGAATATTTTACCTCCGACGATAAGAGTCAGAAACGAGCAACTCCTTTGAATAGAATATTTTACGCCGATCAGCCAAAAAACGACTGAAGCGCTCATCCGCTTTCCTAGACCCCGATTCCTGCTGACCGGTAGATCTCGCTGATGTAGCGCATGTCGCGCAGGCCTTCTTCTCCCGGCGACTGCGGGTCCAGTCCGTTTTGGATGCAGTGAGAGAAGTGTTCGGCCTCGGCCTGGAATTGTGAAGGGTCACGCGCCGGGTTGAGTTCGTCGAGTTTAGTGCCGGAATATTCGGCTCGCAGCCGCAGTCCTTCGTAGACGAACGCGGAATCGACTTCGAGCCAGCCCTTCGATCCGTGGACGCGATAGAAGCCTTCCATGTTGGCGCCGTAAGTCGTGTTGCAACTGGCGACGATTCCGGAAGGGAACTTCATCGTCCAGGAAACATTCTCCTCGACTTCCTTGAAGCGGCCGTCGTGATCGATGACCGACGCATTCGCCTGGATGTGCTCCGGTTCTTCGCCGGTCAGGTAGCGGCAGGCGTTGAGCGAATAGATGCCGACATCGTAGAGCGGGCCGCCGCCCGCCATTTTCTTGTTGAGCCGCCATTCGCCGGGACCAATATTGAAGCCGAAAGTGCTCTCGATAGCCTGCACCTGGCCGAGCGCGCCATCGCGGATCAGTTGGATCGCCTTCAGGTTCGTGGGCTCGTAGTGGCAGCGATAGGCGATCATCAACTTGACGCGGGTGGCCTTGCATGCCGCGATCATCGCCTCGGCGTCGGCTACGCTGGTCGACATCGGCTTCTCGCAGAGTACATGCTTGCCGGCTTTGGCCGCGCGGATCGTGTACTCGGCGTGCATCGAGTTGGGAAGCGCCACATACACTGCGTCGATGGCCGGGTTATGCGCGATTTCATCGAAGTTTTCGTAGTTGTAGATGGAGCTTGCCGGAATGCCGAACTGGACAGCGACGCGATCTGCTTTGTCACGGTGGCCGCTGACGAGGCCAGTGATCTGGGAATTAGTAGTATTGCGCGTGCCCGGCATGAAGTGGCCGGCGATGCGTCCGAGTCCGATGACGCAGTAACCGATTTTGCGAGGGGCGGCCGCTTGGGCAACTAGTTTGGGAGTAAACCGGGCCGCTAAAGCGAGTGTGCTAAGTTTCGCAAAGTCTCTACGTGTGAGATTCATGATGGGTTCTCGCTCTCGATATTGGGTGCGCCCCGGCCCACTATACCTCAGCTCAGGATTATGGATCGATGGCCGGAACGGTCGAGAAGAATTGGTTTTCCGCTCCACTGAAATAGTGGGCAAGCACTCGCTGACGCGGCGAGGGGACGGTTTCGAACTCGTCTCCCTGCGACACCTGCTCCGGCGAAAGAGTGCCGAGCGAGAAATTGGGAAGGTGTCCAAGCGCCAGCCAGAGGGCAATCTGTTCGATGATCCAGCCGTTGCAGGAAGGATACGGAAGAGCATTGGCGCGATCGGAATCGATGATGGCGTCCATTACGGCGGGGTGAATCCGCGGATCGTGCAGATTGTATTCGCGACCGCTCAGCTCCCGGCCGCACAGTAATCGCCAGGCCAGATTTAGATAGGTGTCGCGCAAGCCGGTCAACCTATTCCAGATGCCGCGATTCAGCAAGCAGACACCGGAGTTGAAAGGCGGCACATAATTCAGGCGCTCGCTGCGGGCTATGTATTGCAGAAGCAGTTCGTCGATGTGATTCGGGTTGTAGCCCAGATGGCTCCGCGTCGATCGGGTTTCTTCGCGGGCATACCAGTCGTGCGTCGAATGCTCATCGAAAAGAAGATTCACGTCGTCAAAGAAGAAGGTGTCGCAATCGAGGTACAGGAGTTGGTGGAGACTTGGCAGCGGAAGATGTTCCAACGTCAGGAACTTGTGAAAGGTTGGATAGAGCGCCAGGACAGAGCCGTGAGAATGTGCCCGCTGCAGGAACTCCTGGTAGTCGCCGAGGAGTTGCACGCGAACGTCGCGCTGTTCAGCCTCGCGTAAAAGTTCAGGGCTGGCGCCGTTGAAAAGAAGAAGCCAGACGGGAATCGACGGGTTGTAACGCCGCAAGCTGCGAATGCTTTGAATCCATTGGCGCTCGCGGCTGTCGTCCGGAAAATTGGCCAGCGAGTAATAGACTAGTCTCACGCTTCACCAGATTGTTGCAAAGTCCCGAAGTTCGGAAATCGTAACAAGAAATAAAAATTCATTTGCGCGACGAACGATTGAGCTTATGATGTTGAGGCCCAGCGGTGGTCCTACTTCCCCTCAAGTAATCACTTGCTTCTTCCAACGCAGTGAGGCATTGCGCGCCGAGGCACTTCAGCGCTTGCGCAATTCCATGGGGGATCAGTGTATCCGCGAGTCAACCTTCTCGACGCCGGCATCGTCGGCATGGAATGTTCGCCCATGTCGTAATCGATGCGATCGTTGGAAGGATTGAAAGTGCGCCGTCCGGCTCAACTCAAGCGGAACTCCGTCCGGAGTCTTGGTCTCTCCTAAACCTTGGCTGAGAGCGAACCCTCACTAGGAATGGAGAACTACCATGAGCGATATAAAGAGCAGATCATCTATCAGTCTAGCCGACGATTTCTTATTCGGAGAACTTCGTCCGGATCATAAGGTGCCGGCCACGCCTGCACCGCCGCCGCTGCTTGGCCCACTCTCCTTCTTTGTCGGAGATTGGGTCGGGAACGGCTTCAACACTATCTTCCGGCCGGATAGCACTGCTACTCCGACTCCACTGCCGAACCCAGTACCGCCGCCACCACCTCCACGTGACAATATCCTCGAGCTGAACCTGACTTCGGAGACCCTATCTTTTTCGAAGACCCTTGGATCTGTTCCGAATCGCGGCACAGGAACGCAGCCTGACGCGTTCCTCAACGGAGTGCCATATGTGCAGACGATCAACGACATCACGATCCACGGCGAAAAAGTCGGGATCCACTTCGAGCCAGGAATGTGGATTCACGTGCCCTCAACTACGATTCCGGCGCTGGGCGAAACGGTCACACGCATGGCATCGATTCCGCACGGAACAACGATTGAGGCGCAAGGGCTGGTCACGCCTGCGCAGGCAGGGCCGCCAAACATCGCTGCGGTGGACATCACGCCGTTCCTGACTGCCAACCCCACTACCAAGATCAAGTTTGCCAGCCAGACCGCGAGCAATGCGAACACGCCGCGAATTCCGCAAGACCTGGGTCCATTCATTACGCGCGGCACCATCACGCAGGCGATGCTGGACGATCCGAACAGTTTGTTGCGGGCTCACATCAGCAAGCAAACCATTCTCAGCACAACCACCATTTTCGTTTCGACTGCCCCGCCACCACCGCCTGGTCTGTTTGGCGGCGGAACCGACAACATTGCATTCCTGCTGGGACAGGCTGCGGCTACCGCGCCCAACGCTCAGTCTACGCAGATGATCGCCGTCTTCTGGATCGAGACGGTGCAGGCCGTCCTGGAGGTCGGACCTTACAGGGTCGGTGATCCGCCAATCCTCGTCAGGGCCAAGCCGAGTATTGCGGGTCAGAAAGTAGCAAGGTTTTCCGTGACGCCGCCGCTTAATCTGGATGCGCCACGCAAAATTACGGTGACGTTCACGCAGATTCAGTACACGCAGACTGTTCTGCTGAATTTCGCTACCCTGACTTGGCCACATGTCTCGGTCAACACGCTGGTGCCCGAGGACGACATTATTGTTCCGGCATCTGTGTGGAAGTGAGCTGATCCGGCTTCCCGGGCGGCGGCTGCGATTCGGGCCGCCGCCGCCGTGCCCGGAACTTGGACGATCGGTTGCGGGTGCGTGACGGCTGCGTCGCTACCCAGTCATTTTTTCACTTCCGCGGGCCAGTTCGTAACTAACTGGAGCGGAGTCTGGGCTTCTTCTTCGGATTGGTTCACCAGCAGACGTTTTCCATCTGACGAGGCGTCGTACGGTACGCCGACTCCCGGTGTCGGCGCATGGAAGAGATGTTGTGGCGCTCCGACTTCGATCTCTGAGCCTTTCGAGTTCACCTGGCAGACGAAGAAGTCACTGGCAAGACCGATGTAGAACAATTCCTTTCCATTGCCCGTCCAAGCGGGATAAGCGCCGCCGCCGGACGACACTTTCCATTTACCTTTTCCCTCGGGGAAACTCGTGAGGTAGACCTCTTCTTGCCCGGATTCGTCGGAAACGTAAGCCACCCAGTGGGAGTCGGGCGAAATTCGATAGTCATGCAAATTGAATTGTGCCGAAGGCGGCTGCACGATTGCGATCGGCTTGCCTTCTCCGCCGACAGGCCGTATCCAAAGGGAAACCATTTTTTCGCCGTCGCCCCAGAGGTAGGCAACGTATTTTCCGTCCGGAGACCAGCTCGGGTAGTGATAGTTGTTTTGTTCGGCGAATAGGGGCTTCTCGGAACCACTGCCATCGGCGGCTTTGGAGCGGATTTCAACATTTCCGCCGCCCGAAGTGACCAAAGCCGAAAACGCAATCGTCTTGCCGTCCGGAGACCACGCAGGATCCTGCACCACTTGCGGATCGAAGGTGATCCGTGTTTTCGTCTTGCGCTCGAGGTCGAGCGTCCAGATGCCTAGCTCGCTGGCGAATGCCAATTTCTTGTTGTCCGGAGAGAGACGAACATCCCGAACGTCGACCACCGTGGGCTCGTGCGGGTCGTACTCGGCGAGCGCCTTGCCCGAGCGATCGAACCAGACAAAACGGCTCTTTGCCGAAGTAGCACTGCCTGCCTGGTAAATCAGGAGTCCGTTTTGCGACACGGAAAAAATGCTGCGCCACACGCCAACATCGTTGCGAACGCTATTCACCAGGGCGGTCACCGATCCTGACAGAGTGCCAGTTTGTGGATCAAAGGGCTGCGCCACGAGCGCGGTGTTCGCGTGGTAGAGAAGATATCCGGATGAATATTGCGCCGCAGAATCGGTGGCCACGACCAGGTGTGTTTCGGTATTGTCGATAGAGCCGAAGTAGATTCCGTTTTGTTTGGGATCGCCGCCAGTGTGATTGGTCGCGAAGTAAATAAAATGTTTGCCGTCGGGAAGAAACCAGGGCCAACGATGGGTGTCGTGTTTCGTTTTATCGAGCAGCGTGGCGGGAGTTGACGTGCCACCTTGCCCGCTTACCTTCACCAGCGCATTCTGAAAATCTGCCGCGAAGACGATTACATCATTCGAACTCCAGGTTCCCCCTCGCGAGTTGGGAGCATCGGCGACGACGGTGACGGGTCCGCCACCGGCGGCAATTTTCAGCAACTTACCGCTGGCAAAAAATCCGATGTAGCGGCCATCCGGCGACCAGAAAGGATGCGCTGCGCCGGTGGTACCTTGAAGCGATTGCGCCGAGTCGCTGCTGAGGGGCCGCACCCACAGCATTTTGGTTTCGCCAGAATGTGCGACAAAGGCAATCTTGTCACCTTGAGGAGAAAGTACGGGCATGCCGCCGGCGTCGCCCGTGGTGTCGAGAGAAAATTTCTCGGGCGGTGCGATTTCGGCGTGGATTGCCAGCGGCTCTTCTGAAGATTTCGCCCAGCGGTATCCAACGAATGCAGCGAGAGCGACGAATACGAGGACAAGCGCAGCCAGGATCGCGGCCCATGACTTATTGAATGACTGCGACGGCTTGGCGGACTCGGCGGATGCGGAGTCGGCAAGCCAGCGGAGATCCATCGCTACGTCGTGCGCAGATTGAAAGCGGTCGGCGGGATCCTTGGCTAGGCAAGCACGAACCACGCGCTCCAGGGTAGGCGGAGCGAGTGGTTGGCTTACGGTAATCGGCTCGGGATCTTTCTCGAGAATCGCGGTGAATACGCTGAGCTGCGATTTGCCTTCGAACGCGCGGCGGCCGGTGATCATCTCGTAGAGAACGCATCCGAAGCTGAAAAGATCGCTACGAGCGTCGGCTTCCGCGCCCTGCAAGACTTCCGGCGCCATGTATTGAAAGGTTCCGACGATAGAACCCTTCTGCGTGAGGGGCGAAGTAGCCGCGGTGAGAGACGCCAGATTCATCGTCGGCGTCGACGGAGTAAATGTGCCGACGGCCTTCGGCGCAATCGACATCTCCGGCTTCGCGAGACCGAAGTCCATCAGCTTGGCGCCGGACTTGGTCAGCATGATGTTCGCCGGTTTCAGATCGCGATGGATGATGCCTTGTTGATGAGCCTTCTCCAAAGCCTGCGCGATTTCTGTAGCAATCTTCAGAACTTGATCGAGAGGAAGCGGGCCTTTCCCGAGGCGTTCCGCGAGAGTCTGGCCTTCGAGATACTCCATGACCAGGAAGTCGGTGCCGTCCTGTGTGCCGATATCGTGGAGCGTACAAATATTCGGGTGCTGAAGCGCGGAAATGGCCTTAGCCTCGCGCTCCATTCGCTGTTTCAGTTCCGGGTCAGAAACCAGATGCGAGGGCAGGACCTTAACGGCGACGGTGCGGTCAAGGCGTGTGTCTTTGGCGCGATAGACCTCGCCCATGCCACCTGCGCCAATGGCAGAAACGATTTCGTAGGGGCCTAGTCGCGTGCCGACAGAGAGAGCCATGGACGTCCGCAATTATAGCTGGTGGTGATTGCTGAGAGGGTGAGGGCTGCGCTCGTCGCTAGGCGCAGGGAATCAGCGGGATTTCGCTTGCGCGGATGAGATGGTGCGGCTCAGCTTGCGGACGTTGTCTTCGAGCACTTCGGTGCGCTGATATTCGCGACCTTGCGCCTTTCCGAGAGAGACGCGTGAATTGCGATGGACCATTGGGCTCATGACCGGAGT
>Ga0209624_10002665_pt1 | contig 13101 bp, 22 predicted proteins | sample JacPinW_OM2H0_O1_FD_188565 | JGI IMG/M metagenome (GOLD analysis project Ga0209624, IMG submission 188565) | Forest soil microbial communities from Algoma, Ontario, Canada - Jack Pine, Ontario site 1_JW_OM2H0_O1 (SPAdes) (version 2) | ecosystem: Environmental > Terrestrial > Soil > Boreal...
CGATGTTGGCAGGGCTCACCGGTCGCCCTCCGGGCTCCCTACGAACCCTGCCAACATCGAAAACCAGTAGCGCAAAGTGTAACGGATGTCCTTTCACACGGTGTAACGCATGTCTTGGCACTCAACAATTGGGGGGGACCCTACAGGGTGGGGCTCCAAACCCCGCATAGCAGGCTCCGCGCCTGACTACGGGGTCGATTTTTTTCGGTGTCCCTCTAGCATGCTCATTCGTACCCTGAGAATCTGAATCGAGAAATTTTCACCCACGCAGGAGTCCCAAAAGAACCTTCTGTGAAAATCAGGAACTAGGATTTTTCGCCCAGCCCGGAGTCCCAGATCGGAGTCCCTGACTGTGGAATTCTAAACTCAAAAAACTTCAATTCTCCCCTGTATCCATGGGCTGAAATCTCGACACTAGCAAGCGGTCTAGCAAGAAACTTGAATAGTTGTTCCTAGATTAGAGCGGCTCTTCGGTGGCTCTTGCTGGGGAACCTCCACCGGTTCCCATCAAAACAGTACCCGAGCCGCCGAATAGGCGCTTTGAAGTTCGGAGACCGGTGGCGGGGATTCGGGCAGGAGTTCTCGCACAGCCGTTTGGAGCGCAGACAAAATTTGCAAGGTAGTCGAAGTGTGCCAGAAAGTCGAACTTGTAACGGATAAGGGTCCCCGCGCTCGATTCTGTGAAAGGTGAAAGCGATGCCCGAATTCAACGCTAAATTCAACCGTGAGACGCTCACAACGCCTGAACTCGAAGCTCTGCCAGCCTTCAAAAGCCTTAACGAGCAGCAGCAAAACTTTGTGCGCCACTGGGTCAACAGCGGCGGTGACCAGTTCTTTGCTTTCCAAAATTCGTACTCTGCGCCCAATGTCGAAACTTGCCGCCGAGGCAGTTATTCCGTAGTTCAGCGCAAGTCGGTCAAGACCGTGATTGACCTGTTTTTGACGCGCACGCCCCGCGAGATATTCATCGAAGAGATTGATCGAGTGCTTCGCAGCCGGAATCCGAAACCGTCAAAATTGCGCGCGCTTGAATTGAAGGCCCGAATAGCATTTGGCGTCGATATTAAGTCGCTGCGCAAACAATTCGAGACCGAAGTTTCGGAAGAGAAGTCAGAAACAGAACTGTCCGTGTTTGACCCTAAAAGGAAATACGAGGTTGGCACCCGCGCGACGTATCAGAATCGCGCAATTGAAATCACGGCGGTGAATTCTGAAGGTATAGCGACAGATTTCGAATGGGTCGGCGATCCGCAATCACCGGCTTACTATTGATTTGCCCGAGGTCATGGTGACGGCGTGAAATTTTCTGACGATGTTCAAATTGGTTCTGGGTTGGCGCCGAGTCCCGACACCGGCAAAGGTAGGTGGGTGAATGCGGTTTTTTACACACTCGAAGATATGCGAAGAGCACTCCTACGAAATTGCCGCGGTGATCAAGAACTCGCGGATCGGTTGATAGTCGAAGCCGAAGCAGATGTCCAAAAAGTTCGCGCCACATTCGGCCGGCGACCTGTGAGTTCGAAGGAAGTTCAGGATGCAATGGGATCGGCGAAGACCCGAGAGGCATCGACGGCGCGGGCGTACGTCGTCTGTAATCAAGAGGCTGAAAAATAATGTCGAGCAGAACAAAAACGCAAGAAGTTGCCGGCGCATTGCTTCCGCCGCCCGTAAAAAAGCGGGCACCGAACACGATGTCGCTCGAAGAATTGTCGGCGCACTCGGAATGGAAGCAGCTAAACCCGTTTTTGAAGCGAGTACTTACATCGTACTTCGGTAGCGGAGCGAAGTTGGTCGATGTTTTGAAAGCATTTGATGTCATGGCGAGTGATGAAAAAATTCAGCGGCAGGCCGACGCTATTTTGGCGCGCACCGATGTGCAGGATGTAATTGCTATGCATTCAGGAAAAAGTGTGGAGTCGTAACAATTTCGGAGTCGTCCTACGGGACAAGGAGAATTGAACACATGAAACTCGATCTCACCAATCCGGGCGTATCTGTTTATAGCGTGGTATCACAGCCGGAACCTACGGCGACCGAACCGACTAAGGCGGAGCCGACGGCCCCGGAGCAATTGGAGAAAGCCCAGAATCCTTTGAAAAAGAACCAACCGGCTGAAATGCTCACTCCGCAGATGATCGCTCTTATGAACGACCAAACTAAACGCGCAGTTGCAGACGCGGTGGGCGCGATCATGGAAAAGTTTTTGCCCGCGCTAGAAAAACTCAGTGCTCCAAGTCCTAAAGAGAAAGAGGAAATGGAAGCGATTGAGAAATTCAGGGAACGTTCGGCGCGCGAGAAGAAGATGGGAGCACTGCAGGACGAAGAGAATCGGCGAAATCTGAAGATTCAGCAAAAAGCCTGCCGACATTTGGACGGCAACGAGCGCAGTAGTATCTCGCTGGTACACAATTTTTACGACAGATTACCCCGCGGGCTGTGTATGAAATGCAGGGCGTTTCTTGAACCCCGCCATTACGAGTTGCTGCCTCCCAGCGTTAAAACGCCCGCCGAAGCAGAAAAGTTCGTCCGCGAACTTGTGAAGCAAGGCCAAATCACGGGTGCGACGCCGTTCGTTGACCCGAAAACTGGAATCACTACTCATATCCTCGTCGATGAGCATCCGCTCTATTTCAGGGTGCGCGAACAGGAAGCCCAACTCGGGGTCGTGAGCTAGAGCAGGAATAGCAGCGTAAAAGGAGATTCTCATGGCGAACGATACTTTCATGAAGAGCGACAAAAATCTGGATGCCGATGTCAACAAGGCGCAAACGCCGGACGAAATTCGAGAAATGTTATACCGCGCTGTCGAGCGCAGCCAAATTGGATTTTCGAGAGACCCTGTTTCTGGCAGGTTCACATCGACTGGCGACCCTGCAACCGCTGCATCAGCCGCTGAACCGCACACCTACACCCGAAGTGTGATGATTGGCGGGCAAACGTTCGACTTCACTGCAAATGACCCCGAAACACTCGAAGTTCAAATAAACGCTGCCCGCGAGGTGTACGCGCATCTTGAAAACGCTCAATCTGATGCCGTAGATGAGCCCACAGCGGCGGAAATTGAGGCGGCGCATCAACGGAAACTCTTCAATGACATGCAAGCCCAATCGGAATTCCAACGCGGCGAGATTTCTGTGAAGGAGTATCTCGAACGAACCGGGGCTGTTGGAGATTACCTCGAAAGTCAGGGAATCGACATCGACCAGTTGCGAGAGAACACCCAAGCGCATGAAGCACAAGTGTACGAACAATCGTGGGCGCAGGCCGTCCAGAAATTCCTCTCCGTTGACGGTCCCGGGGCTGATTGGCCCGGCGGGAAAAATCAGAAATTAATTGAGACGGCGCTTATCGCTCTCGGTCTTTCGGACCAGCCCTCGGTCGAAAGTCTTGCCAAAGCGTATGATTATTTGAAGCAGAACGGCACGTTGTTCCCTCACGAAGCCGAAGTCACCCAAGCCGATATTGTTCGCGCGACTGAAAAGATGGCACCAGCCGAGATCCTTGAACTTTGGAAACAGTCGCAGCCCGGAGCCAGTTATGGGGACGGCACGAAAGCGAACGAAGCGTTCATTTCGCAATTCAGAAAACACTAAGCACGGCGGCGCGGCCTCTCCCGTGGAGAAAAAAGGCGTGATAGATGTCGCATCCAACCGGGTATCGAATATGTGGGAAATGTCGCCAATTGAAAACCCACGCCGCGCGGGGACTTTGCTTCGCTTGCTATCAAGGCGCGAAAAAATCTGGCGAACTGCTGAATTACTCGACCGCAGACGGTGAAGTTGAAACGTCTCCAAGACCTAAATTTGAATGGCTTGGAAATGAAGACGTACTCGTCGAAATGACCGAGCGTGCAGTCAGAGCGTTGCGAGATCTGAAGGTGGCACTGATGGCGACGATTCATCTGTCTGAAGGAGTGAAGAAGCGAATTGCAGCCGCTACTAGCTCAGCGGAGATTCAGGAAATCATCAACGCCGCTCAGCGCGGCGAATCGCCCGTAGCAGCGGCAACTGTCGGGCAGAAACTCACACATCGGTTTTATATAGGGAATCGTGCGTTTGATGCCGTTGGCTGCAGCGTCGAGGAACTGGAAGAACAAGAGGCTCGCACGCGTCGGCACTATGCGGCGCAGGGGAAATAAAAGGCAATGACTGACGACCTGAAAACAGTTGATCCGAATTTGCTGGCACAAGAAGTAGCGTTTCTAAACCTTCGTGACGCGCAAATGGCGTTTCACTGGGGCGAAGCGAGAACGTTTGAGTTCAGACTGTGGCGGGATTCTTTGGACGACAACGATCCGCTTCTCGCGCCGATCAATAAAGCTCTGGAAGCTCTCGCAGAGATGCAAGAGACGATACTCGGCGTGATGGAATCTACGAATGTGGAAATCGCCGCGGCTCAAACGAGGTACGGAGCGTCACAAAATGTCCCGAGGTAATGCGAGCATTACTCCGATTGGTGGCGGTCAAATTCTTGTGACGTTCGCGCTCCGCAATGGTGGTGAGGCTTCTTATACATACAGCGGCGACGCGGCCGCCGCAATTCTCGCTGGAGACGATCCAAAAAACTGGCCCTACGATGAAGGCGGTGCAGGATTGAACGCCGACGACGTTTCAGAAGCAGGAGCGGCTGCAGGAGAAGTAGGCGACATTGCCGAAATCGGCGAACTAGGGGCGGCGTTGTGATGGAATTTCACGAATTCGCTAAAGACGACGCACCGGAGTGCGTCACAACCGTAGGAACTGCTTGCGAAGAAGGAAATCACCATCTCTGTGAAGGTCTTACCATCGCCGAAGATGACACGCCTTGGTTCTGCATCTGTAGTTGTCACTTGAAGGAGAAAACGTAATGTCAAACGAAAAGCCAAAATCCGACGCACCTGAACTCAGCGGCATTATTCAAGCAGGCCGCAACGTCCCGAAGACTTCCAACACAAACGAAAAGCCGGCCGGCCTAGCTGCCGTCGCAACAGCGTCATACACTGTGAAATCCGGAGATCCTGTGGAGCCTGTGGATTTTGCTGAGTTAGGCGGGCGTGTTGTGCTGCCCGCTCCTGTTCACACCAACGAAGAAAAGTAAACACAATCGAGCGTGGTATTAAGATGGCAATCACCAACACAATTGAAAGTCTCGCATTCAAAGCAAGGCCCCACAATATTCCTTCGGGGGAACTTGAGCCTGTGACGTTCCAAGTGGTGTTGCTCGGGGGCGACGGAGTTGTTATTGCGAGCGACACCCGCGCGATGAATTTTGATCCGCAACATTTTGTCCGAACCACTGATACAGTTTCCAAAATAGTAGTTGTTGAACCCCATTTGGTCTACATATACGCGGGAGATGGCTGTGCCAAAAAAGTTGGCGCCGCAGTTGCTCTGGATGTTAAGCGTGGACAGCCTCTCTCGAAGGAACGAATTGAAGAAGTTTCCAACAGTACGCGAGAGGAGTACTGGAAATCTCGTCAGATGGACGACCGAGTGGATTCTAGAAAAATTGCTTGGGTTCAACGTGCAGATAGAGGATTCGCCATTTGGTCTGCTACCGGCCGTTCTCGGGAAATGAACTTTGAAGTTACGAAGCATGAAGAAAACCACGACGGCAAATGCAGAATCTTTGCGGGTGACGAATTTAATCAGGCGAGATACATCGTCGAGCATTACTACGACAAATATCCGCTGAGAAATATTTCAGGTCTGAAGAGACTTGCCGCACAGACGATATTGACGGGCGAATTGTTCAACAACGCGGGAGTGGGTGGACTCGAAATGGTTGTCGGTACCTGCAGCGGGTTTGCACGGATTCCCGCACGCGAAATTCAAGAACTCGCTGAACTGTCTCGCACACTTCAAAACGAAATCGACGTTCATTTCAAAGACTAATGATCTGTTCGCTTCCCGAAAATCCATTTGCGAACTCTCGCGCGGCATTTTCAGTTCGGGCACAGTGTGAGCACGAAGACCGCGATTCGAGTTTGATACCCTCTACGATTTCGGTCAATGGTCTGTGGGCTCTTGGCATAGCAATATCTGGGAAGGAGCGGATCACACGCGAACAGATGAGTTTGAACAGCGGGCCAAAAATCTGGCGGGAATTATTTCTTTTCGTGTAGTTTCCTGAAATCTGCCAGAACTTCTTCTCTCGTCTTCCCGTCCCTGAACATCTTCTCGATGTGGTCAAGATTGTTGCAGAGCAATCTCCAGTACTCTAAGTGCTTAGCGATTATGGGCGCCCTGAAGTCAGGGTCTTTGGCAAATTTAATGCACGTCACAATTGTTGCAAACGACGCATGAGCACTGCTGTTCAGCGTGTCAAATACCGTGAATTGTTCACCGCTCAACCCGGTCAGTGGCTGATCGAGGGCTCTCTTGCCGTCGAACACGGCTTGGTTCACCGCTTTCTGCATGCTTGAAAAACTGTTCGGCATCTCGCCAGATAGGAGGTGTGGAATTACGGTTTTGTCGGCAACGAATAGCATGTACAGGGCGCGATAGTACATCTCATCGGGTTGTCGCCAGCGGGTCAGATAACCAAAGAAGCGTCCTTGGGTCGCGTCCGTCATGGCGGAGTTTGTGAGTTCGGCGATGCAGTGCTTCGTCCACTGGGCGAGTCTCTCATCGTTGGAAAAAATCTGATGTAATCCCGCTGTCGTGGAGCTAGACAAGTGCGGCTGTTTCGTCCTGCAGCCCGACACGGGGCAGTGAGGGTTCTTTTTCTTCCGCTTCGCAGTCATCGCTTCCCTATCCATTGGCAATGCCTTGTGCAACGCGAGAGATTTGGATTTGATGCTATATTGGCCGTGCTTATGCCAATTCTCGTGCGCAAAGTCTCATCTCTGCCCGATTTCATTAAACAGGTTCTATCTATTCGTGACGATTGGCAAAGGGAAGATGATGAAGACGCCAACGCGGCGAAAAAGCGCGGAGATGATCCTCAAGACGGCCCACTTCAAATCTGGTTTCGCGGGCAACCAAATGCTCGATGGAAACTTGTGCCCACTCTCTACAGGATGAAGCAATCTAATGAAAATGAACTCCGCACCGAATTCAAACTGCGTGCATTCCAACTGATGCCCGAAGGCCACGTGCCGAAAGATAACAAAGAATGGTACTTCCTCATGCAACACTTTGGTACGCCCACGCGGTTACTGGATTGGACTGACGGAGCGTTAATCGCCCTGTACTTTGCTGTGAAAGCGCAGAAAAAATTCAAAAACGCTGCCGTGTGGATGCTTGACCCTGAATGGCTCAATACTGAAGTTTTGAAGAAACTTGACCCTGACAACTACCTTTCAGGAGTCCTGCTTCCTGATTGGCGTGAAGTTTCCGATTGGTTTCCCGAGCCATTCGAGGAGCCCTTGCACGTTGTTTTGCCAATCGCGGTTGACCCGCCCCATGTCGCGCGCCGTGTTTCTGTTCAGAGAAGCCGTTTCACGATTCACGGCAGATCTAAACGCGGTCTTGATGTGCTGGCGCAGGGATTATCGAACACACGGCTAGTCAAGATGATGATTCCAAACAAAGTTGGCAAGGACATACTGAGAAATCTATCAACGTGCGGCATCGTCGAGACAAGCGTGTTTCCAGACTTGGAAGGCTTGTCGCGCGAACTTGAAACCAAGTGGACGCAGATAAAGCCGCAAAGAAAGAAACAGAAAACTTAACGCCTGCACTGTGCTAGCAGACCAAGTTGGCGCGAATCGATACCTGACGAGATACAAAATCAGTATCTACGTATCGAACGGACGGAAATTCATTCCAAGCGCCCTCAATTTTGCTTCATCGAACAATCTGAGACTCCCCGAAATATGGCCGCCAATTTCGGTAACTCTTCCAGCAAGAAGTGTACGACGGACCGCTCGCAACTGAGCATGGGGAAGGAATCTTCCGAGAACCGTCGAGAGTTCGTCCAAAGTAGCGTACTCCCCATACATGAATTGCTGGTATATGACCGGATGCGAGTTCATCGGAATTCCGCGTAGTCGAAACGCAGGTGTTTTGATTCCGGTTTGTGCATCCCGGTTATAGCGCGTTTCCAGAAATAAACGGTAGTGTGTTCGCTCTACCATTCCTCCGCTAGCGAACACCATCGCGACATTCGGAGTTGGGGAATCCGTGATGATCGCTGTTTCAATGTGCGGAGATACCGGCTGTGCCAACGTTTCTACAATTCTCTCTTCGAACATCGTTTCAACGGTGAGGCCCCCTGCTAGGACGAAAATGATTAGACTTGAATTTGCTATCTTCATCGTTGGTCCCCTATATGAAATTGGAGCACAGATTTTTTCCGTTCGAAAGCACTTTCAGTGGTCCCGTGGCCAGCGGGAACTAGGCGTGTGTCCGCTACGAACCGGGCTGTCGCCAATGAGAGGTCCTCGCAAATCGAGTCCTACTCGTTGGGCACGCGCTTCCGCTATTGGCTTTGTCATGAGTTCGACAGGGATTAAGATTCGGTTAAAGAAGTTTCCCGTTACCCGGTAGGCCAGACCGCGAAGGAACTTTGAATGAGGTGGCTATGGGACTCGCTGAAGATTTGAAGGCATTGCAGGAACTCCACGAGAAAGGCGAACTGACAGATTCGTCATACGCCACCGCGCGAGACGCCGCTATCGCAACGCACGCCGCTCCGAGTGGAGGGTTCAGTCTCGGCTACTTTGTCGGAAAGAACGCTGTCGTTGTGGGAATAGTGGCGTTGGTGGCGATCATCATCGGCATAGTTCTGTTTAGCGCAAGCAAAGAACAAACAGCCCCGCCGGTTCGGCGCCTCGCGTCCGTGACACCGCCGCCGCTTCCCCAACCGCACAGTTTTTCGATCACCAATGGTGCATTAGCCGTGAATGCCGGTGCTTTCTCTTGGTATACGTTTGCGGTACCGCCGAATGCGACCGACGTAGTTGTTAACGGGCGGTTCACGGCCACAGGAGGCAGCGGCAACGACATAATCGTCTACGTGATGGACGAAGACGCCTTTGTGAATCTCAAGAATGGTCATGCGAGTCAGACCTTCTACAACAGTGGAAAAATTACGCAAGCAACGATCAATGCGGTGCTGCCCAACGCGCCCGCGACCTACTATCTGGTTCTTGACAACCGGTTTTCTTTGTTAACACCCAAAGCAGTACAGATCACCGCAACTCTGCAATACATGGAGTGAACGAATTCGAAAGATCTCCCGTAATGGTAAAATCGCGCAACATGGCGAAGCCCGAAAGCAAAGACTACATTCTTCAAGAAATCCGTCGAACAGCCAATGAACACGGCGGGTTCCGCTTGGCTCGCGCAGTTTTGTCAATGAGACTAGAATCAAGGTGTCCGATTGGAAGGGGAGATTTTGGGCGCTCTGGGGAGACGCGGTTCGCGAGGCTGGTTTCGTACCAAATAAATTGCAGAGTGCCTTTGATGGAAATCTTCTCATCGAGAAATTCATATCTGTCATGCGTGAGTTTGGACGATTTCCGGTCATATCCGAACTTCGAATGAAAAAAAAGAATAGATCCCAGCCTTGCGAGCGATAAGGTATCGGTTTCGTCTATCTCACGAAATCGGGGCGTTTCTTCAAGGTAGGCAAGGGCAACTCGGCAGGGCGTCGAGCCTACGAGATTGCGTTGCAACTTCCGGAGAAGGCAACGACCGTACACACAATTCGCACCGACGATCCATCGGGAATTGAGGAATATTGGCACAAACGCTTCGCCCCAAAACGTAAGAATGGCGAATGGTTTGAACTGGATTCCGATGACGTGGCCGCGTTCAAGAGAAGGAAGTTCATGTAATCGTGAGGGAGGAAGATACTAATGAGAGATCCTGTTTACGAGCGTCTAAGTTACAGGCAGCAAGCGGCTAGCCAGAATATGAGGATCAATTGGAACGTTGCAGCCGTTGCGGCGCACGAGGACAAAGGGCGCGCACAGAGCAAGAAGGACGCAGAGAAGTATCGTCAGCGCGTAATTGAGCACTTGCAGACGATCATTCGGAAGTTGGAGCGCGGAGACCGTCGGTAACTCCTAGAGAGGGTGTTCTGGAGAAGGGCAAACAGCCAGTTGCAATGGCTTGGCAAGGTCAGGTGTTCGCCGAAAGGGAGAACATTTAATGCCAGAGCCTACCGAGGAAGACGTGCTTACGGCTTTCGAGCGGGAGAATATCCCCCGACACTACAAACAATATTATTCGACGAAGCGGCACAACTTTTTCGCAAGCATCCAGCAATTCTCATATGTGTGGAAATGCTTCGTCCAACTTGATGAGATTCTGGAGTGCGAATTCGAACTTATGAATAATTTGAACGATCCTAACCTTATGCTCCCGATGATGCTTTTCATGAATGGACACGCGAAGATGCGGGTCGCATTTGAGTTAGCTTGCTCCAGTTGTTTGACCGAAGGAAACTCAATCTTGCGCGACGCAATCGAATCCGTCGCTCACGGAAGGCGGATTGCCCTCGAACCTGCCCTCCACCAAGCGTGGATCGAAAAAGGCGAAGGGCCAATATCACTGAAAACGTTCAAACACGAGTTTGAGTATGAGAAGGCAAGCCGCGTGTTTAACGGACTGCCAGAACTCCATGATCTATGGAAACAGTTTTCCGAGTTCGGTTCTCATACGAATCTGAACTCTATAGTGAACCGGTTCCACATAGATCGAACTGAGAGTCATCTGGTGTACGGTTTTGATTACAGTGGTGCAAAAACAGAAGTTGCCGTACCGATGCTCTTCGAAATGATTCTCGCATTTTGGCTTATGGAGAATGCGATTTATTCAATCTGCGAAAGTAGGCTTAAACTCGATCTACGATTGCCGGATTTGCGTTCCCGATTTGAGAAAGAGAAAGAGCAAGTGCGTCAACACATCATTCAGAAATTCAATATTCGGCGGGCCTAGAAACTAGATAACCATCCGCTCGATAACTCGATTCGTGAATTACGGCTTCTCTTCCGTGCTAGAAGCGAGTTTCCCGGCCTCTTCCGTCAAGAACCGAAGAAACGCCTTCCCGAATTCGTTGATTAGGTAGACGCGGACTGGACCCATCTTTAGTTCGTTGATGAAATCCCTAATTTCATCCACTGTCTCGCGATCCGCTAAGCGGTGCATCGTCGGGCGCGACTCTTCACCCTTAAGCCTTTCCTTTACTAACCCTCTTGCCGCAAGGTTGGAGTATGCGACTGCGGCTTCGCCGTCGGGATCGCTCGCTTGTGGCATTACGACGGGCAGCCCGAAATTGGAGTCGAGGTTTTTCAGAAATCGAATGTGCGTCGGGGATATATCACGAAGAATTCTGATGAAATCTTCTTTCCGAGCTTCAGACGCAAAATCTGACGAACCACTATTCGATAACGCAGTTGCGAGCATTCGGATTTTCATCCTGTCGTGCGTCGTCTTCAATTGCTCCATCGCTAGGAACACGAGCGTCTGACACTCCTCGCTCTCGAAATATCTCGCATCGATTTTCTCTTTGTCCATCTTCTCGATTTGATTCTTCATGATCGTAAACATCTCAACGGCTCGTTCGATGAAACGTTTGGTCGCAAGGTCGTTTGTAAGAGACAAAAGCGGTCCGCCGATAACCGGGATTGCAGACATGGCGGCGTTGACGGCTTCCTTCCCAACATAGTTTTTACTGTCGGTAGCCAGATCATTCAGGGCGACCTGTAGCTCACTTCCGGTGAAAGTCTTCTCCATCTGTTTGCGCCATTTTCATTTTCCATTATTTTCCAATTAAGTCCCGCAAAATCAAGCTAAGCGCCGCCGCTCCAGCCACAGTGTCGGCGACTTGGGCTTTTCGCAGATGACCTTCGGGTTGTGGCTCATGCTCTCCGGTCCCGCCATGAACGGCTCGGTGGCTGAGTCCAAACTGAGTCCAAGAGAAAGGAAATTGGAAGGGCGCTTTTGGAGCTAAGCGCTACCGTGTGCGTCGAGGGTGACGGGCCGTCGTATCAATCATGCGCGGCAGGTGCCACACGGCTTTAGTCCAGCAGCGACAGCCTCGGCGTGCGAGGCGAATTCAACTTTGTTCTTCGGATTTACTTCCAGAGCCCACTTGCAGTCTGGTCTATGGAACTTCTTCCGAAGAACGCTGGCAACGAATGGTCCGTATTGATCCTCCGCTTTCAATCGGGGAAAGCGGCGAATCTCTCGTGGAAACCGTCGAACCTCCAAGCTGGGGAAACGGCGAATCTTCAAACGAGGAAAGCGTTGAATGCGATTCATACCCAAAAACCTCCTGCTGAGGAATCAGCGAATTCTATCACGGTGTGACACGCGAACTCATGCCCGCACTGGGGCGGCTGTTTCTGGCAGACGGAAAATGCCCTCGGCCCGGTTGAGAGTTCGGTGTGGATTCTACAGTGACCGTTCGCCGCGTATACGACCGGGAGGCGGTTGCATATTGTGGTGCATAAAATGCCCCGATCATTCGGCAGGAGATTGGACCCAGCCTCGAGGAAAACCAAGCAACTTCAACGTTTTCAATCGGCCTAGAACCTGAAGGTAAAATTACGAATCGGCTGCTCTACCAACTGAGCTACCTCGGCTTGATGAATCACTGTAGCATTCGCTGGAAAAAAGTGTCAAACGCGGTGTGTTGTGGCGTTTCGAACGGTGGCTACGGATGCGGGATACGCTCGAGCGGGATTAGTGCGAGAAAGGATACATCAGCCAGGCGATGAATATTCCGATGACCACGAAGGCGGCGAAAGAGCGCGCGGCATACTTGATCCGATCGATTGCGGTGCCTTGCATTAGGCCGGCGAGAATTACCGCGAGAACTAAGGCGAAGAACAGGACGAGTTGGAAGTGCGAAGGCATTTTCAGCTTGCGTGCGAGTGCAGTCGCGCCGGCCCGCGCAATTTCATTGTTTCCTGCCGATGGCGATTTCGCACGCGTCAATGATGCAAAGAAAATTCGCGACGCCGGCTGCTGCAAATAATCGCGTGCCGTAATCTCCGGCGGCGCGCGAGATGTCGGGGCCGGAACGTTCAAAGATGTGGGACAGAAAATAAAATATGCCGGTTCCTGCGTCGCCGACCGCGCCGAGGAACGCTAGCGGATCTACACGGGGATCAACGGGCAGAAGAACGGAGAAAATAACGCCGCGGAGGTGAAAGCTCATCAGCGT
>Ga0209624_10002667_pt1 | contig 13096 bp, 13 predicted proteins | sample JacPinW_OM2H0_O1_FD_188565 | JGI IMG/M metagenome (GOLD analysis project Ga0209624, IMG submission 188565) | Forest soil microbial communities from Algoma, Ontario, Canada - Jack Pine, Ontario site 1_JW_OM2H0_O1 (SPAdes) (version 2) | ecosystem: Environmental > Terrestrial > Soil > Boreal...
GATTCACAGCGATGCCCGTGTTGGCCAATAGATATTTTAGAGATTTCTCATCCAGCGGCTTGCCGACGACAATCCGAAATCCCTTCTTCGCACCGGGCAGCGGTTTATCGGCGTGTACGAATTCGCCTGAAATATAGCGAACGATCTCAAGCCGCGAAGATGGCTTCAGCGGAATGGGCTTTGACTTGGACGCTGCCTGAGATACTGAGACGAGCACGCTCGGCGGAGCGCTCGGTTCCGAGTCACTCGGGTGCCAATCGCTGGCACGCCCATCATTGGAGGGCGAATGAATTGCGTCACTGGGAGCGGATGTAGGTACCAGCGGCCGGAATCCATAGGTCTTCGGAACATCCGGTCCACTGAACAGGATGGTAAAAGCAGCGAGATAAACTAAGCGGGTCATGAACGGCTCAACGCCTATTTTAAGCCACTCTCAAGCCAAGAGAAAGCCCTAGCCACATCCCCTAGAAGCCGCAGCGGGCTGCACAAAAGTGGGGGTACAGCGATATCCCACAACAAAGGAATTATCTGACCGCCGCGCGAACTTTCACCGATGACGCCTTTTCCTCATCAACTTTCTGGGTCGCCAGATTGGGCTCAAAGCAGCGCCGGCAACGCGCCTCATACATTCCTCCGGCTCCAACAACGATCAACTCTTCGGATGCCACGAGCCTTTGCGTATGAACCGCAGGGTTCCCGCATCGGACGCATATCGCCAATAGCTTGGTAATTTCTTCGGCCATTGCCAGCAAGCGCGGCATTGGCTCGAACGGGCGGCCCATGAAATCGGTGTCGAGCCCGGTCACGATCACGCGCTTACCCGCATCCGCGAGCTTGTTGCAAGTCAAAAGAAGTCCGTCGCCAAGAAATTGTCCTTCGTCAATTCCAATCACTTCTGTGCGCGGCTCGACTTTTTCGAGTATTTCTTCCGCCGTCCGCACAAGATCCGAACCCAACTCCAAACCCGAATGCGAGACGATTCCGTTCACCGAATACCGCTGGTCTATCACCGGCTTAAAAATCTGCACTCGCTGCCGCGCAATCTCTGCCCGTCTCAGGCGGCGAATCAATTCTTCGCTCTTGCCGGAAAACATCGGACCGACGACCACCTCGATCCATCCCATATTGCCCTTGACGATATCCACGCGCCGAACCCCCGTGCCTCGTACGCCCCTGAATGTTCGAAATCGTAGCCCTAAATTAGCATACCGCAGCCTCGGATGCAGGCCCAACAGTGGTCCATCTCATCCGGTTGCCTTCGCCTGATTCGCACGAAAAGCCGCAGCGTTGTAAAACGGGGCAAACGCACCAATTAGCGCGATCCGAAACGCATCCTGTCGCGTCATCAGGTCCCGAGTCAGCACGCCCCAAGCACCCTGTGCGTCGCGAATGCCCCGGCCACCGGCGAATCGATCCACGGCAACACCAAGCTCAATTCCTTCATCCAGGACCACCCTCGCGAGCGGCTTGGGGACAGGCACAGCGCCAGACCGCCCGAGGTACCCGCTCCCATTACGGTCCAGCACATACGCCCAACTTTCGAGGAACACAAAGCGCTCCGCGCCGTCAGACACAACATCGAATCCACCCTCGAGACCCACGAAGAATTCCCAAGCAGCCTTCGTTTCTTCGCAGATCGCGCGAAGGGCCTCGGCGCGGTTTCGGGCACCCGCCATGAGATCGGCGCGCGAAACCGGCGTATGGCCGACGCCGCTCGGCACTTCCATTCCAGCGACCTCAAATGTCGCTTCGTAATCAATTAGCTTTCCGAACACAGCAAGCGCATCCGTAACGGCATTCAACTTTGGTCGGCGAGTGCTTCCCACCGCAACAATGATTTTCTTCATCGAGGAAATCTAGAGTCGAAAATACGGACAACTGAAAACCAAGCACAAAGAACTGTCGCTCGCGGCTAGCTCTGGGCGCTCGCTCTCTGCTCAATCCTTCCACAGCGGACTCTGCTTTTCGCGTCCGTATCGCCCCGTGAGGAATTCTTTCAAGCTTTCAATCGTCGTGAACACCTGATCGGAGCACCCAATCATCCAGCCGCTCACCCGTTCCATCGGCAACGGCGTCACCAGATAAACCGGAATGCCCTTTCGGAACGCCGCAGTCAATTCCGCCGCAGTCCCGCCGCTTCCGCCTTCGGGGTTGTCCCAGTAGCAGATCAGATAGTCGGCTCGGTTCTCGATCAAATCCAAGTCAAACTGAATAATCTTACGAATGGTTCGTCGGTATCTCTCCGGATCGGTCAGTTTCCACTCGCGGAACCGCGCGATTTCCTCGTCCCCAAGATTCTTTTTTTCATCTTCCGCGGGATCGTACCAGCGGTGTCCGAGTTGGTCGCGGAGGAAAGGAGCAAGCTTGCGGCACCATAGCTTTCCGCCGCCGTCCGCGAATTCGATTGGGCCGCAGAGGTATGCCAGCATTGAGGGCTCGGGCACAGCACTCTAGCACGGCGTCCCCATCGTCGCAACGCGCTACGGAGGTATGCCCGGAAATGCAGCAGGCTAGCTAACGAGGAGTGATCTTGCGATCTTCAAGGCTAACGAATGGAGCGGGATAAGGGAATCGAACCCTCGCCTCCACCTTGGCAAGGTGGCGTACTACCACTATACGAATCCCGCGAACTGGCCCGCGACTAAGATATCTATATCGCGAGCGCTTTTTCGTTTATATCACGCAGCGCCGAATGGCGACAAGGGCGGCGCGTCCGTTTTTCGACACGGGCACACTTAATCTATACATCCCATGAATACTTGGGCGTCGAATTCGTCCGGCCGGCCTGTCTCAATCCACTTCCAAAATGCGGGCGGTGCGCACTACCGGCGATTTCTTCTGTCGCGAAGCAAAACGTTCCGCACGTTCTCGATCAATATATACGCGCGCGAATTTTTCACCGTCGTGATAGTACACCGTCACTTGCCAGTGGCGGTGCTTTCGCCGGCGGTCGCGGTGGAAACGGGATTGTCTCTTGGCCGTTCTCTTGGCGGGCGACTTCTTCTTCTTTTTCTTTTTCAATTTTCGAGGCTCTCGTAAGCGCGGGGTACGCTGGATTTAAGTTCCACACTGATCACAACTATTACAACTCCGATGCGGCCGCGCAAGTGACTACTTATGGGTTAACGCACGAATACTGAACTATACCCCCCCGAAAGCTCAATTTGTGCACATTTTCGCGCTTTTTTGAATCGAATTTCGTTTGCACACGTCTAATTTTTAGTGACAAATAAGAAAAATCAGCCAGCTTTGGAACTTTTCTACAGGGCCATCCGTATTAGCTGGTGAGGACAGAACAATGGGCTGCGAATGCAACGCGAATCAGGTAACTGAAATGGCCGTCGAAAATCACTTTGAAATCAAAGATGTGAGACATCACTCCCCGGAGACGCTCGAGACGTTGCGCGGGTTGCTCGCAAGTGGCACAAGCATCCGTCCCGATTCGAAACGCCCGCACTTCTTCGAACTCGAAGGCGACACCTGCGTCTTCTACGTCTATGTCTCCCCGGTGGATGGCTCCGTCGCTCTGTTGGCCACCTGGCCGCGCACGGCGGAACTCGAACCACTGGCACGCTGCCACTAATTGCCAAGCGCCGCGTCGTCGCCAAAATCAACGTCGTCGCGCGACTCAAACCCCGAACGACTCTAGACAAATAACATCTGGGATTAACCCTGGGAACGGCTCGGAAGGACAAAGCGCCTTCTAGTCGTGGACTGAATTGTTTGCCGGATTCAGATAAGTGAGAATCTGCTTGTCGAGTTCAAATATCTCCGGCCCGTCCCCGCTCCGAGCATAAACCGACTTCCCCGAGGCGGCCGAAATCCGAACTTCCGTCTTCTTCCCTGCCTTGTCGGTCAGTGTCGCTTCGATCACTGGTTTCGCGAGTTGCGCATTGATCGCCCCGCCTGGGGTATCCAGAATATTCGTCGCTCGCGCATCGCGTAATGAGCCCCAAAGACTCCCACAGTTCGTTGCCTTCGTTTTCGCACCCGCTGGCTGGCTCGCGCTCCATTCTCCATTCGAATCCTTCACGCACGCTTCCGTGACGCCCGCATCTTGAATATCAACGCGGACCACGTTGTCCTCGCTCACGTGAACCAACTGCTTATCCCGAAAATCTAATAATTTCTGCCCCAGCGTTTTGTACAGCGTCTCTTTTATCCGAAAAATAAACGGCTGCGACGTCTGCCGCGCAAAATAATTCTCCCCATCTTTCTTTCCAACCTCGAGCTCCACCGATTTCCCAGCGCCAAGCTCAACACGAAACGTAACCGCAGGCTTCGAAAATCCATACTTAGCGGCATTCGGCGCGGCGTCATCAACGAATGACGCCACTTGCGCCGTCGCCAGCGTATCGAGAAACGACGATACGGCCGTGCCGTCCGCAGCAGTCTCTCGAGGCTTCTCGATCTTCCACGTGGAATCTTGCTTCGCTGCTTCAATCTCTCCTGCTTCATTCTTCAAGTCGAACGAAGTCGCGTCGTTCGCCTGAAAACTCAGCACGGATTGATCTCGAAAATCATTCGCCGGCTTATTGCTGCTGTTCAAAATCGTGTCAGGCAGAATCGAAACATCCTTCGCGTCATCCACCACCGCATACACATTCGTCCCTGAGAAATCCTTGCTGCCAAACTTCATTTTGTGTTTCGTGCCATTCTTCAAAGTGAAATCAATCTCAACATCGGGCTTTGTAAGCCCAAAAGTTGCCAGTTGCTCAGCCGTAGCCGGAATCGTGCGGCTCACGCGAACGCTCGCCAGCTCCCCCGCGATTGCGCCCGCCCCCGATTGATCGGCCCGCGTCGCATAGGGCTGCGTCATGTAATAAGCATCCGCGCGTTTCTCGAGCGTCACCGCTACCCCCGCTCGTTCAATCGTCATCGCCGTCACATCAGATGGCGCAAACGTGAACACGGGCTTCGTGGTGTCTTCGGTGGGAGTGGAGGCACCGGCATCGGAATCGTCCGCGGTCGAACCGGGTTTGGTATGTTTGAGGTCGTAGAAATAAACGAATGCAGCGAGCGCCGCCGCAACCAGAACAATAATTACGGTCGTCTTCTTCATGGTGGATTACCGCCGCTTCCACCAAATATAAACGCCCGAAAGAATCACAAGTCCCGGCAGGAGCAACAGGCTGAACCACGTCAGTTCTCGTTGCTGCGTTTCCGTGAATGTCACGCGCCGATTCGTCGGGCTCTTCGGCCGAATCGAAATCAAGTCCACATCCTGCGCCAGCCAATTCACCGTATTCATGAAGAGATCGCCGTTGCGCTGCAACCCCGCCCATTTATTGGCCGCGAACTCCGAATTTCCAATTACGACCAGATGTCCGCCTTTCGCGCTATTGTCGCCCGGCGGATTCTTCCGCTCCGCCGAGACACCCAGCGAAAGCGGCCCAGCCGTTTTTGGATCGAATTGCACTTCTTTCACATTCAGATTTGGAATTGTGAAACTGCGCGCTGAGGTCTTCAATAATTCCACATCTTCAGGCACGGATTTATTCTTGTCCGCAATCGAAACCGTCCGCGCCAGTGGAAAAAATGTCATGCTGCCGTTAAAACTGCGCGTAATCGGACTCTCTCCATAATCCACAACGAGCGGCACCGCAGGCCCCGTGCCAAACAGCCGTCCGACTCCGCTCGCATCCACCACCACGTTTTGGCCCAGATTTATATTCCACGCTGAAAGAACATTGTCGAGCTTCGGGTCCGTCTGCGGATCAATCATCAGCAGCACATCCCCGCCCGCATCGAGATACTTCCCAATCATCTCGGCTTCCTGGGGAAAAAATGCCTGCTTGGGGCCCGCGACCACCAGCACGTTGCAATCCGCTGGCACGTTGCCTTCACTAACCAAATTGACGCTCTTGGTCTGATAGCTTTCTTTCTTCAGGGCATCGTTCATCCCCGAAAATCCTTCCTCTTCCGAACCGTCAATCGATTTCTCGCCGTGGCCCGTCACAAAGCACACTGTCTTGACTGTATTCCGCGTCACTTTCACAATCGCGTTCGTAATGTCTTGCTCGTCGGTATTCTGCAAAATTTCATTGTGGCCGTTCGACGTCACGACCACTTGATTCATTCTCGTTACGCCGTACTGCTTCGCCATCTGCGGCTTTTCTTCCGGATCAACTTCGGTGAACTGCAGGCGCGGACTCAGGCTAGTGAATTCCTTGAACCGGTCACGCAATTCTTGATCGGGTGTTTTCCCAAAGCGGATAATCTCCACATTCTGTTTCAATCCACTCACCACGCGCTTGGACTGATCCGACAGCGTATAAAGCTTCTCGCTCGTCAAATCGAAGCGCTTGTGATGCCGGTAGCCCAGAAAATTTAGAAAGCCGAGAATGAAAATAACGCTGATAACAAGCGTCGCAACGTTCGTCCCTAGCCTCGCCGACCGGCCGCTGAAGAATCCCACCACCTCGCGAAAGCCAAACGCTAGCGCTATAACAAAAATAGCTCCGCCGGCGATCATCAGAATTTTGCTCGTCAACAAGAGCTCGCCCTGAACCGTGTAGCGCAAATATCCGCCCACCAGCAGCGCCAGGCCGAGCGTCCCGATGAACCGGAGCGTTTCTTGCCGGTCCCATTTCATCTCTAACGTTCCTCCCGATCAAAAACCATAATGCTGCCGGCCCTCACGCCCGCCGCCAGCGCATCGAATCGATGCTGCGCACCGTAAGAAATAGCCCCAGAAAAATGAAACTCGCGTAATAAATCAGGCTCGACGTGTCAATAATTCCTCGAGTGAAATCGTCGTAATGCTTGATCACCGATAGATATCCAATGGCCGCGCCAATTCCCGTGCTTGAGCCGCGCGATCCAAAATCAATCACCCAGAGAATCAGAAACGCGCCAAACGTCAGCACCGCCGCAATAAGTTGATTTTCCGTCAGCGAAGAAAAAAACGATCCAAGCGCCAGCAGCACTCCGCCCATCAGCAGCGCCCCCAAATAAGCGCACGCCAGAACGCGCCACGGCGCCGCAGGATCGCTATGAAAAAATGTGAACGCCGCGTAGAACAGCGTTGGCAGAAGCATGATTGCAAACAGCGTCAGCAGCGCCAGATACTTGCCCAGCACGATCTCTGTATCCGTCACCGGCGACGTCATCAACAGCTCCATCGTCCCGCGCTTCCGCTCCTCCGCATAAACGCCCATCGTCAGAATCGGCGTCAGGAAAAGCAGCAGCGAGGCAAATACTCCAAAAAAATCGCGCACCAGTAGCGACGGCACATCAACGCCGCCGAATTGTCCTCCCTGCATCCCCATCTCAAACGCCTGCTCGATCAAAAAGCTCAGTATTCTCGTGAAGAAAAATCCCGTGAGCAGCAGAAATATCCCGACCACGATGTAAGCAATCGGCGAAACGAAATAGTGCGACATCTCCTTGCGATAAACGGCGTATAAGCCCTTCATCTCGAGCGGCTCCTTACGTAACCTGAAATCACGCTACTGAAATCCAAAATTTAATTATTGCTTTCCACCGCATGCGATGCGTCATCCGTGGTCAATTGCAAGAAAATCTCTTCGAGGCTCAAGCTCACGCCCCGCAATTCCAAAAGCGGCCAGCCCTTCCCGACAATCTTTGCAGCAATCTCGCTTCGTGCGTCCTGCCCCGCCGCCGATTCCACGGTGACCGCAAGAACTCCGCTCGATCCCACCGGCTCGATCTGCATGTTGGAAACGCCCGGAATTTCCTGCACGGCGGCGCGCAAGGCAACCTCATCGGCCCGCGCCTCGAATCGAACATGCTGCGCGCCCTTGAGCTGCGTCGTCAGATTGGCAGGCGTGTCCACCGCCGCAATCTTCCCGCGATTAATAATCACCACGCGATCGCACGTCATGCTCACTTCCGGCAAAATGTGCGTCGAGAGAATAATCGTGTGATTCCCGGCGAGTCCCTTGATCAAATGCCGCACTTCAATAATCTGTTTGGGATCGAGCCCCACCGTCGGCTCATCGAGAATAATCACGTCCGGATCGTGCACCAGCGCCTGCGCAATTCCCACGCGCTGCTTGTATCCGCGCGATAGCCGCTTGATCAATTCGTCGCGCTTGTCGGTAATATTCGTTTTCTCGAGCGCATCCTCGATCCGGCTGGCGCGCCTCTCCGCCGGCACGTTTTTGATCCGCGTTACAAAATCGAGATACGCCCCAACCGTCATGTCCGTATAAAGCGGCGGTGTCTCAGGTAAATATCCAATCCGCCGGCGCACCTCGATCGAATCATCGAACACATCGAAGCCGCCAATTTTCGCCGTCCCGCTCGTGGCCGGCAAAAAGCCGGTCAGTATGCGCATCGTCGTAGTCTTCCCTGCGCCATTCGGCCCAAGGAATCCAAGAATTTCGCCTTTATTTACCGTGAAGGAAATATGGTCAACTGCGGTTCTGTCGCCAAACGTCTTCGTCAAATTCTGCACTTCTATCAATGCCAGCCTCCCAAGAGGTCACAGCAATCCGCGCCAACTGAAATGATTTGAAGAGATTAACGGCTACAGCGTTGCCCGCACCCACTTCCGAACCATCATTTATACCAAACTTCCCGCACGAAAGAAAAACGCGCACACGGCACTTGTAGCGGCCGGCTGCAGCCGGGCAGCCTTTGACTTCCTACACATGAGATGAATTTATGTCTCTACGGACAGCCCAAAATCATCACTTCGGCGCGTAGAATCGATAATCCGCAACGTATGCCACGCGAACCTCACTGCCAACATGCGACGCATCGCACCCCGCCGCCGGCGCCTTGCCACCTTTGGTATTCACGCGCTGAATGGATGTAACGCGCGAAAGCACCCCGCTGCCATCATGACTGACAACCGTCACCAGCAACCACGGAATCGAATCGCCATCCGGCGAAGGCGAATTCGCAACAGCCTTGCCCGTAACACGGCTGCCATCACTCGCCTCCCACGAAGGCCCCGCAAAATGTTTGCCGAATAATTTGTCATCTTTGTCAAACAGCCGCGCATCAGGCGCCTTCAAACTCCAAGCAAATTGCCCCGCATCACTCTTGCACGTATAAACCTGATCGCCCTTCGCACGCACCTGAAGTAGAAGTTGTTCTCCAGCGGGCGGCTGAAGTTTCTCCGGCACATCCTGCGCCGCAACTGAAAACGAAAATACGGCGCATGCGCCGGCGAGCAGTGTGGCGCATGCGAGTCCGCGGATACTGTCGCGCATAGAACGATTCCTCCTCTTGAAGCAACGGCTCGAATTCAACGTGCATGAGGCTATGTGAATACAGGCCGAATGCTAGAGAGCGCATTCCAAGCCCAATCGCACTCCAAGGGATCACCCTGCCGCGACACGGTAGCATGTACCGCTACCCATTCCCAAACGAGGTAGATGTGCACCCACGAAGTGCCTTGGTCATCGGTACTTGATGCGGCTGCGGTTGCGCAATCCGGTATCTCTCGGGGCAAGTTGAACTGCCGCCATTCCCCTCCTGCAGCCATTCGCTGTGACAACCGCTCAACTGCGGAAACCTGTGGCCCCTGTTCTCGCAAGAGACTGCTTAACTGTAAAAGGCACAAATCACCCTTTCTCCAGTAACTCGCAACGGTCGCATCACTGTCCTACACAAAGTCGTCGGGCAATTGGATTGATACGGACGGGAAGGGATTTATTTTCTTCATAACGATTATTATCCGCCCACATATCTCAGTTCGCAACGCTTGGCACTTGTAGCGCCGCGGCTTCAGCCGGGCATCTGTGTCTTCTCGTGGCGCGGGCATCCTGCGCGCGTGCTTAACGGCTGCCGAAGGGTGCCCTCGGTCGAATCGCCCACCGTCGCATTTGACATACGCTCGGGCGCGTCATACCGTTCGTCTCCATCATGGCGCCGGAACCAACGTGAAAAGCAAACTCCTCGCAGCGGCTCTCGTTTTCGCGGCCATCGCGATTGCCGTGTCGCTCGCCTCGAATTCGGGCGCGCCGTGGATTTCAACACTCGCCTTATATCTGCGCTGGCTCGCAATCCTGCTCCTCGCCGTCTACGCCACCGCGCGTCGATCACTCACCACCTGGATCGCCGTCGGCCTATTCTCCGGAGCAGAATTCGGCCACGATTGGCCCGCCGCAGCCGCGCATCTCCAATTTCTCGGCACGATTTTCCTCCGCCTAATCAAAGTCATCATCGCGCCACTGCTCTTCGGCACTCTCGTCGTCGGCATCGCCAGCCACGCGGACCTCAAAAAAGTCGGCCGCCTCGGAATCAAGTCGCTCGTGTACTTTGAAATCGTCTCGACGCTCGCGCTCCTAATCGGCTTCGCCGCAATCACCATCAGCCGCGCCGGAAAAGGCGTTCATCTCGCGGCAGCACAATCGGCATCGCCAGCGACCGAGCCTTTGAACATCTCAGCACACTCGGCAACCCAAATCATCACCGACATCTTCCCCGAAAACATCGCCAAGTCCGTCGCCGAAGGCCAAATCCTGCAAGTCGTAGTTTTCAGCATCCTGTTTGCGATTGCCCTCGCGCTCGTCCCCGAGCCCAAGCGCCACCCGATGCTCGCCTTCGCCGAAAGCCTCTCGGAAACAATGTTCAAATTCACCAACATCGTCATGCTCTTCGCGCCCATCGGCGTCTTCGGCGCTGTCGCTTACACCATCGGCCATTTCGGTTTGGGCGTGTGGCTGCCGCTCGCTAAGCTTCTCGCCACAATGTACGTCGCGCTGTTCGTTTTCATCATTTGCGTTCTGGTTCCGATTGCGATGATGGCTCGCGTCCCTCTGCGCCCATTTCTTCGCGCGGTCGCCGAGCCCGTGACCATCGCCTTCGCCACCGCAAGCTCCGAAGCGGCGCTGCCTCGCGCCATGGAGCAAATGGAATCGTTCGGCGTGCCGCGCGAAACCGTCGCATTCGTCCTGCCAACGGGCTACAGTTTCAATCTCGACGGCTCGAGCCTCTACCAATCGCTAGCTCTAATCTTCATCGCGCAAGCCGCCGGACTGCATTTGAGCATCGGCCAGCAAGCCATAATGCTTCTCACCCTGCTGATCAGCAGCAAAGGCACAGCGGGAGTCGCGCGAGCATCTCTCGTAATCGTCCTCGCCACCGCAACTACCTTCCACATGCCGACCGAGCCGCTTTTTCTGCTTTTCGGCATTGACCAGCTAATGGACATGGGTCGAACCGCCGTGAACGTATTCGGAAATTGTCTTGCGTCCGTCGTAATCGCCAGATGGGAAGGCGAGTTCCCGGCGTCGAGTGCAAGCAGCCTATCTGCGCCGGAATAATTCGGAATTTATTTCAGGGCCGCATCGAAGATCTGAGAAATCTTCGCTTCGTCAACTTCGCCCGCATCGTCGTAAACAGCCTTTCCATTGCGGTCGAGCACCGTAACGTGAGGAATCGTCCCCGTATAATATTTTTTTACCAGTTCCTGCTGCGCGGGCGATGAGCGTACATCCAAATCCACCACAACAAAATTCACTCGATCCTTGTATTTCTCGTAGAGCCGAACAGTCCGCCGCGCCTGTCGCTTCGAGTTGTAGCACCCTTCGCCATACATGATGATGTAGTTCGGCTTGCCCGCAACGGCGCCATCGCTCATGTGATCGCCCGTGATTAACGGCCCATCCTGGCTATCACTCGAATAATCGAGCTTCGGATTCAGCTTGAGATTCTCGGCCGCGCGAGCCGCCAAACTGAAGCTCGCCACCAGAATAATCGAAGCACATATGGCGTGAATGCGCACTCTGAGCGTCATGGCAATCGGATTCCCGTAAAAAACAAAGGTATCAAATCTTTGCGCATTTGTTTCCGCGTGAAACTATTTGTAACTTCGCACTTCGCCGCACATCGCATCACCCGGCAGCGCAAAACAAATTCACGCGGACTAAGAATTCCAAATCTAAGGAGAAACAATGAAGAAACTAATCTTTGGCGGAATACTCATGTGCAGCTTTTCGCTTCCAATGGCGCATTCCGCATTCGCACAGAACGGGCAGGACCAGTCGTCACAGGACAGCATGAAAAAAGACGACAACATGAAGAAAAACGACGCAATGAAGCACGACAACATGAAGCAAGACACCGTGTCGAAGGACGCGAACGCCAAGCCTGCCAAGACGGACAGCATGAAGAAGACCGACGACATGAAACACGACGACGCCATGAAGCACGACGACAAGATGAAGAAGACCGACAGCGTGAAAAAAGAGAGCGACATGAAGAAGGACGACGGCATGAAGCACGACGACATGTCGAACAACACCTCAAAGCCGAATAACTGACCGCTCGCCTCACTCGATTTCACTCCGGGCAGCGCGGGTACGAAGGGCGCCGCCCGGAGTATACCGCCATGGAAACACCAACGAATCGCATCCCGCGACTTCAATAATTCCTAATGAGATTCTACTGAAAGACCTTCGATCAACCGCTCTGGAGAAAATTCGGAATAAAACTTACTGGCCGATCGCCGCGTGCTCCTCGCTAACCGAATCCGCCGGCTCCGAGTCCGCGCGCCGCAAGAACTCGCTTTCGCAGCGAATGCAAGGGTTGTAGCCTTCGCGCAGCGCCTCTTCCAGCGGAATCACTCGCGATTTGCCGTGCAGGAAAGTGCAGCCCGGAACATGAAATGTCTTTCCTTCGTCGTTCACCGCGACCATCCCAGATGCCACCTTGACCGCCGGGTCGCTCATGGGGGCGCGCAACGGCGGCGGCGCGAATCGCGGCAGGCTGAACACGAGAAGCATCGCAGCTATCAGTCCCGCGCCCGCGAGCGACAATACCCACCCAAGGTCCGATCCGCGCTCTGGAGTTAGCTTTGCCGACAAACGATTCCGCAACGCCGGCGCAAATTCTGCCGGAAGACTGAACATGCGCTCATCGCCATACAGCAGCACGATGTTTCGCGTTCCCTCGTAAACGGCCGTGCAATTCTTGCAGCTCGAAAGGTGGCGCGCGATATCCTCGCGCTGCGCCGGGTCGACTTGGTCGTCGAGATAATTCGAAATTTCCCGCCAGACTTCTTCGCACTTTAGGTCCATGGCTTGCTCCCCTTCGCGAACGGCAGCCGGCTCGTCCAGCCTCCGCCGAGCCCCGGAGCCAGAAGATCGCGCAGCATCAGCCGCGCGCGGAGCAGCCG
>Ga0209624_10002668_pt1 | contig 13093 bp, 7 predicted proteins | sample JacPinW_OM2H0_O1_FD_188565 | JGI IMG/M metagenome (GOLD analysis project Ga0209624, IMG submission 188565) | Forest soil microbial communities from Algoma, Ontario, Canada - Jack Pine, Ontario site 1_JW_OM2H0_O1 (SPAdes) (version 2) | ecosystem: Environmental > Terrestrial > Soil > Boreal...
CGACACCTTCGCGCCCGCCAGCGCCTACGAGGAGCTACTGGCCCAGGCCGCCGAAGCTCCCCCCGGCTGCGACGGCCTCATGTGGGCCCCTTACCTTTTCGGCGAGCGCACCCCGCATCTCGATCCCAATGCCCGCGCGGCCTTCGTCGGCGTCACCGCCTCGCACACACGTGCTCATTTCATTAGAGCAATACTTGAAGGGGTAGTCTTCAGCCTTCGCGATACGTTCACTTTATTTGAAGAACTAGGCGTCCCAGTCAAGGCGGTCCGGCTCGGAGGCGGCGGCGCGCGCGGGGCTCTCTGGCGTCAGATTCAGGCCGACGTTTACGGTCACCCAGTCGATCTACTGGAGGCAGAAGAAGGCGGAGCCTTTGGCGCTGCCCTGCTCGCCGGAACCGGCATCGGTGCGTGGCCCACCGTCGAATCAGCCTGCGCGGCGACGGTCCGTGTAGCCGAAACCATCGTCCCCAGGAACGCAGCCGTTATGGCGGAGGCTTACAAAACCTACCGCCGCATTTATCCGTCGTTGCGACAGATTGGTTAGCGGTCGGTTTCCGGGTTGACCGTGACTCTGAACAACGAGGCAAAGCGAACACCCCGCTTGGCAGCTGCCACCTCAGCTACCGGTAGAGACCGGGGTTTGATCGACGCAGATCACTGGCAGTGCCGAGCATGTCAAAATAGTCGTGACAAAAGGAGCAAGGGTAATGGCAGAGATCGGCGTTGCGGTGGTGGGCTTCGGATTGGCGGGGCGGGTCTTTCATGCTCCGTTTGTCAGCGTGGTTCCAGGGCTGAAGCTTGAAGCGATCGTGCAGCGCAAGGGCGACGAGGCCGCAAAGGCCTATCCGAAGACACGAATTCTGCGGTCGTTCGACGAGGCCCTGAAGGACGCGGCCATTCAACTCGTCGTGGTGGCGACGCCGAACGAGACTCATTTCCCCCTCGCAAAACAAGCGCTGGAGGCGGGCAAACACGTCGTCATCGACAAGCCGTTCGCCGCTACCAGCGCGCAGGCCAAGGAGCTCTGGCAGCTCGCGTGGGAGAAGGGTTTGGTTCTGGCTCCCTTCCATAATCGCCGCTGGGATGGGGACTTCCTCACCGTGGTCGATCTGCTCGAAAAGGACGCCGTCGGCCGCCCCGTCACCTTCGAGTCGCACTTCGACCGCTTCCGCCCGCTGCCCCGCGAGAACACATGGAAGGAGGGCGCTGACCCCGCCAACGGGCTGCTCTTCGACTTGGGGCCGCATCTGGTCGATCAGGTTCTCGCCTTGTTTGGCGTGCCGATTGGCATCGCGGCCAGTGTCCGCAAGGACCGCGACACCACGCAGATCGAGGACGCCTTCGACATCACGCTCGAGTACCCGCGGCTGCGCGCGTATTGCCGTTCCAGCATGCTGGCCTGCGACGCCGCCCCACGGTTCCTGCTGCACGGCACTGGCGGAAGCTTCAAAAAGTACGGCCTCGACCCGCAGGAACCGGCGCTGGTTGGGGGAGCCAAAGTACCCCGTGTCGGCGAGGACGGCGAGCATGTATGGCTCGGAGAGGCCAAAGAACATTGGGGCACGTTGACCGTGGCGCCGGATCCGGCCGAGCCCACCATCCTCACCAGAACCCAGGTCGAGACGAAGCCCGGCGACTACCGGCTGTTCTACGCCAACGTCCGCGACGCTATCAACGGAGCCGCCGAGCTGGCCGTCAAACCGGAGGACGGCTACCGCGCAGTCAAGCTGCTCGAAATGGCCCGCGAAAGCAGCAAGGAGCAGCGGACCTTACCCGTCGAATTCTGATCCGACTGGGCGTCTTACCTTTTTTCCATCGGACAAATTTCCAAAAAAACTGCTTCCTTTTTTTGGCCTGGTGGGTTTTGTGGTTTTTACAGGGTTTTTTTGCGAAAAAGGTGGTTTTGACGTGGTGTTTTTGTGGTGAATTTGTGGTGGAATGCGTGGTAAACGTGGTCGAGAAGCAGCGTGTTTTTGCGGGAAGAAAAATAGGACAGGCTTTTGAAGTTTATTTTTGGCCGAGGAAGATATTCGCTCTGAGGCGGGTTCATCAAGAGACTGGTTGTCGCGAGATGAGACGCGGCTTGCTTCCAATACGGCCAAAATCTTTTGCTTGATAAAGTGGATGACATGGATGACAGGGATACCGAGCAGAAGATGAACCCTCAAGCAATGCCGCAGGGCTTCCAGTGGGGAGCGGTCAAAGCCGGGATCAAAGCCAGCGGCAAGCTTGATGTGGCGGTTGCGGTTGCCGACAAAGTCGCTAGCGCAGCGGCGATGTTTACGAAGAACCTGGTCGTCGGAGCGCCGGTGACGGTGGGACGGAGGCATCTGCTCTCGACAGGCGGGCGCGTGGGGGCTGTGGTGGTCAACGCGGGCAATGCGAACTGCGCTACGGGACAGCCAGGGATCGACGGCTGCGTGCAGACCTGCGTCGCCGCGGCGGAGACGTTTCACTGCATCTTCGATGAGGTGTTCCCTTCCTCGACTGGAATCATCGGCGTGCCGTTTCCTACGGAGAAGGTGATCGCGGCGTTGCCCGCGGTTGAGGCTGTGCTGGGCAGCACGCCGGACCACGCGGAGATGTTCGCCACTGCCATCATGACGACAGACACGAAGATGAAGGTCGCACGCGCCGTGGTGGATGTGGACGGTACGGAGGTCCGGATCTTCGGTACGGCCAAGGGCGCGGGAATGATTCATCCGCAGCTTGGAGCGCCCGTGGGACCGCCCCACGCAACGATGCTGGTCTTCCTGTTTACCGATCTGGCGGCTGACAGCGAAGAGTTAGGCGACTTGCTGCAGCCCGCGGTGGAGAGGAGTTTTAATTCGATCTCTATCGATGGCGATACTTCGACCAACGATACCGTATTGCTGTTGGCGAGCGGGGCAAGCGGCGTGAAGCTGAATCTACGCAGCGGCGAGGCGTTTGCCAATGCGCTGCAGCTGGTCTGCGGATCGCTTGCGCACCAGATTGTGGACGACGGCGAGGGTGTGGGGCATGTGGTCACGCTGCATGTGACCGGGGCACGCAGCGAGGCCGAGGCCCGGCAGGTGGCCAAGGCGATTGCTCACTCGCCGCTGTGCAAGACGGCGTGGTCGAGTGGCGATCCCAACTGGGGGCGGTTGCTGGCGGCGGCTGGATATAGCGGCGTGGAGTTCGATCCGGCGCTGGTGAACATCACCGTTGGAGAGCAGCCTGTGTTTGCGCTTGGCGTGCGGTCGCCGGCGTTTGATGAGGCGGCGGCGCACGCGGCGATGCTCGCGAGAGAGTACACGATTACGCTGGATCTGGGGCAGGGTAAGGCGGAGTGCAGATTTCTGACCTGTGACCTGACTGAGGAATATGTGCGGATCAATGCGGATTATTCCACTTAGAAGCGAATGTCCTGCCGGACGGGCCCACTGCGCGTGGCGCGGCCACTTCGTGGCGTGTATACCTTGTCTCGCTAGTACAAGCGAAGTGGTCCTCCCGTTGGTCGGAAGATGATGATCCCGACCAACGGGAGGCCCACAGCAATCCATTCTTCCCAGAAAAGTTAAAAAGGCGTGCGAACGCCCGCCCCACGCGCAGTGGGCCCGTCCGGCAGGACATGAACTTCCAAGCCGCCAGATGACGTTTTCGCATAAGCCTTATATCGTTATAAGAGTGGCCAATGCATAGGCCGGACAACCTCTGCAGCGATCTCTCTGATTGGAGTATTCACTAGACACTATGACGACGAAACTGGACGATGCCGCGAAGCAGGATTTTAAGGCCGAGGTATCGGAGTGGATTGAGGCGTTTGACGACGTCGTTGCGCAGGACTGGGAACAGGGTGCAGAGCTGCTGGGTGCGTTGCGGCAACGGGCGCGCGAGGCTGGGGTACCGACGCCGAGCGAGATGACGACGCCGTACCGGAATACGATTCCGAAGCATGACGAGGTGCCTTATCCGGGGGACCGGAAGCTGGAGAAGCGGGTGGAGTCACTGCTTCGCTGGAATGCGATGGCGATGGTGCATGGGCAGAACAAGAAAGATCCCGGGATTGGCGGGCATATTTCTACGTACTCGTCGCTGGCTACGCTGCTTGAGGTCGGATTCAATCACTTCTTCCGAGCGAAGTATCCCGGGGCTGATGGACAGCAGGACCAGCCGGGGGACTTTGTTTATTTTCAGGGGCACGCTTCGCCTGGGGTGTATGCGCGGGCTTACCTGGAGGGGCGTTTTGACGAAGCGCGGCTGAAAAATTTTCGGCACGAGTTACGCGATGCGCCGGGGTTGTCGTCTTATCCGCATCCGTGGCTGATGCCGGATTTCTGGAATTTTCCTACGGTGTCGATGGGAATCGGGCCGCTGAATGCGATCTATCAGGCACGGTTTATGCGGTATCTGGAGAACCGCGGGTTGATTCAACCGACGGAGCGCAAGGTGTGGGCGTTTCTGGGAGATGGCGAGACGGACGAGGTGGACTCGCTGGGTGCGATTTCGCTGGGTGCGCGGGAGAAGCTGGACAACCTGATCTTTGTGGTGAACTGCAACCTGCAACGGCTGGATGGCCCGGTGCGCGGGAACAAGCGGATTATCGACGAGCTGGAAGGCGTGTTCCGTGGAGCGGGATGGAACGTCATCAAGGTGATCTGGGGGTCGGACTGGGACGCGCTGTTTGAACGCGACCATACGGGTCTGTTGCTGCGACGCATGGAAGAGTGCGTCGATGGCGACTTCCAGACCTTCAAGGCGAAGGATGGCGCGTTTCTTCGCAGCCACTTCTTTGGGAAGTATCCGGAGCTGCTGGAGCTGGTGAAGGACTACACCGACGAGGAGTTGTTGAGGCTGCATCGCGGTGGACATGATCCGGCGAAGATTTACAACGCGTACAAGTGGGCGATGGAGCATAAGGGCGGGCCGACGGTGATTCTCGCCAAGACGGTGAAGGGCTATGGGATGGGCACGTCGCAGTCGCGCAATGCGACGCACAACGAGAAGAAGCTAACAGACGATGGCTTGGCGGCGTTTGTGAAGCAGTTCGATATTCCGATTCCTGTGCAGTCGGCGAAGGATGGGTCGTTCTATCGGCCGGCGCCGGATTCGCCGGAGCTTGTGTACATGCAGGCGCGGCGTAAGGAGCTGGGCGGGTATCTGCCGACGCGTTCGGTGCCCAAGATCGACTTCAAGGCGCCGGGACTGGAGACATTTGCGGAGTGGATCGCCGGATCGAACAACCGCGCGGTTTCGACGACGATGGGGTTTGTGAGCATTCTGCGGCACCTGATGAAGGACAAGGCGATTGGCAAGCTGATTGTGCCGATTGTGCCGGATGAGGGACGCACCTTTGGACTGGAGTCGGCGATCAAACAGGTGGGCATCTACGCCCCGGAGGGACAGAAGTATCAGCCACACGACTCGGATATGCTGCTGAGCTATCGCGAGGAGCAGGATGGGCAGATTCTTGAAGAGGGCATCACGGAGGCGGGCTCGATGGCTTCGTTTACGGCTGCTGGTACGGCGTATGCGAACTATAAGGTGCCGTCAATTCCCTTCTACATGTACTACTCGATGTTTGGTTTTCAACGCATCGGAGATATGGTGTGGGCGTTTGCGGACTCGCGGGGCAAAGGCTTTTTGATGGGCGGGACGGCTGGCCGGACGACGATGCTGGGTGAAGGATTGCAGCATCAGGATGGGCACAGCGTGGTGCTGGCGAGTACGGTGCCGACTTGCCTGACATACGATCCGGCGTTTGTGTACGAGCTGGCTGTGGTGGTGCAGGATGGCATTCGCCGGATGTATGAGAAGGGCGAGGACGTCTTCTACTACATCACGATGTACAACGAGGACTATGCGATGCCGGCGATGCCGGAGGGTTCGGCTGAGGGCATTCTGCGTGGGATGTATAAGCTGAAGCCGGCGGATGGCGAGGCGGTGGCGCAGTTGTTTGGCAGCGGGCCGATCTTGAACGAGGTGCTGCGCGCGCAGGAGATTCTGGCCTCGAAGTACGGCGTGCCTACCGATGTTTGGAGCGTGACGAGCTACACGGAGCTGCGTCGCGATGCGCTGGCGGTCGAGCGCTGGAATCGTCTGCATCCGGCGGAGAAGGAGCGGGTGCCTTACCTGGTGACGGCGCTGGGCGCAGCGAAGGGGCCGATTGTCGCGACGAGCGATTACATGAAGTCGGTGCCGGATGTGCTGGCGCAGTGGCTGCCTTCGCGGCTGGTCTCGCTGGGCACGGATGGCTTTGGACGCAGCGACAATCGCGAGCACCTGCGGCGGCACTTCGAGGTGAATGCCGAGTCGATCGTTGGGGCGACGCTGTCGAAGCTGGCACGCGATGGGAAGTTCAAACCGAAGGCTGCGCAGAAGGCGATGATCGACCTTGGGGTGGATACTGAGGCTGTCGATCCGGCGCGGGCTTAGCATTTATTTTTTGAATGAAACCAATCGAGGGTTCCTTTCGGGACCCTCAATTGTTTGACTGGAATACTGCAATGGAGGGATCTGTTTGAGTGAGACGAAGCCGCATGAGAATCCGCTGATACCGAACAAAAAGCTGCGACAACTGTTTGTGGCGATGGTGGAGATGAGGGTGCTGGACGAGCGCATCGCAGTGTTGCAGCGTGAGGGGAAGACGCCGCGGCGGCTGGATTCGACCTGGGGGGAGGAGGCTTGCCGGGTAAGTATGGCGATTGACCTGGCGCCCGGGGATCTGGTGAGCGACGCCCAGGTGGGAGTGACGATGGGGCTGCTGACCGGCGCTAAGGTTGGTGCCCTGCTTCAGGATGTGGCCACGCTCACCTCGTCCGCTAAGAGGCGGGAGGCCGCGGTCGTGGTAAGTAGCGGCATGGGACGACAGCTTCCGTGGATAGCGAACGTGGGTGACCGGCTGCGGATGGCGATGGGCGCGGCGCTTTCCTTCAAGACGCTGAAGCGGGCGAATATTGTGGTGGCTTATGTTCGCGAAGGTGAGGTGTCGAACGGGACGTGGCGGCAGTTGCTCGGGCTGGCTTCGAAGCTTGAGCTGCCGATTATCTTTGTCGTGCTGGCTCGGGGATTGGGCAAGAAAAAGAAGCGCAATGGAGCGCGGATATTGTGCGAGACGGCACGGTCGTGCGGGGTTCCGGGGATCCCTGTGGATGCCGGGGACGCGGTTGCGCTGTATCGGGTGGCGCAGGAGTCGCTGGGGCGGATGCGTGGCGGGGATGGCCCAGTGCTGGTCGAGTGCGTGGCGTTTCCGGCGAAGGAGAAACGGAGAAAGGCAGTGGTCGATCCGATCGTGCAGATGAGGGGATTTCTGCTTGGCCGTAAGGTTTGCAGTGCAGCGTGGCTGGATCGGGCGGGAGATGCGCTGACCAGTGAGATTGCGCAAGCGCAAGTAGTCTGAGAGAGACTTGACCCCATTTTCAGCCAATGGCGTCTAAACTTGGAGGATGATTCAAATTTGTTCTGGGGTTCGCGTGCAGGCAAGAATTTCTCTCTCTTTTGCGGCGTTGACTCTGGGCGTCACCACGACGGTGTTTTCGCAGACGCCAGCGACTCCCTCGAATCCTCCGTCGCAGCCGGCACCGACGTCCTCTCCTGGCGAGCCGGTGCCGAACAGACCGGCGTATAACCCTCAGAATCCGACACCGCCGGTTACGATTCCTGCGCCAGAGCCCGCGCCGCCGCCGGTAGCTCCACCGGCACCGACTTCGCCTGAGACTCCGTACCGGGCTTATATGCCTTACGCTCCGGAGCCTCCCAAGCCCTTCGACCGCTTCTCCGGTTCGACTTATATCCCGATGGATAGCTGGATGTATCCGGAGCTGACCCGGCTGTACGGCCTGGGCTACCTCGATACGATGTTTCTGGGCATGAGGCCGTATACGCGGCGCAGCGTGCTGCACATGCTGCAGGGGTCGGAACGGGAGATCGTTACCAGTCACGACGACCAGGCGCAGGAGATTCTGGCAAAGCTGCTGACGGAACTCGCTCCGGAGATCCCGGATGGCAGCCGGCCGCGCGGTCTGGTTTATGGATTGGACTCGTCCTATACGCGGCTGATGGGAATTGGCGGCCCTGTGCTGCGCGACAGCTACCATTTGGGACAGACGATCGCCAACGATTATGGGCGACCGTATCAGAGCGGTTTCAACGGGCTGGCGGGAGCTTCGACGGTCGAAGAATGGGGGCCTCTTTCGCTGTACGTGAGGGGGGAGTATCAGCACTCGCCGTCCGCGACCGGATACTCGAATGCGATGTCGACTCAACTGTCGATCATCGATAACATTTTTGTTTACGCACCACCGAATAAGCCACAGGCGACCATCCCTGAGGGTCCGATCACGGCGCAGAACCCCTTTCGGCTGGTTGAGGCTTCGGCATCTGTATATTTTCTGGGACACGAGATCTCCGGAGGCAAGACCGACGCGTGGCTTGGGCCGGCCTCAGGCGCCTCCATGGCATGGTCCAATAACGCGGAGAATATCTATTCGTTGCGCATCAACCGTGTGGAACCGCTCTATATACCCTGGGTTAAAAAGGTGCTGGGACCGCTCCGGTACGATTTCTTTGTGGGCAGCCTGAAGGGCCATACCGCTCCAAATTCGCCGTGGGTCCATTCGGAGATGTTTTCGTTTCGGCCAACGGTGAACTTCGAGTTTGGGTTTCAGAGAACGATCATCTGGGGAGGCGAGGGACATGTTCCTGTCACGCTGCATACATTTTTCAGGAGCTTCTTCAGCTTCAGCGATACGACGGGCGCCGAGAAGCTTTCGCGCGACGACCCCGGGGCGCGATTCAGCGATTTCAATTTTTCTTACCGTCTTCCCTTTGTTCGCAAGTATGCGACGCTTTATCTGGATGCGATCTCTCATGACGACGTCAGTCCGATCAGTGCTCCACGGCGTGCTGCTTACCGGACGGGTGTCTACATCTCGCAGTTCCCAAGGCTTCGCCGGCTGGACTTCAGGGCTGAGGGCGTGACCACCGATCCGGGAGTGTCGAGAAGCCAGGGTGGAACGTTCAACTACTTTGAGATTATTCAGCGGCAGGGGTATACCAACAAAGGTTTCATCATGGGCGACTGGATTGGCCGCGAAGCAAAGGGTGGACAGGCGTGGCTGACCTATCACCTTTCCGGCAACGAATGGGTGCAATTTGAGTATCTGAACAAGAAGACACCGAAGGACTTTATCCCGGGTGGAACCACGCAGAACGAATACAGGGTGAGCGTCGTGAAGCGACTGGGCCAAGATGTGGAGTTGAATGCATGGCTGCAGTATGAAAGATGGAAGGCGCCGTTCCCGGAGAACGGTGTGAACCTTTACCGGACGGGACTACAGCAGGACACTGTTGTCGCGGCGCAGTTCACCTGGTTTCCCAAACTGCACAACCATCCCAGCCTGCAATAGGCACGATAGCTCGCAAGAAGGCCGAGCAGAGGAGAACCTGCAGAGACGTGTCTCGCCCTATTTTGACTGGGTGAGCGGCTGACCAACGCAGGTTTTGAAGTAGTCGAGGGATTTTTCCAGTCCCTGGCGGAGGCTGACCTGTGGCTCCCAACCAAGCAGCGTTCTGGCTTTAGTGATGTCCGGACGGCGGCGGGCGGGGTCGTCCTGGGGCAGAGGATTGAAGAGGATTTCGCTCTCCGAGCCAGTGATGTCCAGAATCTCGTGAGCGCACTCCAGAATTGTCCATTCGTCGGGGTTGCCGATGTTGATGGGGAGGTGCTCGGTCGAACGCGAAAGACGGAGGATGCCGTCGATGAGGTCGGAGACATAGCAGAAGCTGCGTGTCTGGGAGCCGTCACCATAGATGGTGAGAGGTTCGCCGGAGAGTGCCTGCATCATGAGATTGGAGATGACACGACCGTCGTTGGCCTGGAGGCGTGGACCGTAGGTGTTGAAGATGCGGACGAGGTGTGTATCGACACCGTAGTAGCGGTGATAGGCAGTAACGGCGGACTCGGAGAAGCGCTTGGCCTCATCGTAGACGGAGCGCGGGCCGATGGGGTTGACGTGGCCCCAATAGGTCTCCACCTGGGGATGCACCTCAGGGTCGCCGTAGCACTCGGAGGTAGAGGCGTGAACGTAGCCGGCGCGGTATTTGCGGGCGAGATCGAGGGTGTTGATGGTTCCGGCCGATCCTGCGAGCAGGGTCTCAACTCCCAGCCGAATGTAGTCGACAGGACTGGCGGGAGAGGCGAAGTTGAAGACGAAGTCGACCTTTCCCGCGTCGAAGGGCTTGCAGATGTCCTGCTCGATGAGACTGAAGCGGGACTCCCGTGCAAGATGCTCCAGGTTGGCGAGGTTGCCGGTGCAGAGATTGTCAACGCCAACGACGGTGTTTCCTTCGGCCAATAAAGCGTCACATAGATGCGAGCCCAGAAAACCTGCGGCGCCTGTGACAAGGATGATTCGAGACTTCATTTCTTAGCCTTTCTCTGCGTACAGCATCTGCATGAGACACCGGATGATTCGAGGACGGGTACGCTTCTGTGGTCGTATGTTTGCCGCAAATTCTGGTTAATTGTTGGTGGAGACGGTTGGCGAAAAGTCACGGACGGGATAGGCTGCCGGCCTTCCAATACTTAGATAAGTGAAGCCGTGTTCCAACATGATCTGCGGATCGTAGAGATTGCGGCCATCGATGATGATGGGATAGCGAAGGGTCTTGTAGAGACGGACGAGATCCAACGTGCCGAACTCTGACCAGTCGGTCAGGATGAGCAAAGCGTCGACGTCGTCGGCTGCCGTGTAAGCGTCCTCAGCGTAGCGCAAGTTAGCCGAGGCGGGAAGAACCTCTTCGGTGCGGATCATGGCAGCTGGATCAAACGCGGAGATGACGCAGCCCTCAGCGAGGAGCATCTCAACGAGATCGATCGCGGGTGATTCGCGGATGTCATCGGTCTCGCCCTTGAAGGCCAGGCCAAGGACGCCGATGCGTTTGCCGCGCAGTGTCCAGAGGGCTGAACGGACCTTACTAAGGAAGCGCTTTTTCTGCTGGGCGTTGATTTTTTCAACCTCGGTCAACAGAGTGAAGTCGATGCCAAGCTGCTCTGCCACAGAGCGGAAGGCCGCCACATCCTTTGGAAAGCAGGAACCGCCATAACCGATCCCGGGACGAAGGAATCTGGAGCCGATGCGCCTGTCAAGGCCCATTCCACGGGCCACCTGCTCCACGTTGGCATTGGTCGCTTCGCAGAGATTAGAGATAGCGTTGATAAAGGAGATTTTTAGGGCGAGAAAGGCGTTGGAGGCATGCTTGATGATCTCCGCGCTCTTTGTCGAGGTGAACAGGATGGGCGGGGGCTGGGCGACACTGCAGGTCCCGGCGATGGCGGCGGCCTGCTCATAATACTGGCCGCTGGTGAGTGGGGCATAGATCCGATTGAGCACAGCTGCGGCGCGTTCGTTGTCGGCACCGACGACGATGCGGTCTGGGTGCAGGAAGTCGGCGACCGCGGTTCCCTCCCGCAGGAACTCGGGGTTGGAGACAACGTCGAAGAGATGACGGGCGACGCCGTTGCGCTCCATAGAACGACGCACCCACTCATTGGTGTAGACAGGGACGGTGCTTTTTTCAACGATCACCTTGTAACTGGTGATAGACCGTGCGATCTCACATGCCACCGCTTCGACGTAAGAGAGGTCCGCGTCGCCTCCCTCGGTCTGGGGAGTTCCGACGGCGATGAAGATGGCCTCGGACTCGCGGGTAGCTTCGCTAAGGTCGGTCATGAAACGGACTTTACCGTTGCGGTACCGCCCCAGGAGCTCTGGGAGGTGGTTCTCATGGATGAGAGTGTCACCCCCCTGGAGAGCGGCGACCTTGCGCTCGTCATTGTCCACGCAGATGACGTCGTGGCCCATTTCGGCGAAACATAGGGCTGCAACGAGACCGACGTAGCCTGAGCCGACCACTGCAATCTTTATAGATTCATTCATAGGGCTGATGCCTCATTCTAGATAATATCGGAGTTTTGTCTGATTACAATGTTCCGGATAGAACGACAGGCCGACCGTTCGCGAGGAAGAGGAATCCTGCTTCCTTCCTGAAGGGACACTCGCGTAGACTGTAACGAATGGGCTCAACATCGACGCAGTCGCCGCCGGGCGCGGGAATTCCGGAGAAGTACCAAACCGGGTTCAGTACCACGGTAACGGACACGACTCTGTCCGAGGCCCTGATTACATTACGGAAACGACGGTGGACTTTGGTCGTTGCGGGGCTGCTGGGTTTGGCCTATGGCATCTATAAGGCCGAGTCGCAGCCCCAGCTGTTTGAAGCCTATGGACGAATCGAGGTCCGGTCCGGGTCCTCGAACGAGTACCGTGTCGGCGCGGTGCCGGGCTATGGCGGGGATACCTCGTCGAAGATGTTGACGGAGATCGAGATCCTGAAGAGCGATACGCTGTTGCTGAAGGTTGCCCGCGAGATGGACCTATCCAATAACGCAACTTTTCTTGAGCAGAAAGGGCCGGTTCCACACACCTCGCTGGACAGCCCGGACGTCAGGCAAAACACCGTCCACGCACTCCAAAGCAACCTCCACGTGGCGCTGGTTCCGAAGACCGACATCATTCGCATCAGCTACAGCAGCCTGAGCGCAAAGCTATCGGCGGACATCGTCAACAAGGTCATCTCGACCTATATCCAGCGCAGCTACGAGACGCGGTTCGACTCGTCCCAGAAGGTCGCGACGTGGCTGTCGAGCACGCTCGACGATCTGAAGCAGCAGGTGGAGACCTCGCAGGAACAGATGATGGACATGGAGCGGCGGCTGGGGATCCTGGGCTTCGACCCGGCACACAACCAGATCAGCACCTCGCTGGATGACCTCTCCAGGGCGGCCGGTTCCGCGAAGCTGGCGCGGATCATCGCGGAGTCGCGATACCGCATTTTGAGCGGGATGGACCCAGACTCGATTGAGGGTTCGATCGAGACCACGCCCGGGACGGCCCCCGGAGAATTGAGTGGACTACGTGCGCAGCTTGCGACTGCACGGTCGGGCTACGCGCAACTGGAGGCGACGCTGGGACCGAACCATCCGCAGTCCAAGGCGATGAAGGCCCAGATCGACGAGTTGACCAAGGAGATCGACACCGAGCAGAACCGGCTGTTGCTGCAGGCGAAAGAA
>Ga0209624_10002669_pt1 | contig 13088 bp, 12 predicted proteins | sample JacPinW_OM2H0_O1_FD_188565 | JGI IMG/M metagenome (GOLD analysis project Ga0209624, IMG submission 188565) | Forest soil microbial communities from Algoma, Ontario, Canada - Jack Pine, Ontario site 1_JW_OM2H0_O1 (SPAdes) (version 2) | ecosystem: Environmental > Terrestrial > Soil > Boreal...
AAAAAGTGTTCGTCGGCGGGCGCACAATTCCTGTTGCATGCGGACGCTTTTTCCTGCCGTGATGCACCCGATTTCAACAGGCACGCTTCGTGAATCCCCAATGAATTCGCGCCCTTTTCATGCGTCGGTGGATGCGCAAGTGCAAAGATTGGGCATCTTCGCCCAAACTTCGCCGTTGCCAACCTAGCCAACCATTCGTACTGTTGGAGAGCGTTGACGACGGCACGACACGCAATGTGAAGCGTCGTTCGAAATGAAAATAGCTTTCGCCTGTTTTTCTGACAATTTGAGTTGAGAGAAGCTTTGACTGCCCTGCAGTCGTTCTCCTGAGCGCAACCTCACTGCCTGCACACGCACTGAGGCCGGTACCTTATTTCTCGGGTATCGATCTCCCTGTAATCGCAGCAGAAGGTTTCTCGTCTCCCGGAGTAGCGTGGCAACCTGCACGGCACCGGCCTCTCTCGCACCCCGCGGTTCGGCAGCGTTCGCTCGCCGGACAGATGGCGCTGATCCCCAAGTGGAACAGACAGGAGAGCCTCGCTCTTTTGTTTGCCAACCCCTGAGGAGCAAACGACCCATTGCGCACCGACGAGCCGATCCGGCTGGGCCACGGGGCATTCTTTGGCACTCCAGGCCGGCACGTCTGCCAACCAGCAGACGCGCCGGGCTGGCCCATCGGCCGCGATCCGTCATAAGATGGCATCCGGCAGAAGCGAGACCGCATGCGTCCCAAGAAAACGATTCTCTGCGTTGATGACAATGAACAAGTCCTCTCTGTCCGTTGCTTCCTGCTTGAAACTCGCGGTTATCGCGTTATCGCGGCTCACACGCCGCAGGAGGCGCTCGAAGTTCTTGAGCGTTCTATTCCCGGATCACTGGACCTTGTTCTCTGCGATCTCCTGATGCCCCAGATGGACGGCAACGAGCTCGTCCGCCGCGCAAAACAACTGCAGCCGGGCCTTCCAGCCATGATCGTTTCGGGAACGGTTAACGCGTTTGACCGCGCCCTTCATGCCGATGTCTTCCTGCCGAAAGGCGCCAGCTCGCCGGCTGAGATGATTGAGCGCATCCGCGTGCTGGTTGCACGCAAACGCGGGCCCAAGAAGGTGATTCCTGTTGCCTCGACTCAGTCATCGGACCTCGGAACTTTTGCGCACGCGACAGCCAGCTAACAATCTCTCCCAGAAGGCGGAGCGTATGGGGCAGCGAGGATCACGCCTCGACTAACCCATACCTCCGCTGCCATTGCAGCCTCAGGCGCATCCACACCGCATCCCGTTCTTCGTTCGAAATCGCCGGGTCGTGGGACTCCGCGAACTTCGAAGCCTCTATTTTTGCCAGCTCCAGCACGGCGCGGTCGCGGATCAGGTTCGCTACACGAAACTCGGGAAGGCCGGCCTGCCGTGTGCCGAAGAACTCTCCCGGTCCACGCTGCTGCAAATCGAGTTCAGCCAATTCAAAGCCGTTCTGCGTGCGGACCATTGCTTCCAGTCGCGCTTCGGCCTGCTCGGTGACTCTTCCGCCGGTCATCAGGATGCAATAGCTCTTCGCAGCGCCACGGCCCACGCGTCCTCGCAGTTGATGCATCTGGGCGAGCCCGAATCGCTCGGCGTGTTCAATGACCATTACGGTTGAGTTCGGCACATCCACACCGACTTCAATAACGGTCGTGGCGATGAGTACATCAATTTCGCCGCGCTGAAACCGCCGCATCGTGACTTCTTTGTCATCTGCGCTCAGCCTGCCGTGCAACAAGCCCACTCGCAGCCCAGCGAGCGGGCCCTTTCGCAGCTCCTCATACATATCTGCCGCCGCGCGAAGAACTTTTTTGGCTCCAAACAACTTCTCCGTCTTCGCGGCCTTTCCCTTCGCCTTCGGATTTCTAGTTGCGTTACCTTTTTTTGAATCTTTCATGGAAGTGTCATCCCGACCGGAGCGAAGCGGAGTGGAGGGACCTGCGGTTTTCTTCCCAGCCATCGCGTTTGAAGGATCGACCGCTTCCTCTTCATCCTGCGGAAAATCCAGCTCCGGCTGATCGTCTTTCGCGCCTTCAATCACGGGATAGACGATGTAGGCCTGACGTCCAGTCTCAACTTGTTTCCTGACGAATCCCCATACATCCTCGGCGCGTTCTTCGGTGGTGCGCCGCGTCACCACCGGAGTTCGTCCCGGCGGCAGCTCATCGATCACGCTGGCGTCGAGGTCGCCGTACAGCGTCAGCGCCAACGTTCGCGGAATCGGTGTTGCCGTCATCACCAACACATCCGGATCGAGCGCTCCCGGTTTCTTCATCAGACGAAAACGCTGCTGCACGCCGAACCTGTGCTGCTCATCGACGATCACCAGGCCGAGATTGTTGAAGTCCACCTTGTCTTCGATCAATGCATGGGTGCCAATCGCCAGGTCGGTTTCGCCTCGAAAGATTTTGCCTCTGGCTTCGCGCTTGGCTGCCTCATCCAGTGATCCGGTCAGCAAAGTTACGCGATAGGGCTTGCCCGTGAGAGGCGAGAGCACATCGCCCAGCAGCTTCCGCGCCGAAAGATAATGCTGTGTTGCGAGAATCTCTGTCGGCGCCATCAGCGCAGTCTGATAGCCGTTCTCAATCGCGACCAATGCGGCCTGCATGGCGACAATCGTCTTGCCGGAGCCCACGTCTCCCTGCAAAAGCCGCCGCATCGGGCGAGGTTTGCGCATGTCGTCGGCGATCTCGCCGAGCACGCGCTTCTGCGCTTTTGTTGGGTGAAAGGGAAGTATCTGCTTGATGGCCTCGCGCACGGTTGCGTTTGTTGCAAAGGCAGTTCCTTCGCGTTCACGCATTCGCCGCCGCTTCAACTCGAGTCCGAGCTCGAGGTAAAAAAGCTCTTCAAAAATCAGCCGACGGTGCGCCGGGGTTGCCGACGCCATCAACTCGCTCATCGGCGTTCCGGCCTCGGGAAAATGGACGGCTTTCAGAGCCGCCAGCCGTGTCGGAAACTTCAGACGCTGCCGGAGGGCTGCGGGAAGTGTCTCCTCGACCGCGTCATTCGCTCGCTGGCTTGCTGGTTCGCCGGCTCGCTGCTTCTCCAACTCTTCGAACAGACTCCAGATCACGCGCCGCAGCCACTTCGACCCGAGCTTTGCGCCCCACGCCGTTGTGCCGCCCAGCGTCTCGTAGACCGGGACGATGCGCCCCACTTCGAGCATCGCAAACTCTGCGTCCGCGTCGCCATGCGCAGGCAGGATCTCGAATTGCGGCTGAATCATCTTGAACTTGCCGGCGCTCGATCGCGAGGCTTCGAGCTTGCCGTACAGCGCGACCATCCGCCCCACCGGAAACTTATCCCGGAGGTAGCTCCCGTGAAACCACATCGCCTTCACGGTATCGAGGCCCTGTCCCACGGTCATTTCGAATAATGGCATGTGGCGCGTCCGCAGAAGCACGGTGCCCCGCACCTCGCCAATGACTGATGCCATCGAGCCCGCTTGCAACGCGCGGATCGGCACAGGATTCAAGCGGTCTTCATAGCGAAATGGCAGATGGTACAGCAGGTCTTCAACCGTCTCGACGCCGCGTTTCGCCAACTCGGGAGCAATGCGTTCGCCCACCCGCTTCACAAATTTGACCGGTGTAGAAAGTTCCAGCACACACCGATGCTATCAACAACGAATCCGATGACTAAGCCCTGCTAAACTGACAATGACCCTCAAAATCACGAGAACCCATGCCCATCGTAGAACTGCAACATGTCCGCAAGGCCTACGACACAAAAATCGCTGTCGCAGACCTCAGCTTCCAGATTGAGCCCGGGAGTATGTTCGGCCTTCTCGGCCCCAACGGCTCCGGCAAGACCTCGACCATCCGCATGATGATCGGAATGACAGTTCCTGACTCCGGAACCGTCAAGCTCTTCGGCCAGCCCTTCCATCGCGACCTTCTTTCGCGCGTCGGCTACCTGCCTGAAGAACGCGGCCTGTACAAGAAGATGAAGGTCATCGACCAGCTCATCTTCCTGGGCGAGTTACATGGCCTCGACGCGGCTACCGCCCGGAAACGCGCCTACGCGTGGTGCGAGCGCATGGAGATCATCGAAGCGGCAGAGAAGAAGACCGAAGAGCTCTCCAAGGGCATGCAGCAGAAGATTCAGTTTATTGCCGCACTGATGCATGATCCTGAGCTCATCATTATGGACGAGCCTTTCAGTGGCCTGGACCCTGTCAACGCCACGCTTCTTCAGGACACCCTCGTTGACCTCCGCAATCAAGGTCGAACCATCCTCTTCTCTACCCACCGCATGGACCAGGTCGAAAAGCTCTGCGACGCCATCGCGCTTATCAATCGCGGCAACCTCGTCCTCGCCGGAGGCATGCGCGAGATCAAAAGCCGCTACCCGCGCAACCGCGTCGACATCATCTTCGACGGCGACGCCGGTTTCCTTGACCACCCCACCATCGAGTCCGCCAAGAACTACTCCGGCCACGCCGAGATCAAGCTCAACGACGGTGCCTCTCCCCAGCAACTCCTCGCCGCCGCCATCAGCAACGGCACCCACATCAACCACTTCGAGGTGATGGAACCCACCCTCGAAGAGATCTTCATCGAAACGGTAGGAGGTAAGGCCGATGCGTAACGTCTGGCTCATCGCAAAGCGCGAGTACCTCGAGCGCATCCACGCAAAAAGCTTTCTCATCATGACGATCCTCATTCCGATCATCATGGGAGGCCTCCTCTATGGCGGCGCCATCATCAACAGCCGCATCGGCTCCAATCACATCGCCGTCGTCACGGATAATCCGCAGTTCGCAGAGGACCTCAAGACTGAGCTCTCCGGCAAAAACCGGAAGGCCATTGTCGACGTCTACTCGCCCACCGAACCCGGTGTTCGCGACCTGCTCGAGGAGCGCATGAAGAAGCGCAGCATCGGCCTCGGCGGCTATCTTTGGGTCACGCCTCCCGCAGCGGGCGAATCGCGCGGCACCTACGAATGGGACCCCAAAGCAAAGGCCGACATCGTCACGAAGTCGCGTGTAGCCGACGCTGTCCGCGGCGTGCTCGCCCGCGAAACCCTTGCCCAGAAGGGCATGAGCGCCACCGAAGTCAACGATCTCCTCAAGCCCGTTGAGCTCAAACCCCCGCCAAGGGACCGCAAGAACTCTGATGCCGCCTTCGCCAGCGCCTACGGCCTTTTCTTCCTGATGTACTTCGTCATCCTCTTCTACGGCATGAATGTGGCGCGCTCGATCATCGAAGAAAAAACTTCCCGCGTCTTCGAGGTGATGCTCTCCAAGGTGCGCCCCGCCGAGATGATGGCAGGCAAGGTCATCGGGGTCGGTTCCGTCGGTCTTACGCAGGTCGGCATCTGGATCATCGTTGGGCTCGCTGCGTTGAACATCCAGGGACTCGGCAGCGACTTCAGCGACGCCCTACCGACGCCCGGGCAACTCGTCTGCTTCGTCATCTTCTTCACGCTCGGCTACATCCTCTACTCGAGCATCGCCGCGGCCCTGGGGGCGATGACCAACTCTGAGCAGGAACTCCAGCAGATGAACATGTTCCTGATGCTCCCTCTGATTGCCTGCTCGGTCGTTATTTTCCGAGTGGTCACCGACCCGGACGGTCCGATCTCGCAGGTCATGTCGTTCATCCCGTTTTGCACGCCGCTGATCATGTACACGCGGATCATTGTGCATCAGCCACCCATCTGGCAGATCGCGCTGAGTATCGTCCTGCTCATCGCGACGATTTACGCGGTTCTCTGGATTGCCAGCCGCATCTATCGCGTCGGCGTGTTGATGTACGGCAAAAAGCCGAACCTGCCGGAGATCATCCGCTGGCTCAAATACACCTAAGCGGCCGGGCTCATCGGCTCGAGAGCACAAATTTATTCCCATCTGCATCCGCGAAGATGGCCGACGTCCCCCAGCTTTCTTTTTTGGGCGGCTTCACAAACTTCACCCCGCGCGACTCCAGTGCCTTTGCCGTCGCCACAACATCGTCGCACCAGAAGCTGATCGACTGAAACGTGCCGATGCGGTCCTCGTGCCCCTCCGGAGTGAACAGTGCCAATCCAGTCTCTGCGCCGGGAACCGACAGCTCAATCCATCGCTGCCCGGGCCCCATCTCCTGGTCGGTCGCAATCTTCAATCCCACCTTCTCGGTCCAGAACTTTAATGCCGCGTCCTGATCCTTCACCGGGATACCTACAAACTTCACGCCTCGAATCATGGTGTCTCCTCCTCTGCTGAGCAGACTAGAACCCTTGAGCGCGAAGGCGCAATCGCCTCTTCATTGCTATAGTAATTATCAATATAGCAACGGGGAAAAATGCCAAAACTCGATCCCTACGTAACTCACACCCTGATGCGGGATCTCACCGGGCACGATCGCCGTCCCGCGAGCTTTCTCGTCTACCTCTGGCTCTCCGCGGAGGCCGAGCGGCGCGGCGCCGACGTGCAGATCAGCTATCAAGAACTGGCTGAGAATGTCGGTCTCAGCAAGAGCGCCGCGCAGGACGCCGTGCGCTGGCTCATCAAACGCCGTCTGCTCGCGGCGAAGAAGAAAAACGCGACTGCCATCCCAATCTACAAGACGCTCTCCCCGTGGAAGAATCGCTGAATTTGCACGCCGCTACCATGCCCCCTGCTTCGCTCCGTACCACCACACCATCCCTATCCCGAACGTTGGCTGAGTCGTTGCCAGCACTCCCGGTTTGTTTGTCAGGAAGAACGGCACGTTGCTCGCATCCCTGCGGAACTCCACGCGTGCGAGAAATCCCTCGCCGAACCTGTACTCATAGGTCCCGGTAAACTCGTTCAGCACCTGGCTCGTCCCGGTGTACAGGCCTCCCTTGTCGCTCAGATACTCCCCACGTCCCGCCAGCGCCATATGCGGAGTGAACTGATAGCGGGCATATCCTGCGCCACCATAGACTTCAGAAGGAGCGGAAGACCTTCCCGGTCCTGGCTCCGCCCACAGCCTTTGAATGACATAATCGCCTTCGAGCGCGAACGTCAGTTTCGGCTTGGCATTCCACGTTGCGTAACTATCGAAGATGTTCGCCTTTCCGTCCGGCGCCGGATTAATCGGAGCGAGACAGAGCCCTGGCTGCACCGGCGCGGTGCAGTTGGTCGCGGGCATCACATCCGGATGGTCCTGCCCGATGTAGTAGTTGAAGTTCCACAAGACGTTCTTCGAAGGTTGCGCGGTAAATCCGAAGAGCTCGTCTTTGTAGCTGTTCGTCGGCTCCGACTGGTTCGTTCCGTTCACCAGCCAGTAGTTCAGCGTGAGTTTGTCGTTCCACTTATAGTTCACGCGGACGCCCTCGTGATAGAACGGCAAGTAGTCGAACCAGAACGAACGGGAATAGTTCATCTGGTCCTTCGTGTAGTTGCCCTCAATGCCCAGCGAACTCGCCCACTTCCCGACATCGACCGTCAATCCCTTGCCGAGCGGAACAACATAGGTTCCATATGCCTGAAAGATATTTCTATAGATCTCCGGCCTGGGCTCATTTGCGGGATTTCCCTGCAGCGTCTCGGTCGCCTGTCCGAACTGGAGGTCGAGCCGCATCCCATAACGCCTGCCGCTAGCGACGTCCGGCTGCCAGTCGAAGATCATATCGGCCTGGTTGATGCTGAAGGCGTTGCTCAACACGTCGAAAGGACGAAGATACTGCACCCTGCCGATGGGGTGGTTGAAGTCATACTCGTAGTAGGTGTCGAGCGTGTAGTTCAACGTCGCCCCACCGGGAAGCGCCGTTGGGAGCACCGGAATCGCAGGAGTGCTCTGGGGCGCCTCAGCAACCTGTGTGTTCGCGGCAGCGACGCCGCTGCTCGACACGCTCTCCACGCTGGTTCGAATACTAGCCGCCGGCAAGGTGAAGACAGCCGGCTTTAGCGTGGCCGTATCAATCACCGCAACGGATTTCTGCTTGTTCAACTCCTCTTCCAGCGCACTCACCCTCGTCGCCAGCTCGCGCACCGTCTGCCGCAACTCCTCTACTTCTTCGTGCGAAGCGGGTTTCGTCTCGGCGGTTGCAGCGTTGGCGACCGACACGGTTACACAAAAAAGAAGAGAGAGATGCGGTTTCAGGAAGAATCGCATGACGGAACCTCGCGCAAGAATCATTAAGCAAACCATATACGACATCAATAAACCGTAAATGTGGGCAGGCGGGTGCTCCGTTTGCATACCCAATAGCCGCTCGCTCGTATATATACCTACAGAACGGGAAACTGAGGGCTCACAATTGGCAACGGGAACAACAGCAGCGGGACCTGCCAGCGCAAACCAAACAAACACCAGGCGGCGCGATCTGCTGGAACTCGCCGTAGGCTATGGCCTCATCATGGCAACCATCTGGACCGCAAACCCCACCCAGAGGGCGCTCTATTGGCTCGCCTTTGCGTGGATCGCCGGAACCTCCTGGGCGCGCCGCGACCAATGGAGCGAGTTGGGAATGGGCCGCAAAGGCCTGGTTGCTTCGCTCTGGATACCCGGTGTTGCGATATTGCTCTCCGGGCTCGCCGTCTTCGTCGCCTGGAGAACCGGCAGACTTCATCCTCTCCATGGCAATACCCCACTGCCGCTGCACGCCGGAGGCTATATCGTATGGGCGCTCATGCAGCAGTTCATCCTGCAGAGCTATTTTCTGTTGCGTCTGTTGCGTCTGTTGCCCGGCAAAGCGCTCGCGGTCATCGTAGCCGCCACAATCTTCGCCATCGCACACCTGCCCAATCCGGTTTTGACTCCCATCACGGTTATCTGGGGAGCGATATCGTGTCTCCTCTTTCTCCGCTACCGCAACATTTACTCGCTCGGACTAGCTCACGGAATCATGGGGCTCTGTGTCGCCATCACAGTCCCCACGGCCATGCATCGCCACATGCGCGTCGGCCTGGGTTATCTCCGCTACCATCAGCACCGGCATGATCGCCCGATCAGCCCTCAGGGCAATCAGCGTAACCACAGCGACCAGAGCGTGTCGACCGTCGCATGGGTCACCGCCGAAGCTCCTACGCGGCGCTCCTGACGCCATGCACGTCCATAAAAGATCCCCGCCAGTGCGGCCAACACTACATATTGCCAGTTGAAGTGAGCAGCGCGCTTGTTGAAGTGCGAAAGGCCGAACAGAATCGCTGTTGTTATCAACGCCCAGCGCGGCCCCAACCGCCGCTCCAGCAGGTTTTGCATCCACCCGCGGAAGAAAACCTCCTCGGGAACTGCGATAAAGAAAAACGTAAACACCCACGCCAATACCGCGCGCGAGATCGAGGGAAGTTCCGCATGAAAATGCAAAAACCCCATCGCGAGGCCAAGGACGATCGCAACCGGAGCATACATGGCCCACTCACGCAGCCCGATTCGGACGTCGGCGGCGCGAAGGCGGAGATCGAACCCCACACCCTGCAACCGGCGGATCGCAAGAAATCCATAGAGACCGGCATCGAGCAGTAGCATCTTGTTGAACACGGCAAGATGAGGCGGCCACGCCGGCTCGAACCACCGCAGGTCCACCGCAAGGCCAATGGCTAGGAGCACAACAAAGTCGCGCCAGTCGCCGCGCTGCTTGTGGTCCGCAAGACTGGCCAGATAGAGCAGCCAACTGGTCACTACAGGCAACAGCAGGTAAAGCGCAAACCACGTCCAACGGAACTGCCCGTACGATGTCGCAACCAGTACATACGGGACACACAGCACAGCAGGCCGAATAATGCGCACAGCGGGTCGAAAGCGCGGTTCCATCTGAACGACGCGCGGCCAGAACGCCGCCACCAGAAACGGAATGAGCGTCAGCAGCGCGGCGATGACGACCGAAAGATGAATCGGGAAGGTCTGCATCAGCTTCGAGAATAGACTCCTTCGACAATGGAACCGCAAGGGTAAACTCAAACAGTGGCTTCCGCCTACAACCTGAAACAGCGCATAACTCTCGCTATCGTGCCGCTCCTTGCGAGCCTGATCATCCGCTGCCTCGGCATGACGCTGCGATACGAAGACGTGTGCGAATCCGGCGCAACTCCTGGGTACGACTCGCCACCCCCCGCCGTCTATGCCTTCTGGCACCGCTGCCTCCTCGCCGGAGCGTGGCGTTTTCGCAAATACGGCCTCACCATCCTGATTAGCCGAAGCTTCGACGGAGAGCTCATCGCACGAACGGTCGAGCGGCTCGGTTATGTCGCCATTCGTGGTTCGAGTTCGCGCGACGGAGCCCCCGGCCTGCGCAACATGCAGCGCGCTTACCTCTCGGGCCACTACTGTGCTTTCACTGCCGATGGTCCCCGCGGCCCCGCCATGGTCGCAAAGCCTGGAGCGGCCCAACTCGCCCAGCTCGTCAACACCACCGTCCGCACCTGTTACGTCCATCCCCACCGGGCATGGCAGCTGCGCTCGTGGGACCGCTTCCTCATCCCCAAACCCTTCTCGCGGGTGACAATCGCATGGACCCTTCCTGCTCCTGCCGACCTGCCCTCGGTCCAGGCTGCGCTCGACCGCTCTGTCGAACTGGCTCAATCGGTGAAAAAATAGTTGAGGAAAGTGGCGTGTTTTATGCCTCGAAAGTTCACCACGCAAAACACCAGAAAGTCACCACGATTTACCATCCAAGACACCACAAGTTACCACGCATTTTGACCCGATTTGCGCGTATCCGATTTCAATTTCGACCTGCCCGAAGAGCTGATCGCCCAGTCCCCACCGGCGATTCGAGGCTCTAGTCGCATGCTCGCGGTCGACCGCGCCACCGGCGCTTACCAGGACGATTTTTTCCGCAATCTCCCCCATTTTCTGCGACCTGGCGACCTCCTCATCCTCAACGACAGCCGCGTCATTCCCGCCCGGCTCTATGCCACCCGCGCCGGTCTCCATACGCAGCACAGCTCTCCGGAGCCGTCGGGACGAATTGAAGTCCTTCTAACGCAACAGGTTAGCGAGAACGATTGGACCGCACTGGTTCGGCCGAGTAAGAAAGTCCAACCTGGCGAGCACCTCCACTTCCGCGCTGAAGACGACCCTAAACCCTTGCTGGAGGCGGAGATAATAGCGGCAGGAGAGTTCGGCGAACGCACGCTACGCTTTCAACCCGTGGCAGACTTCCACGCCATCCTCAACAAAATAGGCCACATACCACTCCCCCCGTATATACACCGGGACGACACCATCGAAGATCGTGAGCGCTATCAAACCGTCTTCTCCCACCAGCCCGGCAGCGCCGCCGCGCCCACTGCGGGCCTCCATTTCACCCCGGCGATTCTCAAGGAAATCAGAGATATAGGAGTTCTAGTTGAGACGATTACACTTCATGTCGGCCTAGGCACCTTCCAACCAGTTCGCGCGGAAAATGTAGAAGACATTCATCTCCACGCGGAACACTACACTCTTCCCGCGACCACCGCCGAAGCGATAAACACCGCGCTGCAAACGGGGAATCGCATTATTGCTGCCGGCACAACTACGACGCGGACGCTGGAACATTGCGCGGCGACCGCTCAGGGAAATCCCCTGAAGCCCCACTCCGGGCAGACAAGTATTTTTATAAGTCCCGGTTACAAATTTCAGATTGTGAGCGGTCTTCTCACTAATTTTCATCTTCCGAAATCCACGCTGCTGATGCTCGTCAGCGCGTTTGCCGGCAGGGAAGCGGTGCTCGCCGCCTATGCCCATGCCGTTCGCGGAGGCTATCGCTTTTTCAGCTATGGCGACTGCATGCTGTTGTTATAGGTCCCATCCGGCTACGACGCGCTACCATCAAAAGGTTATGGCTAAAGTACCTGCTCAACCCACTGGGTCCGAAACAAAACCGCCGATCTATCTTCTCGACAGCATGGCCTTTATCTTTCGGGCTTATCACGCGATGCAGCGGCAACGGCCAATGTCTACGCGGACGGGGATTCCTACGGCTGCGACTTATGTGTTTGTGAACATGATTAACAAGCTGCGCAAGGACTTCGCGCCACAGTACCTGGCAGCGGTGTATGACGTGGGCGCGCCGGTGCATCGCAATGAGCTGGCTACGCAATTGAAGGATGTGCAGAAGTTCAATATCAAGACGCAGCAGTTTGAGACGGTGGAGTATGGCGGGTATAAAGCGAATCGGACGGAGACGCCTCCGGACCTGATTCAGCAGCAGCCGTACATCCGCCGGGCGCTGGAGGCGTTTCGGATTCCGATTCTCTACTACGAGGGCTTCGAGGCCGATGACGTGATTGGGACGTTGTCGTGCAAGCTGGCCGCGCTTGGCCATCATGTTTATGTCGTGTCGTCGGACAAGGACATGATGCAGCTGGTCAATAAGAATGTTTCTATTCTGAATCCTACGAAGGACAACCTGATTTTGGATCCGGCAGGTGTGGAGGCGGTACTGGGCGTGCCGCCTGAACGTGTGGTGGATGTGATGGCGCTGCGGGGGGACTCGGTCGATAACATTCCGGGCGCTCCGGGGATTGGGGACAAGGGATCGGTTGAGCTGATTCAGCAATTCGGCAGTGTGGAGGCGGCGCTTGATGCAGCTTCGAGCCATCCGGAGCAGGTGAAACGCAAGACCTATCGCGAGTCGTTGCAGAATAATCGCGAAAATATTCTGTTGTCGAAGGAACTCGTGACGATTCACACGAGTGTGCCGATTGAGTACTCGCTGGAGGCCATGCGGACGCAGCCGGTGGACAATGCGGCTTGCCGACAGCTGTTCGCGGAGCTGGAGTTTACGACTTTGCTGAAGGAGCTTGCTCCTGCGGTGGACAACACAGTCATCGATTACAACCTCAAGCCGACGGCGAGCGAGATCGGACAGCTTCTGAGTGAGGCGCGCACTGTTGATCCGGAGCCGAATCGCGTGCGCGGGCTGGCTATTGCGATCTTTGAAGATGCTCGTGCGATTGCAGAGGAGACTGCCGCTGAGCCGTCAGAGGAGGGCGGTGAGCCTGAGCCGGCGCCGGCGGAGAACATGCCTCTTTTTGGAGTGGCTGAGTCTGCGGTGCCGAGTCCTGCGGTCATTGTGTCGAATGTGACGGAAGATCCGGCGAGGCGGCTTGCGCTTGCAGTGAACGACAACTTTGCGATTGAGGTGTCGTTGGATTCGCCCGGGGTAAGGGAAGCGCTTGCAGACCCGAAACTT
>Ga0209624_10002670_pt1 | contig 13087 bp, 13 predicted proteins | sample JacPinW_OM2H0_O1_FD_188565 | JGI IMG/M metagenome (GOLD analysis project Ga0209624, IMG submission 188565) | Forest soil microbial communities from Algoma, Ontario, Canada - Jack Pine, Ontario site 1_JW_OM2H0_O1 (SPAdes) (version 2) | ecosystem: Environmental > Terrestrial > Soil > Boreal...
CACCCGCGTCGCCGTCCACACGATCCGCGACATCAAAAGCCCGCTCGAGCGGCTGGGCCTCAACCTCACCAGCCGATCCTCGCCCGCCTGACCGACGCCGCATGGCGCGGCCTGCCTAGCTGCGATGGTCCGCAATCCGTATGCTTTCCCCTCCCAGGCGAAGTGTTCTGTAGTCCTATGAAGCCGATGGAGCCTCTTTGCGCCATAGATTTTGGTGCTTTAGTAACTCTAACAATCCGACCCAAAATTCTAACTTGCTCTAATTGATCTCCGTCGTATTTTTCAGATCAGCAGACGTTCACGGTTGCGCTCCGAAAAGCGCTCGGGAGGAAGCTCGGCGGACGTCATGGTCGATCCCGTGCCACCCTCTTCCTTCTGCGACCGAGATTTACACATGGCGGCATGAGCGCCGCGGCGCCAGGAACACGAGTCCCATGAATCTTTCCGCATTACTTTCGAGCCGCGCCTCCAAGGGGCGTCCCGTGCGCGCCGCGCTCATCGGGGCCGGCAAGTTCGGCTCCATGATCCTGTCGCAGATCCCGAGGATCGAGGGGCTGCACATGGCCGTGGTTGTCGATCTCGACGTCGGTCTAGCGCGCCATTCCTTCGAGCGCGTCGGCTGGGCGGACGGTCGCTACGATGCCCGCAGCGCAGGCGAAGCGATCAAGGACGGCACGACCTTTATCACGGATGACCTTCAGGCGATGCTGGCGTGCCAGGAGATCGAGTGCGTCATCGAGGCCACCGGCCATCCGCTCGCGGGAACGCGTCACGCGCTCGCTTGCATTGAGCACGGCAAACACGTCGTCATGGTGAACGTCGAGGCCGACGTGATGGTCGGGCCCATCCTTGCGGAAAAGGCTCGGGCGAAGGGCCTCATCTATTCGATGGCCTACGGGGACCAGCCCGCCCTCATCTGCGAGCTGGTGGATTGGGCGCGCTCCTGCGGCTTCGAGATCACGGCGGCCGGCAAAGGCATGAACTTCGAGCCTCGCTATCGCTATTCAACCCCGGACACGGTCTGGGGCCTGTTCGGTTGGAGCGAGGAGATGGTCAAGAAAGACAGGCTCAATCCGAAGCTCTACAATTCTTTTACCGACGGTACGAAGGCCGCCATCGAAATGGCCGCCGTCGCCAACGGAACGGGCCTCGATTGCCCCGATGACGGGCTCGCCTTTCCTCCAGCGGGCGTCCATGACCTCGCCAGAGTGTTCCGCCCGATAGCCGACGGCGGCCGGATGGCTCGCTCTGGTCTCGTCGATATTGCCGCGAGCCAGGAACCAGACGGCCGCGAAGTCTTCAACAACGTTCGATACGGAGTGTTCGTCACATTCAAGGCGCATAGCGAATATGCGCGCGCGTGCTTCAAGCAATATGGCCTGCTAACGGACCCGTCGGGTTGGTACGCATCCCTGTGGCGCCCTTTCCATCTCATTGGCCTGGAAGCATCCGTCAGCGTCCTGTCAGCGGTTCTACGAGGCGAGGCGACCGGTTCCTCGAAGGAGTTCAGGGGAGACGCTGTCGCCACCGCCAAGAAGGATATGCAACCGGGCGAAATGCTCGATGGCGAGGGCGGTTTTGCAGTTTGGGCGAAAGCAATTCCTGCCGTGCGCAGTCTTGAACTCGGCGCGCTGCCGATGGGGCTTGCGCACAATGTCCGCCTGAAGCGAGCGATCAAGAAGGACCAAGTGGTGAGCTACGCCGACGTCGATCTCACGGATGATCGCGATGTCGCCGCTGTTCGCCGCGAAATGGAGGATCGCTTCAGGCCTTCCAAGAGCATCGCCGCGCAATAGAATCAGCGGCCGAAGACGGCGCGCCAAATTGAGGCGACGGGGGTGCCTTAATCGCTCTGCCTCTCGTCATTTTCGTTGGGCGGCCTGCCACACATCTCGTTCTTGGCGGAGCCAGTCGAGAAACAACTGCACCTTTCGTCTTCGAAGATGGTCACGAGGGCAGACGATCCATTGCGTCACGATCCGAATCTCGGGCGCATCTTGAACAGGACGGACTAGCACCCCCTGCGCGAGCTCGCGCTCCGTCATCAGCGTGCTTTCAAGTGCAATTCCGAGGCCCCCAGCCGCGGCGTCGATCGCCATATGGCTGCGATCGAAGAGCACTTTGCGCCATCGCGTAGACGGTTCGACGCCGGCCAAGGCGAACCAGGGGGGCCACTGCGCCTGCGATTTCACCGAATGGATTAAACGGCGGCTCGGAAGCTCAGCCGGAGCGAGACTCCCCGCACTGGCATACGTGGGGGCGCAGACTGGCCAGAATTCTTCTTCTGCCAGTCCCTCCACAAATAGCCCAGGCCATCGCCCATCGCCGTGCCGTATCTCGACGTCCACCGATTCCCGGTCGAAGTCCGTCGGCTCGTTCGTGCCATCCAGGCGCACCTCTAGGTCGGGGTGTAGATCAATCAGAGAGCCGAGGCGTGGCAGCAGCCACTTATTCGAAAGGGTGGGCGTCGCGCGCACGTTCAGGGCCATCAGCGACCGGAATCCGCGAATTTGTTCCGTCGCTTCAGTAATCCGCTCAACCTGGTCGCGGATCGAAGTGAAATAGCGATCTCCGGCTTCTGTGAGCGCGATGCGGCGCCCGACCTTGACCATCAAGGAGGTCCCGAGTTGCACCTCAAGGAGCTGAATTTGTTGCGTCACGGCGGAAGGGGTCACGTTCAGCTCCGCCGCCGCCTTTGAGACGCTGCCAGCTTTAGCGGCGGCGTGAAAGACGCAAATCGCGCGCATGGGAAGCTGCATCGGCGTGGCCTCGGACAGCCCGTATCGTTAGCAATTCTAACCTTTTCTGCAAAGCATCTAAATTGCTCTTAACAAAGCGCACAACTAGGCTTTCATAGTCGGAATGCCTCGATGGCAAAGCCGATGCGCAAAGAGAACGCCGGGCGCTAACGGCCGATTGCTTGGAGGGACGCAGCCAAGAGCCTCGAAGATGTTCGTCTTTGCGACGATCGAACAGTTTACTCTTTCAATATGTAACGACGGCTCGCGCGCTGATTAACGTGGTCGATCGTCGCCCATCAAACGGGAGGAAGCTTATGATAACTTTGGCTCGACCGATACTGACGACTGCAAGCCTGCTCGCCCTCGCGATAGGAACGAGCGGCGCGCGGGCTGCGGAGAGTTGCTCCGCCTATCCGATCGGGACGGCGGAAAAGATCGAGAGTTCTGATCTGGCGTCGAAGTTAGGCGCGGTTCCGAAGCCGGGCAAGGAGTTGCACTTCGCCTACGTCACCAAAACACTCATCAACGAATTCTGGCAGGACGTTGCGGCCGGGGCGAAGAGCGAGGCGGCCAAATACGGGATCAAGGTCGACGTGCAGGCGGCCAAAGACGAATCGTCGCTGGTCGAGCAGCTCAACCTCGCGCAGACCATGGCCTCGCAGAAACCAGACGCTCTGCTCTTATCGCCAGAGTCCGATTCGAATCTTGCACCTGTGATCAAGGCCGCGATTGCGGCGAACATCCCGACGGTGATCATCGACGACTCTAAAACCGCTGGCGCCAGCACTTACATCGGCACCGACCAGGTGAAGATCGGCGCGCAGGCCGCGACCTTCCTGCATGACGCAAATCCCAAAGGCGGCAAGGTCGCGCAGATCGAAGGCGCGGCGGGCTCTCCAAACGCTAGGTTGCGCATCAAGGGCTTCAAGGATCAACTCGCGACTTATCCAGACCTTCAATTGGTCGCGAGCCAGCCGGGCAACTGGGATCGTCTGACGGCGCTCAACGCGACGAGCAACATTCTGCGCCAAAACCCGGACCTCATCGGAATCTACGCCAATAACGACGGCATGGCGCTCGGCGTTTTCGAGGCTGTGAAAGATGCAAACGCCGTGGGCAAAGCGCTGGTCGTCGGCACTGACGGCATTCGCGAGGCTAAGAAGTCCGTCCAAGCCGGCGAGATGAGCGCGACTGTGGCAGAATTCCCCTTCGAGGAGGGGAAACTGGGCGTCGAGGTGGCTCTGCGGCTTCTCGGATGTCAGCCTGTCCCTCCGTGGGTGGTTTCGCCTAACGCGGTCTTAACGAAGGACAACGTCGCGAAATTCCCTAGCCCAACGAACTGAGAGTCATCTCCAATGGGCGCTGTTGCGTTGTCAGAGGGGACCAGCTCGTCGTTGCGCCCGCCCATGTTGGCGATGCGCGGCGTCTCCAAGACCTTTGGCCGCGCGCGCGTGCTGAACGACGTGGACCTCACACTCCAAAGTGGCGAGGTCCACGCATTGCTCGGCGAGAACGGCGCGGGCAAGTCGACATTGATGAAGGTCTTGTTCGGCATCGTTCCGCCCGATGCGGGCGAAATCGAGATCGACGCGCTTGGCGCCGTTCAGATCGAGAGCCCCCGTCATGCGCTGTCGCTTGGCATCGGGCTTGTGAGCCAGGAACTCAGCCTCGTGCCGCAACTCGACGTGGCGCAGAATATCTTTCTGGGCCAAACAGCCGGCCTCGACATCGTGCCGCGCGGGCGGCATCGCGAGGCGGCGGTCGAAATCCTCCAATCTCTCGCGCCTCATCTCCAAGTCGCTACACCCGTCTCCAAGCTCGGCATGGCCGATCGTCAGCTGGTCGAGATCAGCCGGACACTGGCGCGTGGCGGCCGCATCATCGCGTTCGATGAGCCTACGTCGAGCCTGACGCCACAGGAGCGCGACGGCTTGTTCCAGGTGATCCGGGGACTTCGCGATGCGGGCAAGGCGATCATCTATATTTCGCACCGCATGGAAGAGATCCGCGCGATCGCAGATCGTTTCACAGTCATGCGAGACGGCAAGGTCGTCGCGACCGACGCCATGGAAAAATATGCCGACACGCAACTCAACGAGCTGATCGCCGGACGGGAATTGTCTCTCGCTATGGAGGGGCGGCCCGCCCCTGTCGAGATTGGCGAGGCGCCGCTGTTTGAGATCCGAGATCTCTCAACGACCCGTCTTCGCAATGTTGCTCTGTCGGTTCGTCCCGGCGAGGTCGTGGGTCTAGCGGGTCTGGTCGGCTCCGGCAGATCAGCGATCATGCGCGCTGTGTTCGGAATCGACGAGCGCACAGGAGGCGAGATCCGGGTGGGCGGGTCCAGGGTCGACATCAGAGAGCCGAAGGATGCAATGCGGGCCGGCATCGCCTTGATCCCGGAGGATCGTCGTGGGCACGCGATCGTTCCGATGATGTCCGTCGAACAGAACTTTGGTCTCGCCAACCAGAAGCGTTTTTCGCGGTTCGGCGTATTGCGCGGCGCAGCCCGGCGCGCGGAGGCCCGAAAATATGCTTCGGACCTTCAGATCCGACCGCCGAACATCCAGACCCCCATGGCCAATCTGTCGGGAGGCAACCAGCAGAAGGTCGTCATTGCGCGCTGGCTCGCGACCGGCGCTCGCGTGCTCATGTTCGACGAGCCCACCCGCGGCGTCGACGTCGGCGCGAAGGCAGAAATCTACGCGTTGCTCCGTCAACTTGCCGCCGCAGGCGCGGCCGTCTTGGTGATCTCGTCGGAACTCCCCGAACTTTTGCTGCTGTCTCACCGCATAGGCATCGTCAATCGAGGCCGACTCACTCAGACACTGGAAAACGGCAGCCATCTCAACGAGGACGTACTGATGCGTCACGCAACCGCAGGCGGTCTGTCATGATCCAAAGCGCGGTCAAGACCCCGAGCCTCACCACGCCCGCCTCGACGACCCCTTCGTTCAACCGGGATCTCTTCCGACAAGCGAGCGTCCTTATCGGCTGCGTCGCCCTGTTCGCGATCTTCTCTATTCTCACCAGCAGCTTCTACCAGCCGTCCAATCTGATCGACATCATGCTGCAATCGTCGATCAACGCCGTGATCGCGGTTGGCATGACGCTGGTGATCATCACCCGCGGCATTGATCTTTCGGTTGGCTCCATTGTTGGCCTGTCGAGCATGGTGGCCTCCGACCTCATGAGCCACAACATCGCGCTCGGCATCGTCGCCGGCCTTTTGGTGGGAATGATCTGCGGGCTCGTCAACGGTTTGCTTATCGCCAAGCTTAAGCTGCCTGATTTCATCGTGACGCTCGGGACCCTGAGCGTCTTTCGCGGCTTGGCTCTCATCTACACCAACGGCCAGCCCATCTACGGCCTGCCGGACGGCTTCCGGGCCGCATTCGGCGGCCAGCTGCTCGGTGTCCCAACGCCGGTCATTATGGCCATCGTCGTCGCGGGCCTCGCCTTTTTTCTGGTCCGTTTCACGGCGCTGGGCGAGCAGATTGTCGCCCTCGGCGGAAACGAAGAGGCGGCGCGGCTCTCCGGCATTAACATCGATCGGGTCAAGATCGTCGTCTACACATTGTCGGGCCTTCTTTCGAGCCTCGCCGGATTTGTGCTCATAGCCCGGATCGGCGCTGCCGAGCCGATCGGTGGAAACGGCTTCGAACTGCAGGCGATCGGCGCAGCCGTCATCGGCGGCGCGAGCCTATTTGGCGGCGTTGGAAATCCGCTTGGCTCGCTCATCGGCGCGCTGACGCTTGGCGGCTTGCAGAACGGACTGACGCTCATGAACGTCCCGTCGTTTTGGCAATACGTGGCCTCCGGCGTGGTCGTCATCCTCGCAGTCTATGCTGATCGACTCGCCCGTCCCCGTCGATGAGGGAATGGGTCCGAAGTTCACGAGCCGGCTGATAGAGCGCGCTGGCTTTCAGGATCGCATGCGGCTTTGCAGAGACCGCTTTTGCGGTAGGCTCTGCGACAGATATGGGCCGCCTTAGCCGATCAGGCTCTCATGTCTGCGAAATGACTATGAGGCGAATATCGTGGATGAAACCAAGCTTCGCTTTGCGACCCGCCTGAACTCGTTCGGCTCGAGGCCCGACGCCTATTGGCCGAAAGGTAAGGGCAAGCAGAGCCCTCTGGAACTCGCCGAGCGCGCCTCGAAGGCCGAGGGCCTTACAGACGTCGACCTCAACTATCCCGACCATGTGGGGTCCGATCCTCGCATGACCGGCGACAAGATACGCGATCTCGGCCTGGCGGTGAACGGTCTCGCCATGCGGTACTATTCGAACCCCGGGTTCAAAATTGGGGCCTTCACCAATCCCGACGCTGCGGTCCGTCGCGAGGCCATTGAGCTGACGAAACGAGGAATCGACGCTGCTCGGCAAGCCGGCTGTAATCTGATGACGCTTTGGCTTGGACAGGATGGCTTCGACTACGCCTTTCAGGCCGATTACGCGCGGCTCTGGGCGGATGAGATCGAGGGGATCCGCGAGGTCGCCCTGCACGATCCAGACTGCCTTGTCAGCATCGAATACAAGCCGAACGAGCCGCGTTCCTACAGCCTGATGCCCGACTGTGCGACGACGCTACTGGCCCTCAAGGAAGTGGATCTTCCGAATGTCGGTGTCACGCTCGATTTCGCTCATGTGCTCTACGCCGACGAGCAGCCCGCCTTCGCAGCCGCGTTGATCAATCGGCACAGCCGCCTTCTCGGCATGCATCTGAACGATGGATATGCAAAGCGGGATGACGGCCTCATGGTCGGAGCCGTGCATTCCCTCCAGACGATCGAACTGCTTCGGCAGGTAAAAGTCGATGGGTTTGCTGGTCCGATCTACTTCGACACGTTTCCCGACCTGACAGGCCTCGATCCCATCAAGGAATGCGAAGCCAACATAGCCACCGTGAAGTCGATGCTTCGCGTCGTCGACAGGCTCGACGCCGACAATGAGTTACAGGGCGCAATCGCTCTTCAGGACGCAGTCGCCACGCAGGCGATCGTGCGCAAGGCGCTGTTCGGAAGCTGAGGGATCGGTGGCGAATAATGATTTGCAGATGTCCGGTTAGCACTACAAGGACGGGTGCCGGATCGCCGAGCTGTGATGATTTCAGGAGGCGCTCGTGAGCGTGGCGCCAGAGCAAGGAGTTCCGGCAGAAGCAACCGCCTCGCCCCCGGCGGTCATTGTCGTCGGAAGTCTGCACTATGACATTATGGTCGACGCGCCCGACCGTCCTCGCAAAGGCGAGACGATCGCCGGGAGAAGCTGGGTGACAAAATTCGGCGGCAAGGGCGGAAATCAGGCCGTCGCCGCACGCCGCCAGGGCGTTCCCACCGCCACGGTCGGCGCTGTCGGAGACGACAGTTTCGGCCCGGCGCTCATAGCGGGTCTCGATCGTGGACGGGTTGACCGGACAAACGTCGTCGTGGTCAGCGGGATCGGATCAGGGATGAGCGTCGCGATATTCGACGACGACGGCGACTATGGCGCGGTCATCGTCTCTGGGGCTAATCTCGCCATCGTTCCGAGCAACGCGTCGGCCGAGTTGCTGTCGAGGGCCAAAGTTCTTGTGCTTCAGAACGAAATCCCCGAAGTCGTCAACGAAGCCGTCGCCCATCACGCTCGGGATCTGGGAGTGACGACGATCTTAAATGCCGCGCCCGCGCGTCCCTTCACGACCAGTCTTCCTGATCTTGTTGACATTCTGATCGTTAATGCGATCGAAGCCGAGATGCTAGGCGGAGGCGCCGTGTCCTCGCTGGAAACGGCCGCAGGGGCAGCCCAGAGGCTTGCAGCAAGATTTAAATCCGTCGTTGTGACAGCGGGCGGTGACGGCGTGTCCAGTTTCGACCGGTCCGGCCGCGCATTCAAACTGCCCGGCATGAAGGTCGCGGTCGTGAGCACTCACGGGGCCGGAGACACGTTCGTAGGGACGCTCGCGGCGCGAATGGCGGTCGGCGATCTTTTTGAAGCCGCCTTGTCGATCGCGAATCGAGAAGCGGCAAAATTGGTGTCGACGCCGGAAGGGAAGCGGCAGGCTTAAACCGACGGTAACTAAGATGGGGTGGTGTTCGCGACGGTGAATGGCCGCTATTCGCGCAATTCCACCCTTTGTGGGTTGAACCTGGAGGTTCGCTTTGGGGCGACTTAGGCCGTCGCCCGCGAGCACAGGAATGACCACCATTTGGGCGAAGCGGTCGGTGTCGACGTAAAGCACATTGCGGATAGAGGCAGCCCACGTCGCACTTGGGCGGAGAGGGACCGTTGGCCGAACGCCGGGAATGGGGGATTGCGGGCGTACAAGGCCCGTCAGGGAAAGGTTTGGTGTCTGCCCTTTTGCGGGTTTGGCGGGGCAACCAGCTGCTCGCACGAGCCTAGTTGGCGACCAGCCGCTCATCAGTCGCCAGAAGAGAGTCCCGCGAGAAGCGGCGCGTACGCGGCGAGCCTGCGGGATAGGAACTCGGTGAAGAGCCGCACGCGCTTCGTCTTGCGTGTCTCCCCCTGTGTGAGAAGCCAAACCGTTCCGTACATGTGCAGGTCGGCGCCCGGGACCCTCGCCAGCAGGGGGTCGGTGTCTCCGACGAAGCACGGCAGTGTCGTCATCCCGAGCCCTTGCCGTACGGCGGCGATCTGCGCCTCGGCGTCCGTGGTCCTGAATGGAACCCCCTGGCGCCAACCTCGCCCTCGCTGGCCCAATCCGGAATTCCATGAAGGCTTATGACGATCCACCGGATGGGATCAGGCGTGCCCGCACGCAACGCGGCTAGTCGATCGCGAGATATGTAGACGCCTCCGAACACCTCCGGCCCCTTCACGCCGTGAAGATTGAGCGGCAGGGTTTTGCGGTCGTAGACGACGCGGATCGCGACGTCGGCCTCTCGGTTGGTCAGATTCGCCAGCTCGCCGGACGACAAGATTTCCATCTCGATGTCCGGATGCAGACGCGCGAAATTGGCGAAGTCCGGCATGAGCAGGTGTGTCGCGAGGGGCGGCGCCAGCGTCACCCGCAGAAGCCCGCGCACGCTCTGGTCGCGCCCGAAAACGCCAGTCTCCAGCAGGTGCGACGACGCTTCCATCTGGTCCGCGAAGTCGAGGACCTCCTCGCCCGCAGCCGTCAGGCGGTAGCCCGAAGGCAGCTTTTCGAACATGTGCACCCCGAGGCGCTCCTCGAGCTGGGCGATGCGCCGCAGCACGGTCGAGTGATTCACACCGAGGCGCTCGCCGGCGGCCCGCACCGAGCCTCCGCGCGCGACGGCAAGAAAGTAGCGAACGTCATCCCAATCGATCATGGCGCAATCCTGCACCGCGGGGTTTGCCTTCCAAAGCCCGAGTCCAACACCATCGAACATCCTCTCGAATGTGGGGCAGCACGGGAGGATCATAGCCTATGTCGACAGGCACGGCCCAATTCCGAACGGCAGACACCGATCGTCGCGGCTGGCGTCAGTCGTCCAGCCGGATCGATTTCGCACCACCGATGTGCACGCTTCCGCACTCAACGCCTGACGCCGGCGGACCCATCTCCAGGGTCTCGGGGGCCTTCCCGAAGGACCAAAGATGGAGCCTGAAAGGAGAAGTCATGGGAAAGCTTGAGGGTAAGGTTGCAGTCATCACGGGTGGATCGAGGGGCATGGCGCTGGCGAGCGCCAAGCGGTTCGTTGAAGAAGGTGCCTATGTTTTCATCACGGGCCGTCGGCAGGAAACGCTCGACGAGGCCGTCAAGCTGATTGGCCGGAACGTGACCGGCGTGCGCGGCGACGCGGCCAATCTCGACGACCTCGACGGTCTGTTCGACACGGTCAAGCGGGAAAAGGGCAGGATCGACGTCCTTTACGCGAGCGCCGGGATGGGCGAAGCCGTCCCACTGGGCGAGATTACCGAGCAGCATTTCGATGCGACCTTTGGCCTGAATACGCGCGGCACGCTGTTTACGGTTCAGAGGGCGTTGCCGCTGTTCAACGATGGCGGATCGGTCTTCATGACCGGGTCCATTGCTTCGGTGAAAGGTTTTCCTGGTTGCGGCGTGTATGCGGCGAGCAAGGCGGCGTTGCGCTCATTCGCACGCACCTGGCTCAACGAACTGAAGGGCAGGAATATCCGGGTGAACGTGGTGAGCCCGGGGCCGATCGCCACACCGATGCAGGCCCAAGTTCTCACCGAGGAGGGGAAGCGGATGTTCGAATCTCTGATCCCGCGGGGAAAGATGGGTCGTCCTGAGGAAATTGCGGCGGTCGCGCTGTTTCTTGCTTCAGACGATTCGAGCTTCGTGAATGGGGTGGAGTTGTCTGTCGACGGCGGCTTCTCGGCCATCTGAATTCGCGCCGGATCGCGGGAATGGTGGAACGACTTCCGCGCTGAACGGTCGGCCCGGCCGCGCGGAAGTCGTTCACGGCAGGACGCCTACGCGAAGGTCGCCACACAGCGGAACGGATAACCCAGCGCCGTTGAAGGCCGGGGAATCCATATCAACACGGATCGGAGAAGCCTTATGAGCTACGCGATTGTAGGAGTCGGTAAGATAGGCCAGGCCCTCGCCCACGCCCGTAAAAACATCGACGTGACCGTCGCGAGCCGCCGGCCGCCCGAGGCGTTGGCGCCGCAGGCTCGGGCGATTGGCCCCACGGTCGCCGCCAAGTCGCTGCAGGATGCACTCGATGCCGACACAATCATCTTGGCGGTCCCGTTCGGGGAGCATCGCGAGGTTGCGAAGGCCCTGCCGACCTGGAAAGGCAAGACGGTCATCGACGCGATGAACGCGTTAGTTCCCCCTGAGGAGCTGGACGGTCTCCCGTCCTCCGCCTTCGTCGCGACGGCGTTCACCGGCGCCAAGTTCAGATCGCCGCTATTTCAGTGGCTTGCCCGTACTAAACATAGTCTGTGCTGTGATTTATTTCGTTTGCGCCGGCGGAGCGGCCGGAAATGCCCGTCAGTCTCTGGCGGCAAAATTCCGTTTCCGAAAAGGCGGTGGTCGTGACCGCTCGATCCTCGGTCAGGTCTGAGCTGACGGCCTGAGGCCGAGCGCGGTCCATTGTTGGGCCCAGACGGTCGGCAAATCCATCAGTCGCTTGGCTCCGAACCCGCGTGGCAGACGGCCTTCGATTGCTGCGGCGACGATGGGCGGAGCAACAAAGGCCAGAGAGAGAGTCATGCGGATTGAGCGTTCGCTCTTACGTTCGCGGGCGGCGATGGACTCGATGGTTTGATTGGGATCCATAAGGAGTTCGTCGAGCCAGCGATAGGCGTTACGCGAGGATTCGGCGAAGACCGCACGCGCCCGAACTCGCATTGGGCGGATCGGAGAGCGCGACTCACCTTCGCCTGGAATGATCTCGCGGCGCTGGTAAGGAGAGGGCGGTATCCAGGGAATGGTGAATGTTTGAACTTGCCCATCGACGGCGACGGACTCGCTAAGCCGGATCTCGATTTCCTCTGCGCTGATTGTGACTCGCTCGATCGCGGCGAGCACCTTCTCATGAACGGAGAGCTCTTGGCATGGCTCAACCTCCGTGGGGTGCGAGCCGACCGTCCTACCGGAAACACCCACGTGAGACAGCGCGCCAAATCCCTCGGTCGAGCGTCTGGATGCGATGATGCTTTTGATCGCATCGTACACCTGTTTCTCGATCTGGGCCGCGGGGACGCGCGTGACGGATCCGGCGTCGGGCTTGCGACCCGTGGGGATCGCTCGCGAAATGTAGTAGCGCCAACGCTGTCCGCCTTTGGCGGCATGGCTTGGGCCCATCCGATTGCCCCGATCGTCGTAGAGCTTGCCTGCGAGAAAGGACTCGGCATTTCGACGGGGACCCGCCCTTGGTTGCGTTTGCGCTGCAAGCGGTTCCGTTGCAACGATATTGGCTCACGATGCGCGGGGGGGCGGTGGGCGAGCTCAGCCGTCTGATCGCTCATGCGGCGCTGTCGAACAAGTCGGCGATGACGACGGCTTGGCCCCGGATATCGTGACCGTCAATCTTTCGCACCTGTCCCTTCCTCATCATCGCCATGGTCTCGAAACCCGCCAACGTTTGCCGCGCCGTGCGGAAACTGCCGAAGCCGAGCCCAGGCCGGACAAGGCGCTTGATACGCCGGTGGTCTTGCTCGACGATGTTGTTCAGATATTTACACTGTCGCAGACGAGTGCGGCGCCATAGCTGACCATCGCTTTTCATATCGGCCACCGCTCTGGGATAGGCAGGATTCTTGTCGACGGTGAGGGTTCGCGGGTTGACGATGTGCCGCTGTCGATGGCCTTGCGAAAGAACCGCTTCGCCGCGGCCGTATCCCGCCGCGCAGGAAATCGATCGTCTGCCCTCGGCTGTCCACCGCCCGATAGAGATACGTCCAGCG
>Ga0209624_10002671_pt1 | contig 13076 bp, 7 predicted proteins | sample JacPinW_OM2H0_O1_FD_188565 | JGI IMG/M metagenome (GOLD analysis project Ga0209624, IMG submission 188565) | Forest soil microbial communities from Algoma, Ontario, Canada - Jack Pine, Ontario site 1_JW_OM2H0_O1 (SPAdes) (version 2) | ecosystem: Environmental > Terrestrial > Soil > Boreal...
TCATTCCTCGATCGGCTCGGGAGGGACGATCTACACGAAGCTCTTCCTCACCAACCGCTCCCGCCGCGCGTGCACCGTCGCCGGAGTCCCCAAGGTCATCGGACTGGGTCGCGACGGCACCTCGATCGAGTCCGCCGACCCCGTTCCCCACCTGCGGGTCGGGAGCAAGGGCGGTCGCCTGCGAGTCAAGCTCGAAGGCGGGCAATCGGCGACGTTCATCGTCGCTTACTACGACGGGATCGGTGCGGGGCGCTGCCGGTTCACCTCGACCCGCGGCCTCAGGGTGACGATTCCGGGGACGGGTCCGCGCCGGTTCGTTCCCTACGCGGCGAGGTACTGCCCGGCCCCGAGGGCGGGACTCGGCCTGCGGGTCGGGCGGATCGAATGAGGCGCGTGAGCGGGAGGTGGGCAGCGACGGCGACCCTGCTCGCCGTGCTATCGGTCTGGCTGTTCGGATGTGGCAGTGGAGGGTCACCCCCGGCGGGAGGGGTGGCGCTGAAGGAGGGTGGCGAACTGGCCGCCTGGTCGCCGAACGGACAGTGGATCGCTGCGCCGGGCGAGCGCCGGATCGATCTGATCGATCGCGACGGCGCCACAGCCGGCCGCCTTACCGTTCCCGGCATTCGGCATGCAACCTGGCCCTGTGAATGCCGACTCGGCTGGTCCCCAGGCGGTCGTTACGTCCTCTTCATGACCCGGCGTTGGCCGGGAGGCGACGGAGCAAGCGTCGGCAGCGTCGATCGGGTGACCGGAGCGGTGCGTCAGCGGAATCTGGGCGAGCCGGCAGGTGACGCCGCTTGGTCGCCGAGCGGTTGGCCGCTTGTCTTCGTAGTCAACTCCGGCGCCTACGAATTCAACACGCCACACCGCGGCCCGAAGCCGAACCTCTGGCGCCTTGACGGACTCCATTCGAGGCCCCACCCGATCCTTCGACAAGCAGGAACGGAGGCCAAGCCTCAGTTCTCTCCAGATGGCACCCAGGTCGCCTACGTGCGCAAACTGAAGGGCCAACGCCAGCTCTGGGTCGTCAACTCAGACGGCTCGCACCCGCACGCCGTTGCGACCGATTTGCTTTCGGTGTCTTTTGCCTGGGCCCCTGACGCCACCAGCCTCGCCTTGGCAGCCTCATTCATCGGAGGGCGGGGCAACGCGATCTACACGACGCCGACGTCCGACGGCCGACCTCGGAGGGTGTCCGGTTCGGGCGACGCGACCGGAGCTGTGGCATGGACGCCCGACGGGCGCTGGATCACCTACGGAGGGCTCGGCGGCACGATCTGGCGGATGCATCCCGACGGCGGTGATCGCCAAAAGATCGGCGAGCTCCCCGAACACCTCATCCGTCGGCTCCTTTGGTCACCGGACGGCAAGCACTTGGCTTACGCTGCGATCGAGCAAGAAGAAGAAGGGTTCGACTGAGCGCAAGGCAGCCCCCATCGCAACCGGGTGGTTGAGAGCACGACAGATTGAGCCCTGCGAGCCCGCTGCGTAGCGCTCCTCGAAAACGTCTGAACCTGGCTCTCCGGTTGGGATTCGCCGCCAAGGCGAAGCTAGTCGCAGTTGCTGAGAACTACTGTCTTTCCTTGACGAAACCATTCAATTGTGCGATAACTACCGCTGTCTTCCGGGACTGGAAGACATGGGAAATACAGGAATTGCGATCCGTGAGCGCAGGGCTCACCCGGACGCAGAGGACGAGGAGCGATTTCGTGCGGTCAGAGGGCCAAACCACTTTTTCGACCGCGAGGAGTGAGGGCGGCGCCCGACGTAGACGGCCCAGGTCTCGGCGATCCACCTCGACCTGGACCGTCTATGCCGGCGCCGCCTTGGCTCGTGACGCCGGACATCGAGGCTCCTCCATCACCACCGACCGAAAGGCAGCAGAGTGAGCAAGCTCAGTCGCAGCGCCAGGTCCCTCCTTCGTCGTGACCATGACGCTACGACTGCTTGCTCGGAGGGGTTTGGTGGGAGTGGTGCGTCCTCTGGCAGTGGTGTGGCAAGGACCTCCTTGCTCCGGCTCGCGGCCCTCACCGCGGTGCTCGTGACCGCCCCCTTCGCATTCATGGCCGCCTCCGCCGCCGCCGCTCCACCCGCCGAATTCGGCTCCGAAGGACCTGGTGCCGGCCAGCTGGGCGAACACCCTCGCAGCATCGCCGTCGACCAGCAGACCGGCGACGTATACGTCGCCGACACGGCCAACAACCGCGTCGACCGCTTCTCTGAATCTGGGGTCTTCCAGCTCGCCTTCGGCTGGGGCGTCCGCGACGGCGCCTCCGAACTGCAGGTCTGCGGCCCCCAGGCGCCGCTGCCGAGTTCGACCTGCGTGGCCGGGATCGGCGGAGCCGGCGCCGGCCAGCTCGCCGGTCCGAGAGGTGTTGCCGTCGACAACGATCCTTCGAGCCCCTCCCGCGGCGACGTCTACATGCAGGACAACGGCAACAGCCGCATCGTCAAGTTCGGCGCAGCCGGCGAATTCCTCTTCGCCTTCGGCGAAGAGGGCACCGGCCCCGGCCAGTTCTCCGGGCTCTCTGCCAACTCCACCACGGTCGATTTCACCGGCGACGTCTATGTCGCCGACAACGGCCGTGTCCAGCGCTTTGGGCCGGGCGGCGCGCTCGAAGCCGAAATCCCCATCCCCGGACTCTCCGAAACCCTCGGCCTCGCCGTCGACTCTGCCGGCGACCTCTACCTTTACTCCGGCGGCCTTGAAGGCGTCCACAAGTACGACGCGTCCGGCTTGGAACTCGGTACTCCCCGCGACCCGGGGCCCGCTGGATTCGGTTCCACGATCACCCTCGGCCCAGCCGACCAGTTGATCGTCACCGACGGCCCCAGGGGACGCATCCTCACCTACGACCCGAGCGGCACCCAGCTCACCGCCCGACCACTGCCCGGACTCGCCGGTCAGGGGTCGGCTGAAAGCGCCATTGCCTACTCTGAACCGGCCACCACCCTCTACCTCCTCTACCAGGGTCCCTCCCGTATCCTCACCACCACCCTGCCGGAACCCGGCGTCCCGTTCATCCTCCCCGGCAGCGAACGGGCGACCGAAGTCGGCACCACCTCGGCGACCCTGAACGCCACCGCGAACCCCGAGGGGGGCGAAGAAACCACCTACCACTTCGAGTACGGCACCGAAGCGGGCATCTACCCTCAGCACACCGCCGTGGAACCGCTCGGCTCGGGCGAAGGCTTCGAAGACATCCTGGCGAGCAAGACGGTCTCCGGCCTCGCCACCCGCACCACCTATCACTGGCGGATCGTCCTCACCGACAAAGCCGGGGAAACCGTCGAGGGTGCCGACCAGACCTTCACCACCCTGCCCCCGGTCTCGATCGACGCCACCTCGGCATCGGAAGTCTCAGCCACCGCTGCCACCCTCGAAGCCGAACTCAATCCTCACGGGCTCCTCACCAACTACCACTTCGAATACGACACCGCCCCCTACACCGAAGGCGGGCCGGCGCATGGGACCGGCACCCCGACCGCCTCCGTCGGGTCCGGCACCACCGACGTCTCCCGCTCCGCCCCGATCGAAGGCCTCACGCCCGACACCGTCTACCACTACCGCGTCGTCGCCACCAACTCCCTCGGCACCGTCACCGGTCCCGACCGCTCCTTCACCACCCAGGGCATCCTCGCCGCTCTGCTCCCCGACTCCCGCGCATACGAGCTCGTTTCCCCGCCCGACAAGCACGGGTCGCCGCTCGAAGCGATCACCGCCGAAGGCGGCGACATCCAGGCCTCCGCCGACGGCTCAGCCCTCGCCTACATCTCCAACGGGCCGGTCGACGCCGGGGCCGAAGGCAACCGCAGCAGCGACTCATTCCAGCTGCTCGCCAGACGCGAGGGACCGGGCCTCTGGTCCACTACCGGTCTCGGCACCGCGAACCAGTCCCCCGCAGGTCATCACGCCGGCCACAACTCCGAATACCAGCTCTTCTCCACGGACCTATCCTCGGCCGCCCTCGAACCGCTCGGCACCACGCCGCTGTCTCCGGCCACCAGCAGTCCGACTCCCTATCTGCGTGCCAACTTCACCACCGCCGGCAACTGCTCGGGGTCGTGTTACCGCCCGCTCGTCACCGGCTGCCCCGAAGTCGGCCCCTGCCCGCCCGCCGTGCAGGAACTCGCCAACGTTCCACCAGGGACGAAATTCGGCGAAAGTGGCAGTCACCAAACCACGGTCAACTTCGTTACCGGCACCCCGGACCTCGGCCATCTTCTTTTCAGCAGTCGCGCCTCCCTGGTTGCGGGCTTCGAAAGCGTCGGCCAGGAAGAGATCTACGAGTGGAGCGAAGGGTCCTTGGTCCCTGTCAGCGTTCTCCCGGAAGGGGCCCCCGCAGGCAGATCCTTTGTCGGCAACACCGGCTTCCAGGTCCGTGACGCGGTCTCCGCCGACGGTTCCCGCGTCGTCTTCGCTGCCGATAGCCACTCCGCGCTCTACCTGCGGGTCAACGCCACCGCTCACCAAAGCACCTCCGGCGCCTGCGACGAAGCCGGCCGCGCCTGCACGATTCAGCTCGACGCCAAAGAAACCGGCTGCTCGACTTGCGGATCGGGCGGCGGTGTCTATCAGGACGCCTCAACTGACGGGCGGCGCATCTTCTTCACCGACGGTAGGGATCTGACCGCGGGCGCGACCGCTACCAATCAGGCACCCGACCTCTACATGTGTGAAGTCGAGGAACCCCAGGCGGGCCATCTCGCCTGCGCCCTCACCGACCTTACGGTCAACAGCATCGACTCGGCCGAACCCGCCGGTGTCCTCGGTGACGTCTCGGGCACCGCAGCCGACGGGTCGTCTGCCTACTTCGTCGCTAACGGCGCCCTCACCGAAGATGAAGGCACTGTCCACGGTAATTGCGCCGAACCAAGCACCGGCGTCCATACCGGCGAATGCAACCTCTACCGCTACGACCTCCGGACCCACACCGTCCGTCTGATCGCGGTGCTCGCCGGACAGGACTTCCGCGATTGGGAGGCAGGAGTAGGCGGCCAGAACCTTGGCCTCCTCACCGCCCGCGTCTCCCCCGACGGCCGCTACCTCGCCTTCATGTCCTCCCGGTCGCTGACCGGCTACGACAACCGCGACGCCGTCTCCGGGGCCCGCGACCAGGAGGTCTACCTCTACGACAGCCAGGGTGCCCCGGGCAGGCGACTCCTCTGCGCCTCCTGCAACCCGTCCGGCGCCCGGCCACATGGCGTCTTCGACCCCGGCGTCTTCCCTGGCCTCCTTACCGACCGGCCCGAAATCTGGGGCGGACAGACCCTCGCTGCGAACATCCCCGGCTGGACCAGGGTCGGCCTCTCCGTCAGCCTCTATCAGTCCCGCTACCTCTCGGACTCCGGCCGCCTCTTCTTCAACGCGGCCGACTCCCTCGTCCCCCAGGACACCAACGGTGTCATGGACGTCTACCAGTTCGAGTTCCCCCAGGGTCCAGGGCAGCCGGAATCCGACGACTGCACCACCGCCTCGCCCACCTACAGCCCCGCCTCCGGCGGCTGCGTGAACCTCATCTCGTCCGGCACCTCGGCCGAAGAATCGGCCTTCCTCGACGCCTCCGAATCCGGCAACGACGTCTTCTTCCTCACCGCCTCCAGGCTCAGCCCCCGTGACGAAGACAAGGCCCTCGATGTCTACGACGCCAGGGTCGGCGGCGGCGAACCCTCCATCGTCAAACCGGTCGAATGCTCCGGCGACGCCTGCCAGCAGCCCGCCGTCCCGCCGACGCACCCGACCCCGGGGACCCTTCTCGTGAACGGCCCGGAAAACGTGAAGCAATGCCCCAAGGGCAACGTCAAGAAGAACGGCAAGTGCGTGAAGAAGCACAAGGCCAAGAAGAAGAACCACAACAAGAAGTCGCATAAGAAGAATAAGACGAGCAAGCGAACCGCCAGTCACAAGGGTGGAGGTGGCAAATGACCTCTCGTCGGCCCACCTCTACCGATTCGTTCACTGTGACCAAGGAGAGGCACCAGATGACGGCGTTCGCTCGGATTCATTCGTATTTCCAATCTCAGTTTGCGGCCCGCACCGAAGTCCGGCGGCTGGCCCTGATCGCCGCGCTTGCATCCTTCGCCTGCCTGCTAGCCGCCGGACCGGCCGCCGCGGCTAGCCCGTGGTGGAATCTAAATACCAGCGCCCGTCCGGCCACCATCCCGACCGGCGGCGAGGGAACCCTCGTCGTCCGCGCGTCCAACCTCGGCAACAAAACGACCGAAGGCGCTTCTCAGATCAGCCTGACGCTTCCTTCGGGCGCTGGGGTCGTTGAAGAAGGGGGCGTTCCGAGGATCTTCTTCCAGAACTTCGCCAACGAAGAAGATCTCGGACCGTCCGGTTTCATCGGCTCCCTCCTCGAATTCTGCAAAGTGAACGGGCGGACGATCACCTGCAGCACCGCCGCGCAGAATCCCGAATTCGGCGGTCTCGAATTGATGGCCCCCCTCCTGCCCTACGAATACATCGAACTCCGGGTCAAGGTCAAAGACGAAGGCGCCGCTCCCGGGGCCGAATTCCAGGCCGAAGCCTCCGGCGGCGGAGCGGGCAGCCTCAGCCGCTCCCGCGTCCTGCCGATCGGTCCTGAAGCCGTCAAGTTCGGCGCCGAAGCCTATGAACTGGCCTCCGAAGGCGAAGGCGGGGTGCGCGACTCGCGCGCCGGCGCCCACCCCTACCAGCTCACCGCCACCTTCAACCTCAACCAGGAAGCCGAAGACGCCAGCGAAGTCCAGGCGCCGCGGCTCGCCCGCAACCTCGCCTTCCGCCTGCCCGCCGGCCAGATCGGCAACGCCACTGCGGTGCCGACCTGCAACCCGCTCGATTTCGCCCACGTCGTCCAAGGCGGCGAGGAAAACCTCTGCTCCCAGGACACCGTGATCGGAGTCGCCACGGTGACGGTCTTCGAACCCAACGTGCTGGGGCTGAAAACCTACCCGGTGCCTCTTTTCAACCTGACCCCCGCCTTCGGCGAGCCCGCCCGCTTCGGCTTCGAGCTCGCCCAGGCGCCGGTCACCCTCGACACCTCGGTGCGCTCCGGCAAGCCGGGGACCCTCGGCGGCGACTACGGCGTCACCGTCTCCGCCCACAACACCACCCAGCTCGTCAACTTCATCTCCTCCACCGTCACCTTCTGGGGCGTCCCGGGCGACCCCAGCCACGACCAGCAACGCGGCTGGTCGTGCCTGATCGGCGGTCACTGGTCGAAAGAGGCGGGGCGAAACCTGCTCTGCGAACCCGAAAACCAGGAAAAACCGGCCGCCTTCCTCACCCTGCCGACCAACTGCGCGGTCCCCTTCGCGACCAGCGCCGAAGGCGAATCGTGGTCGAGCCTCGGCCACCCCGCCCAGGCCTTCGCCGCCTTCGACGGCGCCGATCCCTTCTCGCTCACCGCCTGTAACCAGCTCCCCTTCGACCCGCACATCGCCTCCGAACCGACCTCGAACGCGGCCACCTCGCCGACCGGCCTCGGCTTCGACATCAACTTCGAAGACGAGGGCCTTACCAACGGCACCGGCCGCGCCCAGAGCCAGATGAAGAAAGCCGTGGTCAGCCTGCCGCAGGGCTTCACCACCAATCCCTCGGTCGCCGAAGGCCTCAAGGCCTGTAGCGAAGCCGAATACGAATCGGCGACCCTCGAACCGAACTCGGGCTGCACCGCCGAATCGAAGGTCGGCGAAGTCGAAGTCACCTCGCCGCTGGTCCAGCCGAACCAGATCGTCAAAGGCGGCATCTACGTCGCCCGCCAGGGCGAAAACCCCTACGGCAACCTGCTGACCCTCTACCTGATCGTCCGCGAACCGGAAATCGGCGTCCTGCTCAAACAGGCGCTGAAGGTCGTGGCGAACCCGGTCACCGGGCAGCTGACCACCGAAGTCGACAACGTCCCCCAACTCCCGTTCAGCCACTTCCACCTCTTCTTCCGGCCGGGCCAGCGGGCCCCGCTGGTGACCCCGCCCGCCTGCGGCCCCTACACGGTCAGGGCATTGATGTATCCGTACTCCAACCCGGGCTCGCCGGTCGAACGGACCAGCTCCTTCCAGATCACCTCCGGGCCCGAAGGCCAGGGTTGCCCCTCCGGCGGCGTGCCGCCCTTCCACCCGACCCTGCTCGCCGGCTCGGAAAACCCGACTGCCGGCGCCTACTCGCCCTTCTACACCGACATCACCCGTAAGGATTCTGAACAGGAGATCACGAGGTTCTCGATCAAGTTGCCACCCGGCGTGATCGGCAAGCTCGCCGGCGTCAGCTCCTGCTCTGACGCGGCGATCGCCTCTGCCAAGGCCCGCGAAAAAGAAGGAGGCGGGCAGGAAGAGCTGCACAGCCCAAGCTGTCCTGCCAATTCCGAAGTCGGCCACTCGAACGTCGGCTCCGGCGTCGGCAACGTCCTCGCCTACGCCCCCGGCAAGCTCTATCTAGCCGGCCCCTACCACGGCTCCAACATCTCGATCGTCTCGATAACGGCAGCGAAGGTGGGGCCGTTTGACCTCGGAACGGTGGTGGTGCGCTTCGCATTGCGGATCGACCCCGAAACCGCCGAAGTCTTCGTCGACAGCCAGGGTTCGGACCCCATCCCCCACATCGTCGACGGCATCCCGGTCCATCTGCGCGACATCCAGGCCGTCGTCGATCGACCTAATTTCACGCTGAATCCGACCAGTTGCGCCAAGAAGTCGACCGCAAGCACCGTCTTGGGCTCAGGACTCAACTTCGCCTCCGAAGCCGATGACCAGCCGGTAACCATCACCTCGCCCTTCCAGGTCGCCAGCTGCGCCAGCCTCGGCTTCGCGCCGAAGTTGGCATTGAGCCTCAAGGGCGCCACTAAGCGCGGTGGCACCCCCGCCTTCAAAGCAGTGCTGACCTATCCAAAAGGTTCCTACGCCAACGTCGCCAGGTCGGTAGTGACTCTGCCGCACTCCGAGTTCCTCGAACAGAGCCACATCGGCACCGTCTGCACCAGGGTCCAGTTCAAAGAAGGCAAGGTCCCCGGCGAAAAGTGCCCGAAGGCCTCGATTTACGGCAAGGCCAAAGCGGTCACTCCGCTGCTCTCCGAACCCCTCAAGGGCCCGGTCTACCTCAGGTCATCGAGCCACAACCTCCCCGACCTGGTCGCCGCCCTGCACAACAAGCAGGTGGACTTTGCTCTCGACGGCCGCATCGACTCGGTCCAGAACGGGCGGATCCGCAACACCTTCGAAACCGTCCCCGATGCACCGGTCTCCAAGTTCGTCTTGGAAATGCAGGGCGGCAAGAAGGGGCTCTTGGTCAACAGCACCAACCTCTGCAAGGGCACCAACCGGGCGATCTCCGAATTCACCGGGCAGAACGGGAAGCTGCACGACACCAATCCGGTGGTGGCGGCGAAGTGTGGGGGGAAGGGGAAGAAGAAGGGCAAGCGCCGTAGCTAGTCGATGCCCGCCCCTGCGAGCAATCCCAGCCCCCCTCTGCCCCGTGGGCGCCACCGCCTCCCCTTCGAGGTGGTGGTCGAAAACCAGCGCCGGCGCCTGCTCGCCGGCGCTGCGCGAGCCTTGGCCGAGCAGGGCTACGCCGCCCTCACCGTCAAGCACGTAATCGAGGCCGCCGGCGTCTCCCGCACCACCTTTTACGCCAACTTCGACGACAAGCGCGACTGCGTCCTCGCCGCCCACCGCGACGTCTTCGAGCGCCTGCTCGCGCTCCTCCTCCGCGCCTGCGCCACCGAGCGCGACTGGCCGCGCAAGGTCAGGGCGGCGGTCGCCGCCCTCTTCGCCTTCGCCGGGGAGGCACCGGACGAGGTGCGGCTGCTGACCCTCGATGCCCTGGCCACCGACCTGACGGTCGCCAGGCAGGTGACCGACTCCAACGCCCACCTCGCCGCGCTGCTGCGCGAGGGGCGCCGCCACACCCCGCTCGGCGACGACCTCCCCGACCTCACCGAGGAGGCGCTGATCGGCGCCGTCTCCACGGTCATCGCCGGGCGCCTTCTCGACCCCAGCGCCCGGCAGCTGCGGGACCTCGAGCCCGAAGTCGTCCAGCTTGTCCTCACGCCCTACGTCGGTACCGGCGAGGCGGCCCGAATGGCCGTCGCCGCCGCCTGAGCCCTGCCGTTCGAATCTCCTCGTTATCCGGCAGTGGGAAGGCTCAGCTGCTCTTCGTGGCGAACAATCGTGAACGGGTCGCGTTCCTCTCGCGGCGCCCTGCGGCTACGAATCTCTTCACGAAGTGCTTTGAGTTCATCGCTCGCGAGATAGTGGCGGCTGCGCCGCTCTCCCACGGGTAGAAGCAGGCCCTTCTCGACCATCGCTTTCAAGTCGCGAGAAGCCGTAACGTCGGGGACCTCTTCGCCTGACGAGATCCGCGCTGCGTTCTGGTAACTACGGCGCCGCACCCGAAACCCGTAGGCGGCATCCATCAGCGCGGCCGTGCAGCGCTCGGCTAGCTCGTGTTTCTCAATTAACTCGTAGCAAGCCAACCACAGGGCCTCGATCTCTTCGCGCCGTTGTAGAAGGGTCCGCGCCTGCAGAAAATGAGCGCGGAGGCAGAACCGCACCCAAGGTCGCGCATCATTCTGAGGCTGCCATGACCCCTGTCCAACGTCTCCTAGAACCTCGTAGTAGGTCTGGGTATTGCGTCCCAGGAACTCCTCGATACTGGAGAAAACGGGGACCACGATCTTGTCGCGAGCTAGGACGAGAGTCTGTAGGCACCTTGCCATCCGGCCGTTCCCGTCGCTGAACGGGTGGATCATCACCAAATTTAGATGTGCCATTGCGGCCTTTACGACGACGTGACAATCGTCTTCCTTGAGCTGATCCAGCATGCCTTGGATTAGTCCCGGCACTAGCTCGTGATCAGGTCCCTCATAGACGATCTCCCCGGTCGATTCACGTCGGACGAAGATCGCCCCGGGGCGCCACCGACCCGGGTTTTTATTCAGGTCGTGCTTGAGCATCATGAACTGCAGACCCTTCAGCAGACCCTCGTCGATACTCATCGTCTCGTCGTCGGCGATCTGGAGGACGTAGGTCATCGCATCGCGGTAGCCCAGCAGCGCCTCCTCGGTCTGCATGTCCGCTCCTACCGTTGGCTCCCCGTCTACGGCCGCAACAACATCGTCTAGCGAGGCGTCGTAGCCCTCGATGCTGTTGGACCCCTGGACCGCCTTCGCGAAGCTCATTCGGCGCAAACTGCCGTTCCAGCGACGCGGCTCAGCGACGCGGTCACGTAGCTCCTCACGCAACTTGTCGATGAGCGCCAGAACCTCGCGCTCATCGCTATTCAGAGTGGGTGCCTGAAAGACGTTCATGACACATAGATATATATCATTGGCTCATTAGAAGTTCCAGCAGCACCCCAGCAAATCGCTATTTAGAGGGGTGCCAAGCCGAACTTTTAATGAGCCATAGTTTGGTATCAAAGCGCTGCGGGGGATCGAGGTGCTGGCTTAAAGTCTGAGCGAGATGGAGCTAAACGGACCCAGCAATGGCGAGAAGATCGCCGGCGTCTCGGCGATCCTGCTTCTCGTCTTCATGGCCCTCGACTGGTTCGGATCCAAAGACTCCGGCGAGTTACGGCTCTTCAGTGTCGGTCGTAACGCCTGGGAAGCACTCGACTACATCCCGATCGTGCTCCTGATCGCGATCATCGCCGCGCTCGGCGTGGTCGCGCTACGGCTTACCGGGAGCGCCTATCAGCCCCCCGTCAAGGCCAACGCGGTAGTCGCAATCCTCGGCATCGTCTCGGTGCTGCTGATTCCCGATCTTCCTCGCTCTGGCAGCCGCCACCGGGATTGCCTTCGGCGGCTACCGGGCTATGCGGGCCGGCACGAATGAGCCCGCGACGTCGCCAAGTTGAAGGGCCTCGACTACCTAGTTGATCTACTTCTTCCATGCGCGAGCCGATGAAGGCCAAGCTTCATGACGGGCCCTTCTCCGATCCCGCCTGGGTCTTCGAGCGCAAGCTGGACGGCATCCGCGCCGTCGTCCACAGAACCCCCGACGCCGCCACCCTCACCTCCCGCACGGGCAAAGACCTGACGCCCGCCTATCCGGAGCTGATCGAGGCGCTGGAAGCCGAGCCGGCGAGCGCTTTCCTCGCCGACGGGGAGATCGTCGCCTTCGAGGGCTCGCGGACGAGCTTCGAGCGCCTGCAGGGCCGGATGGGAATCCACGACCCCAGGCTGGCCCGGCTGAGCGGGATCCCGGTCTTCCTCTACCTCTTCGACCTGCTCGAGTTCGACGGCCACGATCTCCGGGCCCTGCCCCTGCGCTCGCGCAAGTCCGCTCTGCGCAGGGCGCTGCGCTTCGAAGGCCCGCTCCGCTACACCCCGCACCGCAACGAGCGGGGGGAGCAGCTCTTCCGCCAGGCCTGCGCCAGGGGCTGGGAGGGCCTTATCGCCAAGCGGGCCGACAGCCCCTACGTCCACGCTCGCTCCGGCGACTGGCTGAAGCTGAAGTGCTCCTTCGAGCAGGAGCTCGTGATCGGGGGCTTCACCCCTCCGCAGGGATCGCGCCAGCGCTTCGGAGCGCTTCTGGTCGGCTACTACGAGGACGGGGAGCTGCGCTTCGCCGGCAAAGTCGGAACCGGCTTCTCGGAGAAGACGCTGGCCGACCTCGGCGATCGCCTCGAGCGGTTGGAGCTCGAGAGCTCTCCCTTCGAGCGGGGCGGTGGGCAGCCTCGCAACGCGCGCTGGGTCAAACCGCGGCTCGTCGGCCAGTTCGCGTTCTCGGAGTGGACCCGGGACGGGAAGCTGCGCCATCCGCGGTTCCTGGGCTTGCGCGAAGACAAGCGCCCCGAGGAGGTAGTACGGGAGAGGCCGGCCTAGCCCGCGAGTGCCTCGTTCACCGCCGTTGCCGCCTCTTCTCCGGAGCCGACGGCGCCGTCCATGTAGCCGTTCCAGACGGTGGCGGTCTCGGCGCCGGCCCAGTGCAGCGGGCCGATCGGCGCCCGCAGGGCGCGGCCGTATTCGCTCCAGCCGCCCGGCCCCATCAGGGCGCCGTAGCAGCCGCGGGTCCACTCCTCCTCGGCCCAGACGCGCTCGATGAACCGCTCTGGCCGGGCCGCGCGCTCGCCGAAGAGACGGGCGTGGCCGGCAAGGACA
>Ga0209624_10002672_pt1 | contig 13073 bp, 9 predicted proteins | sample JacPinW_OM2H0_O1_FD_188565 | JGI IMG/M metagenome (GOLD analysis project Ga0209624, IMG submission 188565) | Forest soil microbial communities from Algoma, Ontario, Canada - Jack Pine, Ontario site 1_JW_OM2H0_O1 (SPAdes) (version 2) | ecosystem: Environmental > Terrestrial > Soil > Boreal...
CAATGGGTCGAAAACATAAACAATACGCCCCTCTCCGACGACTTCACTTTCGTTTCCAAGGCGTGGACTGACGATTGGCTTGCCCGCTCGGCCGAAATCGTAGAAAAATATCATCCGGACATTATGTACTTCGACTGGTGGATCGGACAGCCTTCGGTTCGCCAAGATCTCACGCGCTTTGCCTCGTTTTATTACAACGAGTCGCTGAAGCGGGGAGGGGCGGTTGGCGTAATCAACTACAAAGACTACGCGATGCAGGAACAATCGGCCGTGCTGGACATCGAGCGAGGACAGCTTTCCGGGATTCGTCCGCTCTACTGGCAAACCGACACTTCCGTCAGCAACAAATCCTGGGGCTACATTGAGAATGACACGTTCAAATCGCCAGAGTTCATCATTCACCAGTTGATCGACATCGTCAGCAAGAATGGCAATTTGCTTTTGAATATCGGTCCACGGTCTGACGGTACGATCCCCGAAGGTGTGCAGCAGGTACTAAAAGAAGTTGGCGCGTGGCTGAAGATTAACGGCGAAGCCGTCTACGGCACACGAGCTTGGGACATATTTGGTGAGGGCCCAACCAAGGTGACAGAAGGCTCATTCCACGATACCGACACGCATCCATACACAGCAGAAGATTTTCGTTTCACCAGGAAAGGCAATGTGCTTTATGCGATCGAACTGGGATGGCCGTCGAATCGGGAAGCCGTCATCCATTCGCTGGATACCGCAGTGGGCCATGCCAAGATCGCATCCGTTGCTTTGCTTGGCTCCGAGGCGAAGCTGCCGTTCCAGCAGCGAGAAGACGGATTGCACATACAACTGCCGGAGCAGATGGCGGGAAAGTATGCATATTCGTTCCGCATCCTGTTCGAATAGTGCTCATGAGCTCAACCGCTTTAGCCCCTTAACTCCCGGTTGCGGCAGCCGAGCTTCCGGAATTCATAAATCTGAATCGCTGGGATCTTATTGACGGTTTCGAAGATGTTCTCCTTGCCAGCTGCAACGAAAATGGGGCGCTCGAAGTCCTCGAAAGCAAATTCGTGCAACTCGTCGCATTCGACTTCATGCGATCGAAAGCATGAAATAACGTGTTCGGCGGTGTAGCTCAGACTTTCAATCTGCACAGCACTTCGTTCGTCCCGGAAGCCGGGCCTCCAGCCATTGGCGTAAGCATCGGGGTGCATTTCCGAAATCACAACTTGCCCTTGCCATTTCGTTACTCGCGCGAGCTCGCGCGCCATCAGATCCAGAGGTTCGATGTGATTCAGCGCGAAGGAACAGATGGCAAAATCGAATGCGGAATCCGGAAAGGGAAGTCGGAGACAGTCGGCTAGCACGATCGCCGAATGGATTCCAGCTTTTTCCCGGGCAATCCTCAACATGGCTGCCGAACGGTCGAGCCCAACAACTGAGCTCGCTCCGCGCGCTGCCAGCAATGGCAGCCATCGTCCCGTGCCACACGCGAGATCGAGAACCAATTTCCCGCAGAGATCCGGAACAATCTGTTTGAAATGGCGTTCCTCGAGAGCCAGGACCGGGTTGGGAGTCCTGTCGTAGGTTTGAGCCCACCGCTCATAGCCTTCCGAGACGCCAACGCACTCACCCCTGAAGGCTGGGACGATAGTTTTTCTTACTTTGTTGTCCACAACGGGTGGGTGGTTTTCTTCTGTGGACAGGCGGTTCACAAGCTTTCCGCTTTGGGTTTCCGCAACGCGATCATCTGCTGGGTCCACTTCAGCTCCATTGGGGCGGAATAGATTCCGAGCTGATATCTCCAGCTACTGAGAGCCTTGAGCACAAACCGTCCCCAGCTCGGCAGCCGAATATCCTGTGCCGTGGGCCAGCGGGAAGACACGACAAGCTCAAAGTTGTCGATCAATTGCTTGGTCGTCGGTTTCAGCCAGGGCGTTTTTGGATCCTTCTGCGTGGCGAAGCGCTGCCAGCGTTCCGTCGCCCACTCGTCGGGCGTTTCAGGAAACTTAAAATGCCCCTCCAGTCCTCCGTACATTTGAGCGCGCTGCGGAACCGGTGTGTAATGTTCAACCACGATCTCGGAATCCGGATTCAGTTGCTTGAGTTGACGAATGAACTTGATGCAATCGCGCGTGTCGCCTTCGGGGTCTTGAGGATTTCCGAAGATGATGGAAAATTCGGGAATGATGCCAAAGCGCCGAATGCGCGAGGCGAGGGCCAAGGTATCTTCGGCGCGAAGGTCTTTGTTCATTTCCTTCAGCACCTTGTCTGACCCTGATTCAGCGCCAAAGAAAATCATGGCGCACCCGGCACGGCGAATCGCTTCGAACGTCGCATCCGAGTAGCTCATCATGATGTCCGTCCGAGCCTCGCACCACCAACGCATCTTCAAGGGAGCAATTCGATCCGCCAGTTCCCGCGCGTGATCCTCGCGCAGGAAAAAGTTATTGTCATAAAACTGGATGGAATCGACCCCATAAGAATTGGCCAAATGACGGAGAATCTTCTCCGTGCGCGCAGGGGCCTCCAACTTCTCCCGGCTTCCGGAAAAAGTGACTACGCCACAGAAATTGCAGCGAAAAGGACAGCCGATGCTCGCCTGGTGCACCGCAGTTCTGCGGCCTAGAAATGTGGGCAGTAAGTATTTCTCAGCCGGAATTCGGTGATAAGGGTAGTAAGGAAAGTCATCAAGCTTTTTAAAGGGCCGTTCCGGGTTGTGCCGCTGAGTGTTGGTCGAGTCTTTGTAGGAAAGACCTGCAATGTCTTTCAACTCCTGCCGCCCCCTCAACGCTTCCAGCAGCTCCAGAAATGTTTCTTCTCCCTGACCCCGCACCGCAAAATCTACATATGCCGCATTCAGAGTCGCCTGCGTGTAATTCGATGCAAAATAACCGCCCCAAACAATCGGTACGGCGGGGAATAACCTGCGAACCTCGCGGCAACTCGCCACGGCGCCAACCGTCTGCGGTCCGGGCATCACGGTGACTGCCAAAAGTTCCACAGGATGTTTGCGCAACAGAGCGAGAAGAGTTTCGGTAGGTTGCGGATCGAGGTTGCCGTCTACGATCGCGAACTCTTCACGCCCCTCAAGGACCGCTGCGATCGCAAGGATCGACAAAGGAAATCGTCGATTGCGAAACTTGGTTGCTTTCGGATTGTAGAGAACGATCATAGTTGCCGATCATCGGATCGCGCGGTCGAAGACTGTTTTGGCTCGATCAAGTGATGCTGGCATCGTTTCAGCAGCTTGTCGCCGTCTCCGGACCCATCATCTTGGCGTCCACGCTGGGCTTGGGGAGCTTTACGATATTTTTCAACTGCCGATTCAGCCAAAGCTCGACGGGGAAGCCATAGAAATCATGATTCAGCCTGACGCGCGCCGGATAGGCCGTGAGATGTTGAATGGCTTTCGCAAAGCGCCCGGGGCCGTTTGCCGCAATGGGAGCGCGATCAAATGCAATTCGTAAATAATCCCGCATCGTCTGCACGCGCTGGTGTTCTTTACCGTTGAGCCAGGGCAGCACGGTGTATCTGGGGAAATAATTGACCCAGTCTTCCATCGTCTTCGGCACGTCGATGCCGAGCGACGCGGCTTGATGGAAAATCGGAGAGCCAGGATAGGGAGTGAAGATGTTCGTCCAGAATTCCGCCCCTGGAAACTTCTGACAGATATCCATCATGAAGTTGACTGTCTCGCGCCGCTCCTTGTCGCCTTCTCCCGGGTACCCAAAAATAATGTTGAAGGATGGAATGACACCAGCTTTCACACAGCGTTCCGTGGATTCGTAGATGTCGCCCAGCACCTGGAAGTCCTTGTTCATGAGCTTCATCACGGTGGGGGAAGCAGTTTCGATGCCCTGGCAAATCTGGTGAAGGCCGGAGCGCCGCAGTAGCGTCAATTCGTCCACGCTCAGGCGCGCCGTGAGGTTCGTCGTCGCTTGAACGCTCCATTTGAAACTGGCGCCTTTGCGAATCAGACTCTCCGCGATTTTCAGCGACCGCGGCAGATCGACTAAAAAGTTGTCGTCGGCCATCCACAGCAATTCGAGCCGGTAACGTCGCGTGAGGTCGATCGTTTCTTCCACGACTTGTTCCACCGGCAAAGAATTCCACTTGCGGCCGTAGACCCCCGCGTTAGTGCAATACGAACAGTTGAAAGGACAAGCGAGACTCGAGACGTACATGGTCCAACGGCGGCCGCAAACGCGCTCGTATGCGTCGAAATCCGCCAGCTGATAGGCTTTGGCGGGCATCTTGTCCAGCGTTTTTAACGGCCGCTCCGGAGTGAGGTGAAGTTTGCCATCGCGCTTGAACCCAACTCCCAGCACATCATCCAATTCACTGCCTTCCTGAAGATGCTGGACAACTTCGAGCATGCTGTCTTCGCCTTGGGCACGGACAATGATGTCGACGTAAGGCGCTTCCAGCGTCTGGCCCGGCAGCAGTGATGGATGCCAGCCGCCGAGGATGACGGGAAAATTCGGATCCCATTTCTTTACCGCCTTTGCGACCTCGACGGTGTCGCGAATCATCGGGCCGGTTACCACGGATATGCCCAGACACAGCGCATCCTGCAGTTCTTCCAAAACCCGCTTCTTAAAGTTTGGCGTGATCGTGGAATCGATGATCTTGATTTCATACCCGGCATTCAACAGCGGCGTTGAAATCGCCAGGATTCCCAAGGGCGCTGTCGCTTCGATACTGGAAAACGAGGGAACAAAGAAGACGATTTTCTTAGAAGCCTTCACGCGATCACCTTTCGGTTCTTGTCGTTGTGGCCGCGTTGCTCAAGAACTGCCAAGCAATACGTATCCGATTCCACGATCCGGAACCGCCGAAATGAAAACTTGAAGACCGAAAGATAGCAGCGCTGCTGCGTGAGATTGTTTTCTATTTGTCAAAATTATGTAAAAGGGGCGGGTCAATTGTGCAAGAGGGATCTATGGCCCACAGCGATGTGACAGAAATTTAACAAGACAGTGACAAGCGCGATTCTCTGCGGGCGTAACTTCCGTGTTAATCGTGATCAGTAGAGCCCGAAAAACGCTTGAAAATCGGAAGCTGCACGTTCGCGGAAAGTTCTTTACTGAGTGATAGGAGCGATGAAAGCCGTGAGTGGGGTACTGTGAAGAAAAAGGTCGTCCTCTTCTATCCACCGTACGATGGACCGCCGTTGAGCGCGCCTCTTTGCCTGCTGTCGTTAGCGTCCCCGCTCTTGCAAGCCGGATTTGAAGTAAAACTGATCGACAATCTCACTTCGCCGGATTTCGAAAACGTAATTCTCCGCGAGATTCAGGACGCGCTCTGTCTCGGCATATCCGTGCTAACGGGCCCCATGATCGGATCGGCGGTCCGAATTGCAAAAGAAGTGAAGAAATCGAGGCCCGATCTCCCGATCATCTTTGGCGGTTGGCATCCTAGCCTGGTTCCCGAGCAAACGTTAGAGCCCGATTTCGTCGACGCAGTGGTTCGCGCTCAGGGAGAACTGACGCTGCTTGAACTCGTGACCCGCATTGCCGAAGGTCAGGCTTGGCATGGAGTGAGGGGCCTTTCATTCAAGGATGGCGACCGAGCGCACCACGAACTGGACCGCCCGGTGACGAATATTAATGACCTCCCAGCGCCTGCCTATCATCTGGGAACCTTCGACACGTACGCGGCGGCTTCCGGCACTCGCCAGCTTGGCTATGCCAGTAGTCTGGGGTGTCCCTACGCATGCAACTACTGCACGGACATGGTTTTCTACAAACGCCGCTTCAATGCCTATCGCGCGGAGCGCGTCGTGAATGACCTGGCTGAACTGGTCGAGCGCTACCGGATCGAAGAGGTTGCGCTGCTTGATTCTAACTTTCTTGTCGATATCAAACGCGCTCTGGCGATTGCTCAAGGCATCGTCTCGAGCGGCGTTCACTTTCGCTGGGACTTCCAGGCATCCACGGACTTCTTGTGGAAGATGAGTGATGATGAGGTCAGGCTGCTCGGCGAGAGCGGCGTAACTCACATGGGTTTCGGCACAGAGTCGGCGTCGCAGGATGTGCTGAAGCTGATGAACAAGCATCATCAGCGCGTCGAACAGATGGTCGAAACTGCACGGAAATCGGAACTGGCCGGTATTCACGTGACATTCAATGTCATTCTCGGGTATCCGGGCGAAACGGAAGCGGATCGGCAGCAGACTTTTCGCATCATGAGCGATATTGCCCGCGAGTATTGGAACGTCAGCTTTTCGCCCAACATTTTCACGCCCTATCCGGGAATTCCAATCTGGCCGCAACTGAAGGAACTTGGCGTTCGCGAGCCGCAAACGCTGGAAGCCTGGGAGGAACTGGCTCTGGGCCACAATGTCCTGCCATGGCTCCAGGGCGAAGAGTTGCAAAGACTGCGGCGCAGCCTGGAGTACTTCCTTTTGAACAACCAGATTCGTAAAGCAACTCGCAAACACGCATGGCTACGGCGAGGATTTCGCCGCGCACTGGGCGTGCCGATTCGCTGGCGAATTGGCAGGAACCGATATTCGTTCCCATGGGAACTATGGGTTTCGCGCACCGTGGAAAAAGTAGTGACCCGGCGGTCCCTTTTGACCGGGCAGAAATTGAGTGAACGGATTCAGGAAGTGTGTTGAACAAAGTGTGTTGACCGGGCAGATCAAACTAGCGAGGCGAGATTAGCGTGGCTGATGTTCTTTTGACTCACTCGTATCACCTGTACTTCGACCGCAAGCAAATGCGGAAGATGCAGCCTTATCCGCCCCTGGGCACGCTATACGCGGCGGCTCTGTTGCGCAGCGCAGGCATTTCCGTCGCGTTGTTCGACACCATGCTGAACAATCCCGAGGAGAAGTTTCAGTCCGCTCTCGACGAGCATCATCCTAAAATTGTTGTTGTTTACGAGGACAACTTTAATTACCTCTCGAAGATGTGCCTTACTCGCATGCGTGAGGTGGCGTTCCACATACTCCAAGCCGCTCGGCAGGCGGGATCGACTGTACTGGTCAATGGCTCCGATGCGTCCGACCATATCGCTGACTATCTGGAAAAAGGATTCCGTTGCGTATTGCTCGGAGAGGGCGAATGGACTCTCTTCGAACTTGTGCAACAACTTCTGCGGGATAACGGTTCCGACATTTCACGCATTGCCGGGCTCGCTTACCTGCATCCGAAGACGGGCGAGCAGGTCCGAACTGCGAGCCGTCCGCTTATGGGAGATCTGAATCGGCTCCCGATGCCGGCCAGAGATCTGATCGATGTCCAACAGTACCAGACTGCCTGGAAGGCCGCGCACGGGTTTGTTTCGTTCAACATCGTTTCCAGCCGCGGTTGTCCTTACCGTTGCAATTGGTGCGCTAAACCCATCTATGGCGATCACTTTTCAATGCGATCGCCGCGAAGCGTCGCCGAAGAGATGCGATGTTTGAAGTACGACTACGGAGCGGAACATCTCTGGTTTGCCGATGACATATTCGGCCTTAAGCAAAAGTGGGTTTGTGAACTGGCGTCTGAAGTGGAACGGCTCGACGCGGCGATTCCGTTCAAAATGCAATCTCGGGTGGACTTGATGAACGTCGAGACTGTCCGGGCGCTGCACCGCGCGGGTTGTGCGGAAGTGTGGATGGGAGTGGAATCGGGATCCCAGAGAATCTTGTCGGCCATGGATAAGGGCACGCGTGTCGATCAGATCGCCGTGGCCCGCCAGAATCTTCGCAAGGAAGGCATTCGCGCTTGTTATTTTCTACAGTTCGGATATCTGGGCGAGAACTGGCAGGACATTCAGCAGACGATTGCGTTGGTCCGTGACACGCGCCCGGACGATATCGGTGTCTCTGTGTCCTACCCTTTGCCGGGCACCAGATTCTTTGATCAAGTGCGCTCGCAGCTCGGCAATAAAACCAACTGGTCCGATAGTGAAGACCTATCCATGATGTTCCAGGGCGCGTATACCGATGAGTTCTATCGGTCATTGCATGACGCTCTGCATGCCCAGGTCGATGCCTGGCATTCCGGTGACAAAGCTGGAATTCCGGCAAAGACCAACGGCAGAGACGCCTGCGCCAGCCCCGAGGAAATGTGGGCGCGCGTGGCGCGCCTGGAAAAAACATGTCGCAATTCTCAACCGACGGTGCTGAAGACGTTTGCCAGTGACGCGCTGGTGCAGTTGCGGCTCTCGCCGGATCCTGTTCCGGGCGGCTCGTCGGACAATTCCCAGGGTACTGACTAATTCACTCGCGGATATGGATCTCCTGCTCACTCACGGGTATTTCTTGTACGAGGATCCAAAAGAGCTTCAGATTATGAAGCCCTACCCTCCGTTGGGCATTCTTTATATCTGCGCGCATTTGCGCCGGAAAGGCTTTGAAGTTGAGGTATTCGACTCCACATTTTCCAGCCGGCAGCAACTTTTCGACGTCATTAAGAAAGGTCCGCCGTCTGTGCTCGGGATCTACGCAAACTTGATGACGCGTACAAATGTCGTGGAGATTTTGCGTTACGCGAAAGCGTCAAGTTGGCAGACGATCGTGGGGGGGCCTGAGCCGGGTGCATACATTGAAGAGTATCTCGACGCTGGAGCAGATGTCGTGGTCGTGGGAGAAGGCGAAGTGACAATGGAAGAGTTGCTCCCCGTGCTGCATGGACAGTCCGATCGACCGCTCGAAGAGATTGCAGGCATCGCTTTCCGTTCGGCGAATGGCAATATCGTCCGGACACGTGTACGTGAGCAGATCCGGGATATCAATAGCCAACCGTGGCCTGCGCGCGAAATGATCGACATGGATCGATACGTTGCTGTCTGGCGCGAGCATCATGGGACGGGGTCGGTGTCCTTGATCACGGCGCGAGGTTGTCCGTATCACTGCAACTGGTGCAGCCATCAGGTATTTGGAAAGACTCACCGCCGGCGGACACCGGCATCGGTGGCCGATGAACTTGCCTGGCTGGTGGAACGCTATCATCCTGACATCGCGTGGATGGCCGATGACGTTTTCACAATTCATCACGGCTGGCTTTTTCAGTACGCCGCCGAGTTGAAGACGCGCAACCTCAAACTGCCATTCGAATGCATCTCCCGTGCCGATCGTTTGAATCCCGAAGTCGTGCGCACGCTGGCCGAAATAGGTTGTTTTCGCGTGTGGATCGGTTCCGAAAGCGGCTCGCAGCGAATTTTGGACGCCATGGAACGCGGCGTGACGGTCGATGAAGTGCAGTCGGCCGTCAGTCTCTGCCGCTCACACGGAATTCAAACGGGAATGTTCTTGATGTGGGGATACGAAGGTGAGGAATTGGACGATGTCGAAGCTACGATCCAACATGTAAAGACGACGGATCCGGATATTTTCTTTACGACAGTAGCGTACCCGATTCAAGGAACGGGCTATTCCTCTCAAGTGGCCGATCGCTTGGAGCGTACCAAGCCGTGGAGTGTCGGTTCGGATCGAGATGTGCGCATTCGCGGCCGCCGCTCGCGCCGTTTCTATGGCCTAGCCGATCAGCTCTTGCGCAGCGAGGTGGAATTGGAGCGCAAGCGGAGAAGTTCTGGCGCTGAGACTTCGGTGATTATCGAATTACAAGATAAGGTGGCAGACTTGCGTACCGGTCTGCGCGCCACATCCTGCGAGGTGGAAGCTTGATCGCCGCGATCAGCCCTGCGACGGAAGTCCCGTATTCCTCGGCATTCGACGCCATCGCCGAACGCTACGACGCAACTTTTAGTTCGTCGATTATTGGCCAAATGCAGCGTCGTCCGGTTTGGGATGAACTCAGAAAAAGCTTCCGCGCTGGAGATCGAGTGCTCGATATTGGCTGCGGAACCGGAGTGGATGCGTGTTTTCTGGCTGAGCGGGGCGTAGATGTAGTTGCGTGCGACAGTTCGATGCGGATGTTGCATGTCGCTCGACGAAGAATTGCGAATCTTTCGTCCGCCGGTTCAGTGCAATTGCGGCTTCTGCCGGCGGAGGAAATTTCTGACTTAAAGGATAGCGCTCCGCTCGACGGTGCGTTTTCAAATTTTGGCGCGATCAACTGCGTCGCCGATATCGCTAAACTGGCCAGCGACTTAAGCCTGCTCTTAAGACCTCGGGCAAGCGTGCTGCTATGTCTGATCGGCCCCATGTGCCTGTGGGAAACGGGATGGTATTTGCTGCACGGCAAGTTCAAGAAAGCTCTCCGCCGTTTTCAACGAGATGGCGTAGCAGCGAAGCTCGGAGATGGTGCGATCATCCAAGTGCACTATCCATCTGTGCGGACTATTCGAGATGCGTTTGCTCCTGAATTTTGCCTCAAGGGGATTCGCGGCATCGGCGTTGCGGTGCCGCCGAGTTATGTGGAAGCACTGGCCGGCCGGTTCCCCAACGCGGTGAAGATGGCGGCAGACGCCGATAAATTGCTTGGGTGTTGCCCGGGAATTCGCATGTTGGCCGATCACGTCCTGTTGCGGTTCGAACGAACTGCATGAGTGAAATTGTGCCGCCTTCGATTTTCGAGAATGACAACTCTTATTTCCATCTCGGCGCCGGAACCAGAAGTCGATAGTGCCGGCCTCGAAGCCCATCGTATCTCCACGATGCCGGTCGTCGTCATTTCTCCTCACAATCAGTGTGACTGTCACTGTGTGATGTGCGACATCTGGAAGATTCGTGACGCGGAAGAAGTTTCCGTCGCGGACCTTGAACGCCAGATGGACTCGCTTCGCAAGTTGGGCGTTCGCTGGGTCGCGTTTACCGGTGGTGAGCCGCAGAAAAACCCCCATCTCCCGACGTTGGCGAGCATGCTTCGCAAGAAAGGAATCCGCATAACATTGCTTACAGCGGGTCTGCTTCTGGATTCCGAGGCCGAGTCCGTCGTCGCAACTGTGGATGACGTTATCGTTTCTCTCGATGGCCCCCCGGCTTTGCACAACCGAATCCGCCGCGTCCCGGAAGCATTTGAGCGACTCGCTAACGGAGTCCGCCGACTACGTAGCCTGAAACTAGGTATCCCCATTAGCGCACGGTGTACTGTTCAAAAGCTAAATCATTGTTTTCTCCGCGACACCGCAGTCTCGGCCAGGGGGTTGGGTTTGGATTCTATTTCCTATCTCGCCGCGGATGTTAGTTCGTCCGCGTTTAACCGGCATTCAACGCCGGAAGCGGAGCGCGGAGAAAAGACCGTGCTCAATGCGCTCGAAGTAGAAGCTCTGGACCGGGAAATACGGCGCCTGATCTCCGAGCATGCCACCGATCTTGCTTCCGGATTCATCGCGGAAAGCCCGGACAAACTGAATCGCATTGTGCAGCATTTCCGCGCCAGCCTCGGACAGTATGAGCCGATGGCCCCTCGCTGTAATGCCCCCTGGGTCTCAGCCGTCGTCGAAGCCAATGGCGATGTCAGGCCTTGTTTCTTTCATCGTCCGGTGGGAAATACTCGCGGCGGCTCCCTCGAGGAAATCCTTAACAGCACCAAAGCTCTGCAGTTTCGTAGGGATCTCGACATCGCAACCGACCCCATTTGCCGGCGATGCGTATGTTCGCTCTACATTCCGGGTGCCGAGACATTCGGCACGAGCTATGCCGTTCCTCATGGGAGGGAAAAGCAACATGGCTGACCGACTCGTACTCGATTGCGGCAGCTCTTCGGAGCTTGCCCTCGCTTCAGAATCGCCAGTGTCCAATCCTGATCCGATTGGGTGCGATTTCGAATTGCCGTTGAAGGCAGTTTTTTATCCTCTCGGTTTTCCAGTTGAAATTGCCACAAATTCCGGAGATGTTCTGGCTGCCGCGCGAGAGAATTGGAAATCGTTTCACAGTAAGTTTGACGTAGCGCCGGTACAGCTCCGCATCGCTGTGCGAACAGGCTCCATAAATTCATGCTTACCTCCGCCTACGTGCCGGGGGCAACGCAACCTGGTGATGTTTGTGGCGGGCCCGGATGATTTTGCGGTCTGCGACCTCACGTCCGGGTTCGCATCGTGCTGGCTGCTGGAGAGCACCGTCGAGAACGCTGCTTATCTCCGGTATCACTTTCTGGATGCGATGGCTCTGCTTCTTCTCGAGGCGTGGCACTTGACTCCAATCCACGCAGGCTGCGTCGCATTTCAGGAGCATGGTCTGCTGTTGTGTGGGGATTCTGGAGCGGGAAAGTCCTCCCTCTCGTTTGCGTGTGCGCGCCGCGGGTGGACCTTCGTATCCGACGATGCCAGCTTTCTCGTCCGAGAGGGTAAGAGCAATATTGTCGTGGGCAATCCTCATCATTTGCATTTTCGCGAATCCGCGACTGAGTTGTTCACTGACTTGAAATCTCATCGTCTTGCTCCGCGGATCAATGGAGAAATTGCGATTGAGCTGACGACGGCGGATGTGCCTGGAATCCGAACGGCGACGCAGTCACACATTGATTGGCTCATCTTTCTCAATCGCCGTTCCTCAGGTGCACCGAGCTTCCGGGCGTTTTCGAAACAACGCGCATCGACGCTGTTGAACCAGGTTATTTGCTATGGAGAGCAAGCCGTTCGCGATGCGCAGAAGTTGGCTCTAACCGGTCTGGTTCGCGGAGAGGTATTGGAATTGCAATACAGCGACTTGGATTCTGCCGTGGATTGCCTTGAGGATTTAGTCGATGGCCGCCGGCAATTGGCGCGATCAAACTCAACTAACCGGGCTTAGGCGAAACATCCCGCCAGGCTTTTTCCACTTGTTCCGCAGGCCACGCAAACAGGCATCTCGGAAACTCTTCCTTCGGAATGTTCCACCGCCCCTCGTATCGGTAGTCATGCAGCCATGTGGCTATTTGGTCGGCCGCCTGCTGATGGTGAACTTCAATGAGGACAAGTGGCCGCAGAGACGCGAAAAGCCGAGCGGCCCCGCGTAAGACCTCGTACTCACCGCCCTCAACATCGATCTTGAGCAATTGCGGTGGAGGCTCGCCGGTCGCGATGAAGTCGTCTAGAGTGATGGCGGGAACATTTATGATTTCGCCGCTCGCAAGCACTGGACGATTCCCTTCCGCTTCAACGCCTCCCTGGGACCTGACCGCGCCGCGACGAAAGGAGATTCCATCTCGTGCGCTATGCGACCACACAGCAGCCTGAACGACGCGAAGGCGGCCCTCAAGTCCGTTTTTCGCCGCGCT
>Ga0209624_10002673_pt1 | contig 13062 bp, 7 predicted proteins | sample JacPinW_OM2H0_O1_FD_188565 | JGI IMG/M metagenome (GOLD analysis project Ga0209624, IMG submission 188565) | Forest soil microbial communities from Algoma, Ontario, Canada - Jack Pine, Ontario site 1_JW_OM2H0_O1 (SPAdes) (version 2) | ecosystem: Environmental > Terrestrial > Soil > Boreal...
ACGAAGATGTCGCGGCAACAGATCTGCGGCAGCGGCTGGAGCGTGGAGACCCGTGCTCTGATGTGCTGGAACCGGCAGTTGCTGCCTACATCAAGGCGAATCGCCTATATCGCTGAGTTGGAAATGAATCTCCATCTTCCGAGTGCCCTGAGGGAGATTTTGTTCGCGTCCCGAAACTTTTCCCCGCCAACCCGTGTCCCTATCTCAGCAGCCCTATACGACTACCCTCCCCGTCTCCCCACTGGTGAAGCAACAGCAGCGCAACTCAACCGGATTCGCGACATCGAAAGGCTTATGCCGGAGCTATTGACCATGCCGTCGCTGCCAACTTTTCGCGATCCCGCCGGGAGCGTTGAAATTCGCAGAGATGGCGTTTACCGGACCGTCCGGGCGCCATTCGACGCGGACATCCTGGAGTTTCTGGCGCTGCCAGTGGCCTCGGAGATGATTGCACAGGGACGCCTTGTGGGAAGCGAAGTGGTGTCCACGACAGACGGCGAGGTGCTGGTGCTGCGACATCCCCGGGTCTCCTTTCAGTCGTATCCATGGGAGTGGGCACCCGGGCTGTGGCTGGCTGCGGCAGAGCTCACGCTCACCCTCTGCAGCGAGCTGGTTCAGCAGGGATGGTTGCTGAAGGATGCAACTCCGCTGAATGTGCTGTTCCAGGGGACTAAGCCGATCTTCGTCGATGTCCTTTCGATCGAAAAGATGGATCCCCGGCGTCCCATCTGGCTCGCATACGGGCAGTTTGTGCGGATGTTTCTGCTGCCGATGCTCGCGTACTCACGACTCGGTTGGCCGTTGCAGGCTCTGCTGACGAAGCGCGATGGGTATGAGCCGGAAGAGGTGTACGCAGCCCTTTCGTGGCACGGAAGATTGCAGCAGCCTGCACTCTCGCTGGTCACGCTGCCCTCGCTGCTGGCGAAAAACAAAAGGCTCCAGGTGGAAGGCGTCGCTTCGCGTCCCGTCGGCGATCCGGAGCTTGCGAAACACATACTTCTGAAGACGCTGAAGGGCCTGTTGTCGCAGATGCGCGCCGTGGCTCCGGCGCACCACTCATCAGTATGGTCGGATTATGCCGAGACCGCGACCCACTACAACGAAGAAGACCATGCGCGCAAGCGTGCCTTCGTAACGCACGCGCTTGAAACAGCCCAGCCTGCGCGTGTGCTCGACGTCGGATGCAATACAGGAGTCTATTCGCGGCTCGCGGCGGATGCAGGCGCGGAAGTAGTCTCGATCGACACCGACCTACAGGCCGTGGACAGGCTGTGCGCGAGCCTGAAAGGCAGCGGGGAAAACATTCTTCCTCTGTGTATCGATCTGGCGCATCCCACTCCAGCTACAGGCTGGGAGAACCGGGAGTACTCCTCGTTTTTGAACCGCTGTGCCGGGCACTTCGACACCGTAATGATGCTCGCAGTGCTGCACCACCTCCTGCTTCGGAGTCAGATACCGCTGGACCGCGTCGCAGCGCTCGCGAGCGGACTGACAACGCGAAACCTCATCCTCGAATGGGTCCCGCCGGCAGACCCGAAGTTCCGCGAGCTATTGCGTGGCCGCGACTCAATCTATGCCCACATTACCGAGAAATTCTTTCGCGAGGCCTTTGCAGAATATTTCATTACGGTGGATGAGCTGACGCTTTCAAATGGGCGATTGATGCTCCATCTTGAAAAGAAGTGAACGCCGCATTTCCTCTGTCACCACCGGCAACCGCGGATTTCTCCACTGGTCAGCCGATAATAAATAAATTGACCAACAAAGAAATCGCTGTCGGCTGGCTTCGAACGGCACAACCCGCTACCATGGAGCTTCAAGGAGGCGCATGCCGTCGATTGAAAGCAACCAACTCCTGCTCGCCGCCGCTGCAGCGGCCGAAGACAAAAAAGCGGAAGACATTCGCATCCTCGCGCTCGACCCAGCCGAGAGCGGCCTCACCGATTACTTCCTGATCTGTAACGGAACCAATGAACGGCAGAACGTCGCCATCACCGACGAGATAGAGCTCCGCCTAAAGCGCGAGTTTGGGATTTATCCCAACTCGGTCGAAGGGCGCCGTCAGGCTGAGTGGATTCTGATGGACTACGTGGACTTCATCGTCCACGTGTTTTCGCCGGAGAAGCGCGCGTTCTATGGGCTGGAGAGGCTGCGCAAATCGGCGACGAGCCTTAGTGTCGAAGACCTGAATGCCGAACTGAAGGCGGCGATCGCTTCGACCCGCGCGAAGAAAGCAGCGAAGAAGGCTCCAGCCAAGGTGGCTACGACGGCAGCGACAAAGCCTGCGGTGAAGAAGGCGGCGAAGGTGGCGAGAAAGAAAGCTCCGGCGCGCAAGGCTGTCCCGATGAAGAAAACCAGGAAAAAGGAATAGAACTGGCGATTCGTGCCGATTACGGATGGAAGCAACAAAGCGGAGAGCGTGAGCTCTCCGCTTTGTTATTTGATGCAAGGTTAGAAGTAGATCTTCGCGGCCAACTGGGTCTGGCGAGCAGCAGTGTTGGAGTTGATGCCCGAGACCTGACCAAAAGAACCGGTCGGGAGACCAGTGGACGTACTGAAGCCGGTGACCTCTCCGTTGGGAAGTGCGAACTGGGTGTGGTTGAAGACGTTGTCGGTCTCCATTCGGAGCTGGAGACGACGGACGCCGTCAGCAGAGAGGGCGAAGTTCTTGGCCAGGATGATGTTGGTGTTGTTGAATCCCCCGCCGTGGTATGGGTTGCGGTGAACGTCTCCAAAGGAACCAACAACCTCAGGCGCGAAGCTGGCACCTGAGAACCAGCCCGTGCGGCTGGTGCCGGGGATGAAGGTTCTTGGGCTGGTGCGAACCAGCGGCGCGATCTGATTCGGGATGTCGGGGCAGGCGTAGTAGGAAAAGTCCGCCGAGCACCAGAGGGAGTTAGACGAGGTTCCGCCGTAGGAGATGTCGTACGGGAAGCCTGATGCAAACGTCATAATGCCGCTAACCTGCCATCCGGAGACGAGGAGGTTCATGGGTGAGAAGGTTCCGCCAGATGAACGGAAGGGAACCATGTAGATAGGAGCGAAGACGAAGCGGTTACGAGCGTCGTACTGGGAGTCGCCATAGTTGAGGGATGGCTGGAACTGGTTGTAACCGCGAGCGGAGCCGCCATAACCGGCGTTCTCATAGTTCGAGGCGGTGTCCATCGCGTGCGAGTAGGTGTAGCTGGCCTGGAAGGCGAGGCCGTGCGACATGGACTTGTTCGCGCTGATCTGCAGCGAGTTGTAATTGGAAGATGATCCGGAGGAGACATAGCCTACGCTGGTGAAGCCGGTTATGCCAGTGATTGGATCGATGGCTCCGTACTGGGTGTGCGATGGGTAGAAGTAGCTTTGCAGCGGACGGTTGGCGGAGGAGGAGCAGGTTGTACTTGCCAGACAGGCTGCATGACCAGCAGCGGTGATTGGGCTGCCTTCATAGGTCATCTGGTTGTGACGCCCCAGGGAAGCTATGTATCCAATGGAGAGCACGGTATGGGACACCAGTTCGCGCTGAATCGTGACCTGGAAGTTCTCAGCATAGGGCGACTGGAATCCAGGAGCGTAGCTGCTGATGCTCATCGGCTCATAGATGGAGTAGTCGATGGTTTGGCCGGGCTTGGGGAAGTTATACGGGAATTTGTTCTTGTAAACGGTTCCAGCATCAATGTCCAAATAGGGATTTACGAATGACGGTTGACCGCCGAAGTCGATTGCGCCTGATGAGGAAAGACCAAACGGGGGATTCTCCAGGTTGTTGAGGGAAGTTTCCTCTTCCGAGCGGTTGTAGTAGATGCCGAAGCCGCCAAAAATGGAGAGCTTCTTGGAGTCGCCGTCAGACAGAAAGCCCAGATTTGGCGACCAGGCGAAGCCGAAGCGTGGGCCGAGGTTTCCGTAGCGGGTGTAGGCCTGAGCGGAGTTCGTGCAACCTGGATCACCGGGATAGTTGAAGCCAAGCGGCGCTGTTGTGAAGACCTTCGACTGCTGGTTTGGAACGAGGCAGATCATCGCCTCGCTGCCATACTGAATGTTATGGAGGACGGTATCAATCTGATAGCCGAGTCCGTAGTTCAGGGTGAAATTGTTGCTCACCTTCCAGGAGTCCTGACCATACATGTAGTTCAAGTAGGCGTAGGCCTGAATGGTAGCGCCGGAGCCCTGACTGTAGGTTCCGGGAACACCTAACAGGAAGTCGAGCGAGGGGTCCCCGGTGCTGAAGGGGCTGCTGCCGGAGTTGGTAAAGGCATAGTTTCCGTTGTTGTTGGCCCCGAACGGGTTGGAGACCTGAAACTTGCGCCCGTCATAACCCAATTTGAGGGTGTGGTGGCCCATGACACGGCTGAAGTTGTCATCCAGCTGGTAGGTCTGATCGATGCGGGGCTGTGGGCCGTTGTTGCTGAATCCAAGTGTGAAGAAGCCGCTGACCGTCATTAGCGGAACGCTTTGGGCAGCGGTGTTCTGGGGATTGATGGCGAAGCCGAGGCTTGAAGGAGCAACGACGTTTTGAGGTTCAACCGCCAGGTAGTTGAACCGGGTATAGTGAACCGCAAAGTCGTTCACCGTCATCGTGTTGATGGTGCGAGTGTAGTCGAGAGTGATCTGATTGATGCCCGTGTTGTTGAAGTCACCAAAGCCTGGAAGGGTACCACCAGTAAAAGGAAGGGTGTCGGATACGTTCGACGTCTGACGAATGTAGACGCCGTAGATCAGGTTCTTCGAGGTGGGAACCCAGTCACCGCGATAGATCTGCTGGTTGGTAGAGGTAGTGGTGATGGGATTAAAGGTATAGCCATAGTTTCCAACCGTAGCCGCTGGAACAAACTTCTTTATGAGGTTTACGGAGACTGGATTGAAGGTGCTGGTTGGGAAGACGCCGCCCAGCTTCTGAGCGCAAGCGGACCAGGTGGTGGTGTCGGAGGGGCAACCCGGGATGGTGATGGTTCCGGGAATTGGATTGGTGCTGAAGGAGTAACCCAGGTCGCCCCCGGCAGGCTTCAGATCGGTGGAGTAGTTTCCGGTGAGATTGGCCTGTGAGTAGACGTTGATGCCAGTGCCCCCGGTCTGAGGAACGCGCTGGCGAATGCCCTGATAGGCGCCGAAGAAGAAGAGCTTGTCCTTGATGGCAGGACCGCCAATGGTTCCGCCGAAGATATTTTGATGGTAAGGAGAGACGGACTGCTGGAAGAAGTTGCGGGTGTTGAGGAAGGTGTCGCGGTAGAACTCGAAGACGTCTCCGTGGAAGTGGTTGGTGCCGTTCTTGATGGTCGCGCTAACGATGCCGCCGGAGTTACGGTCGTATTCGGCGTTGAGCGGACCGGTGATGAGGTTGAACTGGTCAAGGGCGTCGATGTTCGGCTGGAAGGTGATGGTGTTGAGGGCGAGGTCGTTGGTGTCGGCGCCGTTGATGAGGTAGCTTGACTGCTGGGTCTGGGCGCCGTTGGCGGAGTAACTGCCAAAACGGTCACTGGAGGACTGGATGCCAGGCTCAATCTGCTCGAGTTGGGTGAAGGCACGACCGATCAGAGGCAACTCGACTATCTGGGCCGAGGTGACGACGTTGCTAAGCTGCATTTCGGTAGTGTTGACCTGAGCTGAGTCGGCTTCGACGGATACCATATCGGAGGAGCTACCAACACTAAGATGGATGGGCTGGACATATTCTTGGTCGATGTTCAGGATGATGCCTTTTGCTGTGAATCCTTTGAAACCCGTGGTATTAGCTGAGACCGTGTAGGTGCCGATCGGGAGTGCCTGAAAGGAATAGTCGCCGCCAGCGGTGGTGACCGTATTGAAGACGACACCAGTAGCCTCGTTGGTGGCGGTGACGGTGACATTAGGAACAACCGCTCCGGAAGGGTCGGTCACGGTTCCCTTGATTCGGCCGAAGACGTCCGCAGCATGCGCGAAGGTTGAAAGTGAAATAAAGAGGAGGATGGCCCCTAGGGCGATTCCAGGCCAGGCGGAGAGCTTTTTCATGGCAAACTCCTTCGGTCGGTTGGGAAAATTTCGGAGAAGGGATCTGCAAACTGATTGCCAAACACAGAACCCATTTATTGTCAATAATTTTCAATTTTATGAAAATTGGTTTCTACGAATTTCTGGATAATCTTTGAAGAGTGGGTAGAGCAGAGATACAAAAGAATGAAGATTACCCTTGCAGCGGTAGCTCCTCGGCGAACACGGACCAAGACGGAAGTTACCGACCGCCTTGTAGATGACTATGTGGAGCGGACGGCGCGCTATGTCGCTTGCGAGACCTATTTGTCGGAATCGGAGTCAGCGTTGCTCGAGTGGCTGGAACGGCAGCCGGGTCGGGCGCCAGCCTACGCAATTTTCCTGGACAGCCGCGGAAAGCAGTTGAGTTCGGAGGAGTTTGCTGCGCTCCTGGGACGGGTTCGGGACGACGGCGCGCAACGCGTAGTGCTGGTGGTGGGACCTGCAGATGGATGGTCGAAGGCGGGGCGGGAGCGCGGAAATTTTCTGCTCTCACTAGGGCGGATGACGCTGCCGCACCAACTGGCTCGGGTAGTGCTGGCGGAGCAGGTCTACCGTGCGATGACGATCCTGGCTGGGCACCCGTATCATTGCGGGCATTGAGCTGGACATTAGAATTGGGGCGTGAATGGGATCGAATCTCTCTTGCGCCTGTGACTGCAACACGATATCGTTCTTTATTTCAATTGGAGAATAATTTTCATAATGCCAGTGAATGGGACCTCGCGACGTTCTTTTCTAAAAACCTCCACTCTTGCAGCCTCGGCTCTCTCGCTTCGCGGCAGCAAACTGCTTGCGCAGAGCACTCAGGCGGATGCGCGGATCGACATTCTTCCAGCCGAGACCATTGGAACCATCTCACCCGAGATCTACGGCCACTTCATCGAGCATCTTGGCGGAGTAATCTACGACGGCGTCTGGGTTGGCGAAGGATCGCCGATTCCCAACGAGGGTGGAATTCGCAAAGCGTTCATCGACACGATGCGCGCCGTCCAGGCTCCGTTGCTGCGTTGGCCCGGAGGCTGCTTTGCCGACAGCTACGACTGGCGGGACGGCATCGGCCCCGCGCCGAAGCGGCCTGCGCGAACGGGATTCTGGGGTCAGCAGGACTCGAACCGTTACGGACTGCACGAATTCATGCGGACGTGCCGGGCGATCGGATGCAAACCCTATCTTGCCGCGGATCTGCGGTCTCTGCCTGCGCGCGATTTTTACCAGGAGATTGAGTATTGCAATGCACCGGCCGGAGACGTGCCATCAAACTCAGCTGCCAAGGCTGTGCCGAACACATTGGCTGCTGAACGTGCTGCGAACGGCGATCCTGCACCCTTTGATGTGGACCTTTGGGGAGTAGGAAATGAGAGCTGGGGCTGTGGCGGCAACATGAGCCCGGAGGAATACGCAACCGAGTTTCGCCGCTACACGGCCTGGACACCGAGCTACAGCAAGACGCCGCTGCGCTTTGTTGCAGTCGGCCCGAATGGCGATGATGTGGACTGGACGACACGACTCTTCAAGGCGCTTTATGCAAATCCGGAGCGGCGTCATCTATGGGGCCTCTCGGTGCACTACTACACGTCGGGCAGCGCGACGAAGTTTGCGCAGGGCGATGCGCTGAACTTCACCAACGACGAGTTCTACGATCTCCTGACACGTGGCAGCATTATGGAACGCGTCGTCACCGATCACTGGCGCGCGATGCGAATCGAGGAGGGTCAGCCGCGAGTTAAGCTCGTCGTCGATGAGTGGGGTGCGTGGTATGGCAAGGGAACAGAGATTGGACCGGAGTATAACCTGTCGCAACAGTCCACAATGCGGGATGCGCTGCTCACCGGCATCACTCTAGACATCTTTCAGCGGCATGCGGACAAAGTAGCCGTCGCGAATGTAGCGCAGTCGATTAACTGCATTCACTCGCTCATGCTCGCCAAGGGAGACAAGTTCACGGTCACTCCGACGTTCCACGTGTTTCAGATGTATCTCCCGCACCGCGGAGCCCAGGCAGTACGCGCGGAGTTTACCGCTCCCGTCATTCGCAACCAAATCGCGAATGCGTCGACTCCTGCGGGTGGAAACAGCTACCGCGGTTCACTGGACGCTTCAAGAACGCTCGCAGGTCTCAGCGGTTCCGCATCCGTTGCAACCTCTGGCAATGGCAAGGAGATTACGCTGACGGTGGTAAACCCGCATCTCGATCAGGTTTTAACGACTGAGATAGTGATTCATGGATCGGCGATCGCCAGCGCCACCGGAACAGTTCTGAGCGAGACCGACGTTCACGCTCACAACGACTTCGACCATCCCAACGCGGTGCATCCGCGGCCGGCCGCGACGAATCAACCTGCGGGAGGCCGTCTCCTGCATACGTTCCCGGCGGCGAGCGTGACCACACTTCGGCTGACGCTCACATAAGCAGCTTGGGCTATTGCCCCGGGGTAAAGTTCATCGTGATGGTTGTGACGACATCCACCGGAACTCCGTTCACAACGTAAGGCCGATACCGCTGGCGATAGATGGCGTCAATAGCCGAAGTCCGCAGACGCGTGTCACCCTGAACGACGTGAACTCGGCTTACGACGCCTGTCTTCGTAATCAGTGCCTGCACGATGACAGATCCTTGCACCCGCGAGGCCCTCGCAATCTCAGGGTAGGTAGGCACGCGCGATACGATGAGATTCTTCTCCATGACGGCGGCCGGAACCCTGACTGCAGACGAGTTCGAAGTCGTAAAAGGATCCTGAGTGGCGTTAGCCGTCGCACGGTCCGGCGCAGTTTTGCGCGGCTGCTCTGCCGGAGGCGCCGGTTGCGGCGCGGAGGGCGTGGCGGCCGGAGCAGTGGTTTGCTCGACAGGTGGTTGTGCAGTCTGGCTCGCGGTTTCGTCCGAAGCGGCGTCAGCAGGTTCGGACGGACTCTGCGTCGCGGCCACTGGCGTCTCCGTAGGATGAATCCGTTGGATCAGGCCTGCCGTCACCTGGCGGATCTGTGTGTTGTAGCGCGTCCACGCAAAGCCCGATCCGGCAAGAAGCAACACAATCGCGAAACCCACGGCAACTTTCTTTCCGTTGCCTCTGGGCTCGGGGGCATACAGCTCAAACAATGGCCCGGAGTGGCCTTTATTTGACATCGGCGAAGCAGTCGCTTCCACAGGTGCTGCGATGGGCTCAAGCACCAGCCGCGGCTTCGCGTCCTGAACGTGGAGGAGATCTCCTGGCTCTTCGTGCAATGGCGCTTCAGCTGCCCGACGTAGCTCCGGATGAAGAATCCGGTGCTCTTCGACCGGAGCTGTTTGCGAGGCTTGGTGCAAATCTGCCTCATCCGGTGAGGGTGAGACGCCCGGGTGCTCGATCTGCGGGAGACTCTGCTCTACTTGCTCCTGCGTTGTGACGAGAGATTGATAAGCCACAGTGGTTGGCGGGGGCGATAGCTCAAACTGCGCCTCGAGCCGGCGAAACCGCTCGTCCAGATAGGACAGACTCTGGAGCAGTTGTCGATTAACCTGCTCAAGCCGCTGAATCGTCTGTTCTAGTCGCTGCTGGAGAGCACCCGCTTGACCTGCGGCGTCGTTGGAAGGCCCATGGGAAACACTCGAAGAAGTAAGAGAAGACCATCTGGGACGGAGATGATCGCGCTGCATGGAGGAAATGGCGCGTGCCGTGGCAAGGGGCTCCATCTGATGGAGATCCACTCCTGATAGCAGCGCGCGGAGCTCATACAGAGCATCTCTGAATCTCGTATCGTTTGAATCTAGCGTCTCGTCGCCTGTGATTCCTGCAACTACGACAAACACCATCTGTTCGTCGGAAAGCTCGCCCCCTTCGCGATCGCTAAGCTTGCCGGCAAGGCCCCAGAAATCCATGCTGAAGCGACGGTTTTCTTCGAGCCCTTGCAGAAAGCCGTAGAGATTATCGCGTGATCCCGTTCCGATGCCGTGCATGTCGCAGATGGAGCGGAGTTTTTCGACGTAAACATCGAAACGTTCCGGTTTTTGTACGCTGCTCGCAGTCGCCAATATCATTTCCTCTTTGATGCCAACCGGAGGGTCTGCGGCCAGCGGGTCATGGTGCGGGGATTCGGGATGCCTCGTAACTCGTGATTTCTTATCGAGGGAAATGGCAGTCTCCAAACCCGTCAGGGGAGTGCAGACCAACGGGCAATCGAAAGATGCACCTGAAACAGCGAATTAAGTTTAGTACTTCGGCTGAGCCGGAGCGTGCAACTAATGGGTCACGCATCTCTTCCGTCATCTCCCTCGCAACAGACTTTCGCCTGCGCCAGGGTCAGAATCCGCTATCCATTGAGCTTGAAGTTGATCGTCACAGTGGTGGAAACCTCTACCGGAGTTCCATCAAGCAGATACGGCCTGTAGTGACGCTGATACAGGGACTGCGTAGCCGCACTCAGCAGCCTCGGATCTCCTGAGATCACGTGCACGCGAGTTACGGTGCCAACCTTCGAGATAAGGACTTCAGCAACTACCCTTCCCTCCACCCCCTCACGCCTCGCATCCACGGGATAAATAGGAACACGAGAGGCGACGAGGCGCCTTTCCATATCTTCGGCAGCCACCCTGACCGCACCAGCTGAATTGATAGAAGCCTCCTCACTCCTCGCCAGGGCGTGAACGGACGGCTCCTTCGGGATGGGCGCCGGTTTTGAAGCTTCCCCGGGCTCGGTCGAGAGCGATTGAGGGGGGTGAGACGGCGTCGAGCCGGTCGAAGATCGTGCCGGCGGCGGCAAGAGAGCCGGGGGGCGGGTGTCTTGGTCCCAAATGGAGCCGGCCGGTGTTTCGAGGTCCTCTCGCACAATTGCATGAAATTTCTGACGGATGATGGGACTGTAGTAGTTCAGGCAAAAAATTACCGCCAAACCGGAGAGAAAAAGCACTCCAAGATTGACATTTTTTCTCCAGTTGGTGTCGCGCCCCGAGGGCGCCGTCTCATAGATGCGACGTTCCTCTGTCGCCAGTACGGCGGGATGCAGCGAAAGCTGCGGTCTCTCCAGTGGCTTAAGAGTTGGATCCCGCAGTATGGGAACTGGCAGGTCTGCGCGCGCAGCTTGTTTCTTGACCTTGACTTCGAGCCCGGACAACCGTTGGTCAATCTTATGCAGGTGGCTGCCGAGATCTCGGCTGACGAGTTCCAGGCTTTGCAGTGCAAGCTGCAGTTGCGACGGCAACGGAGCCGGGATCGGTTCAGGCTCGGCAGGCTGCGGCACCGAGGCGAGTCCAGCGGAGAACCGTTTCCGCTGCTCCTCGGTAGACGCAATCCGGGATCTGGCTGCATCTATCGGCTCAACCGGAGCGGTCCGCACCGGAGCGGAAGGGGTAGGCAAAGGCCGTTGGATATCGACGCCCGCAACCATCGCGCGCAGCAGGGAGAGAGTCGGGTCCAAAGCCGCGTCGCTCCCGGTGGGCAACGGCTTGCCCGTGACGCCTTCGACGACGAGAGCAAGCATCTGTTCATCGGAGAGCTCGCCGCCTTCGCGTGCACTCAGTTTTCCCGCCAGGCCCCAGAAATCCATCGCAAAGTGCCGGTCCGATTCGAGCTTCTCAAGAAAGCCTTCGAGATCTTCGTCGGATCCCGTCTTAATACTATGCATCTCGCAAATCGCCCCGAACTTCCTCGAGTACAGATCGAAGCGTTCCGGTTTCTGCGGGGGGCCGGGAGATGGGCTCGGAGACGTAGACATCATTTCCTCTTGGATGCCAACCAGTAAATAGGGGTAACGACGCCTCAGGCCGGCTCCTTCGTGGCGGAGCAAGCTGCTGTGCTGAGGTGACTTATTTTTCAGGAGACAAATCGGGCCCGGACTCACACAAGCTCATGGCGACTAAAATTACCTAATGGCAGAGGAAGAAGTCGCCGAACACGCCAGTAACACAAGATTAGTATGACGCGCAAAGCCTTTGCGCGCAATCTTCCAGCACCATCTCTATGCAAACAGATAGGTTCCGTCGTCGCCCGTCGTCTGCCGCTACAATGGTCAAGGCACCTTGGGAAGGTTGAGCAGGCATGAGTTGGTTCAAACGAGAAGACCATGAGATCGTCAACGACTCGGAGAAAACCGTCCGCACCGAGGGACTGTGGATCCGCTGTCCTGACTGCGGGAAGATCCTCTTCAAGGCCGAGCTGGAAACCAATCAACAGGTGTGCCCTCACTGCGGCCACCACTTCCGCATCGACGCGCGTACGCGAATCGAAAACCTGCTCGAGCCCGGCTACGAGCTGGTCGACCTCGACCTTCGTTCCACCGATCCTCTGCAGTTCACCGACCTGAAACCGTACAAAAAGCGCCTAGCCGAGGCCCAGCGCAAAACCGGCCTGAACGACGCAATCATCAATGCCCTGGGAAAAATCGGGCCGCACAACGTCGTCCTCAGCGTGATGGAGTACAACTTCATCGGCGGCAGCATGGGCGCCGTGGTGGGCGAGACGATCGCCCGTGCTCTCGATCGGTCGCTCGCAAGCCGAAATCCGCTGATCATCGTCTCCGCTTCGGGTGGCGCCCGCATGATGGAAGGCATTGCGTCCCTCATGCAACTGGCGAAAATCTCCGCCGGTCTCGCGCGCATGGACGACGCAAAGATTCCATATATCTCCGTAATGACCGACCCCACCACAGGCGGCGTCACCGCAAGCTTCGCGATGCTTGGCGACCTGAACATCGCAGAACCAAACGCCCTCATCGGCTTTGCCGGCCCTCGCGTAATCGAGCAGACCATCCGACAGAAACTCCCCGAGGGATTTCAGCGCTCCGAGTTTCTCCTGGAGCACGGCTTCCTCGACGCCATCGTACCGCGCAAGGAGATGAAGCAGTACCTCACACAGACTCTTACCTGGATGACAGCCTGACAACGCATGCAGGCCGCGAGTCCCTCCCAAACCGCACTCCGCGTAGCCCTGCGTCGCGCCGCTCACCAGCTCTACGACGCCCCGCCGCTGGTTTTCGACGACCCCATCGCGGTTCCCATCCTTGGCCAAGCCTACGCCGAAGAGTTGCGCCGCACGCCCACTCGTCCTGACCGCCCTTTTTCCGTTTCGCTCCGCGCCTTTCTCGTCGCCCGCAGCCGCT
>Ga0209624_10002674_pt1 | contig 13059 bp, 12 predicted proteins | sample JacPinW_OM2H0_O1_FD_188565 | JGI IMG/M metagenome (GOLD analysis project Ga0209624, IMG submission 188565) | Forest soil microbial communities from Algoma, Ontario, Canada - Jack Pine, Ontario site 1_JW_OM2H0_O1 (SPAdes) (version 2) | ecosystem: Environmental > Terrestrial > Soil > Boreal...
GGACCTGGATCGTCGGATAGTCGACCTCGGGCAGGGCCGAGAGCGGCAGGAAACGAAAGGCCATGACGCCAACGAGCAGAATCGCGATCATCAGGAGACTGGTCGCGACCGGACGATCGATGAAGACGCGGGACGGGTTCACCGCCCCGCCCCGGGGCGCAGCAGCATCATTGCCCAGCGCCTGGCGTCGCGGCAGCCGGCGGCGCGCTCTGCCCTGTCGGGCCGACTCGCGCGGGCTGGTTCCCGGCGGGCGCGGGCTGGTTCGATGAGCCGCCCGCGGCGCCCGGCGCTGGCGAACCCTCGCCGGCGCCGGACTGATCGCGACGGTGCCGATGATGCTGGCCGTCGCCGTTGGCCGACCCGGCCGCGGATCCCTCTTTGCCTTGCTCGAGCCCCTGGCCAGCCGTCGCCTGCGCCCCCGCAGTTGGCGGGTTGCCGACGACCTTCACCTTGGCGCCGTCGCGCAGACGATCGACGCCATCGATCACCACCTTATCGCCCGCCGCCAGGCCCGAGGTGATCACGGTGTGCTTGCCGTCGGTCGGTCCGATGACTACGTCGCGCTTGGAAACCGTCGAATTGTCGTTGAGGAGATAGACGAAATTGCCCGAGGCGCCGAGCTGGATCGCCGGATTGGGGGCGAGCGTCGCGCCGGTCATGGTGTCGACCAGAAGGCGGACGTTGACGAACTGGTTCGGGAACAGGACGCCATTGGGGTTGTCGAACGTCGACCGCATCTTGATGGTGCCGGTGGTCACGTCGATTTGGCTGTCAAAGGTGGTTAGCGTCCCGGTCGTGAGCGCGTGGACGTTGTCCCGATCGAGGACCGTGACCGGAAGCTTGACGCCGGAATTGAGCCGCGCCGAGATGCGCGGCAGATTGCTTTCGGGCGTCGTGAACACGACGCTGATTGGATCGATCTGGGTAATGACCACGATGCCGTTGGCGTCCGAAGGCTGCAGATAGTTTCCTGGATCGACGAGCCTCAGCCCCACCCTGCCGGTGACGGGCGAGACGATATGGGTGTATGCGACGTTGAGCTCGGCCGTCTTGACCATCGCCTGGTCGGCGGCGATCGCGGCCTTGTCCTGGGCGACCAGCGCGGCCTGGTCGGCGACCTGCTGCATCGCGATCGAATCCTGTTTGGCGAGCTGCTGAAAGCGGGCGAGATCGCCCTGCGCCTGGCCCAGCAGCGCCTGGTCCTTGGCCAATTGCCCCTGCGCCTGGGCCAGCGCCGCCTCATAGGGACGGGGATCGATCTGGGCGAGAAAGTCGCCGGCCTTGACCGTCTGGCCTTCGGTGAAGGCGACGCTCTGCAGCGTGCCGGCGATCTGGGTGCGGATGGTCACGGTCTCGAACGGCGTGACTGTTCCCAAGGCGTCGATGGTCAGCGGCATGTCGCCGAGTACGGCCGGCGCGACGCGCACGGTTTGTGGCGGCTGCGCGGGTCGGCCGGAGCTTTCCTCTGACTTCGCGGATGGAGCGGCGCTCTCGTACCTTTTCCACGCGTAGACCGCCGCTGCCGCCAGGGCTGCAACGATCACAATCCACAGCAACCAGTTCCGACGTCGCGGAGGCGCGGTCTCGACAGTCGCCGGCTCGATCGTCGGCGCCACAGGCGCGGGCGCCGCGCGCTCCGTCACTTCGTCCGGTTTAAGGGCTTCGTTCATCCCTAACGCTCACTTTATCATCTGGCTTGGCACGGATGATCCACCGATTCAAATCAACCTCGCGTGCGCGACCCGGCGACTTGGACATTTGCGTCGGGATCTAACCCGCGAGGGTGTTGCATTCTCGTTATCATTGCGCCATAAGCGCGGCCGGCGGCGCCGCCGCCAAGGACGCGGGTGTAGCTCAGGGGTAGAGCACAACCTTGCCAAGGTTGGGGTCGAGGGTTCGAATCCCTTCGCCCGCTCCAATTAAATCAATAACCTGGCGAGTTGCGCCAAATCCAATCCAGGCTCTAGGCCCCGCATAGGACCCGCCCCCGCAACACCGCCTGCACCGCCCCCAACGCCACCGCAAGCGGCAATGGATCGTCTCTCCGAGACCCCTCGGAAGCCGCCCCGCCAGCCCCTCAAACCCAGAGCGCGTGACAAACAAAAAAAACGATACATAACACAATAAATATATGTTGATACCCCGCTCCAACAACCCATATTCCCCGGAGGGGGTTATCAGCTTAAAAATTTGCGGCAGGGGTCCCCCCCGTCCCTCCTTCCCTATTGGCGCGTTTCTATTGGCCTATTGGCCCATGCGCGCTCCCGCTCGACTACGTTCTTAACCTGCTGCGCCCGCCAGAGCTTGCCTTGCGCCGTCCTGACGCCGCGCGCGTTGAGTGCTGCGGCAATTGCCAAGAGCGTTGTCGCGCCCGCCGCTCGCGCCTCGGCGATGATCGGCGCGACCTCGGCGGCAAACCGGTCCGCGTTCGCCTTCTTCGCGGCGAGCATCGGCGCACGGTCCTCGTTGAGCCTCGGATTGCCCAGCCGAACGCCCTTCGCTTTGGCGGCTGCGAGCGCAGCTTTGGTCCGTTGAGATATGAGCAGGCGCTCCTTCTCGGCCAGCGCGGCGTAGAGATGCAGCATGAACGGATCCGCGTCCGCCCCAAGCTCGGCGACGAGGAATGGGACGCGCTGCGCCATCAGGCCCGAAATGAAGTGGACGTCGCGAGAGAGTCGGTCGAGCTTGGCGACCACGACCGGCGTTCCCTTGCCACGCCATTTGGCCTCGGCGAGCGCCGCCTTGAGCTGCGGGCGGCGTTCGAGCGCGTTCGATCCCTTGCCAGTCTCGACCTCGACGTGCTCGGCAACGATTTCGAACCCCTCGGCCTCGGCGAAGCGGGCGACCGCGGCGCGCTGCGCATCGAGGCCCAGGCCGCTCCGGCCCTGCTCGGACGTGCTGACGCGATAGTACCCAACCATCGATGGCATGCGGCAATTGCTCCATGAAACAGCCTTCAAGGACTATAGCCGACTGACAAGCAATTTCAAGCATTATACGTTGAAATGGAAATTTGAAACGGCTGGAAAGCGGGCCGCGCAATCACCCGAGTCCGATTTCCCCGCCCGGCGTGGTAAAGACCGCCGAGATTATCCACAGGAACTTTCCATGGGGGCTGTCCCGCGCACGCGGCCGACCAAGCGCCTTCGGCGAGGGCTCAAGCGGGCGCGGGAGGGCTCAGGACGGTCAGTCTTGCAGTACATGTAAATATACGAGCTGGCGCCGTGGCGCGTGGCATTGCAAATCATGCAAAAACGAATGCGCCTTGCAATGGATAAGCCGATTTAAGCAATCGCTAACCTTGCGCATGGCCGAAACAGCGGGCAGCCTGCTTCGTCAGGGGGATGACGAACTGCGATAAACAATAAGCAGGTCCTCGATGACTGTAGAGCCCGGTCTCCCCACCCTTCAAACCGAACAGCCGCCGCACAGGCGAGCCGAACCAGCGCCGCGCCAGCAGAATGACGACGATGGCTGGGAGGAACAACGCGCCGCCTGGGGAGCCTTCCTCTCGGAACGGCGGAAGCGACACGAGATGAGGATCCGGCTGAGGAAATTGGTGGGCCCGACGATATTAGAGGCGGCCCAGCGTCTCGGCGTCGTCGAGAGCACCATCCGCTGCATGGAGACGCGGGGGGGAATCTTGGTCGACCGCCGCCACCGACCCGCACGGGTCCCAGAAGGCGAGATTCATCGCCTTCTCGCGACCGGTCCCAGAAAGCCAACCCGACCGCAAGCGCCTGCGGATAGCGAACCCGTCCCCATTGTTGAAGAAAGCCCTACGGGGTGATGGGGCCGCCATGACCGGTGGCGACCCCGAACTGCGGATGAGGCAATTCCCCGGGACGGGAGTTGTTCGTTAGCAGTTGGCGCAAACCGCGGTCAAGGGCGGCCTCCGTAAAGGAGGCCACCAATGCTCAAATCAAAATTTACGCGGAACCACTGCATCTGCGATCACCGCAAGCCAGAGCGGTCAATTCTGTTCGACCGACTGATTTCGGCGTTCATCCCGTGTCCCGGACAGGCGCATTTCGCCGACCTCAGCAGCAGCCACCGATACGAGGAGTGCGTCTTCTGGGTCGGAATCCCCAACAGGCCCGCGACCATCGCTGCGCGAAAGCGCAACAGCTTGCTGGTCGACCTCTCCCGCCAATCCCAGCGAACGCGCGCGCCTGTAAATACTTCGAGGCGCGGCAAATGAACAAACTGCGGATCACGTGCACCTGCTGGCGACCGCTGCGCAAAGGCACGCTCTACGGATTTTGCCGCGTCCGCATCAATGAGTTGAAACTCATCATTTTCGACATCGCCGTGCACAAGCGTGGCGATTCGCGCTGGGCGCAACTGCCTGGCCCCCCATGGGTCCGCAACGGCGCCCTCGTCACCGAGAACGGCAAAACCCAATACGCCGCCCTCCTCGAGTTTGAGACGCGAGAGTTTCGAGACGCCTTCTCTCGCGCCGTGGTCACAGTACTTCTCCAATTCGCGCCCGACGCCTTCGAAGAAGAGAGCGTCGCATGAACGGACGCTGCGCCGAGATTACAGTCTTCACCAAGAGTGGCGGACCGTTATCGAAGCACATCGAGCTGATCGACGGCCGGATCGCGAACGACAGTTCGGCCTGCCAGATGGCGAAGGGCTCAGCGCGCCGCGTCAGGATCGACCTCCACAACATCACGGCGCTCGCCGATCTCATCAACAAGCTCACCGCGCGAGAAGCGTACGGAAATGGCTGCCTCCTCGATGGATTGCCCGACCGCGTCACGGTCACGACCGTCGAGAAGCTCGATGAAGCAAGGAAAAGCGATCCTACAGTCATCGCCCGCACCAGGGACTATCTGGTCTACGCCGCCGGCGAACCCGCCATCGCTCTGCTGGACATTGATCTCAAAGGCGTGCCCGACGGCGCAAAGAGCCTGATCAACGAAGCGGGCGGCATATGGAGCGCGTTGCGCGCCGTCCTGCCGACGCTCGCGACCGTCGCGCGTGTCACTCGGCCCTCGACCTCCGCCGGTCTGCGCAACCGAAAGACCGGCGAAATCTACCCCGATTCGGGTGGCTTCCACGCGGTCATCGCGGTTGCCGACGGCGGCGATATTCCCCGCTTCCTCACCGATCTGCACGATCGCCTATGGCTCGCCGGCTACGGCTGGGGCATCGCCAGCGCCGCCGGATCGGTCCTGGAACGCTCGCTGGTCGACAAGGCTTGCGGCTCGCCGGAAAGGCTCATCTTCGAAGGCCCGCCCATCATCGACCCGCCGCTGGAACAGGCGCCGCGGCCCGCGGTGGCGCACGAGGGCGGCGTCCTCGACACGCGCACCGCATGCCCGCCGCTGACCGACACCGAGAAAGACGAGCTCGAGCGCCTCAAAGAGGCCGAGCGCGACCGCCTCAAGCCGCAGTTGGACGAGGCGCGGGCGAACTGGAGCGCAAGCCACATCAAGCGGATGGTCGCCGCCGGCGTGACCCAAGCCGAGGCGCGGTCCCAGGTTGACCGCTGGATCGACGGCCAAGCGCTCTCCGGCGATTTCCCGCTGCCGTTCGACGACCCGACGCTCGCGGGCGCTACCGTCGCCGACGTGCTCGCCAACCCGAAAAAATTTGCCGGGAAGACCCTTAGCGATCCGTTCGAAGGGCCTGCCTATGGCCGCGGCAAAGCCATCGTCTATCAGCGCGCCAATGGATCGCTCTTCGTCCATAGTTTCGCCCATGGCGGCGCTCGGTACGAACTCGAGGAGGCCCAGCGCCCCGACCCCGACCTGGAGCTCGAGCGGCTGCGCGCCGCCGTCGAAATCGACCGCCTCGCCCGCTTAAGCCTGTTCGACTACGCGCGCGAGCGAAAGAAGGCAGCGAAGGACCTCAAGCTCGATCGCCTCTCCGACCTCGACAAACTGGTCGAGCGCCGACGAGCCGAAATCAAGCGCGAGGCTTATCCCGGCGACAACGCGCCGGGCGGCCTCAAAGCCACCCTTGAGGCGCTGAACAAAGACCATTCAGTCGTGCTGATCGGCTCAAGAACTCGGGTGTTGAGGCTCGAGGATGTCAGCCATTACGCGGGCGGCAAAAAATACACCTATCGGTTGCCGACCTACCTCAAATTTCAGGACTTCCGAGAGTTCTATTCGAATCGCTATTGCATCGATCACAACGGCGCGCCCTTCGCTGTGGACGGCCACGGCAAGCCCCTCTCGATCGGCGATTGGTGGCTCGAACACAATAAGCGCAACACCTATCAGGGCGTCACCTTCCTCCCGCGCGGCGACCCGATCGTCGAGTGCAAAATCAATTTGTGGCGCGGCTTCGGCGTTGAGCCCTGCAAAGGGGACTGGAGTCTGATGCAACAGCATATCCTTGAAGTGCTGTCGGCGGGCGACCGAGCCGTTTACGACTATGTCATCAATTGGCTGGCCGATTGCGTTCAAAACCCCAACCGGCAAGCCGAAGTCGCACTCGTCTTCATCGGTGGTTTGGGAACCGGCAAAAGCCTGCTCGGGCGCGCCATGTGCCGCATCTTCGGCCAGCACGGACGACACATCTCCTCGCCCGAGCACATGACCGGGAAATTCAACGCGCATATGCAAATGTGTTGCTTCCTGTTCGCCGACGAAGCCGTCGCTCCTGGCGACAAGAAGGCCGAAGGCGCACTCAAACGGCTCATCACCGAGGATACTTTGTTCATCGAGCCAAAGGGCGTCGACCCGTTCGAAGTCCCCAACCGATTGCATCCGATGATCGCGTCGAACCACAACAACGTCGTTCCCGCGGGCGAGAAGGAGCGCCGCTACGTCGCCCAGAAGGTCAGCGACGCCCACCAGCAAGACGAAGCCTATTTCACGCCGCTCTATGCGCAAATGCGGTCGGGCGGCCTCGAAGCAATGCTTTACGGTTTGCTCGACTATGACATCGGCAAATGGCGACCGCGCAAGATCGTGCACACCGCCGCGCTCAGCCAACAGCAGGAGGAGAGCCTCTCGCCGGTCGACCAGTGGTGGCTCGAGCTCCTGCGCACCGGCGTCCTTGCCGGCGTCAGAGGCCCAAAGCCGAATGAGGCGGTCAGCAACCATTACGACGAAGACGTCGTCGCCTTTAGAGACAACTTTGGCGGCGAGCACAAGCGCACGGTCCGTCGCGAGGGCCTCTACGACCAAGCCCGCCGCATCTCGCCAAAGCTCAAAGGCATGAGCGACACGGCCCTTGGCCGCTATCTCCGCGACCCGGAGCGCGGCTGCGTCAACACGTGGGTGAAACGCGATAGGGGTTGGCGGTTTCCGACCCTCGCGGATTGCCGTGACAAATGGTGCGCGCGCTTCCCCGATACCGTTTGGGCCGATCCGAGCCCAACCGACTGGACCTTCGGCGAAGACGAAGACGACATGTAGCCGCGCGCCATTCGGCAAAGTCGCAAACCGCCGCCTCGGGTTTGCCTTGCCTCGGGTTGCAAGAATGACCCGAGACGGTTTTTCGGGGCGGAACGCTAACGATTTCAACGCTCCGTCTCGGGTCTCAGGTGTCTCGTGTTTGGACGCCATTTTCTATACGCGTGAAGAGGTTCGCTACGTCATCTCGCCACTGTCGTAACTTCAAACACACTTGCCTTACCTCTACGCATTGCGCGACTTAAAACACGAGACACCCGAGACACCGAGACAAGATAGCAATTTCAATAGGTTAAGCTGTATCGTGTTCGCCTTGAAGCCGAGGCAAACCGAGACAACGGGGACCGGACAAGCCCAGTGGGATCGGGAGGAAGCCCCCAGGCGCCGCTCGGTCGCCCGCCGCTTGTCGGCTGGCGCCCGCCTACAGCCGAAGTCCCGACTGGCAAAAAGACATCATCGCCAAGACGGCGACGGGTCTGAGCGCATGCGGGCCTGACGATCTTTGGCGGCGGATTTCGGTGCCTTCAAGGGCTAAGTGAGCGACGCCAACGAAGACGCCGGTCGGGCATTCCATTATCGAGAAATTGGTGCTGCCAGCAATTTTCGCGTGGCGAAGTTCACTGATTCCTCTGAGTTGGTTGCCCCTAAGAGGATTCGGAGAGAGGATCGTCCTGTTCTTCCACCCGTTTTTATTGCCCATTTAAATCTATAAATCTTCCGAATCTCAATTATTTTCATATATTTAGACCAAAGGCCCCGATTTTTATCCGCGATCTAAGTCATTGATTTTTCTATGGCGGGTTTTGGCTGAATCTACCCATACCAGGGCTGTTGTAATGAACCCTGTGACGCGCCACGTTTGGCTTATTGCGCGTCACTTTCTCAAATGTCCCGCAAATGTCCCGGCTATGTCCCGGTCAAACCCGACAGTAGAGAATCAATGCAAGGCCTGTCACCTAGGGTGGGCGCCGCGGGAGCCGCTGGGTTTCGCTTCGCGTGCTACGCCTTGCACGGCGTCAGCTTTCGTCCTCATTCTCAGGACTCACACGAGATGCAAGTCGAGGAACCCGTACAAGGCCCGTCGCACAGCGGCGGAGTTCGCGCGCTGGTCAGCATGGAGCTGTCCGCGTCGAATGAGCGCCTCGATCTCGCGCTCGCGGAGTTCAATGCCGAGGAACCGCAACCCTTTGCGTCGACGTTCACGGTGCCGAAGCATACGGGCGGCAGACGACGAACGAGGCGGCATCTCTTTCGTGGCCGGAGATAGCTTTACTGTCCCTGGATCATGATCCATCAGTGCACCCGCTCGCCAGACGAATTTGTTTCCTACCTACGAGCAGAAAATAACAAAATCTCGCGGCGGTGGACATCGCATCGACTGACCCTATACCAGAATGGGCGATTGGCTCCGAAGCGTGGCCGGTCGCCTTACGGGTCCTGTTGGATTGCCGCGCCGCAAGCCGGTGAGCGACGCGCGGGGTCCAGCTCATTTGGGGACAGACGTGTGCAGGGTCTTCTTTGGTCTGACAGAACGGCGCGGCGGAGCCCTTTATTACCCGGCCGGCCCCGCCAACCTTCGATCCGATATCGCGGTGAGTCCGTCGGCCTTCAGCGCGGCGAACTGTCCACATCTGAACGGTGTGCGTTCGAGGCAACAAGCGGGCACGGCGCGCTGGAAGACGCGACACGTGCTCCGCTGCAGGGTCGGAATCAGCGGCTTTGCACCCATGTCGGCTATCCAGGCGCTGCCATCGGCCTCCCCAAAAGCAGACGACGCATTCCAAGGATCGAGCGGCCAAGATGTTCCGGCTCAGGTCGAACTGATCCACTTCGGGCTCGATGGGAATATCCGGTTTTTGCGCATTCCGGCCGGCTGGGGGCGACGTTAAGCGGACGTAGCAGACTGCGTCGTTGAACGCCTCAATTGGGCGCAGGCTGTGTGAAAACATTGGTTGGGTTAGAATCCTGATGGATTGAGTCGGGGTTCTTGATGAAGCGCTTTGTGGAGGGCAAGGACCGAACGCAAGGCGTTTTGCTCCCCGAGTTCCTTGACGATTACGTGGCTGAAGACAATCCGGTGCGGGCGATCGACGTCTTCGTCGACGAACTGGATTTGCGGGGGCTGGGGTTTGAGGGCGTCGTCCCGGAAGAGACGGGCCGTCCGGCCTACCATCCCGCGACGATGCTGAAGATCTACGTCTACGGTTACGTCAACCAGGTCCAGTCGAGCCGACGTTTGGAGCGCGAAACGGTGCGAAACGTCGAGATGATGTGGCTGACGGGCCGGCTGACGCCGGATTTCAAGACGATCGCCGATTTTCGCAAGGACAACGGCCCGGCGATCCGCTCCGCTTGCCGGCAATTCGTCGCGCTGTGTCGAAGCCTGAACCTCTTCGCCCACGCGATGGTGGCAATCGACGGCAGCCGGTTCAAGGCGGTCAATTCCCGTGACAGGTCTTTCTCGCGCGGATCGATCCAGCGCCGCATGGAGCAGGTCGAAGCAAGCATCGAGCGCTATTTGTCGGCGCTGGAGACGGCGGACCGTCAGGAAGGCGAGGTGGCTGAAGCCAAGTCGGCGCGGCTGAAGGACAAGATTGCCACGCTGCGCGAGCGGATGCGCAAGTACAAGGCGCTGGAAGCCGCCGTGCATGCTGCGCCGGACAAGCAGATTTCCTTGACCGATCCCGACGCGCGATCCATGGCGACGAGCGGCAAGGATACCGGCATGGTCGGCTACAACGTGCAGGCCGTGGTCGATGCGCAGCATCACCTGATCGTCGCGCACGAGGTCACCAATATCGGCAACGATCGCAGCCAGCTCTCGACCATGGCCAGGCAGGCGCAAGAGGCGACGGGCGTCAGCGATCTGACGGCGATCGCCGACCGCGGCTACTTCAAGGGCGAAGAGATTCTGGCCTGCGAGGCGGCGGGCGTGACGCCGCTCGTTCCGATGCCGCTGACCTCAACCGCCAAAGCGGACGGCCGGTTCGGCAAGCAGGATTTCGTCTACGATGCGGGCGAAGACGTCTATCGTTGTCCTGCCGGCGAGAAGATGACCTGGCGATATTCTAACGTCGAGGCAGGCCGAAAGCTGCATAACTACTGGACGACGAAATGCGTCGCCTGCACGCTGAAACCGAAGTGCACGCCGGCAAAGGAACGGCGCGTCAAGCGTTGGGAGCACGAAGCCGTCCTCGACGCGATGCAGGAGCGGCTGGAACGCGCGCCCAGGGCCATGCGCACCCGACGCCAGACCGCGGAACATCCGTTTGGAACATCAAGGCGTGGATGGGCGCGACCCACTTCAGGCTGCGCACCCTCGAAAAGGTCAGCGCGGAGATGAGCCTTCACGTTCTCGCCTACAATCTGAAGCGGATGACCGCCATCCTCGGGGTGCAGCCGCTCATCCAGGCGATGAGGGCCGCCTAGCCCTCTCCGTATGAAAATCTAAACCGCCAGCAAACCCAACCGCGCTTCCGGGCCGCTCCCACATAGGCTCTTGAACATCGCCTTTTCGCACGGCCTCGGCGGAAAGCGGACAACGCCTAAATCCGCGGCAAGGTCGGGTCTCGACGTTAAGCGGACATAGCGGACAGCGCTGGAGGACAGGGTAGCGTGGAGCGACTGGTCATACATCTGAGCGCTCGGCGGCCCTAAATCCTCGTCACCGCCGGCGGGTTCCATTTGCCGGTCAGCGCCTCGGACTTCGGGCCGTAGAGACGCATGGTAAGGTTGAATGCCCCCTTAGGCGCGGGAAGCCAGTTGGCTTCTTTGTCTTTGCCGGGGCTTTCGTTTTGGAAGTAAAGGTCGAGCGACCCATCTGCGTTGGTCTTGAACGGAAAATAGCTGCTGACCGCGAAACGATTAAGCGCGTTCGCCACCTGAAAGCCCTCGGCATCATAAAGCGTGACGGACCAGAACGCGTTCACCGGCGGCGCGGCTCCCTTGTCGAAGTGGATCCTATAGTTGTTCGCGCCGTCGAGCGGCTTGCCGGTGTCGTCGAGGAGGTTCAGCGGATAGATTGCGTCCTCAGGCAGGTTGGCCCCAAGGCCGACCTGGGTGACGATGGCGCGCTTGAGATAGAAATTACCGTAGACACCCATTGTGTCCGTGTTCATGGACCAGCCATTAACAACTCGGGCGAGCGTGGGTATTTTCCACTGCATGAGTTTTTGGGCCTCTTCGGGCGCGCTTTCCAGCGCTCGCTTCACAGCGGGGTCGAGTTTATCGAAGTCAAAACTCTTGCCGGGTTCGATGCCGATTCGCTTCATCTGTGCGATGATCGGTCCATCCGTGATGTGCGGCGGATGCAACTTGAGGAGTTCGGCCGCATAGCCGAAATATTTAGCGGCCGGCATGGTGTCGGCTTGGACTTTGGGCGGCGTCTTCATGTCGACGCTCGGGTCGATCGTCACGGTCACCGGCCGTGCCGGGTTGCCCGGACCAGACAGCGGCGTGACCTTGTAGCCGGCCTGAACTTTATGCACCGCGTCGTAATCGGCTGGCCCGTCCGTCTTGGTGCGGCCGATGATCCAGACGTAGGGAGTCGGCGCGTCGATGCGCGTTGATCCGTCGGGGACCGCTCCGCTCCAACCGGGCGGCGTCAGAAGGAAATTGGCTGCTTGGGTTCCGGTCGTCCGCCAGCCCGGCGACACGAAAACATCCGTCCACATGTCGAGCATCGGCATAAGGTAAAACCGCCCGTCCGTGTCTGGCACGGAAACGATCTGAGGCTCCTTGGTCAGGTCGAGCCACGCAATCGAATAAAGCGTATCGAAGTTGATCCGCACGACCACTTTCGAATCGGCGGGCGGAAACGCCGGGACGTTCACGAAAGTGTTCATCGGACCTTTGCCGAACTCTTTCCCAGCTTCAATGTTCGTGGATTGCTTCCGTGTGATGTCCATGGAAATGAGCGGATAGAAATAGAGGTAAGCCTCGACGCCGATGGCGCGGGCTGCCTCCTCGGTGATCGCTTGGCTTCCATTCATTGCGCGCTCCTGGTTGCTGGCAGACCCATAGCCATCACGGGCGAACCAGTATTCAGGCGGATATCGGCGACAATGCGATCTGGTGTCTAGAGGACGCTTGGGACCGATTTGACCCATGCGCCGCGCCGTAGGGCAATGACCGCTGTTTGCGCACAGCGGCCGGCTGGAGTCGACGTAGAACGGCCCATTGCGGATCAGCGCGGTAGACGACGTCGCGGCGGTTGAGGAAAGCGGAACTCCGACAGCCGAGCGACCGAAATGCTAGGATAGCGATCAGTCGGCCATCGAGGAGGAACCATGAAGCTCGCGGGCAAAAAAGGCTCTCATTACTGGAGGCAACAGCGGCATCGGCCTGCGCACTGCCCGCCTTTTCATCTCTGAAGGCGCGGAAGTCGCAATTACGGGTCGCGATCAACAGACAGTGGATGAAGCGGTCGCTGAGCTGGGATCGAAAGCGCATGGCTATCGCGCTGACGTTACGGTTGCGAAGGACCGCAAGAAGTTCTTCGCTGAACTCGCCAAGGACTTTGGTAAGCTTGACATCGTCTTGGCTAACGCAGGCATTTCTGGCACGACCGACGAAGCCATCTTCGAGAAGGTAGTCCACACCAACCTCAACGGTGCTTTCTTTACCGTCAATTCAGCCGCTCCTCTCATGAACGACAACGGCAGCATCATCTTCAACGGATCGG
>Ga0209624_10002675_pt1 | contig 13058 bp, 19 predicted proteins | sample JacPinW_OM2H0_O1_FD_188565 | JGI IMG/M metagenome (GOLD analysis project Ga0209624, IMG submission 188565) | Forest soil microbial communities from Algoma, Ontario, Canada - Jack Pine, Ontario site 1_JW_OM2H0_O1 (SPAdes) (version 2) | ecosystem: Environmental > Terrestrial > Soil > Boreal...
TCCGCACGCCGGCGCGGTCACGCACGATCCCAACGCGCAGCACGGCGCGGGCGTCACGACGGAGACGTCGCAGCCCGCTCCCGAGTCGCAGCACACGACCGATGCCGCGGAGCGCCCGGGCGCACCGTCGACGTCGCCGACCGCAGAACATCCCGAACCCGCGCCGGGCGGTGGGACGCACGATCGTCCCGAGCTCGACACGCAGAACGAGGGCCAGTAACCGATGCTCACTCCGAAGAGAGTAAAGTGGCGCCGCCAGCACCGCGGCCGCATGCGCGGCAAAGCGCTGGTGGGCAACACGCTGACGTTCGGCGAGTACGGCCTGCAGGCGCTCGAGCCGGTGTGGATGACCAACCGGCAGATCGAGGCGGCTCGTATCGCGATGACGCGTCACATCAAGCGCGGCGGCAAGGTCTGGATCAAGATCTTCCCCGACAAGTCGGTGACGAAGAAACCGGCCGAGGTTCGCATGGGTTCCGGTAAAGGCAATCCGGAGTTCTGGGTGGCCGTGGTCCGTCCGGGCCGCGTGCTGTTCGAGCTCGCCGGCGTGGAAGAGAAGACCGCGCGTGAAGCGCTGCGCCTCGCGGCTCAGAAGCTTCCGATCTCCACCAAGATCGTCACGCGCGCCGACCAGGAAGCGGAGGTCGCGTCATAATGAAACGCACCGACCTGCGCAGCCTGCGCGAGCTGTCCCTCAAGGATCTCGAGCAGCGCGCTCGCGAGACGAAGGAAGAGCTCTTCAACCTGCGCTTCGCGCTGCGCACGGGACATCTCAGCGATTTCTCGCGCGTGAAGCTCGTTCGCCGCAACTACGCCCAGATCCAAACTGCGATCTCCGAGAAGCGAATCGCCGAGGCACGTCATGGAGCAGCCTAACCCCGTGCAAACCGAAACGCCGGCCGCGCCGAGCGGCGCCGCCGCTGGGACGGCGGCGCGGGAGAACCGCCGTCGCATCAAGCAGGGCCGCGTCAAGAGCGACAAGATGGACAAGACCATCGTGGTCGTGACGGAGACGCGCGTCCCGCATCCGGTCTACAAGAAAGTCGTCCGGCAGTCGACGCGCTTCAAGGCGCACGACGAGAAGAACGAAGCGAAGGCCGGCGACCTGGTGCGCATCCAGGAGTGCCGCCCGATGTCGCGCGACAAGCGCTGGCGCTTGGTCGAGATTCTGGAACGGGCCCGATAATGATTCAGCAAGAGACGCGGCTCAAGGTGGCCGACAACTCCGGCGCGCGCGAGCTGCTGTGCATCCACATCAGCGGCGGCTCACGCCACCAGTACGCGCACGTCGGCGACATCATCGTCGGCACGGTCAAGAGCGCGATCCCCGGCGCTGCGGTCAAGAAAGGCCAAGTCGTCAAGGCGGTCGTGGTCCGCACCAGCGCGCCGTTCCGCCGGCCCGACGGCTCGGTCATCAAGTTCGACGAGAACGCCTGCGTGATCATCAAGGGCGACAAGGACAACCTCGACCCGCGCGGCACGCGCGTGTTCGGGCCCGTCTGCCGCGAGCTGCGCGACCGCGGCTTCCTCAAGATCGCCTCGCTGGCGCCGGAGGTCCTGTAATCGTGGCGATCAGCAAGGGAAACAGCAACATGATGCCGACTGCGGAGGCGCCACGCGTGGCGCTGGATCCACGTTGCATCCTGGAGGGATGCAACTGATGGGCAGCCCGGTGAACAAGATGGCCGTCACCAAGTCGAAGATCGTCAAGGGCGACACCGTCGTTCTGCGGCGCGGCAAGGAGAAAGGCAAGCGCGGCATCGTCAAGCACGTGTGGCCGAAAGACGGCATGTGCACGGTCGAGGGCCTCAACGTCGTGAAGCGCCACACCAAGCCCGGCCAGACCGGCGTGCAAGCCGGCGGCATCCTCGAAAAGGAAATGCCGATCCCGCTGTCCGCGCTGATGGTGATCGATCCCAAGACCGACCGCCCGACGCGCGTGCGCCGCATGCGCCAGTCCGACGGCACGTCGGTGCGCGTCGCGAAATCCGGCGAGCAATTGCTCGTCCCCGGCAAGGCACGATAGACATGGCTGAGAGACTCAAAGACAAGTACAACAACGAAGTTCGCGGGAAGCTGCAGGAAAAGTTCGCGTACAAGAACCCCATGCAGGTTCCCAAGCTCGAGAAGGTCGTCATCAACATGTCCGTTGGTGAGGCCATCCAGAACTCGAAGGCCCTCGACAAGGCCGTCGAGGAGCTGCGGACCATCAGCGGCCAGAAGCCGATCATCACCAAGGCCAAGAAGTCCATCGCGGCGTTCAAGCTGCGCGAGGGCATGAACATCGGCGCCAAGGTGACGCTGCGCGGCGACCGCATGTACACCTTCCTCGACAAGCTGTTCAACATCGTGCTGCCGCGCATCCGCGACTTCCGCGGGCTCAACCGCAAGTCGTTCGACGGCCGCGGCAACTACAACCTCGGTCTGCGCGAGCAGCTCGTGTTCCCCGAGATCGACTTCGACAAGGTCGACAAGGCGCGCGGGATGGACATCGTCATCGTGACGAGCGCGAAGAACGACGAAGAAGCGACCGAGTTCCTCACCCAGATGGGGCTGCCGCTGCAGAAGCCCGCCGGAGCGACGAAGTAATGGCCAAGACCTCGCTTATCGAGAAGTCGAAGCGCACGCCCAAGTTCAGCGTGCGCGCGCACAACCGCTGCAAAGTCTGCGGCCGCCCGCGCGCGTACTACCGCAAGTTCGGCATGTGCCGCATCTGCTTCCGCGAGAACGCGCATCGCGGCTTCATCCCCGGCATCACGAAGGCCAGCTGGTAAGGCATCATGGGCGTCATCACCGATCCGATCGCCGATCTGCTCACGCGGATCCGCAACGCGAACAACGTCAACCACCAGACCGTGGACATCCCGGCCTCGAAGATGAAGAAGGCCGTCGCGCAGATCCTGCTCGACGAAGGCTTCATCACCGGGCTGGAAGAGCTCAAGGCGGAAGGGCCGCAAGGCACGCTTCGCATCACGCTCAAGTACGGCCCCGAGAAGGAGAAGGTCATCACCGGCCTTCGCCGCATCAGCCGTCCCGGTTTGCGCGTCTACACCTCGAAGACGGAGATCCCGCGCGTCCTGGGCGGGCTGGGTCTCGTCATCATCTCGACCTCCAAGGGCATCATGTCGGGCAAGCGCGCCAAGCGCGAAGGCTTCGGCGGTGAAGTCCTCGCGTACGTCTGGTAATCGATCATGTCACGAATTGGTAAGCTTCCGGTCGCGGTTCCCTCCGGCGTCGACGTGACGCTCGGCGAGGGAAACGTGCACGTCAAAGGTCCCAAGGGCGAGCTCTCGCAGCACATCCTCTCCGTCGTCACGGTCACGCTCGAAGACGGCCAGGTCGTCGTGAAGCGCAACAGCGACGACAAGCCCGGGCGCTCCGCGCACGGCCTCACGCGCACGCTCGTCGCGAACATGATCGACGGCGTCACGAAGGGCTTCCGCAAGTCGCTCGAGCTGCAGGGCGTCGGTTTCCGCGTCAACAAGGCCGGCAACGACCTCAACTTCTCGCTGGGCTTCTCGCACCCGGTCACGTACGCGGCGCCCGACGGCATCGCGTTCACCGTCGAGGGCACCAACCGGGTGCACGTCGACGGGATCGACAAGCAGCGCGTCGGCCAGGTCGCCGCGGAGATCCGCAACCTGCGCCCGCCCGAGCCGTACAAGGGCAAAGGCATCCGCTACGCGGGCGAAGTCGTCCGCAAGAAGCTCGGCAAGGCCGGAAAAGCTGGTAAGAAATGATGGCGGTCACCACGGGAAACAGCAGCATCGTGCCGGCTGCGGAGGCTCCACGCGTGGCGCTGGGCCGGCGCGGTTTCACGAAGGGAAACCGCTAAATGCCGATCTCACGCAACGCGCAGCGGCTCAAGCGCCACACGCGCCTTCGCAAGAAGGTCGTGGGCACGCCGTCGCGCCCGCGGCTGCAGATCTTCCGCAGCTTGCACCACACCTACGCGTTCGTCGTCGACGACACGAAGGGCCACACGCTCGTCGCCGCGTCGACGCGCGAAGGCGCCGTGTCCGACGGGCTCGGCTCGCGCACGAACCTCGAAGCCGCTCAAAAGGTCGGCTCGGCGATCGCGCAGCGCGCCAAGGCCGCCGGGATCGACGCCGTCGTGTTCGACACGTCGGGCCACAAGTATCACGGTCGCGTCGCCGCGCTGGCGCAAGCCGCGCGCGAAGCCGGTCTGGAGTTCTAAGGCATGTACAACAGAGGCGGTCGCGACCGCGACAACCAGGGGTTCGAGGAAAGCGTCGTCCGCATCAACCGCGTGGCGAAGGTCGTCAAGGGCGGTAAGCGCTTCAGCTTCTCCGCGCTCGTCGTCGTCGGCGACAAGAAGGGCCGCGTCGGTTTCGCGATCGGCAAGGCCGGCGAAGTCCCCGAGGCGATCCGCAAGGGCGTCGAGCAGGCTCGCAAGGCGCTCATCACCGTGCCGATGATCGAGAAGACGATCCCGCACCAGGTCAACGTGCAGGTCGGCTCCGGCCACGTCATGCTCAAGCCGGCCGCGCCGGGTACGGGCGTGATCGCCGGCGGCGCGATGCGCGCGGTGCTCGAGCTCGCCGGCATCCACGACATCGTCACCAAGTCGCTGGGGACCAACAATCCCATCAACGTCGTGCTCGCGACGTTCGAGGCGCTCAGCTCGCTCAAGACGGCCGAGAAGGTCGCGCAGCTGCGCGGCAAGACGGTCCAGGAACTGTACGCGTAATGGCAGACCAAGAAACCCTTCGACAAGCTCAGGTTGACACGGGCGGCGGGTTCTCGCTCGCGACGCTCAAGCCCAACCCGCACTCTCGCCCCAAGCGCACGCGCGTCGGGCGCGGGCACGGTTCGGGCATGGTGAAGACCGGCGGCGAAGGCGGCAAGGGTCAGACCGTCCGCTCCGGCGGCGGCAAGGGCCCCGCGTTCGAAGGCGGCCAGACGCCGTGGAACCGCCGCTTGCCGATGGCGCGCGGTCTTTCGCAGAAGGCTCGCGACATCGGGCACTTCCGCCAGACCTACGCCGTGCTCAACGTCGGCGATCTCACCGGCTGGGATTCCTCGGTCGAAGTCAGCCCGCAGTCGCTGCGCGCCGCCGGCAAGCTCAAGAGCGCCAAGGACGGCGTGAAGATCCTCGGCGGCTCGACCAAGTCGAAGGCCAAGGGCGGCACGCTGCCCGCGGGCCTGCGCTTCCGCGACATCCTGTTCTCCGCCTCGGCGCGTGAAGCGCTGGGCGCGGTCGGCGCCGACTTCGGCGACGCCGACACCCAGACCGCTACGACCGAGTAGGGAGCTTCGTGCTCAATACGCTTCGCAACGCGCTGACCGTGCCCGACATCCGCAAGCGGATCGGGTTCGTGTTCTTCGCGTTCGCCGTCTTCGTGTTCATGATCCACGTTCAGCTCCCGAACGTGAACCAGGCCAAGTGGAACTCGCTCATCCAGTCGGGCGCGTTCTACCAGTTCCTGGGCTTCCTGTCGGGCGGCGCGCTGCAAAAGCTCTCGATCATCGCGATGGGCATCACGCCCTACATCAACGCGTCGATCATCATGCAGCTGATGACGGTGGTCATCCCGCAGCTCGAAGAGATGGCGAAGAAGGGCGGCGAGGAAGGCCGCAAGACGATCAGCCGGTACACGCGCTACCTGACGATCGTGCTCGGGACGATCCAGGCGACGTCGATGGCGATCGCGATGAGCCGCGGCGGCGTGTTCTACGACCAGTCGTGGCAGTTCATCGTATACGCGGTCATCGCGTTCGTTGCCGGCACCATGTTCCTGATGTGGCTCGGCGAGCAGATCACCGACAAGGGGATCGGCAACGGCATATCGCTGATCATCTTCGTCGGCATCGTGCTGCGCTTCCCCACGCAGGTCGGCCAGACGTTCTCGCTCGCGAACAAGGGCAACGTGAACTGGTTCGGGCTGATCCTGTGGATCGCCATCGCGCTCATCACCATCGTGTCGATCGTGTTCATGTACCAGGGCCAGCGCCGCATCCCGGTGCAGCAAGCCCGCCGCGTGATCGGCCGCAAGATGTACGCCGGCCGCTCGAGCTACATCCCGCTGCGCCTCAACAACGCCGGCGTCATCTCGATCATCTTCGCGATCTCGATCCTCTTGCTGCCGCAGCAGGCGCTCTCGTGGTTCGGCGGCGCGAACGGCGGCCAGGGCGTCGCCGGCACGGTCTCGTTCTACATCCAGACGTACTTCGGGCCCAGCTCGTTCCTCTACAACGCCGTCTACTTCTTGCTGGTCGTCGTGTTCACGTTCTTCTACTCCGCGATCGTCGTGAACACCAAAGACATCGCCGACAACCTCAAGAAGTCGGGCTCGTTCATCCCGGGCATCCGCCCCGGGCAGCCGACCGTCGACTACATCAACAAGATCCTCATCCGCATCACGACCGCGTCGGCGATCTACCTCGGCCTCTTGGCCGTGCTGCCGTCGCTCCAGCGCGACGTCGGCGTGACCTCGCTGTACATCGGCTCGACCTCGCTGCTGATCGTGGTGGGCGTCGCGCTCGACGCGATCACGCAGATCGAAGCGCGCCTCGCGATGCGCGACTACCGCGGGTTCATCAACAAGTGAACCTCATCTTCCTCGGACCTCCCGGTGCCGGCAAGGGTACGCAGGCGAAGGTGCTCGAGGAGCGGTTCGGCCACCGCCAGATCTCGACCGGCGACATCCTCCGCGCGAACGTGCGCGAGGGGTCGCCGCTCGGCGTCGAAGCGAAGGGCTACATGGACCGCGGCGCGCTCGTGCCCGACGAGCTGATCATCCGCATGATGGAGCCGGTGCTCGACCAGCCGGGGGACGTGATCCTCGACGGCTTCCCGCGCACCGTCGCGCAGGCGGAAGCGCTCGACGACCTGCTCAGGCGCAAGAACAAGTCCGCCGTCGCGGTGTTGTTCGACGTCGACAAGGCCGCGCTCACCGAGCGTCTCACGGGACGCTGGACGCACCTCCCCTCGGGCCGCACGTACCATACGACGTTTGCGCCGCCGGCGACCGCGGGGATCGACGACGTCACCGGCGAGCCGCTGACCCAGCGGCCCGACGACCAAGAAGACACGATCCGCACGCGCCTGGCGGTGTACGAAGACCAGACGTCGCCGCTGATCGCGTACTACGCGCACCCCTCGAACCACCGGCTCGCGCGCGTCGACGCGCTCGCGCCGATCGACGCCGTGAGCGCACAGCTCGTCAAGCTCGTCAGCGGCGGCTTCGAAGACAGCGGTGCGGCGTGATCAACATCAAGTCGCCGCGCGAGATCGAGATCATGCGCCGGGGCGGGAAGATCACGTCCAAGACGCTCGCGATGCTGATGGCGGCGGCCAAGCCCGGCGTCACCACCGGGTATCTCGACAAGCTCGCCGACGAGTCGATCCGCTCGATGGGCGGGGTTCCCACGTTCATCGGCTACCACGGCTACCCGTCGGCGATCTGCGCGTCGGTGAACGACGAGGTCGTGCACGGCATGCCGGGCGACCGCGTGCTCCAGGACGGCGATCTGTTGTCGATCGACATCGGGACGACGTTCGAAGGCTACGTGTCGGACTCGGCGGCCACGGTCGCGGTCGGCAGCGTCAGCGATGCGGCGAAGCGCCTCATGCGCGTCACGCAGGAGTGCCTGATGCTCGGGATCGCGCAGATGCAGCCCGGCAACCATCTCGGCGACATCGGCCATGCCGTCCAACAGCATGCCGAGTCCCACGGCTACGGCGTCGTCCGGGCGCTCGTCGGCCATGGGGTCGGTCGCAAGATGCACGAGGACCCGCAGGTCCCCAATTACGGCAACCCCGGCGAGGGGACGCTGCTGCGGACGGGTCTGGTGCTGGCCATCGAGCCGATGATCACCGAAGGGACCTGGGAAGTCGAAACCCTCGAGGACGGCTGGACGGTCGTAACCGAGGATGGTAAACTAGCGGCGCACTTCGAGCATACGATCGCGATCACGGACCAAGGTCCGCGGATCCTGACGTTGCGGGACGTGGCCGAGCACCCCGACGTGTCTTTGTTCCGTCCATCCGAAGAGGTTGCGGCCTGATGGCGCTCCTCGCCACCCATCGCCGTTCGATTTCGACGTTCGGCCGCACCGCCTAGAGTAAGAAGCACATCATGAAAGTACGTCCGAGCGTCAAGCGCATCTGTGATGCCTGCAAGATCATCCGCCGCGAAGGCAAAGTCCGCGTGATCTGCAGCGTCAATCCCAAGCACAAGCAGGTTCAGGGTTAATGGCTCGTATCTCCGGCATCGATCTCCCGCGCGACAAGCGCATCGAGATCGGACTCACGTACATCTTCGGCATCGGGCTCCCGACGTCGCAGAAGATCCTTCAGCAGACGGGCGTCAGCCCGAACACGCGCGTCAAGGATCTCTCGACCGAGGACGAGCAGCGCTTGCGCGAGGTGATCGAGACGCTCAAGGTCGAGGGCGACTTGCGGCGCGAGATCGCGTCGAACATCAAGCGGCTCACCGACATCGGGTGCTATCGCGGGCTTCGGCACCGCCGCGGGCTTCCGGTGCGCGGGCAGCGGACGAAGACGAACGCGCGGACCCGGAAGGGGCCCAAACGCACCGTGGCCGGCAAGAAGAAGGCCGCGAAGAAGTAGCCCGGTCCACCACCATGACGGCACGCGAGCCCCGGACATTCCGTCCGGGGCTCGCTGCGTCCGGTGGGCGGACTTCCCGTGGCGGTGCGGGAAGCGGGGCGGTCATCGGGAGACCCGCGGGGGGCAGCGCGATGGTTGAGCGTCCGGGCGACGGAACGGTCCTGCGATGAGTGCGAGCATTCCGCCGCCGCAGCTGGATGCCGGCCCGGCGGATCTCTTGCGAGCCGAGGTCCTGGACGCGATCGGCGCGCTCGACGCCGGCGCGGAGGACGCGCGGGCGAAGCGCGCGGAGGACGACGCGTCGCGGTTTCGGCTGGCGCGAGCGACGCGGCTGAACACGCTCCTCACGCGCGGCCTGTGGCGCGAGTACCGGGCGCGCTTCGAGACCGCGGTGATGAACGATACCGCGGCGTTCTTCGCGGCGCCCACGCTGACGGACGCGCAGAAGACGTCGATCGCGGCCCGCGTCGACACGGCGATCCGGCGCATCGCCTCGTTCAGTGCTTGGTATTACGTCGGGAACTCGTTGTTCCGCGGCGGTTTTTCGACCGCGCTGGTCGCGGCGTATGTGACGGTCGCAGTGTTGGCGTTCGCCGGTTTTCTGGCCGACGGCAACGTCGGCACGGCGCTCGCCTCAGTGCTCCTGGGCGCGATCGGCATCGCCGTGGTCGAACGCGGGGCGCGCACGCTGACGCACCGGTGGCCGTTCGATGCGATCGCGTGCATCGTGACGCTCGGCATCTTCACGGTGGCGTTTCACGATGTCGCGCTCCTGGTGCTGACCACCGTCTTGCCGCAGAGCGTGCTCTCGGGCGCCGTGCTGCTGCAGATCGTCGGCATCCGCGTGCTCTTCATCACCGCGAGCGGAATCGCGGTGTTCGCCGCGGTGCTGCTGGTGGTGCTGCTGGGCGTTCATCGTCTTTCTTCGAAGGTCACCGACCGCAAGCTGCGGTTTTATCCCGAAGACGAGATCATCCAGTCGCTCGTGGCCGTGCTCCGCAGCGTCCAGGAGCCCGACGAGCGTTTGATCTCGGGTGCCGACCGGGGCGCCGTCATCGATCTCTTGCACTGGATCGGCTGCCGGTTCGAGAACGAGTTCCTCGACCGTTTCGCGCACGGCGATCCGGCGACCGACGAATGGCTGCGCGATACCGGCGCGCAGCTCGCCGCCGCGTGCCGCCTGCACGAGCGGACCGCCGCCCTGACGGACGGCAACAGCTTCGAGCGCGTCGCGGAATATGCGAGCCGGACGCTGCTGCGCGCTGCGCAGGGTGACTGGAACTCGATCGAGCGGGCGCCGGCGGCCCCGCCGTCGCCGAAGCGCCGCTTGATCGACACCTTGATCGATGCCGGAAAGACGGCGTTTCCGGCGGTTCTCGGACTCATCGCGTACGTCGCCTCGCTGGGATCCCATCCGCTCGTCCCGCCCGCGATCGGTCAGAACGCGCTCTTCACCGGGCTCATCACGTCGGTGGTCGCGCTGTGGAGCATCGTCGACCCGCACTCCGACCACGGTCTCGCAACCGCGAAGTCGATCGGCGACCTGCTGAAGCCGCCTACGAAGTGAGCTCTGCGGCCGCGTCAGCTCGGAATGGGTAGTTTCGTTCCACGGCCCTCGGCGACGCAGTTGTCGAACACGAACGATGCGGCCGCGAGGTCCCACAGGCCGATGCCTAGCGATTCGAAGAGCGTGATCTGATCGTCGGCGGTGCGGCCCAGGGCGTGGCCGGCGATGATGTCGCTCAGGCGCGCGGCTTGGTCCCACGACCACTTGCCGCTTTCGTTCGCCGCGCGCAGGTCGCCCGACTCGACTTTCGCTTGCGCGAGGTCCTCGACGGCGATCACGTTCGCGCGGGTGACCGTGTCGACGTCGATCTCTTGTGCGTTCGCGCGGTTCGAGCCCGCCGCGTTGACGTGCGCGCCTTGCTTCAGCCAGGCGCCCTCGAAGACGGGCTTCGCCGAGCTCGTCATCGTGCAGATCACGTCGGCCTCGGTGACCGCGTCGTGCGGGTCGTCGACCGGTTCGATCTTTGCGCTCACACGCTCGGACATCGCTTCGCAGAAGTCCGCGCGGCGCTTGGGGTCGCGGCCGTACACCAAGATGCGGCTGAACGGGCGCACGTGGAAGCACGCTTCGAGCTGCGAGCGGGCTTGCCAGCCCGTGCCGATGACCGCGAGCGTCTTGGAGTCTTCGCGCGCGAGGAAACGCGTCGCAACGCCCGATGCGGCGCCCGTGCGGATCTGGCCGAGCGCGTCCGCTTCCATGAGCGCGAGCATCTCGCCGGCGTCGTTGAAGAGCGTGTACCAGAACTTCGCGCCGCGGCCTTGCATCGCGACCGTGTACGTTTTGTGGCCCATGCGGCCGGCGTACGATGCGGCCAGGACCTGGATCACCGACGACGGCAGGTACGCGCGCTGGCGCGGACGGTTTTCAGCGCGGCCTTCGGCGAGCGCGCGCGCGGCGTCTTCCACCAGCGTCAGCGCGTCGCGGACGGTGAGCGTCGCGACGACGTCGCCTTCGGTGAGGTAGAGCGGGTTCACGCGCGGCCCGAGCCGACCACCGAGGAGTCTTGGCTGCCGAAGCCCGCGGCGATGTAGCGGTCGTAGAGCGCGCCGACTGCCGGGACCACGTCGAGCTTCGCGCCGTGGCGCGCGGCCTCGTCTTCCATCAGGCGCAGGTCTTTGCGCGCCATCGACAGCTCGAAGCTGGGTTCGTCGAACTTTCCGTCGGCCATGATCTTGCCGCGGCCCGGGACGGCGTTACCGGGATTGAACTCGGCGAAGAGCGAGAACGCGTCGTGCGGTTCGATGTTCAGCGAGCGGGCGAGCTTGTAGACGTCGGCGAGGCCGCCCGTGATGACGAGCAGCATCATGTTGCCGAACAGCTTGAACGATGCGGCGCGCGTCGGGTCGTCGCCGAGCTCGACGATCTTGCCCGTCATCGGCACGAACAGCGGCTTGACCCGCTCGCGAACCTTCGGGTCGCCCGAGAGCAGCATCAGGCCGGTGGCGTCGCGCGCGTTTTTCGGGCCCATGAATACCGGCGCGTGCACGAACGTGCGGCCGCGCTGCTGCCAGCGCTGCACGCGCTCGCCGGTGGGTGTCGGCGCGGTGGTCGTGTGGTCCGCGATCACGGCGGTCGGGAGGATGAGGTCGGCGAGGGGGTCGAGCACCGAGTCGACGGCCGCATCATCGCTGAGCGTGAGGTGGATCTCCGACGCGCCGCGCACCGCCTCGGCCGGGGTGTCGAACGCCTTCGCGCCGTCCGCTTCGAGCGCGCGCGCCTTCTCCGCCGTACGGTTCCAGACGTGCACGGTCTCGCCGCGCTCGAGCATCTTGCGAACGAAGTTGGCGCCGAGCAAGCCGGTGCCGAGCCATGCGATCAAGCGGTTTCTCCTGGTGTAGCGACGAGCCGTGTCGTTCGACCCGAGCGGAGTGGTTGCCGTTGCGCCGGCGGCAGCGCCGGTGGTCGCTCGGACCGATGTCCTGCGCTCACAGCTTGTACATCGCCGTGAGCGCGTACGCCGTGACGTGTCCCGCGCGGCACGCCGGCACGTATGCGCGCCGAGCTACGAGCAGGTTGACGTACGGCAGCGCCGTGGACTGGAACGACGTGTTCGGGAAATCATCAGCCACGACGATGTAGTCGACCGACTTGGTGAACGGGGGGTCGCCGAGGACCATTGCGCCCGGACGGTTCGCGGCGACCGCCGTGTACCATTCGTCGTGCGTCGCGACCCGGGCGTTCGCCGGGACGCATGCCAGCGCGGTGTGCGCGTCGCCGAGCGCATGGTAGGACGGTTTGAGATAGTGCAGCGGGTGCAGCGGGCTGAACGCGATCAGGACGATTGCCGAGAGCACGAACGCGATGGTCGTCCAGCGGCGCTGCAAGCGGAGCGTCGCGATGCCGGCCGCGAACGCGATCAGCAGCCACGGGATCCAGAGCGCGGCGTAGTGCATGCCCATGCGCCACACGAGGCCGCTGTTCGCGAGCAGCACGATCGCAAAGCCGGGGATCGACAGCAAGAACATGCGGGTGCGCAGCGGGATGAACGCGAGCGGAACGAGCGCTTCGAGGACGTACGTCAGCCGGCCGACCGTGAGGATCGCCGCGAAGAACGCGAGCGGATGCGTGAGCGGTGCGAGCAGCAGCTCCGCAGGGCCGCTCGCGAACGGATAGGTGTAGAAGTGCGAGGGGGGCCACGGGCCGACGCGCGGCAGGACGATCAGCGCGTAGACCGCGTCGGAGGCGATCGCGAGCGCGGCGGAGCCCAGGGCCGCGAGCATCGTCGCGCGGTCGCCGTTGCGCAGCGCTATCGCGGCGACCACGATGCCGACGATGGCGAGCTCGATGCAGACGTCTTCGCGCAAGCCCGCGAGCAACAGCGCGCAGACGGCGACCCAGCCCCACGAGCGGCGCTGCATCGCGAGCCACCAGCCCAGCGCGAGCGCCGGCAAGAGC